>Ga0255052_10000726_pt1 | contig 25919 bp, 21 predicted proteins | sample JV7_2_21_MG_FD_188632 | JGI IMG/M metagenome (GOLD analysis project Ga0255052, IMG submission 188632) | Seawater microbial communities from Jervis Inlet, British Columbia, Canada - JV7_2_21 | ecosystem: Environmental > Aquatic > Marine > Inlet | place: Canada: British Columbia | collected...
GATCTGTGGCTCCGTCTGGCCGCGGCCGGCAAGAAGTTCGGCAAGATACCTCAGGTCCTCTATCTCTGGCGCCACCACGAGGGTCGATTGACTCGCACCGATTCCCGCTATTCGGTGGAGCGTTTTCTCACCTGCAAAGCCCGACACCTGGCCGATGGACCCTTAGCCAAAGCCTCGACTGTGATTCTCTGGGGCGCCGGACAGACAGGGCGTCGGCTTTCCAAGCACCTGAAACGATTCGGCGCTCCCCTGCAGGCTTTTATCGATATCGACCCGAGAAAGATCGGGCGCACCCTGCGGGGATTACCGATCCATCCTCCCGAGGAGCTGCCCGAGCTGCTGGCTGCGGGTCCCGATACCATCATTCTCGCTGCCGTATCGTCCCGGGGTGCTCGCGGGCTGATCCGCGATCGGCTCACAGCCCTCGGTCTACGAGAGGGACAGCGCTTCTGGTGCGTCGCCTAGCGTTCTGACAGCAAGAAGCCCGTGCTAGCCTTGATTCCCTTCATCGATGCAGGACGGACCCAGGACAGTTATGGACGTGAACGACGAGAACGAGTTGTCTGTGGGTTGGGTGGCCTTCGAGATCCCGGGTGATCTACGAAAAAGAGCCGCGGCGGTCGCCCAGAGGATCCGAGCCGACAGCGACAAGAAGCAGCACGTGTCCGAGTTGATCGACGTCGTCGTGGCCATGACCGACCGCGGCCTCCACTATTACTTTCTCCACCCCCTGGAAGAGGCCGGGGTCGGTGCCATGACCCGTGGTGCAGTCGATCTGGCCATCGGCACCGCAGGTCGGGCTCTGCCGGTGGTCGTCCGCAGGACCGTCGGGTCCTTGAGTGACGAGCAGTTGGTCAGTATCGCGGGTTTCCTGGACCACATCCTCATCCAGGAAGAGGAAGAGACGGAGCCATGAGAGCCATGGTGTTCGAGGGTGTTGGCCGTCCGCTCCGTAGGGTCGAGCGGCCGATCCCCGACTGCGCGGCCGACCAGGTCTTGATCCGGGTGACGGCGTGTGGTGTCTGCCGCACCGATCTTCATGTCTTCGACGGCGACCTGGCCGAGCCCAGTCTGCCTCTGATTCTGGGGCATGAGATTGTGGGAATCGTCGAAGAAGCGGGAGCCCGGGTCGACGGCTTGGAACAGGGGCAAAGGGTTGGAATCCCCTGGTTGGGTAGAACCTGCAACCAGTGCGTCTACTGCCAGAATGATCAGGAAAACCTCTGTGATCAGGCCCGCTTTACCGGCTATCAAATCGACGGCGGCTATGCCGAATACACGGTGGCGGATCACCGATACACCTTTGCGCTTGCAGAAGGTTTGTCCGACGCCCACGCCGCCCCTCTTCTCTGCGCCGGTATCATCGGTTATCGGTCCCTACGCATGACCGGTGAGGCACGACGTCTGGGTCTCTACGGGTTTGGCGCGGCAGCGCACATCATCGCCCAGGTGGCCCTCTTTCAGGATCGCGAGGTTTTCGCTTTCACCCGTCCAGGTGACCTCGCAGGACAGGACTTCGCTCGCCGGCTCGGTGCTCACTGGGCCGGTGATTCCGATACCAGCCCGCCAGCGGAGCTCGACGCCGCGATTCTGTTCGCACCGGTCGGCGACCTGGTGCCACTGGCACTCCAGTCCGTCCGCAAGGGCGGCGTAGTGGTCTGTGCGGGCATCCACATGAGCCAGATTCCGGCCTTTGACTACAGCCTGCTCTGGGGCGAACGCGTGGTGCGCTCGGTGGCCAATCTGACCCGCCGGGATGCCGTGGAGTTTCTGGCACTCGCACCCCAGGTTCCGGTCGGGACCCAGATCCAAAGCTATCCGCTGGAAGAGGCCAACAGCGCCCTGGAGGACCTGCGTCATGGAGCCATCGAAGGCGCCGGTGTGCTGCTGACGAGCACCGAGCCATGAGGCTGGATCTCGGCAACGGCGTCGAGGTGCGGGAGTTTCGTGACAGCGATCTCGAAGCCCTCGTCAAGCATGCCAACAACACCAACGTAAGCCGCAATCTCGAAGACCGGTTCCCCTTTCCCTACACGATAGACAGTGGCGAGAAGTGGCTGGCACATGTTGCCGAGCAGGACCCTCTGACCAGCTTTGCCATAGCTACGCAAGAGGAGGTTGTCGGGGGCATCGGGTTTCATATCCGAGAAGACGTCTATCGCTGTACGGCCGAGTTGGGCTACTGGCTGGGCGAGTCCTACTGGGGACAGGGAGTTGCCACTCTAGCGGTCCGATCGGTGACCCGGTGGGCCTTCGAGAGCTTTCCGATCGAGCGTCTGCAGGCCCGGGTTTTCGAGTCGAACCCGGCATCGTGTCGCGTCCTCGAGAAGGCGGGGTTCAACTATGAAGGCCGGCTTCGCCGTAGCGTCTTGAAGATGAACCTCCTGATGGACCAGGTCGTCTACGCTATCCTTCGCCACGAATTGAAGCCCTGAGCCGAGCCTCGAGAACGGGAGATCCCGATGGAATGGATTGCTGAACCCCAAGCCTGGATCGCGTTGGTGACCCTGACGGCCCTGGAGATCGTCCTGGGTATCGACAACATCGTCTTTATCTCGGTCCTGACAGGGCGGCTTCCCGAATATCAGCGGCAGAAGGGTCGCATGGTCGGCCTGGCCGTGGCCATGATCATGCGCATCGTGCTGCTGCTGTTTCTGGCCTGGATCGTCAAGCTCACCGCTCCCATGTTCACGGTCCTCGGAAACGACATCTCGGGTCGGGACCTGATTCTGATCATCGGGGGTCTGTTTCTCCTGGCCAAGAGCACCCATGAGATCCATCACAACCTGGAAGGCCTGGAGGGCGCGGAATCGGTGACAGTCCAAGCCACCCTCGCCAGCGTGCTCGTGCAGGTCACGCTACTAGACCTCGTCTTCTCCCTGGACTCGGTCATCACCGCCGTCGGGATGGCCGAGCACGTGCCGGTCATGGTCATCGCCATCGTCCTGGCGGTGGCATTCATGATGGTATTCGCCAAGCCCATCGGCGAATTTGTCGAGGACCACCCAACGGTCAAGATGTTGGCTTTGAGCTTTCTCCTGCTGGTGGGAATGGCCCTGGTGGCGGATGGGCTCGACTTCCACATCCCCAAGGGCTACATCTATTTCGCCATGGGTTTCTCGGTCTTTGTGGAGATGCTCAACCTGCGGCTGCGCAAGAAGAGAACTCAACGGCCCCTCAAGCTGCGCAAGACGCTACCGCGGGAAGTCTGAGGTCCTGTCCGAGCCGGGGTCCAGCCATCGCGTGCTAGAGTCCTCGCCAGTTTCCCCTGTTCCGGGACCGCAATCGAGAAGGTCGACCCATGTTCTCTGTCATCCGTGCCCTCACGGCAGTCGTCGCTTGCACCCTGGTCACCAGCCCTGGCAGCGCCGAGGAGTGGAGGCGTTTTCGAGGTCCCAACGGCTCCGGCGTCTCGGCGTCGACCGGCTTGCCGGTGGAGTTTGGCCCGGACAAGAACGTCGCCTGGTCGGTCGAGATCCCCTCTGCCCGCTCTTCTCCAGTTCTCGCCGACGGCAAGATCTTCCTCACCGCGATCGATGGCGACCGGTTCAGCACACTGGCCCTCGATGAGAAGACCGGCAAGATCCTCTGGCATCGGCAGATCGAGCGCGACCGCACGACCGAGATGTACCAGGGCACCGACTCCGCCTCCCCTTCGCCGGTGACCGATGGCGCCAATGTCTACGCGTTCTTTCAAGAGACGGGGCTGGTCTCCTATGACGGCCGCGGCGAAGAGCGCTGGCGGCACCCTCTGGGCCCATTTCAGAATTTCTACGGCATTGCCGCTTCTCCGGTGCTCAGCGGCAACACCCTGATCCTCGTCTGCGATCAGATGCGGGGGTCGTTTCTTCTGGCGGTGGACAAGGACACCGGCAAGGAGCTTTGGCGACAAGAACGTTCGGGACGACTCTTGAGTTATGCGACACCGATTCTCTATCCGGATGCGAGGAATCCGCGAGAGGTCATTGTCGTGGGCAACCTGTGGGTGGATGCGTACGACCTGGAGTCTGGAAAGAGCACCTGGGTGCTTGGCGGCCTGGGTGTGGACCCGGTTTCCAGTCCGGTACTTGCTGGGGATCTACTCTTCACCAATACGTCTGACCATGCCCCTGAGCCACCACCACCTTTCAGCGAACTGGCCGACAAGCACGATACCGATGGCAACGGAGTTCTCTCCCATTCCGAGGTCAAGGACACCTGGATGTACAACCACTTCGGGTATCTCGATTGGGATGGTGACGGTACCCTCAGCGCCAAGGATTGGCACGACCTCAACGAGAGCATGGCTACTGGGGGTTGGGGCATCGCGGCAATCCGTGTTCCGAGCGGTAATGCCGAAGCGACGGTCGTCTGGCGCTCTCAACAGAGTGTGCCGTACATCCCCACCGGTCTAGTCTATGAAGGCGTCCTCTTCATGGTCAAGGACGGCATCGTGTCCGCCCTGCATCCAGAGACGGGGGAGCTCCTCAAACGGGGTCGCCTGACGAAAGGCAGCCCGAAGGTTCACGCATCACCTGTAGCGGCTGACGGCAAGATCTACATCGCCACCCGCGAAGGGCAGGTGGCGGTGTTGAGCGCCGGTGCGAACTGGGAAGTCCTGGCGATGAACGATCTGGAAGACGAGATCCACGCCTCGCCGGCCATCGCCGATGGACATCTCTATGTCCGTACCAAGAGCAAGCTGTACAGTTTCGCTTCCCAAGGAGAATAGAGAGGCATCGTGGGCCCTAGGGACCCTGGATCTCGGAACCGAGGCCCCTTAGACGCACGATCTGGTAAGGGCCCTCACCGATCTCGGCAGGATCGAACTCCCTTCCCTCTTCTGCCGCCACGTGCTTCATCCAGTCCTCGTACCGGTCCCTCTCCATGTCGAGGATCTCCACCTCTCCCTCAGCTACGGCATGACGGCCGACAGAGTCCGGCGGGAAGACGATGACCCCATCATCTACCTTGACCCGCAGAGTGGCATCGGCCTTCGAGGTAATGTCGATCCAGCATCCCTGGTGGGCGCACACGCCAGAAATCTCGCCCGCGATCTGCACCTTCTTGCCTACCCAAGCGTCGGGATCGGCAACGATCTCCTCGATCGGTGTCACTTCGAGCCCCGGCGTCAGGGCCTCGCCGTACCTGCCCACATCACCCGCGACACAAATTGCCGAGACGGAGATCATCAAAACACCGGTCAGTAGTTTTCGATTCATGGATAATCTCTCCTCCAGATAGCTATACCTTCGGTGCGACCCTATGCAATCGGACGATTCGAGTCCAGGACCAGCCCGGCGACTACCGCTGCCAGCGCAACGCCAGCCCGATGGCGCGACCCGGTGAGTAGGCCACCTTGCGATCGGCCGCATTGAAATACTGCTCATCAAGGAGATTTCGACCGCTCAATGAGATGGCCAGTCCGTTGGACAGCGTGTATTGGAGAGAGGCCGAGACCAGACTGGCAGTCGGGATGGACTTCTCTCCCGGACCCGGGTCGGTTATATCGGAGCGTTGCTCCCACCGCACATCGGCTACCCATGGACCTTGGCGCCAAAGCCCGCCCAATGAGAATCGGTTGGCAGGAACATCCGCCAGCGGATCGTCCATGTTATTGCGACCCTCGAAAAGATGTCCATTGAAGTGAAAGCTCCAGTACTCATCGAACTGGTAGAAACCGCTGTACTCGAAACCCTTGATGGTGCCCGAGACCAGATTGAGAAAGGTCAGCAGTTCCGGCTCGATCTCGATGCGCTCGATGTAGTCACCGATTTTGTTGCGTGACAGGAACCCTGACACGAAGAGCTTCTGACCGTACCAACGCAGCCCGACATCCAGGTTGAGCGAGCGCTCCGGATCGAGGCCAGGATTGCCGATCACCTGACCTCGACCGGTCGTGCCGCTGAAGTACCGCTCGCTCAGGGACGGAAATCGCAGACCCGAACCGAGATTCGACACCAGTTCGAAACCCGCCCCCAAAGGCACCACCAACCCGGCAAAGCCGGTCAAGGCGTTGTCGGTAGTGCCCGGCTCCCCTGCATTCCTCTGACTCTGGTAGGCAAACCGCGCACCGGCCAGAACCACCGCCCGCCCCACATTCCATTCCATGGAGCCGTAAAGCCCGGCCTCGTTATCCTCGCCGTTGTCGAGAGTCTTCTGGACGCTCACCTCGCCTGTAGCCCCGTCGGTTGTGGTCTCGAGGGCATCGACATTGCGCCGCCCGAAGTAATCGATTCCGAAACGGCTCGACACCGTGCCGGCAACCTTGACCTGTTTCTGCCAATTGACGCCGAAGTCCCACGCCTCGTTCTCCACCTCGCTGCGGAGTTCACTCTCCTCGACAGTTGTGTCCAGGGAGTTGGGGTGGGTCCAGGCTTCCAGCACCCAGTTGGTGTCACCGCGTACGGCAAGCCTCAGGAGCAGGTGCCGCTCGTCTGGATAGATCGTGGTGCGATCTGGGAAGTCTGTATTGGACTTGCCGATGTCCTTGCCCAGAGAGGCCACTCCCTGGATGTCGTAACGCAAGTTTCCAGCGGTCCAGTGGCGCCGCATGGTTCCGGAGGTCTGGGTGAACCCGGTGTTCAGAGTCTCTCCGTCAGGGGCTTGGCTGTTGCCCGCGTCGCGACGGGCCAGACCCAGCGACCATCTACCATCCCCCCATCCCGCTACCTGGTAGTTCTCGTTTCCCTGTGAGAGGTACCCGCCCTCGAAGGCCCAGGACTCGAATTGACGAGGGAAGACCTGAATCACACCGCCCAGTGCTCCCGAGCCGTAAAAAGTCGAAGAGGGACCCTTCAGCACATCGACCGACTTCATGAGACGCGGATCGAGGAAAGAAGCCGACACTCCAGCGCGCCGCTCGCCGACGATGCGCATCCCCGAGACCAAAGTCATTACCCGCTGCCGCGAGACGCCACGAATGGAATAGGTCTGGAACAGACCGCCCTGCCCGTTCTCTGACACCGCCGGCGCTTCGACCACCAGTTCCGTCAGGGACGAAGGTGGAGCCGGCAGCTCGTCCGGCTCGATGACACTTACATCCACGCTCACCGGCGAGAAGTTGTCCTCGCCCGGTGAAGCGGTCACCGCTATCTCTTCGTAGACCTCCTGCTTGGGCACCAAGGTCACCGCCAGGGGCTGAGACAGCTCTGGGGTCACTTGGAGAACGAGGGTCTGGAACCGGGGGTGGGTGAAGTACAGGGTGACCGGAGGCTGCGTCTCCTCGAAGCTGAAGTCCCCCTGTCGGCCGGAGAACTCCACCACAGAGTCCCCATCTACCTCGATCCGAACGTGCTCGACAGGTGTGCCCGTCGAAGTGTAGACGACGCCATCCACAGCCGCCGTCGCCACGACCGGAAGAACGAACAGCAGAAGACTCGAGTAAAGAAAGCGCATCGGTACGGCTGTCTCAGTGGTGTTGCTTGGCGGTAGCCAGGTCGACTACGGCGTCGGGCCGTGGTTGTTTCTATCAGATGCAAGAATGCCTGTCGATGTGAACGCCGGGATGGTCTGAGCCGATCTCGTGTTGCCTAGTGGTTCACAGGATTTGCGACCCCTGTCGGAGTAGAATCCTGCCAACGGCATGATCCCCACGCTCGAGCTCCAGTCGGTTTCCAAGTCCTACGGCGATTTCGTCGCCGTGGACCAGATCTCCCTGATCGTTCGGCCAGGGACCATCTTCGGCCTCCTCGGACCCAATGGCGCCGGCAAGACCACCACCCTGCGCATGATCATGGACATCATCGCGCCCGACTCCGGACTCGTCCTCTTCCAGGGCCGGGACCGAAGCGCGAAGGATCTCGCCCATATCGGTTACCTGCCAGAGGAGCGGGGTCTCTATCGCAAGATGACCGTGTCCGACCACTTGCTGTTTCTGGCCGAGCTCCACAACATGAGCCGGCGCGAAGCCATGCCAGTCATCGAGACGTGGCTCGAGAAGGTGGAGCTTGCGGGTTGGGCCAAGAAGAGAGTGGAAGAGCTGTCGAAGGGCATGCAGCAGAAGATCCAGCTGCTGGGAACCGTTCTGCACCAACCCGAGTTGCTGATTCTGGATGAACCGTTCTCCGGGCTCGATCCCGTCAACCAGATTCTGTTCAAGGACCTCCTCGACGAGTACCGGGGACAGGGCAAGACGGTCATCTTCTCCACGCACATCATGGAGCAGGCGGAGAAGCTCTGCGATCATATCTGTCTAATCTCCCACGGCAAGGCCATCCTCGACGGCGAGTTGGCCCACATCAAGCGCTCCTTTGGCGGCAACTCTTACCGACTGGTGGCCGATGGCGATATCGAACGGCTCGAGAAGCTGCCAGGTGTCGAACAGATCATTCCTCTCGATGGCGGCGCCAAGTTGTTGCTGGGCGATGGCACGAGCGGCGCCGAGGTCCTGGCAAACCTGACCGGATTCATGACTGTGCACGAGTTCCATTCCGAGGAGCCCGACCTCGAGGACATCTTCATCAAGGCGGTAAGCGATGCGCGCGTCTAACATCGGAACCATCGCCAAGCGGGAGTATCTGGCCCGCCTCAGAAGCAAGGGCTTCTGGATCAGTACCATCGCGCTGCCGATATTGATGGCGGCATGGTCGATCCTGCCAAGCTTGATGGTGGCCAAGACCAAAGCCGGTCAGAAGCTGGTCATCGTAGACCAGACCGGTCAGGTCGCTAACAGGCTGACGGAGACCTTGACCCGTTGGTCCGAGCCTTCGGACCAACAGCTCGGTGAGCCTCCGGTCAACTTCGAGATCGAGATTCTGCGGCCGTCAGAGAATGCCGCCGCCCAACAGGAGCAGCTCGACCAGTGGGTCCTCGATGGGGATTACGACGCCTGGGTCTGGATCGACGAGGATCTGCTGGCCAAGGACCTCGTCGAATACCACGCCGAAAGCGTCGCCAACTTCATCACCCAGGAGGTCCTGGAGTCGGCGGTCTCCAGAGTCGTGCGGCAGATCCGTCTCGAGGAGGCTGGATACGACGCCGAAGTAGTGGCCCAGCTGAGCAGGTCGGTGGAGCTCGAAACCATTCGGCTCTCGGAGGAGGGCAGTAGAGCCGAAGGAGGGTTGGGAGGATTCACCATTGCCTTCGCCCTTTTCATGATTCTCTACATGACCACCCTGATCTACGGCCAGCAGGTCATGCACGGCGTGCTGGAAGAGAAGAGCTCTCGCGTTGTCGAGGTCGTGCTGGCAGCGGTGCAACCCGTGGAGCTCATGGCCGGCAAGCTCGTCGGCATCTGCTTGGCGGGTCTGACCCAGTTGGGGATCTGGTTCGCCACCGCTGTGGCCCTGACCGCACCCGGATTCCTGGCCATCTTCGCCTTCATGCCGGAGGGAGCGAGTCTGCCGACGCTCTCCCCGGCCCTGATCGTGCACTTCTTCGCGTTCTTCCTGCTCGGCTACTTTTTCTACGCCACCTTCTACGCCATGATCGGCTCGGCCTTCAACAACACCCAGGAGGCCCAGCAGATGGCCAGCATCGGGGTGGTCTTCGTGGTCATGCCCTGGATCTTTCTCTTGCCGGTGATCAACAGCCCCGATTCCACCATGGCAGTAGTTACTTCGCTGATCCCGGTATTCACGCCTTTTCTGATGCTACTGCGCATCGCAGTCAAGACACCCCCCGCCTGGCAGATCGCCTTGGGCTACGTGCTGACCATCGCCCTGTGCGCCGGCATGATCTGGCTCTGCGCCCGCGTCTACCGCGTCGGCATCCTCATGTACGGCAAGAAGCCGACCGTGAAAGAGATCTGGCGCTGGGTGCGCTACGCCTGAACCCACCCTCCAGGTTCTGCCCCTATGGCGGCCGGCCTCAGTGCTGGCCGTTGGGATTCCTCTTCAGGGGGATGGATGATGGGGGGTGGACCTTTTGAGCGCCCCTGGAGGGGATGCCTCAGGCAGTCGGACTCCGAAAGGGGGCCTTCGTCTGCACTTTGCTACGCACCGGACTGTTAGACGACTCCGCCGAACGTTGCCCCCGTGCTTGCAAAGAGCCCCCTCTGCGGGGCACCCAAAAGGTCTAGGTTTCCCCCGCCCTCCCGGAAGCGGATACCAGACAACGAGACATGGGACGACCAAAGCGTCTTGAGTGCCCTGGCAGGGTGCCTCTCGACGAGCACACTGGTATATCCCTCGGAGGGCAAGGTCCGTCCGGTGCGTGGGAGAGCGGAGACGAGGGCCCACCCATTGTAGGGGCGGGTCTCTGTGCCCGCCCGTCGTCCTTCGTGCACAACCACTGTGTGGCCAGACGTCAACGGGCCGGCACAGAGGCCGGCCCCTACAAGCTAGAGACAACCGGGGTGTCCCCTCCAGACCGGCCGGCACAGTGGCCCGCCCCTACAGAGAATATGCAAATCTGCCGACAGGTCAGGGTGAAATCAAGTCGAGGACGAGGGCGGTCATGCCGGTGACGCCGGTGCGGATGGCCGGCTCGGGATAGGCCCTGAACCCGGAGGAGTGGAGCGACGGCAGGATGCGCCCCTCGGCTGCTGCTGCCTCGACCACGGCTGGTTCGATGGCCCCCAACCAGAACACGGCGATGGGAATCTCGCCCTCGATTCCGAAGTACGAGAAGTCCTCGCCTCCCATGACCGGCTCTACCGAGTGGACTCTCTCTTCACCAAGCTCGGCTCGGAAGACCTTTGTTGCTCGCTCGATCAGCTCCGGATCGTTGAAGGTGGCAGGCGTGCCCTCCTCTTCGTGAATCTCGACGATGGGCAGCAACTCATCCGGCCAGCCCTGGGCCCGGGCGGTGTTCTGGGCGATCTCGCGGATCGAAGCGAGCAGGCGTTTTCGCACTTCCGGCCTGTAGGAGCGCACCGTCAACTGCAGCTTGACCTGGTCCGGAATGATGTTGTGCTTGGTGCCCCCATGGATCGATCCCACCGTCACCACAGCCGGATCGAAGGGTGAGACCTGGCGGCTGACGATGGTCTGCAGATTGACGATGATCTGAGCGGCCAGGGTCACCGGATCCTTGGTTGTATGGGGCCAGGCTCCGTGCCCGCCCTTGCCCTGGACGACAATGTCCACCGAATCGACGGCGGCCAGCGCATAGCCGCTCACCAGACCCACATCACCTGCTGGAAGGGTGGCGTTGCTGTGCCATGCCAGGGCGTAGTCGGGTTTCGGGAAGCGCTCGAAAAGGCCATCGTTCAACATGGCCTCGGCGCCGGCACCCCGCTCCTCGGCCGGCTGCCCGACAAACACCAGAGTGCCACTCCAGAGTTCTTTCTTCTGGCTCAACATCCGCGCCGTCCCCAACCACGCGGTCATGTGCAGATCGTGACCACAGGCATGCATCGCAAAGACCTCGTCCCCGTCTTCACTTAGGCCTTTCGCCACACTCGTATAGGCAAGGCCAGAGTTCTCCTCGATAGGCAGACCGTCCAGGTCGGTCCGCACCATGACGGTGGGGCCCGCGCCGTTCTTCATCACCCCCACGACGCCGTAGGAGATGCGACCCTCGACACCATAGTCGCCGACACCTTCTGTAACTTCGAAGCCGAGGCGCCGCAGCGCCGCCGCCACATACTCGGCGGTCTCACCCTCCTGATAAGAGAGCTCGGGGTTGGCATGGAGGTGTTTGAAAATCTCCAGGAGCGAAGGGACCTCGCCCTCCACCTCCTTCTCCAGCTCCGTAGCAAAGCTCAAAGTCGCAGAACCGACAAACGCGAGAACGCCGAACGCAACCGAGATGAGATTCGTGCTTTTCACAGGGCCCCCCCAACAGAATCGAAGACAGTCAGGATATCCCATGCGAGACAGGGCTCAGAGCAGTTCGGACCCTCGCCCTATAATCCTCTCGTGGCGGTGCTTCTGTTTCCTAGGAGGGACTTACGATGAATACGAAGCGGCAATTCGCTTTGTCTATGGTTCTACTTGCGGTCCTTATGGCGGTTGCGGGCTTTGCACAAACCGCAGACCCGGTAGCCGCCGAGGTCGATGCCATTTTCGCCGATTACGACAACACCACCTCGCCCGGCTGCTCGCTGGGTGTGATCCGCGACGGCGAGCTCATCTACAAACGGGGCTATGGAATGGCCAATCTGGAGTACGGCATCGCCCTGTCGCCGCGGTCGGTGTTCCGCACCGGCTCCGTTGGCAAGCAGTTCACGGCCATGGCCATAGCGTTACTGGCGCAGGAAGGGATCATTTCGTTGGACGATTCCATCCGCAAGCTATTCCCCGAGTTCCCGTCCTACACCGACAACATCACGATCTGGCACCTGATCCACCACACCAGTGGCATCCGGGACTATCTGGAGCTTGCCTGGATGGCCGGCCTCGATGACGAGGGCCCCTACACCGACGAGTTCGCACTCGAGCTCATTGCGCGTCAGAAGAACACGAACTTTCAGCCCGGTGATGAGTACCTCTACAGCAATTCGGGCTACTTTCTCCTCTCACACGTGGTCAAGAGAGCCACAGGCCGGACGCTGAGGGAATGGGCGGCCGAGAACATCTTTGGACCGCTGGGCATGAAGGACACCCATTTCCACGACGACCACACCCACATCGTTGCCAATCGGGCCGATGGCTACGCACCCTCCGACGGGGGCTATCACATCAGCATGACGACTCTGGACATGGTGGGCGATGGCGGAGTGTTCACCACTGTCGAGGATCTGCTCTTATGGGATCGCAATTTCTACGACAACAAGCTCGGTGCTGGCGGCCCCGAGCTCATCGACCTGGTGACCACACCCAGCAGGTTGAACAACGGTGACAACCAGGACTATGCGTTTGGACTGGGAATCGAAACCTACCGTGGGTTGTCGATAATCCGTCACAGCGGAGGATTCGTCGGCTTCCGGGCGCAGATGATCCGTTTCCCGGATCAGCAGTTCTCGGTGACGGTGCTCTGCAATCGAGCTGATGCCGACCCCACACAACGGGCGATAGAGGTCGCCGAGCTCTACCTGACCGAGCTGATGGAGCCCAAGAAGGCAGCTGAGGAATCGGGGAAGGACGACACCAGTACTCACGGAATCACCGCCAGAGAAGCCGAGCCAGTGATCGGCTACTACTGGCAAGAGGACGATCGAATGTCGCGTGAGATCCGCTTTGAGGATGGCAAGCTGCTTTACCTCCGTTCCGAGGAGAGCCAGACCGAGCTGGCGCCTCTCGGTGGCCATCGTTTCGTCATGGTGGATGTACCGGTCCATGTCGACGTGTGGTTCGAGTCACCAGGCAGCACCGAAGCCAAGATGCTCACGAAGGTGGAAGATGACGAAACCCATATCTACAACTCCTACGAGAAGAGGGCTCCTACTACCGCCGAGCTCACTGCCTATTCGGGCACCTACTACAGCGAGGAGCTTGGCGTCGAGTACGTTCTGGATGCAGAGGATGCGATCTTGCGATTCAGCATCACCCGCCACGAAAAACACGAGCTCGAGGCTCTGTTCGATGAGATCTTCGCCAATTCCGACTATGGGGCCTTCGAGTTCCGGCGCACCTCTGACGGTGCCGTCGCGGGATTCATGCTCACCTCCGGACGGGTGCGCGGCGTTGAGTTCATTCGTCGGTAGGTGCCTCCGACGCTCTCTCTTCGGTGGCGCTAGAATCTCACTTGCCTCACCCTGCCAGGGTTTCTGAAAGGACGACCGACGATGTCCGACCATGCCTTCGACAAATTCGCCGACAGGTACGATGGATGGTTCCTGAAGAACCGCAACATCCTCGAATCGGAAGTGCGGCTGATCGCTCACGCCCTCGGTTCGCCCGGATCCATCCTCAGTGTGGGCTGTGGCAGCGGGCTGTTCGAGTCACTTTTGAGAAAGGAACATGGCATCGAGATCATCGATGGCATCGAGCCTTTGGAGGATATGGCAGCGGTAGCCCGCAAAAGGGGGATGGATGTGAAGATCGGTACGGCGGCGGACCTGCCCTACCCGTCCGAGTCCTTCGACACGGTTCTGTTCAACGGCAGTCCCAGCTGTATCGCGGATCTGGGCAAGGCCTTCGAGGAGGCTTTTCGAGTCACGAAGGCGGGAGGTCACGTGGTGGTTGCCGATGTACCCGCCGAGAGTGGCTACGGACTCCTTTATCAATTCGCCGCGACCCAAACCAGCTGGGAGGATCCAACCCTACTCGGGATAGCACCCGCACATCCCTACCCGATAGACGTGGCCGCGGCCGCCAACTGGCGCACCACGGCGGCAAAGGTCGATCTCCTGCGGCTGAACGGCTTCTCCGATTTCGAGTACGCCCAGACCCTGACCACCCATCCCCGATTCTCCGACTACGAAGCCGAAGACCCCGAAGAGGGCTACGATCGCGGCAGCTATGTCGCTATCCGCGCGCGCAAGGTCGAGCTCAGCTAGCGGTACTTTTCGAGGAGTTCCTGGAACTCTGGTGCCTGGCGAATCGGGTCATAGAACGGGTCGAGCTCGAGAAAAGCCACGCTGCTCCAACTGGGCTGGGAGAGCAGTTGATCAAGCTGCTCCGCAGCCAACGTTGCCTCACCCAGGTTGGCATAAATCCTGGCGAGAAGCTCCACCTGTCGCGGACCGTGCAGAGCGTCCTTGGTGGGTGGATAAAGCTCGAGAGCCCGCTTGCCCTCGCGGATGGCCTCGTCCCCTTTTCCCTGCAAGGAGTAGAGGATGCCCAGAGTGCTATGCGGGCGAGGATCTTCAGGGGTCATCGCGAGCTGTCGCTCGGTCGTCTCCTGGGCTGCCGCCAGCTTCTCCTGGGCCCGAGCTGTCTCACCCAGGCGCAAGAGAGCCTCAGCCTCGATCAGGGAGGCTGGTACCCAGGCATCCGGTGCCACAAACACCTCTTCGGGTGCGTTCTCGGCGATCTCCAGGAGGCCCTGCCAATCCCGGTTCATCAGCGCTTGGGAGACCCAAATCCATGAGAAGTGGGCGCCAGGCATCTGCGGCATCTCCTCGAGAACCTTGTCTGCCATCTCTGGCTGCCCCAGCAACCAGTGCCCCAGGGCCTTGAAGAAATATGCAGCCTGCTGATCGGGGGCTAGCGCGATGGATTGATCGAGATATCTCAAACCGCCTTCGAAATCCCGCATCATGTACAAAATCACCGAGATCTCTCTCAGTAGATCGTCTTCCCGGGGACTGAGCTCGAAGGCCCGCTGGATCGATTCCAGGGATTCTTCCAGTCGGCCTTGCCGGCGTTTGATGGCGAAGTCGGCGATCAGCACATCCGGATGATCGGGAAGGTCCCGCTGGGCGATTGCAAGCTCCTCGAGAGCCGGATCGTAGTCGCGCCGCCCCCAGTAGTGGTAGTAGGCCATGGCCAGATGCGCCTCTGCGAGGTCGGGATCCAAGGCCAGGGCCCGATCGACCGCCTCCTTGGCCATCGCCAACCGCTCTGGCGACTTGTCCATGCCCAGATTGATGAGACCCGAATGGGCCTTGGAGAGCGCCGCCCACGCCTGGGCGAAATCCGGATCGAGCACGACAGCGCGCTCGAACATCTCGATCTCCAACTGGCGGGCCTCTGCCGAATAGGTCAACCGTCCCGTCTCGTCCAGCCCGCGTAGATAGGCTTGGTACGCCTCCAGATTCTCTGTGGGGCGGGCCTCCATGGATTCGCGCTCGGGCTCGAGCAGAGTCACACCCAGCTGGTCGATGACCTGACTGGCGATATCGCTCTGCACCTCGAAGATGTCGTCGATGACCCGGTCGTAGGTGTCGGACCAGAGTTGGATGTCGTCTTGGACTCGAATCAACTGAGGGGTGATTCGGACCCGGCTGCCGTCGGCGCTTCTGGCCCACCGCACGGTCCCTTCCAGTACGTATTGGACTCCCAGCTCATCCCCAATCTGATGGATGCCCTTGTCCGAACCGGCGTATTGGTTGGCACTCTTGCGGGAGATGACTCCGATCCCGCTGACCGACGACAGCCGGCTGGTGATCTCCTCGGTCATGCCGGCGGCAAAGTACTCGTCCTCGGCCGAGCCGAGGTTTTCGAAGGGCAGCACGACGATCATCTGGCGGCTTGCTTCCTCAGCCTCTGCTGCTGTCGTCGTCTCCTCCACCACCTCTTCATCAGGGGTACCGGATTCCCTGCCCACAAACCAGAACACTCCTGCCGCTGCTATCAAGGCTGCCAGAGCAACGGGAATCAGCCACCGTTTCTTGGTCGGTTGAAGAGCTGCCGGCACGGCAGCAAGGGTCGAGGAAACGGGAAGCTCACCCGACTCCACCTCCTTGCGCAAGCCCTCGATCTCATTGCGAACGTCGAGCGCCGACTGATACCGCCGTTGGGGATCCTTCTCCAGACAATGGCGGATGATCCTCCCCAGATGCCGCGGCAGCTCCAGGCGCAGATCGGTAACCGAGTCAGGGCTGTCCCGCAGAATCGACGACACCACATCGGCGGAGGTCTCACCCTGAAACGGCCGCTTGCCCGTCGTCATCTCATAGAGGACGATCCCCAAGGAGAAGATGTCAGAGCGGTGATCGACCGGTTTCCCCTGCACCTGCTCGGGGGACATGTAGGGCATGGTGCCCATGGCCATCCCCTCCTGGGTCAGGGGCTCGGTGGCCATCTCCGTGGCCATGAGATCCGGCTCCTCCTCCAGCAGCTTGGCCAAACCGAAGTCCAGGACCTTGACCCGGCCGTCGGCGGTGACCATCACATTGCTGGGTTTGAGGTCGCGATGCACGACACCCTTGTCGTGGGCCGCGGATAGGGCATCGGCCAAGGGTACGGCGATGTCGAAGAGTTGATCCAGCTTCAGGCCACCTTTGGCCACCATCTCCGATAGCGTCAGGCCTTCCACCAGCTCCATCGTGAGAAAGCGAATGGTGTCTTGGTGTGTAGGGGAGGGGCTTGTCCCCTCCCTGGCGCCTGCAAGGGGCGCCCCTACATCCACCGATTCGATGGAATGGATGGTGACGATATTGGGATGGTTCAGCGACGCCAGGGACTCGGCTTCCCGCTGGAAGCGGTCCAGGCGATCGGGACTCGATGCCAGATCCGGCGGCAGCACCTTCAAAGCCACCTGGCGCTTCAGGGTCGTGTCTTCGGCCAGATAGACCTCACCCATGCCGCCCCGTCCGAGCTTCTCGACGATTCGATAGTGAGAGAGGGTCTGACCGATCAAGGCTTCATTCTACTCCCAGACCTCGCCACCCTCCGCTGGTATGCTCAGCCCGTCTCGACTCAATGGAGGGGAACTTCATGCTGCAACGTACGCTGACTCTTGTATTGCTGTGTCTGACATTGTCTGTTGCGGGCTTTGCCACCGATGCCGATACGGCCAGGAAGACGGCTCTGGGGCAGGCCGAGAAACTGACCGCCAAGACCGATGAGATCTCCATGCAGCTGTGGGATCTCTCGGAGATAGCGCTTCGCGAGGAACGATCTGCGGCTCTCCTTGCCGACTACCTCGAAGGCGAGGGTTTCTCTGTGGAACGGGGTGTGGCCGGCATGCCCACGGCCTTTGTCGCGAGTTGGGGTGAGGGGCGGCCGATTATCGGTATTCTGGCGGAGTACGATGCCCTACCCGGTGTTGGCAATGCCGCCGTGCCCGAGCGCTCACCTCGAGAGGACGGAATCACCAGCGGCCAGGGTTGCGGTCACAATCTCTTCGGTGCAGCCTCGGTGACCGGTGCTGTGGCGTTGAAGCGGACCCTGCATGAGCTGGGAATCTCAGGCACGGTACGGCTCTATGGATCCCCGGCCGAGGAGACGGTCGTGGGCAAGGTCTTCATGGCTCGTGAGGGGCTCTTCGACGATCTCGACGCCGCTCTCGACTGGCACCCCGGTGTAGAGACCGAGACCCGTAATGATCCGGGCCAGGCGATGAATAGCTTCACCGTGGAGTACTTCGGTCAGGCTGCCCACGGCGCCTACGACCCGTGGAACGGTCGCAGTGCCCTCGATGGTGTCGAGCTCCTGAATTACGGGGTCAACATGATGCGTGAGCACATCGAACCGACCGCTCGCATCCACTACGTCATCCCGGCTGGCGGCGATGCCCCCAATGTCGTGCCCGAGTACGCCAAGGTCTGGTACTACGTACGGGATCTCAATCGCGAGTCCGTGGAAGGCTATTACCAGCGCATCCTGAAGATCGCCGAGGGTGCCGCCATGGCCACGGGTACGACCCATCAGGTCACCCTGATCACAGGTGTCCACGAATGTCTGATGAATCGACCCATGCAGGAGGCCATTCAGGCGAATCTCGAGCTGGTGGGAGACCCCGGTTTCACCGCCGACGAGCAGGCCTTCGGCAAACAGCTCCAGCGCTTCCTGGAGGTCGAAGAGAAGGGTTTCGAGGGTGAGGTCAAGCCGCTCGATGATGAGATCGAGCCTGCCACCGGAGGGTCCACCGATGTCTGCGAGGTCAGCTACATCGTGCCCCAGGCCGGGTTTGGTATCGCCACCGCAGCGGCAGGGGTTCCTTGGCACAGTTGGGCTACGACAGCCTGCCACGGCACCAGCGCCGGTGTAAAGGGGGCGGTAGCCGCGTCCAAGGTCCTCGCCATGACAGGCGTCGACCTGATGACCGATGCCGAGCTCCTGTCGGCGGCCAAGGAAGATTTTCTGGAGCGGACGGAGGGCAAACCCTATCAGTCCCCGATCCCGGCTGATCTGGAGCCACCGCTGCCCTGAGCGGCGGCTGCAGCATCATCGAAAACGAACACCTATGAGCGATCTCACGGGGCAGAAGTTGGGCCGATATCGCATCGCCGAGAAGCTCGGTGCGGGTGCCATGGGGGAGGTCTACCGAGCGCACGACGAGCGACTGGCGAGAGATGTGGCCGTCAAGGTACTACCAGACATCTTCACCGGTGATCCGGATCGGCTCAGGAGATTCGAACGCGAGGCGCGTGTCACCGGCGCCCTGAGCCACGTCAACGTCTTGACCGTCCACGATGTCGGCTCCTTTGAGGGTCGACCTTTCCTGGTGACCGAGCTGCTACGTGGAGAGACGCTTCGGCAGCGAGTCAGTGGCAGAGCTCTCGAGATCTCGGAGGCCTTGAATTATGTAGTGCCGGTGGCCGAGGGCCTCGTGGCGGCCCATGAGAGAGGTATCGTGCACCGGGATCTCAAACCGGAGAACCTGTTTGTCACCGACGATGGCGTCGTCAAGATTCTAGACTTCGGGCTCGCTAAAGAAATCGAGCTCGGCACCGAAGTCGCCAGCCTGGACGAGGCGCCGACGGCTTCGATGGCGACTGCTGCCGGCGCGGTGCTGGGAACCGTTGGCTATATGGCGCCGGAGCAGGTCCGTGGCGAGCCGGCCGACGAGCGCTCCGATATCTTTGCGGTCGGTTGTGTGCTGTATGAGCTCCTTACTGGACGGCGCGCGTTTCGTCAGGACACGGCTGTCGAGACCATGACTGCGATCCTCAGAGAGGAGCCTCAGTCACTTCCCGAGCTCGGTGTGGCTGCCAATCCGGAGCTCAGCCACGTCATTTGTCGCTGTCTCGAGAAACGGCCTGATGATCGATTCGCGTCGACCGTCGAACTGGTGGCGGCTTTGCGCAATCTGCAGTCCAAAGTGGACACCGACGCCACGGAGCCGTCGCCTCCCTCTATCGCCGTTCTCCCTTTCGCCAACCTGAGTGCCGACCAGGAGCAGGAGTATTTCTGCGACGGCATGGCCGAGGAGATCATCAATGCCCTCGTCCACGTGGAGGGTCTGCGGGTGGTGGCGCGAACGTCGTCCTTTGCCTTCAAGGGCAAGAATGAGGACATCCGCTCGATCGGCGCCCAGCTCGATGTGAGTACCGTGCTGGAAGGCAGTGTCAGGAAGGCCGGTGACCGGCTGCGTATCACTGCGCAGATCATCAGTGTGGCGGATGGCTACCACCTCTGGTCCGAGCGTTTCGAGCGCCGGTTCGAGGATGTGTTTGCCATCCAGGATGAGATCTCCCTGGCGGTTGTCGACAGCCTGAAGGTCGCCTTGCTGAGAGGTGAGAAAGCGGCCGTGGTGCGACGCTACACCGACAATCTCGAGGCGTACAACCTCTATCTCGAGGGTCTACACCACTGGCACAAGCTCACGCCAGAGGGATTCGCCCACAGCATCGACTGTTTCGAGCGGGTCATCGAGCTCGATCCGGCTTTCGCGCCTGCCTTGGTGTGGATGGGAGTGTGGTATCTGTCGCAGTCCTTCTGGGCTGAAATGCCGCCGCAGGCGAGCATCGTCAAGGCGCGAGAGTATGCCGAACGGGCACTGGCAGTCGACAGGAACATCGCTGACGCGCATAGTCTGCTGGGAGTCGTCAAGTCATTCTTCGAGCGCGATCGCGCTGTGGGGGAGCAGAGTCTCCGGCGGGCCGTCGAGCTGGGGCCGAATCTCGGCTTCTGTCACGCCAATCTTGCCGTCCACCTGGTGACAATGGGAGAGGTCGAAGAGGTCGCCGAGGTGGCACGTATCGCCCAGAGTCTAGACCCTTTGGCTTGCACGATCGGCTCCTGGACAGGCTGCTGGTTGGCCTACGCCGGCCACTATGAGGAAGGAGTGGCCCAGCTTCAGCGGACGATCGAGCTGCATCCCCGGGAGTGGATGCCCCACCATCAGCTCAGCGAGGTCTTCCACATCTGTGGAGGCGAGCTCGAAGCGGCACGGGTTGAGGCGGAACAGGCGGTAGAGCTGTCCGGAGGCCTGCCGGCGACCGTGGCGCCGCTGGCCGTCCTTCTATACCGGCTAGGGAGGATAGACGAAGCAGACGAACTCCACGAGGAGCTGCGATCTCGTTCCGAGAGCACTTACGTCGCACCTACCTTCTTCGCCACGATTCATCTTGCCAGGGGCGACGTGGAGGCTGCTCTGGAGCGCCTTCTCGAGGCCTCCGATTGCCAGGACGGGTGGCTGCCTTTCGCCCGCCTGTGGCTACCCGCATTGCCGGTGAGGGACCAACGGGTAGATGAGCTTCTCCAGCGACTGGGAGCTTGACCCGCCTCTAGATTCGCGACCAGTTCGCCTCATCGAGATCAGCGAGGGAAGAGAGCACCAGGTCGGCTCGTCGGAGATCTGGATTGTCGACGACATTGGGATCTGGAATCGCGATACAGGCCATCCCGGCCTCCTTGGCCGACTCCAATCCAGCCGGAGAGTCTTCGAACGCCACACATTCGGCCGGTGGCAGATCCAGCTTGCGGGCGGTAGTCAGATAGACACCCGGATGAGGCTTGCCCAGAAGCTCCAACTCTGCCGAGTGGATGAGCTCGAAACGGTCGGCAACTCCCAGGGCCTGCAAGGCTGCCTCGATGACGATGACCCGCGACGAGGAGGCCACGGCCAGCCTCAATCCCCGGGCTTCGACAAACTCCAGCACTTCGTAGACCCCAACCATGGGCTTGCCATCGCTCTCGATGAGCTCCAGAACCCGCTGGATGATTCGTTCCTCCACCTCTTCCAGCGGATAGGCCTCCTCGTCCCAGCCGTACTGATCGAATCGCAGACAGACGACTTCGTCCGAGCGCAGCCCGAGCGTCTCCCGAGCTTGCTCCCGAGTCAGGGGTACGCCTACCGCTCCGAAACACTCGACCTCCGCCTGCTGCCAGAGAGGTTCGGAGTCGATCAGCAAACCATCCAGATCGAAGATCGCTGCACGAAGAAGCCGGCCCCGTTCGATACTCACGAGGCCGGCAGTTTAACGTTTTGTCGCCTGGTCGTGGGCGGAGCGACTATTCGAGGACGTGGATGTTCTTCTCCGCACAGATCTCTTTTAGGATCTTGGGCCAGACTGTGACGCTGACCTCGCCCAGGTGGGCTTTCTTGAGCAGATACATATAAGTCCGCGACTGGCCGATGCCACCGCCGATGGAAAGCGGAATCTGGTCGTTCATGATGGCCTGGTGATACGGCAGCTCCAGGAAGTCCATCTGACCGCTCATCTCGAGCTGCTTGACCAGGGTGTCCTTGGTCACGCGCACGCCCATGGAGGTGAGCTCGTGGCGCCGCTCGGTGACGTGATTCCAGACCAGGATGTCGCCATTGAGACCGTGCATGAGCTTGCCGTTCTTGGTTATGGTCTCGGTCACCCAGTCGTCGTAGTCCGCCGCCCGCATCTCGTGGGGATAGCCGTCCGCGAGAGGCCAGCCAATGCCGTAGATGAAGATGGCCGGATACTCCTGCAGGATCCGCGTCTCCCGCTGCTTGCGGGGCAGATCGGGATACATGTCGAGGATCTCCTCGGCGTGGAGAAAGGTCAGCTCCTCGGGTGGGCTCGAGTACTTGTCGCTCTTGAGCTGCGGGAAGAGCTCTTCGGCATGGGTCTGCGCGCCCCGGAGCACTTTCCAGATCTTCTGCACCACCTCGGTCAGAAACTCCAGATTGCGCTGGTCGGCGGTGATGACGCGCTCCCAGTCCCACTGGTCCACATAGGCACTGTGATCGTGATCCAGGAAGTAGTCCTTACGCACCGCCTTCATGTCGGTGTTGATGCCCTGCCCCACCTGGCAATCAAAGGTCTTGAGAGCCATTCTCTTCCACTTGGTAGCGGCCTGAACGACCTGAACCCGGACGGGCTTGTCGAGACCGAGACCGCAAGGGAACTCGACCGGGGTGCGGGAGCCATCGCGATCGAGGTAGTCGTTGACGCCGCTCGTCTCGTCGACGATCAACGGCACCTGCACCATTAGCAGGTTGAGCTCCTTCGCCAGACCGTCTTCGATGTAGCGCTTGACCTCGAAGAGGGCTTCCATGGTCTCCCTGGGGGTCAGCAGAGATTGATAGTCGGCGGGCAGTATCTCCGCCACTTCCTCATAGGTGCCGACGCCCGGTCCAGCAAGGTCGGCTTGTTTGTCCTCGGTCATGCCGGCAGCCTCTGCTTCCTGCCGATACTCTTTGGGGATGGAGATAGGTGCCATGGCCGTAATCACCACGGCAGGCACATCCGGGGGGGCTCCTATTTCGGCGATGAGCTCGAGGCTTGCCGGTGTCCCCCGCGCTTCCGCCTTGACTCCCTCGGTCTCGCCTTCCAGCTGACGCATCACATCTGCCCGGCACCAAGCAGTGAAACCCTACTTGCGCTCTACTCGTATAGTGTTATATAGTTCTATAGCACTTGAGACGAGGAACCGTCATGCAAATCCATATCAGCCCCCACGACAAGACTCCGGTCTATCGGCAGATCCAGCAACAGATCGCCCGCGCCATCGTCGACCGGGACCTGCACCCCGGAGAGCTGCTGCAGCCCGAGGAAGAGCTCGCCGCCCAGTTGGTGGTCTCGCCGAAGGCGGTACGCAAGGCGTACCAGGGTCTTCAGTCCGAAGGCCTTTGCGACGGCTCGGAAGGGAAGTATCGGATCACCGCTCCGGATTTCGGCATGCACAACGGCAGCGGCACCGATCTAGCGTTGACCCTGCTCAGGAAGGAGCTGCTGACTGCAGAGCTGGAGACAGCTCGCAAGGTCCAGCAGCGCCTGATGCCACCCCCCGAGGTGCAGGGAAGCGCCTGGACTCTCAGCGCCCGAAGCTACCCGGCCGGAGCACTGGCCGGAGACTTCTTCGAGTTTCACCAGTCGGAAGAGGATGTCCTCGACATCGTCATCGCCGATGTAGCGGGCAAGGGGCTGGCAGCTGCCCTGATCATGGCCACCGCCAAAGCCCTGGTACCCGTTGCTGCGGCGCAGGACAACCCGGGCAGAGCCCTAGCACACCTCAATCGTCGACTGCTCCCCCTGTTGGGAGCTCGCGAGTTCGTGGCCCTGGCCTATGCCCGACTACAGCCTCAGAGTGGCATCCTGGAGATCGCCAATGCCGGTCTCCCCGATCCCCATCTCCTACGACACTCTGGCGAGCTCGACACACTTGCGATCGATGGCAACAGACTTCCCCTGGGTATCAAGCCCGGAATCCGCTACTCGACCGCGCGCTACTTTCTGGAGCCGGGAGATCGATTGCTGCTCTTTACCGATGGCATGCCCGAAGCGCGGGACCGGCGCGGTGAGCCCCTCGGCTACGAGGGATTCGCGCAGCTGGCCACAGATTCCTTGCCACGACCCCGCGACGGCGACAACGGAAGTCCGGGCGATTCGCTCGACCGCCTTCTCGAGGCGGTAGGCGATCGAACCGGATCGATTCTCGAAGACGACTGGACTGCGGTACTCCTCGAGTACCGGCAGAGCTAAAGGAAGATCTCATGCAGTTCGTCATCGCAGCCGGCAGTGAGCTTCCCATTTACCGACAACTGATGCGTCAGATCACCGACGGCATTGCCGGCGGTCGACTGCGGCCCGGCGACAAGCTGACTTCTCAGCGCGAGCTGGCGCAACAGTTGGTGATTGCACCGCTGACCGTCAAGAAAGCCTATGACGAGTTGGAGCGAGAAGGACTGATCCGCACCGAAAGAGGAAGGGGAACCTTTGTGACCACCAGCGCCTCACCCCTGGATCCACGTGAACAACGAGAGCGGCTTCGCGATCCGGCTCGCCGACTGCTGTCGCGAGCCCATCTTGGAGGAGTTTCGCTGGCGGAACTCGTCAGCCTTCTGCAGGAACTCAGCGCAGAGCTGCAGAGTGAACGACTATCAGAGGAAGACAGACCATGACCATTGTCGATTTCCAGAACGTCCACCGCGCCTATACCGAAGGAGTCGACGTCCTCGCAGGCGTCTCCTTCTCCATCGCGCCTGGCCAGGTTGTCGGCTTGCTCGGCAAGAATGGCGCCGGTAAGACGACGCTGTTGCGCATCGCCATGGGCATGATCGATCCCCAGCAGGGATCGGTAAGAGTCTTCGGGCTCGATCCCAGAACCCAACCCCTGGAGGTCAAGAGCCGGGTCGGCTATGTCTCGGAGGAACAGATCCTGCCTTCGTATCTCCGGGTCGACCAGGTAATCGCCCTCCACAAGGGGCTCTTCCCTACCTGGGACGACGACCTGGCCCACGACATGATCACCCGCTTCTCCATTCCCGGGCGCCAGAAGATCAAAACCCTGAGCAAGGGTCAGGCCCGCCAGGTGGCGCTGCTCTGTGCGGTGGCGCACCGACCCGAATTGCTGCTCTTGGATGAGCCGGCGGGTGGACTGGACCCTGCAGCCCGCCGAGAGTTCCTCGAGACCTCGATCCAACTGCTCAACGAGACCGGCACGACGATTCTCTTCTCGTCCCACTACATGACCGATGTGGAGCGGCTCGCCGACCGCATCGTCATGATCCACGACGGCAAGGTGCTCATCGACACGGAGCTCGACGAGCTGCGCGAGAACTACTCCCTGGCCCTGGTGCAACGCAACGGACAGATCTCTCGCGATCGCTTGTTGGCTCTCGAGGCCTGTCTCGGCGTCCGCGAACGAGCCGATGCCCTGCACGCGGTCTTCGAGATGGAGCCGGAGAAAGTCGAGGAACTGCTGAGTCGTGAGATTGGCCTGACGGGCGCCCGCTGCACTCGCATCGCTCTGGAGGAGATGTTCATCGAGCTCGCCGGCGGGCAGAGCTGAAGAGAGGAGACTGGTAATGAACCGCATCTGGCACGACGCCGCCTCGAGGAGGTTGCCTCTCTGGCTGACCATCACGATGATGAACACCAGTGTTCTGCTAGGGGTCGTTCTCTGGAGGCAAGCGAGCCAGGCTCGCAATCTGCAACCACCTCTGATCCAGCTGCAGGGCATCCTCTGGCTGGCAATCGCTCTCTACCTGCTAGCGGGCAATGTGCGTACCCGGTGTCAGCGCCTCGAGATGACCCTGCCGGTCCCTGCTCTGGCCCTCTGGCGACGACACCTGACAGCTGTCTTCCTGACTGGATCGCTGGTCCTTTCAGGTTCCGTAGGAGTTCTGGTTCTCCATGCCGTCATGATTGCCAAGGTCGGTCGAGAGAGGGTTTTGGAGATTCCCTACCTGACGCTTCTGGGTCCCCTGCTGGCGGGGCTGCTGTTGGCTGCCGCCCTGATCGACAGCGTCGAGCCAGGATTGTGGAAGCTACGTGGTAGAAGAGCCTATTGGGCGCTTGCCGTCGGCAGCCTGGTGGGAATCCTGGCCCTGCTCCTCCTCCTGCACCGGTGGCCTTGGAT
>Ga0255052_10000727_pt1 | contig 25902 bp, 17 predicted proteins | sample JV7_2_21_MG_FD_188632 | JGI IMG/M metagenome (GOLD analysis project Ga0255052, IMG submission 188632) | Seawater microbial communities from Jervis Inlet, British Columbia, Canada - JV7_2_21 | ecosystem: Environmental > Aquatic > Marine > Inlet | place: Canada: British Columbia | collected...
GGATTGGCTGTCTCTCGATCCACTGACAGGTCATTTGATGACAGAGCTTACAAGCCCAGGTCGTGGGGCTTCCCCTTTGCATTCCCAGGCAGTCATAACCGATGGAAACTGGCACCGGATAGGTTTCGTCTGGGATGGCTTGCACAGGACGCTCTACGTTGATGGCGTCGCAGCGGCTGAGGACACGCAAGACAACAGCTTGCTAGGTGCCGCAAACGGCCTGTACATCGGCACCGGCAAAGCCATGGCGCCCGGAACCTACTTCTCCGGCATGATCGACGACGTTCGCATCTACAACCGGGCGGTGACGCCGTAAGGGCAGTTTTAGGTTTTAGGTTTTGTGTTTTATGTTATTGAATCTCAGTAAGCCACATAACACTTAACACCTAAAACTTAAACCTTAAAACTTGAACTCTCGTCTGACTACTGAGGGCTGGCAGCTTGAAAGAGTTGTCAGCCCTTCCTTTTTTAGGACCTTATGGGGCCTGCCCTTGAGTCAGAACTTAGCGATTGCAGCGCAGGGATGATTGAACTGCAATTGTCTTCAGGTTAGATCCATATGCAGGGTCTATGATAGTGTTGTTTGCCGTCCCGCTTTCGGTTATTTCTTTCCCAGAGGCCGGTTGCTTGCGAGCACCGAACATGGTAAAATGCGGTCTTTTGGCAAACAAAAAGCCCTCTGGTATCGTAGGGACCGTGAATAAGGTGAAATAGCAACACAGAACTTAGATGGGGTATACTATGGGACACTTCCGGAGAATGCTAATTTTGATGGGCCTCTTGGCCTTGTTGCCGGCGCATGTGCAGGCGTGCTCGACGCCGGTTTTTAGGTATGCTCTGGAGAGATGGCCCGCGGATTTCTATGACGGGGTTCTGGTCCACCGGGGCCCGATCGCGGAGGATCATCCCGCCGCCAGGCTTTTCGAGGGCGAAACGGCCGAATTCCTGAATCTGCGCCTTTCCAGAATGGATCTGGATTCGGCGGCCGAAGAAGATGTCAAGAAGCTGCTGGGCGATGAGGTCCCGGAGAAGCTGCCGGCTCTTGTGCTCTGGTATCCCTGGCAAAAAGGCCGGGCGGCGCCGTTCTGGGTGGGCGAGTTCACGCCTGAAACGGTCGCGGTGCTGATTCAGTCGGCGACTCGCAAAGAGGTGGCCAGGCGTCTGAGCGAAGGTCAGGCGGGAGTTTGGATCTTTGTCGAATCTGGCGACAAGGCCAAGGACAAAGCAGCGCTGGAATTGCTCCAGAAGGAACTGGAGACTGTAGCCAAAGAGCTGATGGAATTCGCGCCTCCGGTCGAAGATATAGATACGCCGGGGCTGACGTTCGAGTTTTCCACTGTGTCTCTTTCGCGCACCGATCCGAACGAGCGTGCTTTGCTCTCAATGATTATGCACAGTGAACCGGACCTCGACGAGTATGTAAAAGAGCCCATGGCGGTCCCGGTCTTCGGACGAGGCCGGGCCCTCTATACGCTCATAGGCGATGGCATCAACGCCGACAACATTCGCGAAGCCGCGGCGTTCTTGACCGGGCCATGCGGCTGCGAGATCAAAATGATGAACCCCGGCGTGGATCTGCTGATGGCGGTCAATTGGGACGGGGCCGTGATGCAATACTACGAAGAGTTCTACGCGACAGCGGAAGAGGAAGAGCTGCCGGAGTTGACGAGTGTATTTCCGGATGATCCCGAACCGGCCCAGGCCGACCTCAACGTCACGGCCCAGGTGGCCGAGAGTGATTCGGCCGACGGTCCGCCCGCTGAGGTTGCCCAAGAAGCCAAGCCGTTGGCGGTCGAAGTTGATTCGGGTGCATACCTGATCGATGTCAACGAGGCCCAGGTTGAGGCAGTCACGGTCGAGACACCGAAACTCCGCGGCTTCGGAGTCATGGGGACGGCTGCCGTGTCACTGGGCGGGCTAATGCTGGCGGTGGTCTTGGGGACGCTGGCAGTAAGCAGGAAGAAAAAATAAAAAATAAAAGCATGTCCCGAGCGAAGTCGAGGGATGCAAAAGTAGTAGCCACTAAGACACAAAGACACGAATTTAGAATACCGAAGACTTGGTGACTTTGTGCCTTAGCGGCCAAGAATGGGATTCCGCAATTCTGATATTTGAATTTTTCTTGGTGCGTTCATGACAATCTGGAGTTTGCTGGTACGCGAAATATTGCATCGTAAGCTTAACTTTGCCCTGGGCGTGCTCTCGGTGATGATGGCCAGCGGCTCGCTTATCGGCTCTGTCACGCTGTTGCGAATTCACGATATCCGCACGGGGCAAATCCTCGAAGCCAAACAGGCCGAGCTGGCCAAAAGCATGGCCCAACTGAAGGACGACACGCGAAAAGCCATGCTCAAGCTTGGCTTTAACGTCGTCATCCTGCCGAAAGACCAGAATCTCAGCGACTGGTACGCCGACGATTACGCATCGAAGTACATGCCCGAAGATTACGTGGTCCAACTGGCGAATTCCAAGGTTGTGACAGTTCGACATTTCCTGCCCAGCCTGCAGCAGAAGATCGAATGGCCCGAACGCAAACGCAAGATTATCCTGGTCGGCACTCGCGGCGAGGTTCCCAATCTGCACAAGAGCCCGGTCAAGCCGCTCGTGCAGCCTGTGCCGCCCGGGACAATAACGCTGGGACATGAGCTGCATCGAAGCATGGATATCAAGGTCGGCGACGACATTGAGTTGATGGGCAAATCGTTCAAGGTTCAGACCTGCTACAAGGAGCGCGGAAACAAAGACGACATCACGGCATGGATCTACCTGGCCGAAGCCCAGGAGCTGCTCGACAAGCCGGGGCTGATCAACGCCATCCTTGCTCTCGAATGCCATTGTACGGGCGACGCGCTGCCCTTGATACGCAAGGAAATCGCGGCGGTCCTGCCGAATACACAGGTCATCGAACGAGGCTCACGCGCCATCGCGCGGGCCGAGGCTCGGACAAAAGTCGAAGAGCAGGCCCGGCTGGCGGTGGAAAACGAAAAGAACGCCCGGGCAAAACTGCGGGCGGCCCGCGAACATCTGGCGTCCATACTGACACCAGTGGTTGTCACGGCCTGTGCGGTCTGGGTCGCCGTGCTGGGATTCACCAACGTCCGCGCTCGCCGGGATGAGATCGGCATTCTCCGCACGCTGGGAGTCTCGGCCAAGCACGTCCTGATCATGTTCATGTCGAGGCATGTCCTTCTCGGCGTGCTCGGCGGGACGCTTGGTTTCGGCGCCGGCGTGGCCTCGGCAGTCTACTTCAGTACTGCTCGCCAAGACACATCACTACAGATAATCGGAACTGATTTCTCATGGGCCGGCTTGCTTTTAGTCTCGGTGGGTGGCGCCGCAGCTTTGGCGGTAATCGCAGGCTGGATCCCGGCCCTGATGGCGACCCGCCAGGACCCGGCGGTAGTTTTGCACGAAGAGTAGAAGAAATTAGAATGAAATAGGGGTAGCCACGAAGACACAAAGACACTAATCCAAGCGTATTTGAGACTTGGTGCCTTTGTGCCTTAGTGGCCCAGAAATTGCCAAACCATGCTTGAGTTCAAGAATGTCACTAAGTGGTTCGATGGCGCCGAGGGGAAGGTAACGGCTCTGAGCGAAATCTCGTTTTCGGTTCAGACGGGGGAATTGCTGGCCGTACGCGGTCCCAGCGGCTGTGGAAAGACTACTCTGCTGCTGATCGCAGGCGGCCTTCTGAGCCCCGACTCCGGACAGATTGGCCTCAATGACCAGGATCCTTACGAACTGGGTCCGGAGATGCGAAATAAGCTGCGAGCCCGGACGATTGGGTTCGTGTTTCAGCAGTTCCACTTGATTCCATACCTGACGGTTCGACAAAACATCCAGGTGGCTTCGCTCGCTGTGCCCGCAAATGAGGCTCCCGAGCGGACGCAGGAATTGATCAGTCATTTCGGGCTGGACGATCGCGCCGGGCACGTGCCCGCCCAGCTCAGTACGGGCGAGCGGCAGCGCACGGCCTTGGCTCGTGCCCTCTTAAATCGCCCCAAAGTCATCCTGGCCGACGAGCCAACGGGGAACCTCGACGAGGACAACGCCCAAACGGTATTGGGCTACCTCAGTCAATACGTCAGCGACGGCGGATGTGTCCTGCTGGTCACTCACGACGTCCGGGCCGCCGGACATGCCACGCGCACGCTCCAAATGAGCGAGGGACGGCTGGTGGAATAGGTGCATAAGGATCAGCATGGGCAACAAGTTGCCCATCCTACAGCACTAAGAAAAGGAGACTCTTACAATGAGAACTTACAGAATTATGGCTGTGTTGGCGATTGTTGCCGCATGTGGGTTGTTGACCGGTTGCGGCAAGAAAGAGACGCAAGGTGAATCCGGCGAGCTGATGGTCTTGTGCGGCAGCTCGTTCGTCAAGCCGATGGAAAAACTGTGCGCCGAGTTCACCGCCGAGACGGGTATCAAGACGGCGACCAGCGTAGGAGGCAGTGAGGATTTGCTGCCTTTGGTGAAACTCGGCAAGAAAGGTGATGTTTATGTCACCCATGATCCATTCCTTGACTACACGCGTGACGCCAACGCTCTGAGCGAGCATGTCCACGTGGGTTTTGTTGCGCCCGTTCTAGCGGTGCAGAAAGGCAATCCGAAAGGCCTTACGAGTATAGAGGACCTGGCCGGGGCGGACTTGAAAGTCGCTCTGACCGATCCGCAGTATTCCACGGCCGGCGAGCTGGTCTTTGCCCTTCTGGAAAAGAAAGGCATCAAAGACGATGTTTTGAAAAACGTGGGAAACCGCCTGACCAGGGGACACGGCGACTTGGGTACTTATCTCAAATTGCAGGAAGTCGACGCCGTCCTTATGTGGAACGGCGTCGCTCACACATTCAGGGACTCTCTGGATGTCGTCAAGGCGCCCTACGAATATGACGAGGAAATACGGGTCCACGTCATTGGCCTGAGCTATACCACGCAAGCCGAAGCACTCAAGCGGTTCATGGAATTTGCCCGAGGCCGAGGTCAAGAGGTCTTTGCTGAATTCGGCTACGTGAAATAGCGGGCGGGAGCAGAAAATGAAGAAGGTCGTACAAGAGCATATAGGCACAAAGGCACAGAGGCACAGAGGCACAGAGAGGGCCATTACAACTTTGTGCCTTTGTGCCTTTGCCACTCTGTGCCTCTTCCACATCGGCTGCAAACGCCAGAAGCCTGAAGGTTCCAAATCCGAGCCAAAGGAACTGCTGCTCTACTGCGGCGCCGGCATACGTCCGCCGGTGGCGCAGATGGCCGAGGCTTTCGAGCGCGAGCGCAGCGTGAAAATCGTTGTAGATTATGCCGGCAGCGAGGTGCTTCTGTCGAAGATCAAGCTGATCCGCAAGGGCGATCTCTATATGCCGGGCGACAAACACTATGTGGATCAGGCCGCTCAGGAAGGGATGATTCTATCACAGCAGTCCGTCTGCTACTTCGTGCCGACTATCCTGGTGCAAAAAGGCAATCCGAAAAATATCCGCCGATTGCAGGACCTGGTCGCCGAGGGCGTGAAACTGGGGCTGGGAGACGCCCAGGCCTGTGCTATAGGCCGCAAGACAAAGCAGATTTTTACCAGGAACGATATCGCATGGGAGCAGGTCGAGAAGAACCTGGCCTTTCAGTCGATGACCGTCAACGAGTTGGGCCTGCAGATCCAGGCCGCCTCGCTCGACGCCGTGATTGTCTGGGATGCAATCGCCGGCTACTACAGTGAACATGGCACGCAGGTGCCTATACCGCCCGAAAAGAATGTGATCTCCACGGTGAACGTAGGCGTGCTCAGCTTCACCGAGAACCGCTCGTTAGCCGAGAAGTTTGTAGAATTCGCGGTTTCTGCGGCCGGACAGGCGATTTTCGCCGAGCACGATTACCGCACCGAGCCTCCGCAATAGAACTGAATTCTCGAACAACCTCGCTCCAAGTACGTTTTCGGCCCTTGTCGGCAAGTATTTTCCTTGTTAATGATCCTGCAAACCTTATAATATTGAGTTTACGTTAGGGAACGTAGGGCGGCTCGACATGGGCGCCTTCTAAGTTGGGTAACCCTGTAGGTTGCTCCTAAGGGGCTTTATTTGGAGTTCTCACATGTTAGGTCAGTTGTCCGGTTACTGGTGGGCTTTCCCAGTGCTGGGTATTCTCGCGGGTGTCATTTGCGGCACCCTGGGATTGGGCAGCGGGGCCGTAGTTATACCCATACTCGTTCTTGTGCCCATTTTCGCTTTCGAGCAGAAATCCGCCCAGGGGACGGCTTTGGCCCTCATGGTGCCCATGGCGCTGGTCGGGGCGTTTCGCTATTGGCGGGATCCCGAAATCGATGTGAATCTGTCTATTGTAGCTTTGATAGCGTTGGGCGCTTTGCCGGGCGTTCTTGCCGGAACCGAGTTGGCCGCCCGGCTGCCGAGTCACGTACTGCGGAAAATGTTCGCAGTTTTTCTTGCGATAGTAGCCGTAAAGATGTTTACTGCCTCGCCGAAACGAGGGCCCCAAGCCCCCGGCGAGAGTTTGGTAAATCAGGACAATGTGAATGTAGTTGAACCTGGAGGTCAAAATAATGAGTCAAGAGAGCAATAATGGGCTCGTCCGCATTTTCAGCGCGAGGGCCTGTGCAGAACCTTTGGAAAAAGCCGCCAAGCTGTTTGAAGAGAAGACGGGGATCCACGTGGCTATCGATGTCTGCAATCGGCACTGTGCCGAGCCGGTCGCCGAGGAAGCCACCGGCGAAACCGGCGGCGATGATTTTCTGTTGGAAATTTCCGACGCCGGCATCCACGACCTCGCAATAGGTGGGGCCGAGTATCTGCTCGATGACGGCCAGGTCAGAGGAATTGTGCGAAAAGGTGAGCGGCGGACCATTGCCAGCCGTGCTTCAGCTATAATCGTGCCCGCGGGCAATCCCAAGAACATACAAACCGTCGCAGACATGGCCCAGCCGGGTGTGCGAGTGGGCGTGTCGGTTCTGGATTGTCTCAAAGGGCTTTGGGAAGATATAAGCGGACGATTGGGTCTTGTGAGCAAGATCCGGAATAACATCACATATTACGCCAACGGATGCATTGCCATCGTCGAAGCCGCCGCGACAGGCGAGTTCGATGCGGGGTTCGGCTGGGCGGCGTTTCACCATTTGGAGCCTGGAAGAATCGAAGTTATTGAGCTGCCCAAAGAACAACAGGTGCTCAGAGGTACAGGCGTAGGCATGTTGTCCTTTGCCAAGAATATCGAGCCCGCGAGAAAGTTCATGGATTTCCTGACAACGCCCGAATCGCGTGCGTTCTATCAAGAATTTGGTTGGGTCGTTGAAGACGATTAACCCCCGGCGGCAATGAAAACAGCTATGAACACTCCTGTAAGAGGTTGGCGCGATCGCGTCTTCTCTGCCACGGCGTTCTTCTTCGTGTCTGTTTTCATCGTCTTTGTTCTTGTGCTGATTGTTGCCGACGTCTTGTATGTAGACAGGCAGGCCGTCTTCACGGCCCTGACTTCCAGGTTTGTTCTTCATGCCCTCTGGATGAGTGTCTGGACCAGTTCTCTCAGTACGCTCTTGGCGCTGCTTTTTGCCGTGCCCATGGGGTATGCCTTGAGCCGATTTCGCTTTCCCGGTCGCTTCCTGGCCGACGCTGTCGTGGATCTGCCCATAGTTTTTCCTCCCCTGGTCGTCGGCCTGACGCTGCTGGTCTTCTTTTCGCAAACGGCCCTGGGCAAATGGATACAGGGTGACCTTGGACTCGAATTTATTTTCCAGCCCAAAGGCATAGTGCTGTGCCAGTTTGTCGCCGCCGCGAGCTTTGCGATCCGCTCGGCAAAGACGGCGTTCGACGACGTTGACCTGCGTTTCGAGAACGTGGCGCTGACACTGGGCTGCACGCAATGGGGCAGCTTTCGCCGGGTTTCGCTTCCATTGGCTCGAAACGGCATCATCGCCGGCGGCATCCTGACCTGGGCGCGTGCACTGGGACTTTTCGGCCCGTTGATAATCTTTGTCGGCACCGCCGGCGGCGTCAGAGTCCTGAGCACGACAATCTTTCTCGAACAATCGGTGGGCAATCTCGAAGTCGCCCTGGCAATCGCCCTGCTGCTTATCTTTGTCGCCCTGATTGCTGTAACCGGCATTCGCCTCGTCGGAGGTTCGGCCCTGGTGAAATTATGATTCGCACGCAAGAAATTGTTTTTCACGTCGGCCAGTTCGAGTTGAAGCGATTGAGTATCGAGATCGCCACCGGAGAGTATTTCATTCTGTTAGGCCCGCCGGGCTCGGGCAAGACGGTTTTCCTGGAGTGTCTTTGCGGCCTGAAGAGGCTCGAGTCCGGCAGGATATACATCGACGGGCGCGACGTAACTGCCCTGGAACCTCGCCTGCGAGACATCGGGTACGTGCCTCAGGATTACGCGCTTTTTCCGCACCTTTCCGTCGAACAAAACATCTCCTTTGGTCTGCGCGTCCGAGGCCGTACGCAAGAGAAAGTCGCCGAGACGGCAGATATGCTCGGTATCAGGCAACTGTTGTCACGCTCAACAGCCGGTCTCAGCGGTGGTGAAAAACAACGCGTCGCTCTGGCGCGCGCACTGGTTTTGCAGCCGAAGATCCTACTGCTAGATGAGCCCGTCTGTGCCCTGGACGAGGTCACCCGACAGGAGGTCTGCAAGCAACTGTTGGCCATTCAGCGAAAGCTCGGCCTGACCACTATCCACGTGAGCCACAATCTGGAAGAAGCATTTTCTGTCGCGGACCGGGCCGCTATATTGCATAAAGGGGTTTTGCTGCAGGTTGGCCCAATGGACGAACTGTTGTACGAACCAAATAGTGACTTTGTTTCCCATTTCATGCGGAGCGACAAACATAACGAAATTTCTAAATCCTAACTTCTAAATCCTAAACAAATCCAAATGACGAAAACCCGAATTTTCTAAACTGTTTTGGCTATTGGAGCATTTGAATTTAGAGAATTGTTTAGGATTTCGTGCTTAGAATATAGAGATTGGCTCTTACCGCGCGAGCAGATTCACGGCCCGAACCGTTCGGGTCCGATGTTCGATCTCGGGCGGCAGCGAACCCTTGAACCATGCCTTGGCCCGGTATCTGAGTTCGTCGCCCTTTGGCAGAAAGTCAATGGCCCCCAGTCGCATCGCCATCGGTGCCGGCGCGCCGGGACTCAGCGGGGCGGTATTCGGGATCTCGTGACATCCCACGCAGGACTTGGTCTCATCGGCTCTGGTATACATCCACGTCAACTGGTTGCCCAGCACCCGGCGGTTGCTGTCGAGCACCTGGAATTGAAGCAGCCTATCGGCGGGAACTTCGATGAAAAACGAGCCGTCCGGAGCAAGCGGCGCCGTGCCGAGCACGCGGGCGAATGTCCCGCCGTGATTCTTCCAGACCTCGTGCTCATTGGTTTGTGTGCTGTGCCGGGCGAAGACCGGAACGCCTTCTATCAATCGTATGTACCGGCCTCGCGCCGCAACGTTCTTTTCCTGAGAAGTGAAGACCGAGGCACAGACGAAGTGCCCGCTATATCCCTGATGCCGCTCCCTGCTCGCCAGGATCGGGGGGCGGCTGCGCGCAAATATGGGCCGAGCCTCGAAGTCGGCTGCTGAGGGATCGTTGTAGAGCAGTTGTAGCTTCTTGGCTTTTGGATCGAACACGTACAGCCCCAGATCGACCTTGTCGCGGTCCGGTGTCTTAAGCGTAGAGGCGCACATTATCCGCCCGTCGGGCAAAGGAAACGGCGTCGTGTACGAGCGCGTTTTGTAGTCGGGCGTTACGATCTGTTCTGTGTAGCGGCTCGGACCCACGAACGCCAATCCAGCCTGTGTCACGACAACGATGTTCTGGCCGTCCGGCATCGGCTGCGGTTGGGTCATGCGCAGCACTCGATGTGTCAGCGGCGCCTCCTGTCCATCGGCCGGAGTCCGAGGACCGTGGTCGAGGTCGCGCCAGAACACGCGTCGCTCGGGGCCGTACAGGACCATGTCACGCGTGCCGTCGGGATTGGCCGCGTGCAGAGTAAGTTCGGTCTTGTTGCGCGAATAGAATACTTCCAGCCGGCTGAACACAATGCGCCCGTCGAGCAGGACCGCCGGTTCGGTATCGCGGCCGATGTTCGTGGCGATCGCGTGAATATCCGTGCCGTCGGGATTCATCACGTGCAGGGACGTGCAGGGGTAGCCGTGATACTCATCGCGGATGCCGGCACGACTCGATGCAAAGACGATCCGGCCGTCCGGCAGGTAGGCCGGGCCGACGCCGTGATAGGGGCCATGCGTGAGCTGCTCGAATCCCGAGCCGTCGACGTTGATGCGATAGAGGTGCCACCAGGGATTGTCCTGACCTCGGTACGAAAAGACCACATTCCTGCCGTCCCAGGAAAGCTCAGGCTCGGCGACGTACCCATCTTCAAAGCGAGTAAGCGGTGTTACTACCCCGTCGGGCCTTGCCGGGCGCAGGATGTGGAGATTTCGCCCGGGCCTATAGGCGGGACCCGAATCGGTCACAACATAGGTCTGCCGCCAGCGGTCAGCCTGTTCGACCGTACCGATCGTGTTGGGGATGTTGTTGTCGCCTTTGATAAAAACAACGGCCTCGAATCCCGAATCACCGGATGTGCCCGCAGGTGCTAGGGCAGGTTCGTCGTATGGCCCCGTCTTGCCTGGTGCGTTTCCAAAAATGCTCAGAGCGTCTCGCGCCACAACGCGGGTGCTGTGAAACGGATGATCTCGGGCCGCTCGCTCGAGGGCAAGTCGTGCCGTCCGGTTACCCAGATCCGCAAGCGCCTCGGCTGCGGCGTGGCGGATTTCCATTACCGAACCTTCGTCCTCGAGTATCCGGACGATCAGGTCCGTGTGCTCATGGGCGCCGAGCAGTCCCAGAGCGCGCAAAAGCCCCTGCCGCCAGCGCGGCGCCGGGTCGGCGTATTCCTCCTCCTTGAACGTGCGGCTGTAGCCGTACTCGGCTTCGGACTTCGCCTGCGCCAGTGTCTTCGCGATCGGCTCAATTGCGCGTTTGTCGCCGAGCCATGCGAGCGTCTTGGCGGCGTTGAGCCGGACCCAGCCGTCCTCGTGCTCGAGCAGAGCGATCAGTCGGGGCAGGTCTTGCCTCTCGGTGCAGACGGCGGGCAGCCACGTCGCCATCCGGCCGGCGTAGAATTCGGGCCATTGCCGAGGTTGCCTGGGTTTCGAGATCCGTCGAGACTGACCCAGCAACCCGAAGGCATGCTCGCACGCCTGCTGGCGCAGGTGCGAGAGTCCCAGCAGGTATCGCGTCATCAGGTGCGCCACCTCGGGCTCGTAGAGCAAGAACGTGTCGTGGTCGCCCGGCAGATTCGCCATGATCAAAGGAGCTATCTCTCGCGCGGCTTCTCGGTCCGATGCGAAGTCCGAAAGCAGACGGCACAGGGTGAAGGCTATGTGGTACGGGGTCTCGAGCATTCGGTCTTCGGAGGGAAAACCCATCTTGTCGTCTCGCGGCAGATCGGCCGGATCGCTGCCGTCCAACTTTTTGCCGTACTTGCGATAAGCCCTGATCAACGCCGGGATGGCGCGGCGATCGGCGAAATCCCCCAGCGCATCGGCTGCGTAGCGCGCCCAGTAGGTGTTATCGAGCAGTTCCAGCAGATATGAGAACCCGGCTTCGTCTCGCAGACGTCCCAGCGAACGAATGCCGGCGCGCACCATTGGAAGATATTCGGCAGCCGCCGGCGGAGTCGGTCCCATGCATCGCATGATTGCCTCGGTCGCACCAGCGCCGCCCACTGAGCCAAGGGCGCGGAGCCCTCGTTCGCATTGCCAGATGACAGATTCGTCCGAAGGCCTCTGGGCATCGGAACCGCCGTCGACCTGGATTTCGAAAAACGTGGTGGGGTAAGTCGGATTCGCTGAGGCGTAACTGGTGAGGCGAACATACCGGGCCAGGCGCGGTCGCAACCTGCTTACCAGCGTAACCGGAGTCCTTCCCTTCCTTCTCTCGATGACCTTGAACGTCTTGTTGTCCAGGCTGGTGGCGAGTTCATAGTCGGTCAGCACGAACCGAGGTCCGTACTGGTGGATGGTGACCTTGGATATCATCCGGGGCCCGCCCAGGTCGACCGTGCACCATTGCGGGAAGGGAACGTTCTTGGTCTGCCAGTACCCGGGTCCGATCAGACCGTCGGTCAAGACGTCCGCCGGTCCTCTGTACGCCGAGGACGCAGTCACCGATCCGTCGATTGGGCGATCTCTGAAGCCTTCGAGAAGCCGGAGAGCTTCTTGCGGCACACGGCCCGGCCGAACCGTGGCCCACCAGCCGCGCCATGCCCTGATCTGAGCCGCACGCTGCGATCTCGGCGCCATCGCCTCGAACGGCAACTCCATGCCGGTAAGATTGGTCAGGGCAACGTATGCCCCCTGCCTGGTTATCGCGTCGGCATCGTCGAGCGCATCGAGCAGCGGGCCGACGGCATTGCGACTGCCGCACCACCCTAGCGCCATCGCCGCCTGCCGACGAACGGCAGGTGAATTGTCACCCAGCCGCTCGATCAGCGATTCCTCGGCGTGGTAGGCCCTGAGAAAACCGAGTGCCTCGGCGGCGCCGGCGCGAGTGTGTTCAGAGGTCGAGTTCAACTTGGCCACTTGCTCGGCAACCTGTCGGGCATAAGGGCCGGACGATTGTTCGCCTGCGAGGCCAAGCCCGCATGAAGCAAGACACGCAAATAGTAGGAGTCTTCGTGAGTATGACATGGGGACTATTCTACCGGCGCGATGGTGCCGCTGCAAGTCGCGAAAGTTGAGATTGGCTTTTCGAACAGGACCGGCATATAATGGAAACTCTCAGTTCGAGCGGGAAAGAAAACCATTCGGGACGGTTGTGGGCTCTGCGTGTGTAGACGGCCTGGAAGCATTGAGTGGTCCGCAATGTGTCGTCGGCAACTTTGTAGAAGAATCCCGTTATCGCGTAGGCATCTACGCCTGGGGATACGGCATAGCTCTCTTCGAGAAACACTTCCTCCGCCGTGATCCAGATCAGTTTGCCCTTGCCGACGAATACCCCGACATGCGGACGCCGCTTTGTGGGTCTGTTGAGATCGCCATCTTCCACATGGACGACGTAGCCTAGCAGAAAGTCCCCTGATTGCGAATCGGGTTCGGCGGTCGCGATCATGTTCAGCCCGTAACCATCGCCGACCCAGCAGTATTGGCAACTGCGAATCCACACCGGCTCGTCACCGGCAATCTCCACGCGCTGCGGTTTTTCGTGCTCGACAAGCCGGCCCCAATGATGGTCCACACTCATCTTGTCCCACAAGCCGTACCACTTGCCTTTGAACCCGCCGTATGCCTGGCGGCTTGATATACGCTTCTTGCCAGCGATAGCCTCGGTGATCGTTTCCTTTGACAGCTCGAAACTGTCGATGTCTTTGTGTCCGTTCAGATGAAATGGCGCCTGCTCTCGAAACTTCAAGATCGCTTTCACGAGCAAGTCTGTGCTGACAAGGTCTGGATCGTCCCCGTCAAGAAGTCGGCGGCGAAACCTTTCGCTTTTGACGGTTGCTTCTTCCACAAATGCGTCAAAGTCGCGGCCCGCAGGTCCCTGTCTGAGATGCGCCATGCCCGGCGGAAGTTGGTCGTCCGGCGAGCCGCAACCGGCCAATACGATTGCTAAGGCAATACATCCAACATGCCTTCTTACCCACGGCACAGACATAAGAATCCTTGTTCAAATCTGTCCACTATCGTACGATACTCTTGCGACAATTGTACATGATTGTCGGCGACATGAGAAGTTGCGATAATTGCGATTCAGCTCAGAGGAGACAAAGGATGCTCGACACAATGAAAGTAGAGTTGAACCTCAGAGCCGGGCGCCGTCTGTTGCTTGTTTGGCTTCTCTTGCTCTCGGGACCTGGAGCAATTGCGGCGCCGATGAAGGCTGTCCGAATCTCCTCTGACGGAGGCAGATTCGTTCTCGACGGGACCGATCCCGGCGCGCCGGGATTCACGCCCTGGGGATTCAACTACGACCACGATGAGCAGGGCCGGTTGCTGGAAGATTATTGGGACGCCGAGTGGCCCAAGGTGGAGGATGATTTTCGGGAGATGAAGGAACTCGGCGCCAACGTTGTCCGCATCCACCTGCAGACGGCCAAGTTCATGCCGGAGCCCGGCAAACCGAATGGTGCCGCCCTGAGCCAACTCACCCGGCTGCTGGCCTTGGCTGAGCAATGTCAATTGTATCTCGACCTTACAGGCCTCGGATGCTATCACAAGAAGGACGTGCCGAGATGGTACGATGCGATGGATGAAACCGAACGCTGGGATGTGCAGGCACATTTTTGGGAGGCCATTGCGAAGACTTGCGCCGAGAGTCCCGCGGTTTTCTGTTACGATCTTATGAACGAGCCGATTCTCGCCGGGGCGAAGAAGAAGGAGACTGAGTGGCTGGCGGGCGAGTTTGCGGGCAAGCATTTTGTGCAGCGAATCACTCTCGATCTTACCGGGCGCACGAGAGAGCAGGTCGCCAAGGCCTGGGTAAACAAGCTTGTCGCCGCGATCCGAAAGCATGACAAGCGCCACATGATAACGGTCGGCGTCATACCCTGGGTCCACACCTGGCCGAAAGCCAGGCCGCTCTTCTACTCGAAGCAGGTGAGCGAAAATCTGGATTTTGCCAGCGTCCACTTCTATCCGAAGAAAGGCGAAGTCGACAAGGCACTAACGGCGCTTGAGGCCTACGATATCGGCAAGCCCCTCATCGTGGAGGAGATGTTCCCGTTGAAATGCAGTTTGGAGGAGTTGGATGTTTTTATCGATTCATCGCGCGCAACCGCCGACGGATGGATCGGTTTCTACTGGGGCAAGACGCCCGAAGAGTCTCGCCGGTCGGCAGCGCTAAGTGACGCCGTGACGGCTGCATGGTTGGAGTTCTTCAAGAATAAGGCCGGTGCGATCAAAGGCCAGTGACGCGGATCAGCCGGCACCCTTGTCGAAATCCGCTGCGAGCTTTCTCAGACGCCTGACTATGTCTGGGTGCTCGCCCGCTACATTTTTTTGTTCTCCTATATCTGCACGCAGGTCGTTTAGCACTGGCTCTTTCCCCAAATGCAACTTCCACTTGCCGGCGCGAACCGCCTTGAGTCGCCCCCGGCCATCGTGGAAGAAGAATGCCTCGTGAGGCGATTTTGCACCGGATTGAGCTCTCATCAATGGATAGATATCTTTGCCGTCGATCACCTGGCCTGAGGTAAGCCTCGCCCCGGCTAGTCTTGCAAAAGTCGGATAGAAATCCATGCTGGTCGCCACTTCGCTGCAAACCTTGCCGGCGGGAATCCGGCCGGGCCCCCACATCACACAGGGCACGCGCATTCCGCCTTCGAACGTGGTGTGTTTGCGGCCTCGAAGAGGCATCGCCGAGCCGGTCGCCCGCGGGGACGGACCGTTGTCTGATGTGTAGATCACGATCGTGTTGGAATCCAGACCGAGCTTGCGCAGAGTATCGAGAATCCGCCCCGTACTCCAGTCAAGGCACTCGATGACATCTCCGTATAGTCCTCCGGCGGATTTGCCCGCGAACTTCTTCGATATGCCCAACGGCACATGGGGCATCGTATGCGCCAGATAAAGAAAGAACGGCTTGTCCTTGTTTCGGCTGACAAATCCAACCGCCTCCTGCGTGTACAGTTCGGTGAGCACATCCGGAGTCGCCGGTCGCAGCGCCACCTCATCGTTTCGCATGATGGGGACGCCTCCGACATCCTCGAAATGCGCGGCTTCCGGTTCGTCGAGGTTGTGATAGAGCCCGTAGTAGTAGTCGAATCCCTGGCGGGTCGGCCGGTAGGGCCCGACAAATCCCAGATGCCACTTGCCGACACAACACGTGGCATAGCCGCGAGTTTTCAACAGCTCGGCAATAGTAGTCTCTTTGGGATCAATCCCTCCTTTCGAATCGGGGCGCAGCACCCCTTTGGCCAGCCCAACGCGACGCGGGTAGCGCCCGGTCAAAAGCGCGGCTCTCGACGGCGTGCATAATGGCGCAGCCACGTAGAAGTCGGTAAACTTCATCCCTTGGTCCGCCATGCGGTCGATGTTGGGCGTTTTGATGTTGGGCGATCCAAAACACCCCAGGTCCCTGTACCCCTGATCGTCGGTGAAGATAATGATGAAGTTGGGTGGATTCTCGCCCGCCCGGGCGCTGAGTGCGCCGGGGCGGGCGAGGCCAAAACCAACAACACCCGCTGCCAGTTTCCGCATGAATCCACGCCGTGTAAACTTCTTCTTGTCTGACCTCAGATATTCCTGGTCATCCATCAGCTACCAGCAAACCTACCGAACCAGCCGAATGTCGTCAAAGTACATCGTCCCTGTGCCGCCGGCGGCAGGGGCATTCTTGGTTCCAAAGCCAATTGTTATCGTATTGACATTGGTAAGATCCACGCCCTGGTCTGCAAACGCCTGCAACTCGATGACCCACTCGTTCCACCCGCCCAACTGCGTTGCAGCGGGATCTTCGTGATATGCCACAGCATTTCCGTTGAGGGCAACAAACATCCGCTCGGCGGCATTAGTCGAACCACCGCGGAACCACAGGATGAACTTCGTAACACCGTCGGCGGTCCAATCACGCGGAGAAACCAGCGTCAAGGTCGCCTCAGATGTCTTCAGATTGTTATCGTAGAGATATGGCATCGACTGGTCGCCGCCGTGAACAATGCTTTGCTCTGCATAGGGAGGCAAGTCATTACCGACCAGAGCACCGTTATCAGCGGTCCCAAAACCGTCGATCCACTTGTCGAATATCCTGTTGGCCGCCGGATCAGGGGGGTCGATGTCATTGTAGGACTCGAAATCCTCCACACCAATAAAGTCGGCCGTCGTGAAACTCCAGACAAGGCCCTTGACTGTTTCAGCCGGATAGACCTCATCCACGCGCCAGTGGTAGCCGGTGTGCCAGACGAGTTTGCCGGGATCGTGGCTCTCGGAACCAAGCGCCTTGGCGCCCACGTACTCGGGCGAAGCCGTGGTGGCACTGTTGACGGCATCTCCGTCGGTTCCAAAGTAAAGCTCGTGTGAGGCGGCGTTGTCCGCCGGCGTCCAGTTGAGCGCTGAGGTCATTGATACATCCACGGCGCCGTTGGCCGGCTGCGGATTGCCGACAGCACCCGGAGTGGTGAAGCTCCAGACATCGCCTTTATGCGTCTCGACGGAGTCAAACTCGTCGACGCGCCAGTAATAGACCTTCTCTGATTCGAGCGGGCCCGGGGCAAAGGTTGATTGGCCCTGTGGCGCGCCTCCCACGGCATTATCTACATCGTCGAAACTGTTGCCGACATAAACTGTGTGCAACATGGCGCCGTACCCTCCCGTCCAGGAAAAGGTTGCATCCGGAGCCACAAACTCGGCGCCATCAGGCGGATCGGGGAAATAGGCCGTCTTGGGGGGGATCGAGAAGCTCCAAATGTCGCCTTTCCACGGGCTGTTCGGATCGGCGTCATTGACCTCATCTATCCGCCAGTAGTACGTCGTTCCCGGTACAAGGCCGTCAGAGATAGGAAATCCCGGGAAGCCTACGACCAGGCTCGGCGCCCCCTGGTTGCCTATGAATGTATCGGCAGCACCACTGTCTACATCGTCAAAATTGTCACCGACGTATACATCGTGAGAGACCGCGAAGGGACCCGGTCTCCATGACATGGTGGCCCATGTCTCGGTGTGCAATTCGCCGTCCTTGGGGGTTGGGCCCCAGGCCTGCGGCGACTGCTCACCTTCCATGGCGGCGATTATTTCGGGCTCCGACAAGGCATGGTCGTAAATCCTGACATCGTCGATCCCGCCAATCCAGTCAGAGCCCCACCCGTCCGAGCCGATGAGGACAGGGGTCTGACTGCTGGTAATTGCGCCCATTGGGGTCGAGTTGGTCTCCTCTCCATTGAGATAGCATTTGAGCGTCGTGCCGTCATACGAGCACGCGATGTGGACCCACTCGAAGCGCTCCAGGTTCCTGCCGACGTGGGCCCAGGCCCTGGGCGACGTATTGAACGTAAACGACATGTAGGGTTCAGGAGCACCCTGGCCCCACCCATATCGAACCTGATAGCTCCAACTGGGACTCATCCCAGCCATCGCCTTGCACATCGGCGCCGTCGTTGTCAACTTTCCCTCCGGGTCATCGGCGTCAGGTCTTATCCAGAGGGCCATGGAGGTCGGACCGGTGATGTCCAGGCTGGCGCCATTGCCGCAATCGATGTGGTCCCCACCGCCACCGGTCGTGCCCAGGCCATGGAACTCCAGGGCCATCCCCGCCCTGCCGGGAATCGATGTGGGATTGCCCACGATGGTCCCGTCGTTGCCGTTGCCGCTCGCGTCAGCAATGGTGCCGGAACTTTCGTCGAGCGTCCAGTGGCCCACCAGATCGGCAGAGGCGCTGCCTGCGACGATAAGCACAAGAACAGATGAAACTATACAGATCAGTCTTCTACACATGATAATCCTCCTTCTTCAAAATCCAAAAAGTGTAGCGTATAGCGTATAGCGTTTAGCGGCTCGGCTCTTATCCGCTATCCGCTGCACGCTCGTTTTGATATTTAACTTTTCCCTGCTACCGAACCAGCCGAATGTCGTCGAAGATCATTTGGCCTGTGCCGCCGGCGGCCGGGCTGCCCTTTGTGCCGAAGCCAATGGTAATCGTGTTGACATTGGAAAGGTCCACGCCCTGGTCCGCAAACGCCTGCAGATCTATAATCCACTCGTTCCACCCGCCCAGTTGCGTTGCAGCGGGGTCATCGTGATACACCACAGCATTGCCATTGAGCGCTACGAACATCCGCTCGGCGGCATTAGTCAAACGGCCGCGGAACCACAGGATGAACTTCGTAACACCGTCGGCGGTCCAATCACGCGGAGAAACCAGCGTCAAGGTTGCCTCAGAGGTCTTCAGATTGTTGTCGTAAAGATATGGCATCGACTGGCCGCCGCCGTGAACAATGCTTTGCTCCGCATAGGGAGGCAAGTCATTACCGACCAGAGCACCGTTATCAGTGGTCCCAAAACCGTCTATCCACTTGTCGAATATCCTGTTGGCCGTCGGATCAGGGGGGTCGATGTCATTGTAGGACTCGAAATCCTCCACGCCAATAAAGTCGGCAGTCGTGAAGCTCCAGACAAGACCCTTGACTGTTTCAGCCGGATAGACCTCATCCACGCGCCAGTGGTAGCCGGTGTGCCAGGCAAGTCTCCCGGGATCATGGCTCTCGGAACCAAGCGCCTTGGCGCCCACGTATTCGGGCGAAGCCGTGGTGGCATTGTTGACGGCATCTCCGTCAGTGCCGAAGTATACCTCGTGTGAGGCGGCATTGTCCGCCGCGGTCCAGCCGAGCGTTGAGGTCATTGATACATCCACGCTGCCGTTGGCCGGCTGTGGATTGCCGACAGCGCCCGGGGTTGTAAAGCTCCAGACATCGCCTTTGTGGGTCTCGACGGAGTCAAACTCATCGACGCGCCAGTAATAGACCTTCTCTGATTCGAGCGGGCCCGGGGCAAAGGTTGCAACACCTTGCGGCGCGCCTCCCACCGCATCATTTACTTCATCGAAACTGTTGCCGACATAGACTGTGTGCAACATGGCGCCGTACCCTCCCGTCCAGCTAAAGGTTGCATCCGGAGCCACAAACTCGGCGCCATCAGGCGGATCGGGGAAATAGGCCGTCTTGGGGGGGATCGACAAGCTCCAAATGTCGCCTTTCCACGGACTGTTCGGATCGGCGTCATTGACCTCATCAACCCGCCAGTAATACGTCGTGCCCGGCACAAGGCCGTCAGGGATAGGAAATCCCGGGAAGCCTACGACCAGGGTCGGCGCCCCCTGGTTGCCTAAGAATGTATCGGCAGCGCCGCTGTCTACATCGTCAAAATTATCGCCTATGTATACATCGTGAGAAACCGCGAAGGGACCCGGTCTCCATGACATGTTGGCCCATGTCTCGGTGTACAATTCGCCGTCCTTGGGGGTTGGGCCCCAGGCCTGCGGCGACTGCTCACCTTCCATGGCGGCGAATATCTCGGCCTCCGACAAGGCATGGTCGTAGATCCTGACATCGTCGATTCCACCAATCCAGTCACTGCCCCACCCGTCCGAACCGATGAGGACAGGGGTTTGACTGCTCGTAATTGCGCCCATTGGGGTTTCATCGGTCTGCTCTCCATTGACAAAGCATTTGAGCGTCGTGCCGTCATACGAGCACGCGATGTGGACCCACTCGAAGCGCTCCAGTTCTCCGCCGACGAAGGCCCAGGCCCTGGGCGACGTGTTGAACGTAAACGCCATGTATGGCTGAGGAGCACTGCCCCACCCGTACCGAACCTGCCAACTCCAACTGGGACTCATCCCAGCCATCGCCTTGCACAGCGGCGCCGTCTCCATGACGTTTCCCACCGGGTCATCGGCGTCAGGTCTTATCCAGAGGGCCATGGAGGTCTGACCGGTGATGTCCAGACTGGCACCATTGCCGCAATCGATGTGGTCCCCACCGCCAACGGCCGAGCCCAGGCCATGGAACTCCATGGCTAGCCCCGCCCTGCCGGGAATCGATGTGGGATTGCCCACGATGGTCCCGTCGTTGCCGTTGCCGCTCGAATCAGCAATGGTACCGGAACCTTCGTCGAGCGTCCAGTGGCCCACCAGATCAGCCGATGCGCCCGCTGCCACGACAAGCACAAGGATCGAAGATACCAAACAGATAAGTCTTCTACACATGATAAACCTCCTTCAAAAAAATGGTTAGTAGTAGTTCTTAACTTCCACCACATTCTATGGCACAACTGCCCGGAGTTCTCGGTACGATTTGACACCGCCTCCTTTCCTCGATAGCCAAATATGAGTCGTTCGTTGACAAACGAAAGTCTCAAAAAGGCTATTGAAACCCCGGCTATGCTGCAATACCCGCAGTCCACCGATAGCGACAATCCCGTTTATACCACATCAACCGGCGTTTCGTCAAGAAAAATCGCCCGTTTATTTGCGTGATTCTCTCTCATAATCAGTTGAGGTTCTGCGATGAATCTGCTAACCTGACGCCACGCAAGGTTAAGGAGCACTGCCAGGTAATGCATGTCGGCCCCGGAGTTGATATATGAATAGCAAAACAAAGCCTGTTTCCGCCGTGTCCGGCGGTTCGAGGCAGCTCAGCCGGCGTCAATTCCTGCGGACCTCGGCTTCTGCGCCATTGGGGCTAATTGCAGCGATGGCTTACGCAGGACAATCAGGTGCGAAAATAGAGCATATCGAACTGTTCGCCGTGCGCTATCCGACGAAAGGATACTTCAAGTTCTTCACCGGTCCGGGCGGCTCGTACGGTCGCGGCGCGGTCATCGTCAAGATTACAGCCGGCGCCGGCACAGTCGGCTGGGGACAGAGTATACCTTCGCCGATGTGGAGTTACGAGACCCTGGAAACAGCCACAATTGTCATGCGAGACTATCTCGCTCCGGCTCTGACAGGACACAATCCTTTGGATATTAGCGGCGCCCATGAGGCGATGGACCGTGCCCTGGCGCCGGGTTTTTCCACCGCGATGCCGATAGCTCGCTCGGGCCTGGACATGGCCCTGCACGATCTGGCAGGCAGGCTGAGAAACCAGTCGCTATCGCAGATGTGGCATCGGCCGCGCGGCGGCCCGCTGAAACTGAGCTGGACGGTTAACGCCCGAACGCTGGATGAGGCCCAGAAGGTCATCGACGCAGGTTACAGGCGAGGCTACTCGAACTTCAATATCAAGGTCGCACCTGACCCAAAATTCGACGTTGCTCTTGCCGGATTGGTTCGTAAATGTGCACCGGATGGATTCCTGTGGGCCGATGCCAACGGCGGCTACGACCCGGCGACGGCTCTGGAGGCCGCGCCGAGATTGGCCGACGTCGGCGTCGATGTGCTGGAGGCACCACTGAGGCCCAATCGAATCAGCGGATACCAGGCCCTGAAGAAGCAGGGAGCCTTGCCTATTCTGATGGACGAGGGTGTTGTCTCACCGGTCGAACTTACAGAATTTATCCGTCTCAAAATGCTCGACGGGCTGGCAATGAAACCGTCTCGCTGCGGCGGGCTTCTCGTAGCGAAACAACAGATTGAGATTATTTTGGGCGCAGGGCTCATGTGGCTTGGCAGCGGGCTGACAGATCCGGACATTTCTATGGCCGCCGCATTGGCGCTCTATGGCGCCTTTGGTCTGAACAAACCGGTTGCACTCAACGGCCCGCAGTTTCTCACCGCCGATGTTCTTACCGAACCACTGACAATCAAAGACGGTTGCGCCATCGTGCCGGACGGTCCCGGCCTGGGCATAGAAGTTGATGAGGCAGAAGTTGTCGAACTGATGAAAGAGACAACCAATTCCAAACGGATTGTGATATGAAAGGACGATCTGATGTTCTGCAAACCTCTTGTCACGATCGGATTGCCTGTAATCCTTCTTCTGTCGCCGCCGGGAGGATCCGCCGCCGAACTGCTGGCGGGAACGGCTGTTACTGATATTACTCCCACAGAGCCGGTTGCCGTTTCCGGGCAATTCCATTTACGAATCGCCAATACGGTCGAAACACCGTTGACAGCAAATGTGATTGCCTTGGAGTCTCGCCGGGACGGCTTGTCCCGTGATGTGGCAATCATGGTCTCGTGCGACCTGCTGTACATCCCCTCGGAGGTTCTGGAGCTTGTCCGCAAATCTGTACGAGAGCGTCTGCCAGAGTTGGACACCAGGAAGCTATTTCTAAATGGCACGCATACGCATACGGCTCCCGTGCTGCTGCTCGATAAATACCCCATTCCGCGCGAGGGGGTGATACAGGTCAAACAGTATCGATCCTTCCTCGCCGAGCGGGTTGCCGAGGCGATAGTTCAAGCGTGGAACAGTCGAGGTGTGGGAAGTGTCACGTGGGGACTCAGTCATGCCGTTGTGGCCTACAACCGTCGCGCCGTATACGCTGACGGCTCGGCACAGATGTATGGCAGGACCGACGTAGCTGCATTTAGGAATCTCGAAGGATACGAGGATCACGATGTCAACACGTTATTCTTCTTCAACGATTCGGGCGAGCTGACGGGCGCCGTAGTCAACGTTTCTTGTCCGGCGCAGGAGGTCGAGTCGAGGTCAACCGTCAACGCCGATTTCTGGCATCCGGTGCGCGAGGCTTTGCGCAAGCGATATGGCGAGCAGTTGTGCGTTTTGGGCTGGACGGGCGCCTCCGGCGATCAATCGCCGCACTTGATGTACAGAAAAGCGGCTGACGAGCGAATGCGCAAGCTCCGCCGACTGAATCGTCTGGAGGAGATCGCCCGCCGTATCGTGAGGGCCGTGAACGATGCCTATGAAACCGTCAAGAACGACCGACATGCCGATGTCCCCCTGATCCACAAGGTAGAGACAATTCGCCTGCCGATGCGCCTGGTCACCGAAGCCGAATACGCCGAGGCGAAAGTGGCGGTCGAGAAAGCTGCCGCTCAAATCGAGCAGGATCCCAACGCGACGGCGCGGCAGTATCGGCGGATGAAATGGTATGAGATGACCGTCAAACGATTTGACAGACAGAGAACCGATCCGGAGCCCAGGTATGAGATGGAGCTGCATGTCCTGCGGATCGGGGATGCCGCCATAGCCACGAACTCCTTCGAGCTGTTCGGCGACTATGGGATTCGGATAAAGGCCCGCAGCAAAGCGGTTCAGACATTTGTCGTGCAATTGGCGGGGCCGGGAACTTATCTGCCCACCGAGAAAGCGATTCGGGCAGGCCACTACAGCGCCGTCGTCCACAGCAGCCTGGTCGGCCCCGAAGGCGGAAACATGCTTGTCAATCGGACCGCCGGTATCATCAACTCACTCTGGACGAAGCCCAGCACAGTCCCATAGTAACTACAATACCAAGGTTCCATCTCATTATCAACAACTTCCCAGAAGGTTCAGCATGCCAATGCACACATTTTCAAAACTGTTTCGCAGAAGAGAAAAGAACGTTACATCTTGCATGGGTGCTGGCACTGGACTATCAGACAACCAACCATGTGAGTAGGTGCGAGCGCAATTAAGTCTGCCAAGGAAGGAAGACGTTTGATGGAAGGAACATTGGTCCTACTTGCAGTACTCTTTCTGGCAGGCCAGGTAACCGCGGCATCACGCGGACTCATAAAACGGATGCGACGTCGTAAAAGGCCCCGCAAAGATATGCTGCGCCGCCCACGTGAGAGGAAGTGACTGACGGTATCATTGCCTAATGATTCCGACGTATATGAAAGGCCATCACTTCCCAATGCAGTACAGGTGCTTGCGGCCACGAAGAAAGAGCTTGCCTCCAGATACGGCCGGTGAGGCGCAGAAGACCTCGTCGAGCTTGTTAACAGCGAGTATCTCGAACTCCGGGCCCTGTTTGACGACGTAACACTCGCCGTCCTCGGTCTGGATGTAGATCCTGCCATCACCGGCTATCGGTGACGCCGTGATTGTGTTGCGCGTGCCTAGATTCTGCCTCCCGTACACGAGTTTGCCCGTCCGGGTCTCGTAGCAGGTCAGGAATCCCTTGTCCAGCGGCACGTAGAGATAATCGCCGACAGCGATCGGAGAGGGCACATAGGGACCGCCTTTTGTGTGTGACCAGGCAACACCCTCGCTTTGGGTTTCACCTCTGGCCGGGGTTATATCACCTGAGGCCTCTATGCGGACGGCGATAATTGGCTGGCGTAGTAGCGATATGCTGTGTCCGGACGATAGAAATACCAGGTTTTGAGTGGCAACAGGGGAGGGAACCGAGATCCTCGATCCTCCCGCGCATTGCCATAGGAGTTTGCCCGTGTCGGCATCGTATCCCCTCAGACGTTTCGTGGCGTTGGTGACAACGGTCGTATGCCCTCCGGCCTCGAACAGAAAGGGTGTCCCCCACGATGCGCCTTCATTCCGCTCGGTGCGCCATGCCGGATTGCCGGTGGTCTTCTCGAATGCTGCGATATATGAGTCGTCATCGCTGTCGCAATTGACAATGACCGTGTTCTGGAACAGAACGGGCGAGGAACTCGTCCCCCAGCCCCCTCGCCCGCGAAGGAGCCCCAGGTCACGCTGCCAAATTTCATTGCCCTCGACATCGACGCAATACAGGCCCACTGAGCCAAACGAGGCGAAGATGTATTTACCATCTGTAACAGGTGTTTCAGAGGCATAAGTATTTTTTGTATGACGACGAGTCTTCGGCTCTTTATGTATGACGGCCTTGGACCACAGGATATTTCCTTGGTTCGCATCCAGACAGATCACGCGAAACGTGTATCCAGACTCATCTGGCTTGTCACGGTCGCCTCCCATATACACTCCGCCTCGAAACGACTCGACGCCAGGATCTTCAGCAATGGCGGTGGTGACAAAGACACGGTTTCCCCAGACGATGGGAGAAGAATGGCCAGCGCCGCCGATGGGCGTTTTCCACTTGACCCCCTCGTCCTCACTCCATTTCAGGGGCAGGTCCTTTTCGGGTGAAATACCCCGGCCATCCCCGCGCCAGCCGGGCCAATCCTGCGCGAAAACCCGGCCTGCGCTAATCACAATCACACACGACATCATTAAGGCCTTTGATAAATTCGCCTTCTTCATGTTAACCTCCGATTTGTTACGCTCTGAAAAGCCGTTAGCTGACCGACGGTCTCTGCCATCTCGGTAAACGGTGATTCAACACCGCACCACCCAGGTGCCAGCCAACCGGTCGTGCAATCCGCGGTTGGGAACAATAACTGAATAGACCGCTGCGCCGATCCATAGGGCAAGCAACACAAGGGTGCAGATGAAGGCAGCGGTAGGCTCGGTCTTCTTGATAAACAAAACCACGAACGACATGGGAAGAAACAGTGGCAGCCAAACGATCGCCCAGCGCCGCAGCAGGGTTACTCTGTTGGCGGGTCTTCCTTTGGCGTTGACCACC
>Ga0255052_10000729_pt1 | contig 25876 bp, 20 predicted proteins | sample JV7_2_21_MG_FD_188632 | JGI IMG/M metagenome (GOLD analysis project Ga0255052, IMG submission 188632) | Seawater microbial communities from Jervis Inlet, British Columbia, Canada - JV7_2_21 | ecosystem: Environmental > Aquatic > Marine > Inlet | place: Canada: British Columbia | collected...
TACCATCTGTACCAGTTCCACTTTCTCGAACTGATGCTGCCGTATCATGCCCCGCGTGTCTTGACCGTACGAACCTGCTTCCGATCGGAAACAGGGCGTATGGGCAACGACACGCATCGGCACGTCGGCAGCATCGACAATACTGTCACGCACCAGGTTGGTCACCGGCACTTCCGCGGTTGGAATCAGGTAATAGGTATCCTCGCCCGCTGTGCGAAACAGATCTTCTTCAAACTTCGGCAATTGCCCGGTGCCGACCAGGGCCTGCGCTTGCACCAGGTATGGCACATACGCTTCCTGGTAACCATGTTCAATCGTATGCACATCCAGCATGAACTGAATCAAGGCGCGTTGCAGCCGCGCAAGACCGCCTCGCATCACCGCAAATCTCGACCCGGAGATTTTGCTCGCGGCATCGAAATCGAGCATGCCCAGCGCAGCCCCCAGGTCCACGTGATCTTTGACCGGGAAATCGAACTCCCTGGGCTCTCCCCAGCGCATGATCTCGGCATTCGCCGCTTCATCGCTGCCCGGCGGTACCTCGCCTGCGAGCAGATTCGGTAGCCCGAGTTCGATCGAACGCAGTTCCTGTTGCACGTCCTGCAACTCGTCCTCGGCTGTATCCAGCCGCTGCCCGAAACCCTTGACCGCAGCCAGCAACGGCTGGACATCCTCGCCCTGTGCTTTCGCCTTGCCAATCTGTTTGGCGTTGGCATTTTTTTCAGAACGCAGGGATTCGACCTCGACCTGCAACTCCTTGCGCTTTTCTTCGAGCAGAAGCCAGGCGGCGGAATCGAATTCGAAGCCTCGCCGCGCCAGGTTTTCGGCGACCTCGGCCGTGGACTGTCGCAATAATTTGGGATCTATCATTTATGGTGTACGCAGCAACCTATTTCCTGCTTTCCCGGTTTTTCTTGTCCAGTTCCGCCAGTTTGTCACGGATCTTCAGCTCGAGACCGCGCGGCACGGGATGATAATACTTGCGCTGCGGCATGTCGTCCGGAAAATACGTTTCCCCGGCGGCGACCGCGTCCTCCTCGTCATGCGCGTAACGATATTTGTCACCGTAGCCGAGTCCTTTCATGAGCTTCGTCGGCGCGTTGCGCAGATGCATGGGTACTTCCAGGGAACCGAATTTCTGCACGTCGGCCAAGGCGTCTTTTGCTGCTTTATAGACTGCGTTGCTCTTGGCGGCGCAGGCCAGGAAGACAGCGGCCTGGGCCAGCGCCAGTTCCCCTTCAGGACTGCCAAGCCGTTCCATAGTCTCCCAGGCATCGAGGCAGATTCGCAGCGCGCGGGGGTCGGCGTTGCCGATATCCTCCGATGCCATACGAATCATGCGGCGGGCCACATACAGCGGATCGGCGCCGCCGTCGAGCATGCGCATCAGCCAGTAGAGAGATGCGTCGGGATCCGAACCACGCACTGACTTGTGTAAGGCAGATATCTGATCGTAGAAATACTCGCCCTGCTTATCGAAGCGCCGGCGACTGCCCTGGGCAACGTCCTCGGCCGTCGCCAGGTCTACCCGGCACTCACCATCCTTGTCAACGGCCAGGTCGGCCGCCAGTTGCAGCAGATTCAGGGCGCGGCGCGCGTCGCCGTCTGCAGCCAGTACGATGAGGCTCATCGCATCCTCGTCGATCATCAGTGCCTGCGTGCCCAGGCCGCTGTCCGTATCCGTCATCGCCCGCCGCAGAATACCGCGCAGCGCCGCATCGTCCAGTGTCTTGAGGACGTAGACCCTGGCACGAGACAGCAACGCGTTGTTCAGTTCAAATGACGGGTTCTCGGTCGTCGCGCCGATGAAAGTCAGCGTGCCATCTTCGACAAATGGCAGAAACGCGTCTTGCTGCGACTTATTGAAGCGGTGAACTTCGTCCAGGAACAGCAGCGTCGACCGTCCTTGCAGCCGCCGCAACTGTTGGGCATCAGCAACGGCAGTGCGGATATCCTTGACGCCGGCCATGACTGCCGATAGCGCAATTAAGTGAGAGTCCGTGGTATTCGCAACGATCTTTGCCAGCGTTGTCTTGCCGGTTCCCGGTGGTCCCCAGAAGATCATCGAGTGGGCCTTGCCCTGCTCGATGGCCTGGCGAAGCGGCTTCCCGGGCGCCAGCAGATGCTGCTGGCCGAAGAAGTGGTCCAGACTGCCCGGCCGCAGACGGTCCGCGAGCGGCCGGCTGGCGGCTGACCGCTCCGCGACGACTTCTGTTGTTGCAAAAAGATCAGCCAATACGTCTACCCAGCCATTTCTCGAAGTGCAGGCTCCAGCCGCCTGCTCCGGCCAACGCCACCAGCATACCGACCGTCATGCCCGCAGTATTCGCCAGCATATCCCCGACCTCGGCCGTTCGATAGCTAAGCGCGCGCTGGCAAAGCTCGATCAGCAGACCGAATGCGAGCAGACCCACCACGATGCGCCAGTAGGATGAGCGCGCATACTGGCCGGAAAACCACAACGCCAGCACAGCAAACGTAATGCCGTGCAGCCACTTGTCCGAGATCGTGAGCCAACTTTGCGAGTCGTCCGGCCATAACCAATCGGACGGAACCAATGTGCCGGTCAGGACCACGGCCAGCGCCGCAAAGCTCAAAAACTGCCACAACTTCGGATACTGCAGCTGCAGCACTCAGAATCCCGATTCGTTGCTGACTGCGGGTTCACCGACGACGTCAACGTCGCCAGGTGGCACGAAGCGAAATCGTTCGTCTGGGATGTCCGCATTCAGCATGACATCGAAAAGGGCAATCAACGTCGTCTGCTCCAGGTTATCGGAGAAGATCATGCGACTGAGATTACCGTCCGTAAATCCGAGTTCGATCTTGCTGAAGCCTGCGGCCTTGTCTTTCGGCTGCAGGCGAATCCAGGTCGTGCCACGGTCCTCGAGACTGCCGATGTAGTCGAATTCCTCCAGTACCTCCGCTGCGCCCCCAAGCAGCAGGGCCGGCGTACTACCGAGCACCTCCTGTTGCGGTTTGACGGTAACCTGCTCCAGGTCAACGTCATAACTCCAGACGTTCCGTCCGTCAGCGATCAGTAGTTGCTCATAGGGTTCCTGGTACGACCAGCGAAAACGGCCGGGACGGTGAATCTCCACGGTCCCGCCCGACTCCTCGATGACGGTATTGTTGTCGTCAACCAGCGATTGTTCGAAACGGGCAGACAGTGTCTGAACATCCTGTACGAAGCTGTCCAGTAACCGCTGGCCCTGTTCATCCAGCTCGCCCCCGGCCTGCGCGACGGCCGCCGGGACGACGCAGCTTCCCAGGTACAAGCCTAACAATGCTGCGCGACTGTTCAATGTGCCATCCTTGTCATCGCTATTCCTTCGCTACCGGCGGAAGCAGTATCTCCCGCGACCCGTTGGTTTGCAGTGGCCCGACCAGCCCTGCTTGTTCCATGCTCTCGACCATGCGCGCTGCACGGTTGTAACCAATTTTCAGCCGCCGCTGCACGCCGGATATGGACGCCTTACGGGTCTCGATAACGATCTGCACCGCCTGGTCGTACAGTGGATCCTGCTCCGCGTCGATGCTGTCGCCCGACAGCGCATCAATTCCCACCAACCCTGGAGTTGGACCCTTGGGAGCCTCGAGAATTTCATCGATGTAGCGTGGCGCCCCGGTTTTCTTGAGATTTCTGACCACCGCATGCACTTCGTGATCCGCCACGAACGCGCCGTGCACCCGCGTCGGCAGAGACGTACCCGGCGGCAGGTAAAGCATGTCGCCGTGCCCCAGGAGGGTTTCCGCACCCATCTGGTCGAGGATAGTGCGGGAATCTACTTTGGCGGAGACCTGGAAGGCAATGCGTGTGGGAATATTGGCCTTGATGAGGCCGGTAATGACGTCGACCGACGGGCGTTGCGTGGCCAGCAGCATATGAATGCCGGACGCCCGTGCTTTCTGCGCCAGCCTGGCAATCAGCTCCTCGACCTTCTTGCCGACGATCATCATCATGTCTGCCAGTTCGTCGATGATAACGACGATGAATGGCAGCGGTGTCAAGGTCGGATGCTCGACCGGCCTGTCATCGTCCAGCAACGGTGGCGGCGTGAATGTCGGGTCCGGAATCGGTCTGCCGGCATTGATCGCGTCTTTGACTTTGCGGTTATAGCCGCCAATATTTCGCACGCCCAACGGCGCCATCAGCCGGTAACGCCGGTCCATTTCTCCGACACACCAGCGCAACGCATTCGCGGCTTCCTTCATATCGGTGACCACGGGAGTGAGCAAATGCGGAATGCCCTCGTAGACTGACAGCTCGAGCATCTTCGGGTCGACCATAATGAGCCGCACATGCTCGGGATGCGCCTTGTAAAGCAAACTGAGCACCATCGCATTGATAGCGACCGATTTGCCGGAACCCGTGGTGCCGGCGATCAACAAATGCGGCATCCGCGACAAATCGGCGACCACTGAATTGCCGCCAATGTCCTTGCCGAGCGCCAGCGTCAACGGTGACGCCAGTTCGTCGTAGGCGCGGCTGCGGAGAATCTCGCCAAGCGTTACCAACTCGCGATTTTCGTTGGGTATTTCGAGTCCGACAAAGGACTTGCCGGGAATGACTTCGACGACCCGTACGCTGACAACCGACAACGAACGCGCCAGGTCCTTCGCAAGGTTGGATATCTGGCTGACCTTGACGCCAGGCGCCGGATCCAGTTCGAAGCGGGTGATAATCGGGCCGGGCGAAACCGACACGACTTCTACGTCAATGCCGAAATCCTTGAGTTTCAGCTCGACCAGCCGGGACATCGCCTCCAGCGATTCGTCAGAATATCCCTTTTTCTGCGGCGGCGGATCATCGAGCAACGACAATGGCGGCAATTCACCGGCCGATGGCGGCTCGAACAGTGGCACCTGGCGTTCTTTCTCGGCGCGCACGCTGGTCTCGAGCGCGGCGACCAGCGGTTCGATACGTGGCGGCGCGCGTCCGGCGGCCCGTTTCTTTTCGGTCTGTACGATGTCCTGTCGCGCTGCCAGCTGCCGCCTGCCCTCGGCACGGTCACGCAACTCGCCTACCTTGACTCGCGCCGCCTCCCAACCTTGCAGACTGAAGCGTCCGATACGATCCATAACGGTGAGCCAGGAAATACCGAGGAACAGCGAAACAGATGCAACCCACAGGAAAAACAACAAGGTGCTGGCGCCAAGCAACTTCATAACGGACTCGAGGCTGCCGCCGACGATCTGGCCGACGATGCCACCCGCGGTCTCGCGAAAACCGACTGCCGAGAAATGCAGCGTCGCCAGCGCACAACTCGTGATCAGGGTTGCCAGAAAACCGGCAAAGCGCAATGCAAAGTCGGCCCGGGTCAGTTCCCGGTGCGTCTTCTGTTCACGGTAGATCATCCAACCGAAAAAAAAGACCATTACGGTGAACAAATAGGCAGGTCGGCCAAAGAAATTGAACAGTAGATCGGCGATAAGTGCACCGAACCTGCCCACGCCGTTCTGGATTTCGCCGCTGCCGCTTGCCTGGGTAAATCCCGGGTCCCCCGGATCGTAGGTAAAGAGGGCAAACCACAAGATGATTGCCAGCGCGCCGAAGACCCACAAGGCTCCCTCGCGCAGCGTACTGACGACCTGAGCCGATAGCCCCGCCACGGGTTTAGCTGCTTGACGAGTTCTGGCCATATTAAAGTCGATTAAAATGAATCATCTATAAACTGCTGATTATAATACTACTTAATGGAGCAATCGCAGCCCTTTCCAGGCTGGATCAGACCCTGGGACCGCAGTCGCCCGCCGCTCGTTCGCTGGCCGGATTCTGTTTTGCCCGCGCAATCCCTTTTCCCTACACTTGCCATTGATCGGTCACCGGGCAGGAAAACTTCGCCCAGAGTATTGAATTATGCGTCATCGCGACGCACTTCAATATCTTCAGGGGGTGCCAGGTGGCCGGTTCGGCCAATTCTTGAGGGTAAATTATACATGAGCAATAGCAAACATTGCCGCGTTCTGATCCTGGGCTCGGGCCCGGCCGGGTATGCGGCTGCCGTTTATGCAGCGCGGGCAAACCTCGATCCGGTCATCATCACCGGCATAGAGCAAGGTGGTCAGCTAATGACCACCACTGACGTCGACAACTGGCCAGGCGATGTCGAGGGCTTGCAGGGCCCTGAATTGATGGAGCGAATGCTGAAACATGTGCAGCGCTATGACACGGAAGTCATCAACGATCACATCCATACAGCAGATGTGACTTCCCGTCCGTTCGTGCTCGAAGGCGATTACGGAAACTACACTTGTGACGCACTAATTATCGCGACCGGTGCTACCGCCATGTACCTGGGACTGCCATCGGAGGAAGCCTTCAAAGGTCGCGGTGTATCGGCGTGCGCAACCTGTGACGGATTTTTCTACCGGGGCAAAGAAGTCGCGGTCATCGGTGGCGGCAATACCGCGGCCGAGGAAGCACTGTATCTCAGTAATCTCGCATCCAGGGTAACGCTGGTACACCGGCGGGACGCGCTGCGCTCGGAGAAGATTCTGCAGCAGCAGTTGTTGCAAAAAGCTCAGGAAGGAAATGTCGAAATCCTCTGGAACAACGTTGTCGATGAGGTCCTGGGCGATGAGTCCGGCGTTACCGGCCTGCGCATTCGCAGCACCACCGACGAATCGCAAACGACGGAGCTGGAGTTGTCCGGTATCTTCATCGCCATCGGCCACAGTCCGAATACCGGCTTGTTTGAGGGACAACTGGAAATGAAGAACGGCTACATCACGATCAGGACCGGTCTCGGCGGCGATGCAACCGCAACCAGCGTTCCGGGCGTGTTTGCCGCAGGCGATGTAGCCGACCAGGTCTATCGGCAGGCAATAACGTCAGCCGGCGCCGGCTGCATGGCAGCGCTCGATGCTGAGAAGTATCTGGATGCCCTGGAGGCAGACGCGCCGGCCAGCGGCGCCGCGGCCTGAAGACCGGCTGCGGGGCCCGCGCGATGCAGGTCGAAAGCGTTGACACTATCGAGGCCATCGGCGAGCGTGACTGGAACCGGCTGGCGGGACCTCGCTATCCTTTCCTGCAGCATTCGTTCCTGCGCGCGGCGGAGTCCAGCGGCTGCGTGGCCGCCACAACCGGCTGGCAGCCGCGGCACATCGCCATCTATGACCCGCGCCGGCGACTGGTCGCTGCCATGCCACTGTACGAGAAAAGCCATTCCTGGGGCGAATTCGTATTTGACTGGGCCTGGGCAGAAGCCTATCGGCGCGCCGGTCTCGGTTACTACCCGAAGCTGATTTCCGCCGTCCCGTTCACGCCGGCGCCGGCCCCGAAACTTCTGCACGCGGGACCGGCTGATGCCAATTACCCGGAACTGCTGGCCAGCGCGGCCGTTGACCTGGCCAGGGACAGCGGCTGCTCTTCGCTGCATGTGCAATTTCCGCTTGCGGAGGAGTTGTCGGCGCTGCGTGCGGCCGGGCTCAAGTTGCGCAAGGATTGCCAGTTTCACTGGCACAACCAGGGTTATCGCTCATTTGACGACTTTCTCTCGACCTTCAACTCTGCCAAACGTAAAAAGGCGAAACGGGACCGGCGACGCGTTAGCGAACAGGGTATTACGTTTCGCTGGATTCGCGGCAGAGAGACAGATCGCCGGATCTGGACCGAGGTGCATGAACTCATCTGCCTGACATTTCTGCGACGCGGATCGATGCCCTACTACGATACCGAATTCTTCCTTGCGCTGGCCGCCGCTCAGCCGGATAACGTCCTGATCGTGCTGGCCCAGCAAGACGCGGAGTCGATCGCCGCGGCGGTGTTTTACGAAGGCGAGGAGACCCTGTACGGCCGTTACTGGGGCAGCCGCGCCGATTACAACGCGCTGCATTTCGAAACCTGCTATTACCAGGGCATCGAGTACTGCATCGCGCACGGCAAGAAGATCTTCGAGCCGGGAACCCAGGGTGAGCACAAGATCAGTCGTGGATTTGTGCCGGTTACGACCTGGTCCGCACACTGGCTGGAGCGGCCCGAGTTTTTTCAGGCGATCGGCGATTACCTTGAAGATGAGCAGCAACATATCGATCGCTACATCGAGACGGTAAACACGCATAGTCCCTACCGGGACAAGGCAAAACCGGCGCCGGGCGAGCGTGATTCATGAACGCACCGGGTATCGCCTGGATTTCCGGCGATGATCCGCCGGACGCGTTTCCGCCCCTGGACTCGGCCTGCGAGGAGCCTGACGGTTTGTTGGCGGCCGGTGGCGACCTGTCCGCCGAGCGCCTGCTGTATGCGTACGAACATGGAATCTTTCCGTGGTACGAGGAGGGCCAGCCAATCCTCTGGTGGTCGCCGGATCCGCGCTGCGTGCTTATACCGGCGGACTTTCACGCCTCGCGTCGCCTGTGCCGGACATTGCCGAAAGCGCAGTTCCAGGTGAGTTTCAATGCCGCCTTTGACCCGGTGATCGACGGCTGCGCCGGCGCACGGTATGGCGAGCCGGGTACCTGGATTACCACCGACATAAGGCAATCCTATCGCCAGCTGCATCGTCTGGGTTGGGCTCATTCAGTGGAAGTGTGGCAGGACGGGCAACTCGCAGGCGGCTTGTACGGCATCGCAATAGGCAAGGCTTTTTTTGGCGAGTCCATGTTCAGTGCCAGGTCCGACGCATCGAAAGTTGCGCTGCTGGCCTTGTGTCAGTTGCTGGTTACGCAGGACTTCGCCGTGCTCGATTGTCAGGTCGCGTCACCCCACCTGACGACCCTCGGAGCGCTGCTAATGCCGCGCGCGAAATTCGCGGATTTGCTGCGGCATGCCTGCCACCCGGCGACCCGCGCGGAATTCTGGCCGGATCGTCGCACCTGCGCAACAGAATTTCTCCCACTGCGGAAATAGCGCATTGCATTAGCGCGTTCGTTTCTGCACAATTCGCCAGCCCGAGCAAGCAGAGATCCAGGAAAATTGGCTAAAGAAGAAGCACTTCAGATGGAAGGCGTCGTTACCGAAACGCTGCCCAACACCACCTTCAGGGTCGAACTGGAGAACGGTCATGTGGTTACCGCACACATCTCAGGAAAGATGCGTAAAAACTACATTCGCATCCTGACCGGCGATCGTGTCACCGTCGAGCTGACGCCGTACGATCTCAGCAAGGGCCGCATTATTTATCGCGGCAGATAGTCAATAGTCCACAAAACCGGGACTATTCCTCCGGCAGATGCTCGAGCACTTTCCGTGCGGGCTCCGCAATAAGCTCCAGCTTGCCATCCTTGCCGACACAAATTCGTACATGACCGCCGTCTGCCAGGCTGCCGAACAACAGTTCCTCCGCCAGCGGTCGCTTGATGTGCTCCTGGATGATGCGCGCCATCGGTCTTGCGCCCATCTTCGGGTCGTAGCCACGTTCGGCAATCCACTCACGTGCGTTATCGTCGAGCTCAAGCGTGACATTATTGGAGCCCAGCTTTGCCTCCAGCTCGACCACCAGCTTGTCGACCACACGGGATATCGATTGCGTATCGAGCGGCGCAAACTGGATGATGGCATCCAGCCGATTGCGGAACTCGGGCGTGAATGCCTTCTTGATGATCTCGATGCTGTCGCTGGTGTGATCCTGCCGGGTAAAGCCGATGGACGCACGACTCATTTCCGCCGCCCCGGCATTCGTGGTCATCACGACCACGATATTGCGGAAGTCCGCTTTGCGTCCATTGTTATCGGTCAATGTGCCGTGGTCCATTACCTGCAGCAGCAGGTTGAACACTTCCGGGTGAGCTTTCTCTATCTCGTCCAGCAGCACTACCGCATGCGGATTCTTGGTGACCGCCTCGGTCAGCAGGCCTCCCTGATCAAAACCGACATAGCCCGGCGGTGCGCCGATCAGGCGCGATACGGTGTGGCGCTCCATGTACTCCGACATGTCGAAACGGATCAGCTCGACCCCCATCACCATCGCGAGCTGCCGAGTAACCTCGGTCTTGCCGACGCCGGTCGGTCCGGCGAACAGGAATGAACCGATCGGTTTGCTGTCTTCGGTAAGGCCGGACCGCGACATTTTGATCGCCGAGGCGAGCGCAGCAATTGCCTGATCCTGACCGAAAATTGTCAGCTTGAGGTCGCGCTCCAGTGTCTTCAGGACATTCTTGTCGGAAGCAGAAACACTCTTGGGCGGAATTCGCGCCATCTTCGCGACAATATTTTCGATGATCGTTACCGTGACGCGATCCTCCCGCTCCGCCTCGGGGCGCAGCCGCAGGTTCGCGCCGGCTTCGTCGATGACGTCGATGGCCTTGTCCGGCAGGCGGCGGTCATTGATGTGTTTCGCAGCCAGTTCAGCGGCAGCTTCGAGCGCTTCCGGCTCGTAATGCACGCCATGATGTTCTTCGAAGCGCGATTTCAGACCACGCAGAATCTGAATGGTCTCCTGCAGACTGGGCTCCGGAACGTCGATCTTCTGAAATCGCCGCGCCAGTGCATGATCCTTCTCGAAGATACCGCGATACTCCCCGTAGGTAGTGGAGCCAATACAGCGAATCTCGCCGTTCGCCAGCACCGGTTTGATCATGTTGGATGCATCCATGACCCCACCCGAGGCCGCGCCGGCGCCGATGACGGTGTGAATTTCGTCGATAAACAGGATGGCGCCCGGGTCTTTCTGAACCTCCGCGATAACCGCCTTCAAGCGTTTTTCGAAATCGCCCCGGTACTTGGTGCCGGCAACAAGAGAGCCCATATCCAGCGCATAGATCGTACTGTCGCGCAGGACGTCGGGCACACGTTCTTCGGTGATCATTCGCGCCAGGCCTTCTGCCAGCGCCGTCTTACCGACACCGGCGTCGCCAACATACAGGGGGTTGTTCTTGCGGCGCCGGCACAGAATCTGGATCGTGCGTTCAACTTCCAGCTCCCGGCCAATCAAGGGGTCGATCTTGCCGTCGATTGCCCGCTGATTCAGATTGGTCGCGTATTTCTCGAGTGCGCCACCGTCCGATTCCGCACCAGGATCGATGGATGCCTCTTGTTGCTCGTCTGTCGCTTCTCCCGGCACCTGTGGCATTCCGTGAGAGATGAAATTAACGACGTCCAGCCTGGTGATATCCTGCAAGCCGAGGAAGTAGACAGCCTGCGACTGTTTTTCGCTGAAGATTGCGACCAGCACGTTGCTGCCGGTCACCTCTTTCTTGCCACTCGATTGCACGTGGAATACCGCGCGTTGCAGAACACGCTGAAATCCGAGTGTCGGCTGAACCTCGCCATCTTCATCGGATGGCATCAGCGGCGTGGCCTCGTCGATGAACTCCGTCAGCTGCCGGCGCAATTTGCCGACATCGGAATCACAGGCCTTGAGGATCTCATAGACTCTCGGGATGTCGAGCAGCGCCAGCAGCAGGTGCTCGACCGTCATGAACTCATGACGTCGATCACGCGCGTTTTGAAACGCCTCATTCAGGCAATATTCCAGTTCGCTGCTCAGCATTTGCTCATTCTCAAAATCTACCGCCCGCCTACTTCAGGACTCTTCCATCGTACACAGTAACGGATGCTGCTGCTGTTGAGCAATCGCTGTAACGTGCGCCACTTTCGTTTCCGCGATCTCATAGCTGTACACGCCGCAAATGCCCTTGCCTTTGGTGTGTACTTCAAGCATTACCCGGGTCGCCCGGGTCCGTTCCATGCCGAAGACCGATTCCAGGACCTCAACGACAAATTCCATCGGCGTGTAGTCGTCATTGATCAGTACCACGCGATACAGCGGTGGCCGCTTGAGTTTCGGCCGCGCTTCCTCGACTGCCAGGTCATGGCCATCCGACAATGGATTTGCTGGTTTGCGCTCAGACATATCTTTCTACAAATGGTAAATCGATCACATCGGGTGGCCGATGGCGACTAAACTGGCAGCAGTCTGCCGCAACTGGACAACACCCGGCCCCATTATATATGGGCGCTGCTCATCGTTCTCCAGTACCGGTTCGCGAATTTTCGGGGAAAGTACCGGCTGCCGGCGCGGTCGGGGCAAAAAAACATTAAAAATTAACAATATATATTCACTAATATCTGCCATTTGAGCCATTGCGGGCTTGTTCGCAGGACCGCTGAAACCTTATCATCACCATCCTGCGTTAATAGTAGGGATGCTCAAGTTTCCGGGGGGTTGATGCCCACCAGCCCGAGGCCGTCAATCGGACATGACAATCGAAGCGAAATGGTCTGATTTCAGTAGCTTAGACAGCACCCGTATGCTGGCGGCCGCTAATCAACTGCTGCCGGGATGGGTCGTACTGGTATTGGTCATCCTGATCGCCTGGCAGCTGGCACGACTGACCTGGTTGCTGCTGCCGGGATCGGCAACCGGTGACCCGGTAGAAGCGCCGCCCGGACAGCTCGGAGCATCGCTCAACGCCGCCACCGCACAGGGGCAGACCGACACGCAGTCGATCGCGACCGCACATATTTTCGGCGTGGCCGACGAGGAACCCGTCGACGATGCGCCACCGCCGATTGACGACAATCTCGAGGAGTTCCGCGGCAGTCTCACGCTCAAAGGCACCGTTGCCGCCACTGCCAGCGATTCCTCGTATGCCATCATCGCCGACCAGAGCAATGAGGAGAAGGTGTACGCGATCGGCGATTCGGTCATGCGCGGCACCCGTTTGCACGCCGTCTATGCCGACCGGGTCGTGCTCAACGAGAACGGTGTATTGAAGGAATTGAATCTGCCGCGCGACTTCCCGGCCAGCACGCCCACGGTGCGGCGCAATACCGCCAATGTAAGCCGTACCGCCCGCAATCGCAGTATTCAGAACGTGGTCGCGCAGAACGTCACCAAACTGGCCGATGTCATACGCCCCACCCCCTATTTCGTCGCCGGCCAACAGCAGGGTTATCGCGTGTATCCGGGCCGGGACCGCAAGCAATTCGCCGCGCTGGGTCTCAGACCCGGTGACCTGATCAAGGATATCGACGGCGCGGCGTTGACGGACCCGCAGCAGGCCATGCAGATTTTTCAAAGCCTCGGCACGGCGGACCAGGTATCCGTTACCGTCGAACGCAATGGCCAGCCGGAAGTCCTGGTACTCCGCACTGACCAACTGAATCTTGACAATACTGAGTAGTGACTGAATTGAAAGAGTTCTCAGGGAACATTCGTTGCGGCACGCGGCATTTGCTGCTGGGTATATTGTTGTTTGCCGGCTCCGCCAGCTTGCTGGCGCAACAGGCGACCATCACGCCAAATTACAAGGATGCCGACATCCGTCAGATTGTGGAGGCCGTCGGTGCTGTAACCGGCCGAAATTTCATCCTCGATCCACGCATCAACGCCAAAGTAACGATGCTCTCATCCACGCCGATGTCGCCGGACGCGTTTTACGAGGCATTCCTGTCGATCCTGCAGGTGCATGGCTATGTTGCGGTCACCACCGGCGACGTCATCAAGATCATTCCGGATGCCAGTGCCCGACAGTATCCCGGCTACCTGGGCACCAGTGGTGCCGGGGCCGACGATATCGTGACCCAGGTAATCCAGGTGCAGAACGTCGGTGCGGCTCAGCTCGTACCCATTTTGCGGCCGCTGATTCCACAATACGGTCACCTTGCGGCACATCCCGGTTCGAATATGCTGATTATTTCCGATCGATCCAGCAACGTTGTGCGCATGGTAACGATCATCCGGCGTATCGATCAGTCGAGTGACGAAGACATCGAGGTTGTGTCGCTGCAGCATGCGTCATCCGGGGAAGTGGTGCGCGTGCTGACTGCCCTGACCCAGGCACCACGCTCCGACGGCGTACCGATAACCACCAGCCTGGTTGCAGATTCACGCACCAACAGCGTGCTGATCGGCGGCGACAAGAGCGAAAGGCTGCGCCTCAGAGCGCTGATTGCCCATCTCGATACGCCGCTCGAGGACGGCGGCGATACTCAGGTCCGCTATTTGCGCTACGCGGATGCCGAGGAACTGGCAACCAAGCTGCAGCAGCATTTCTCACAGCAGGGAACCACCGTTGCCACCGGAGGAGCCCCGGCGTCAGCGACGGCCGCGACCGGCGATGTCAACGTGTGGGCGGATGCGCAGAACAATGCCATCGTCGTCAGTGCGCCACCCAAGAAGATGCGCTCGCTGATGAGCATCGTGGACAAACTGGACATCCGTCGCGCCCAGGTGCTGGTCGAGGCAATGATTGTCGAGGTCATCGCCGACAAGACCTCCGACCTGGGTGTTAGCTGGGCGATCGGCGACCCGGACTCACCCAGCCCGCTCGCCGTAACCAACTTTCCTGATTTCGGCCCGGGCGTCGTCCAGTTGGCGGGCGCTGCCGCTGGCGGCGGCGAAGCCGTCACCGACCCCGGCTCCCTGCTTGGCGAAGGTTTCACGCTGGGCGTCGGGCGGATCGCGGACTCCGGCGTCAGCTTCGCTGCGATTCTCCGGGCACTGGAGGGGAATGCCGATACCAACATTATTTCCACGCCGACGCTGGTCACGACGGACAATGAGGAAGCCAGTATCAATGTCGGTCAGGAAGTGCCGTTTGTAACCGGATCATTCTCCAACACCGGCAGTGTTGGTGGTGCAGTCAATCCTTTCCAGACTATTCAGCGTGAGCAGGTTGGGGTCAAGCTCGTCATTACACCGCAGATCAACGAGGGCGACTCGCTGATTCTGAAGGTGTCCCAGGAGATATCTGCGATTGCCCAATCCGCGGAAGGTGCGGTAGACCTGATCACCAACGAGCGCATTGTCGAAACGACCGTCATCGTCGAGGACGGCGGTATCCTGGTGCTTGGCGGCCTGATCGAAGATCAGCTTCGCGAGAGTGATCAGCGCGTACCTATCCTCGGCAGTATACCCATTGTCGGCGCCCTGTTTCGCAGCCGCACGACGGATAAGGTCAAGACCAACCTGATGATTTTCATCCGGCCGAAGATTCTGCGTAACAGTATGCAGACAGCTTTCGAAACCAATGCCAAATATAACCAGATACGAAGAGTGCAACAGGAAGCGTTCGGGCCGAGTGGCGGCAATGTGCAGCTGATGCCGGGTGTCGATCGCCCCATCCTGCCCACGATGGAGGAGCTGCAACAACCACCGCCGGGCGCTATCGACCTGCGTGAGCTGAAGGACGAGGACTCAGACGCGCAACCCGATGTGCAGCAGTAAGCCCGCGTAATCGATGGCAAGTAACACGGAAATCGTCCTCGAGACCAAACCAGCGGATGTTGTGGAAGTCGCTGTCGCCGGAGAAGCGGTCGCAAGACCATTGCCGTTCTCATTTGCGAAACGCCACGGCGTCCTGATCCGCGATATTGTCGATGGCTGCGCGGACACCGTTTTTCGCAGCGGCGCGTCGCCGCTGAGCATCGCGGAAGCGCGACGATTCGCGGGCGTACCACTGCAACTGACAAAGGTCTCCAGCCACGCTTTTGACCAGCTATTGCAGCAGACGTATGAGCAGGGCAGCCACAAGGCCATGCAGATGGTTGGCGATCTCGATGGCCAGACCGATCTGTTACAGGTCGCCCAGGAATTGCCGGAACCATCCGACTTGCTGGAAAGCGACGACGATGCGCCGATCATCCGCTTCATCAATGCGGTGTTGACCGAGGCGGTCAAGGACAATGCCTCCGACGTTCACATCGAACCCTACGAAAATCGCCTGGGCGTGCGATTTCGTATAGATGGCGTGTTACAGGAAGTGTTGCAGACGCGCCGGGCACTGGCGCCACTCGTGGTATCGCGCATCAAGGTCATGTCGAAACTCGATATTGCCGAGAAGCGGTTACCGCAGGACGGCCGGATATCCCTGAAGATCGCCGGGCGTGCCGTGGACGTTCGCGTCTCAACCATGCCATCGGGTCATGGCGAACGCGTCGTGTTGCGCTTGCTCGACAAACAGGCTGGCAGGCTCGACCTGACCTCACTCGGCATGGACGACAAGTCCCTGGCGGTCATGGACGATCTCATTCACAAACCGCATGGCATCATCCTGGTTACGGGTCCGACCGGCTCCGGAAAAACCACGACACTTTATGCTGCGCTAGAGCGAATCAACGATAACAGCCGCAACATCATGACAGTCGAAGATCCGATCGAATATTTTATCGACGGAATTGGCCAGTCGCAGGTAAACACCAAGGTGGAGATGACCTTCGCGCGCGGTTTGCGGGCGATTCTGCGCCAGGACCCGGACGTCGTGATGGTCGGCGAAATCCGCGATCTCGAAACTGCGGAAATTGCCGTACAAGCAAGCCTGACGGGGCACCTCGTTCTGTCAACCTTGCATACCAATACAGCATCCGGCGCCGTTACCCGGCTGCGCGACATGGGGGTTGAACCATTCCTGCTGTCCTCGAGTTTGCTCGGCGTACTATCCCAACGCCTGGTGAGGGTTCTGGACGATGCCACCAAAGTACCGTACCGGGCCGGCGAGTATGAATGTGGCATTCTCAAAGCGGACCCTGCCAATCCGCCAACGTTGTACCGGCCCGCAAGCGGGGAAAGTAGCGGATATTCCGGTCGTACCGGAATTTACGAGCTTATTGCTGTCGATGACAACATGCGTGCGATGATCCACGACGGCGTCAGCGAACAGGAACTCGAAAAATACGCGCGGCTGTCGGGCCCCGGCATACGTGCCGACGGCCGCCGCCAGGTCCTTGCCGGTAACACGAGTCTTGAAGAAGTCGTCCGTGTCACCCGGGCCGACTAGTTTCGATTAGCGGAAACAGGCAATGGGTGCATTTGAGTTCGTAGCTCTCGATAAATCCGGGAAGGAATCGAAAGGCCTGCTTGAAGGCGATACGCCCAAGCATGTTCGCCAGTTGCTGCGCGAACGTCACCTGCTGCCGATTCAGGTGACAGAGGTCGCGCAAAAGGAGTCCCGCAGGCAGGGCAGTTTTTCACTGCGGCGCGGCCTGAGTTCCGGCGAACTGGCGCTTATAACCCGGCAATTGGCGACGCTGTCACAGTCCGGTCTGCCTCTCGAAGAGGCACTGCTTGCGGTCAGTCAACAAAATGAAAATCCCCGCGCACAAAGCATTCTGCTGGGCGTGCGCTCAAAGGTGATGGAGGGACATGCGCTGGCCGACGGTCTGGCCGACTTTCCGAATGCGTTTCCGGAACTGTACCGCGCGACGGTGGCAGCGGGGGAGCAGTCCGGTCACCTCGATGCTGTGCTCGAACGGCTGGCTGAGTTCACCGAATCACGGCAGCAATTACAACAACAGGTGCGCAACGCCCTGATCTACCCGGTCGCACTGGTCGTTACGGCCGTCGCCATTATCAGCTTTATGCTGGCTTACGTCGTACCCAAGGTAGTCTATATATTCGAAAATTACGATCAGCAGCTACCCTTGCTGACACGCATCATGATTGGTTCGAGCGACTTCATTCGTGACTACTGGGCAGCGTTGATAGCGGCGATAATTGCCGTATTTTTCGGCCTCAGGCAGCTTCTAAAAAAAGAAGAACCGAGAAAGCGCTATCACCGTCTGTTGTTGCGGCTGCCGATCGTCAGCAAACTCACGCGCGGCATCAATACCGCAAGATTCACCCAGACCCTGAGCATACTGGCCGGCAGCGGCGTGCCCATCCTCGAATCACTGCGCATCGCGTCCCAGGTCGTGGTGAACGTACCGATGCGGGAGGCGGTGGAAGAAGCGTCCCTGCGAATTCGCGAGGGCGCTATGATCAGCAAGTCCCTTGCCAGCAGCAAACTGTTCCCGCCCATGACCACGCACCTCATCTCCAGCGGTGAGGCCACCGGGCGACTCGAGGAGATGCTGACACGTGCTGCAAGTAACCAGGAGCGCGAAGTTGACGGGCTGATTGCAACCTTGCTCGGCATCATGCAGCCGTTGCTGGTCATCGTGATGGCTGCGGTCGTATTGATGATCGTGCTGGCGATCCTCCTGCCAATCTTCGAAATCAATAATCTCATTAGCTAAGCCATTGTACGTTTTGGTTTTTTCGGCAATCGATAAACTGTCGATTGTGCTGTTGCACGACGACTTTTTTCGCGGTATACAGACAAAACATGCTTCTGTGATTGGGGTTTGAGTCGATGAACAGTGAAGCTGGTGACCGGAAGACGTCTGCTGACGAACATGATAGCGAGGTGCTGGATGACGATATCCCGGAGGATACTGTCGTTATGACTGAATCCCCGGTTACTGATAATGTCGGGGATGTTTCGGTCGAGATAAATGTTGAAGAACTTATCGCGGAAGTCGAAGCCGAGAAAGACGAGGACGCCGCACGCAAGAAGGAAATCCGGCTGCGCCTCGAAGAACTCGCTGAAGAACAGAGCTTCGAAGATACTTACGCACTCGATCTCAACGACGAAGACTAGGGTGCCCTTATCTGAAATCTCGCGATTTCACCGTTAACTCTCCCAGCAGATCGCTGTGATCGAAAAGTTTTCTTGCGATCACGTGAATCACCTTACCTTCTATCTGCAGCTCGCCCTCCACTCCCATCAGGCGGGCATTCAGCAAAACGTTCCGCTGCTCTTCAGCCGTTTTTTTCCAGACAATCAGGTTGATGTAGCCTGATTCATCTTCCAGTGTGACGAAAGTAACGCCGCTCGCCGTGCCAGGCCGTTGTTTTGTGATCACCAGACCGGCCACCATTATCCGGCGTCCGGTCGAAACGTCTTTCAGCCCTGCAGCGGTACGGTATCCATAAATGTCGAGATTTCCACGTAGCAACGTTACTGGATGCGATCCCAGCGTGAGGCCCAAGCTCCTGTAGTCGGCGACAATATTCTGTCCCTCGGTTGGCCGCCTGAGCATGGGCGTGGCTTCATACCTGTCCATGGATGCAAACAGCGCTGTCGGTTCTTCGACACCTTCGACGGTCCAGCGCACTTTGTGCCGGTGACCGCCCAATGGCGCCAACGCCCCGGCCGCCGCCAGTGCACCGAGTTCCCGGCGATTAATGCCGGTACGCTCCAGCAGCTGCTGGATGCTCCTGAACTGCTCCTGTTGCCGCTGGCTCACAATGCGTTGCCCGGCGTCTTCAGACAGCCCCTTGATCTGCCGCAATCCAAGCCGTATTGCCGGCTTGTCATCTGCACGGCGTTCCAGGCTGTTGTCCCATTCACTGTCATTCACTGTGACTTCGCGGATCTCAACACCATGACGCCGGACGTCCTGGGTCAGTTGTGACGCCGAATAAAAACCCATCGGCTGACTATTGAGCAGTGCACAGGTAAATGCAGCAGGTTCATGGTATTTAAGCCAGCAGGAAACATAAACCAGCAGCGCGAAACTGGCAGAATGCGATTCGGGGAAACCGTATTCCCCGAAACCCAGTATTTGCCTGAAGATTTGCCGCGCGAATTGTTCCGTGTAACCGCGCTCACGCATGCCTTTGATCAGCATCTCTTCAAATGGCCCGAGGCCGCCACGACGTTTCCAGGCTGCCATCGCGCGCCGCAACTGATCTGCCTCACCCGGTGTAAAACCAGCCGCAACCACGGCCAGCTGCATCACCTGTTCCTGGAAAATCGGCACCCCCAGCGTGCGTTGCAGGACTTCCCTGACTTCATCACTCGGATACTCGACAGGTTCTTCACCGCTTCGCCGCCGCAGATACGGATGCACCATATCGCCCTGGATCGGGCCCGGACGAATGATCGCGACCTCGATCACCAGGTCGTAGTAACAACGTGGTTTGAGCCGCGGCAACATGGCCATCTGCGCACGTGATTCAATCTGAAAAACGCCCATCGTGTCGCCATCACAGATCATGTCATACACTTGTGGGTCCTCAGCCGGCACCGAGGCCAATGAATAGTCGCGTCCGTCATACGCCCTGATCAGGTCAAAACTTCGGCGTATCGCTGTCAACATACCAAGCCCCAGTATGTCGACTTTCAACAGTCCCAGGTCTTCCAGATCGTTCTTCTCCCACTGGATCACCGTGCGATCCTGCATGGTCGCATTCTCGACCGGCACCAAGTCCGAAAGCGGGCCATTGGAAATAACAAAGCCACCGACGTGTTGCGACAAGTGCCGGGGAAAACCCATGAGTTCGCGCACCAGGTATAACAGGCGCCTGATAACCGGACTTTGTGGATCGAGGCCCGCTTCGAGCACCCGGCTGTCATCGACTTCGGCGCCATCCCACCACTGCATAGAACGAGCAAGCTTGTCCACCTGCAACCCGCTTAGTCCCAGCGCCTTGCCGACATCGCGCAATGCGCTGCGCGGCCGGTAGGTAACCACCGTTGCCGCCAGCGCAGCCCGTTCGCGTCCGTATTTCCGGTAGATATACTGGATGACTTCTTCACGTCGTTCGTGTTCGAAATCGACATCGATATCCGGCGGTTCATTTCGTTCCCTGGAGATAAATCGTTCGACCAGCGTCGCCATACGGTCGGGATCGACTTCCGTTATACCCAGGCAAAAGCACACTGCCGAGTTGGCCGCAGAGCCCCTGCCCTGACACAAAATTCGCTGACTCCTCGCATAAGCCACAATGTCGTGTACGGTTAGAAAATAGGATTCGTATTCGAGTTCGCGGATCAACTCCAGTTCGTGTTCTACCAGCACCCGCACCTTATCCGGAACCCCGTCCGGCCAGCGCGTCTTCATCCCGTCTTCACTGAGTCGCCGCAGGTAGCTGGCCGGTGTTTCGCCTTCGGGCACCAGCTCGCGTGGATATGCGTACCGAATTTCGTCGAGAGAAAAGTCTGTGAGCTGCGTGATGTTCAACGTTTCCTGCAGCAACTCGGGTGGATAAATGTTGCCGATCGTCTCGCGGGCGCGCAGATAACGCTCACCATTGGGGTACAAGGCAAAGCCAGCCGTATCCAGTGTCAGACCTTCGCGTATGACGGTGACCGTATCCTGCAACGCCCGACGTTGCCGGCAATGCGCATGGACGTCGCCGCTCGCCACAAGCGGCAGACCCAGAGTCTCACTCAGGTTCTGCAACCGACGAAGGCGTTGCCGCTGCAGCCCGTCCGCCAGCAGTTCAACCGCGATCCACAGGCGGCCGCGGAAGACATCCAGAATCCAGCTGTCGTCCGAACCCAGCAACAACTGGTTATCGGGAATCCATAACGCCAGGCAGCCAGGCAATGCGCTGCTGAAATCGGCACGGGTCAGTCGATAACTGCCTTTGTCCGCGGCACGCCGGCCAACGGTAATGAGGCGACATAAACTCGCATAGCCGCTACGGTTTTGTACCAGCAGCACGAGTTTCAGGCCGCATGTCAGCCGGAATTCCGCGCCGATGATCAGTTTCTTGAGCCCGCAGTTTTTTGCAGTCACATGTGCCCGGACGATTCCCGATACGGAACACTCGTCGGTAATAGCCAGCGCTTCATAGCCCTGTTCCGCCGCGGTTTCTACCAGCTCTTCGGGATGTGATGCCCCCTTTAGGAAAGTGAAATTACTGAGCGCATGCAATTCGGCGTAGGCAACCATGTCAACCCGCCTGTTGCATCAACCGAATATGCCGTGCAGGTACCAGCCGCTATCGGCGTTACGGTTTTGGAAAATCCAGAGGTATACACCGCCAGGGTTGTCAGCAACGAAATAATCCCGTGCAATGCCGTTGTCATCCCACCAGCCGGTTTCCAGCCGTTCCGGCCCATCCAGCAGCTTAAGAAAACCCTGGTAGACAGGACGACCCTGCTCAACCGCCAGTGGCTGCGGTTCGGACAACATCCACAAAGGCCGTCTCAATAACAGTCGATTGCTTCGCCGCAGATCGGCAAGCAGCTGCGGTGCCTCACGTTCATAGTGGGAATCAGGCGTCGCCGAACATTGTGGTGCTTCGCCAGATGACTGAGAACCAAGCGGATGATGCGGATACCAGGCATATTGCGGACGATGCTCGGCGGCCGTCATAACCCCATGTACGGATTCATTCCCGATACGGGCGCTCAAACGCTCCACGAGATGCGTCATAGGGGTAGTTTGTCGTTGCCGATCGGACTTTTGGAAACACAGCGCTTTCGTTTCGGCAGTGAACGGCTGACTCTGCCCGCCGCACAGCCGAACTGCAATCACCGGCGCCGCTAAAACCAGCTGCTCAAACCTTATCTTCAGTAACTCAAACCAGTGCTCAACTGTGCCATCAAGCTGCACACAACCGAGCGTCAGATGGGTCGCAGGTGCCTGCAAATGAAAAAATCCGAATCGTATCCGCTGTACCACTAACTGCCGGGTGAGCAAAAAGCGTTCGAGCTTCAGTAGCAATTCCCTGCAGACATGCAGTATCAGGTCACGGTCGCTTTGTTCTTCGGCTAATTCACAGTCGGCGGAAAATCGCTCAGGGAGCCGGAAACTTTGCCGGGGGTCCGGCAGACGGCCCAGCGCCCGATCCAGCTGCAGTAATTTCCCGGCGCCAAAGCGCCTGGCAAACCCTTGCCGCGGTAAACGCAGGCACTCACCGACTGAGGAAATACCCATGCCGTGCAGAGCCTCATAAACGGATTCCGGCCAGCCGAGGCAGTGTACCGGCAGGCCGCTCACCGCACCGGTCAGATTTGCCATATCCCGGATGCAAGCCCTGCGGCCGGTTTTTGCCAGCCAGACGGAAGCCAGTGGCGTAGGCGCAATTGCCATGGCCGCGGTAAAGCCCTGCGCTTCAAGGCCCGCTGCAATTTTTTGCCGTAGATTGGCGAGACCACCAAACAGCCGTAAACTACCAGCCAGTTCCAACAGCAATACTGCCGGCTGTTCGATACTGACAAATGAAGTAAAGCGTTCCGCCCAGCCAGCCAATTCCTGCAGAACCCGTTCTTCTCTGGCCGGATCCCGTTCCATGAGCGACAACTCCGGCAGCAACGCAAGCGCGGCATTGGCAGACAGACCAGGACCAATACCGGAAGCCGCTGCCGCCCGATTTGCCAACCATACTTTTCTTATACCTTGCTGCTCTTCGAACACCGCGCAAGGCGCCGGTACCGCTTCATCTTCAAGGACCTGCAGCGGTAAATGCGGCAAATAGATGCACAGCCACAAACGGCTTACCGGTGTCGCCTGTACCGGTTGCCGCATGCTTTCCTGTGACAGTTGCAGGGACAGTGACTGCTGTGCGGCAGCCGGCTTTTTCTTGCGACCCTTTGCTACAGAGGGAGTTGGGCTGGCTTCCCGCAGATGAGCGGGCGATTTCTCGGACGAGGACATAAATGCAAATTATCCTGCATAGTCCCGCACCACGGCAGGTCGGCCGCCGCGGCTCTTCAGGATGCCAAGATCGGTACCCCGCTCACCAGCACTGACCTGGATGCGTAAAGCCGCAGCCGAAGTCTGCGACAGTGCCTTGAGTGAGCGAAACGCAACGGCCCAACTCCGGCCTTTTTCTGCCGCGAGTTGTAACCGCCGGCTGGCCGCATCATTCAGTGCTGCTGACCACAACAGCACCGCAGCACAGTTACCCGAACACAAGGCCTGTTCCGCTGCCCACAAAGCCTCGGTCGCCTCTTTTGGCCGTACGATAAGTACCCGGGAAAGATTAATTCCCCACTGCAGCAGCGCCGGGGGATAAGGTTCGAAAGGCGGTGCAACCCAGGTGATCCAGCCAGCCTCGGTAGCACCATCCTCTGACTGACTCAGGCGGGCCAGCGCCGGCATCAGGAGCTTGAGTTCCCCCATGCCATAGTATTCCAGCAAAATTTCGGTCAGGGCATGTGGAGGCCAACCGCCGCCGGGCAGATGGCAATCGAGTTTGGGATAGCCGCTGGCCAGGCCCTGCCCCCCCTGTCCCGGGCTGCTACCCCGCCAGACCCGCGGGTTCTGCAGCAATTTTTCGAGTACCTCATCCACCGTCTGCCTGACCCGAACAGTAAATTTCTATTGGAGTGGTAAACCGTCGCGTATAACACCGACGACGATACCTTCGATAACCATCGCCTGCTCGTTCAGATCGACCTGGATCGGTTCGAACTCTTCGTTCTCGGGTAATAACCAGACCACCGAACCATCCTGCCGGTAACGTTTGACGGTGACCTCATCTTCCACCCTGGCAACAACGATCTGGCGACTGCGAACCTCGGGGGTCCGGTGTACAGCAACCAGATCGCCGTGCAGGATGCCGGCGTCCTTCATACTCATACCCTCGACACGGAGAAGATAATGCGGCTTTGGATTGAAGAGCGCCGGGTCGATTTTGTAATGGGTCTCGATATGTTCTTCTGCAAGGATCGGGCTGCCGGCCGCGACCCGGCCAACCAGTGGCAGGCCCATTTGCTCACGCAACGAGTCCTTGAGCTGGATGCCCCTGGAGGTACCAGGAACGAGTTCGAGTACGCCCTTGCGCTGCAGGGCCCGCAGATGCTCTTCGGCAGCATTGGCAGACTTGAAGCCCAGTTCCCTGGCAATCTCCGCACGTGTGGGCGGCATGCCGGAATCAGCGATAAACTCTTGAATCACAGCGAGAATTTGAGACTGCCGGGGGGTTAGTTGGGCCATCGTAAGGTCCTGTATAAATATCCAGTTACTGGGATTATATACAGTTAAACCTGTTTGTAAATGCCTGCCTCAGGATATTCGACCCGGCATCGCGGACCAGGCAGGTGAATGCTCCTGCAACACCCAATCCGCCCGCGGTGCCAAACAGAGCGGCATTGGCCTTGGCGGATTGATCTTTAGTGCAATAAACGTCAGTCCACCATCACCATCTGCACCATTATCAAGATCGCAGGCGGACCGGGAGCGCCTCCTGAGGCTCGATTCGCGAGCCGGAATCGCGGGCCAGGGCCCGCTCCAACAAAACCGCGCCAATAGAAGCCCCTGTAGAAGCACCTCCCGGGGCGCGATCAGGGAACTGAATCGGCACGATCCGTGCCATGTCTCTTTTGGCCGACAATAACCGAATAAAATCAGTGTTTTCATTGAAGCCGACAGCATATTAGGAAATAATGCGCGTGCAGTTTTATTCCAACAGAGGAAAATTGGATGATGATTAAGAATGTATTAAAAGTGAGCGCAGCTGTGCTCATCCTCGGTCTGGCCTCTGGTTGCGCCAGTACCGATGCGATCGACGCAGCACAGGCAACTGCGGACGCCGCAGCGAGAGATGCGGCGGCAGCTAAATCCGCTGCTGAAGCAGCGCGTGCATCGGCCGACAGTGCAGCACAGGCTGCTCGCAGCGCTCAGAGCACCGCGGATCAGGCCTTGTCTGCAGCGACTGAAGCCCAGGCTTGTTGCGATGCCAACCGCGACCGCATGGAAAAAATGTTCCAGAAGAGCATGTCAAAGTAGCTTAAGACTACGGGGACTTATTCAGACGCCGCGCTTGTCGCGGCGTTTTTTATGCCGCGGCCAACCACGACCGGGATACCGTCGGCACGCGCAAGCAGGATTTCTGCCGCGTCCCAGTCGAGCCGGGCCGGACGCTCATTGGTTGCCGCAACAAACTTTTCCGTCAGCGATGTCAGCTCGTCGCGCGGATTTGCCGGCTCCTGAGGCTCTGTATCGGCTGGCAGCACTTCCGCCAGCGGCACGGCGTCATCTGCGACCACAGCAGCAACCTCCAGGGTCCGGTGCACTTCCAGCACCAGTGCATTGCCGGCCCAGCCGATTTTTAGCGGTTCATTGATGATTCTCACCGGCGTATTGATGCTGATTTCGCCAAACATGAAGCCGATATCCTCCGGATACATGCGAACACAGCCGTGGCTGACGCGCATGCCGACACCGGCCGGACGATTGGTACTGTGAATCAGGTAACCGGGGATATCCAGGCGCATCGCATAAGCGCCGAGCGGGTTTTTCGGCCCCGGCGGTACGATGCGGGGCAGCGGGTCGCCATCCGCCGCGTGTTCTGCGCGCACCGAAGCCGGCGGATACCAGCTCGGATTGGTCACCTTGGAAATCACCCGCGTATTGCCGAGCGGCGTTTCCCAGTCCATGCGGCCGATGCTCATCGGATAGGTCATGACGACGGCCCGCTCACCGGCCTTG
>Ga0255052_10000731_pt1 | contig 25849 bp, 23 predicted proteins | sample JV7_2_21_MG_FD_188632 | JGI IMG/M metagenome (GOLD analysis project Ga0255052, IMG submission 188632) | Seawater microbial communities from Jervis Inlet, British Columbia, Canada - JV7_2_21 | ecosystem: Environmental > Aquatic > Marine > Inlet | place: Canada: British Columbia | collected...
CTGAAAACGGTGCGGTTGGAAACTCGGGATGGGTTGGGTCACTGTAAATGGTGACGCGCTCGTCAAACATTTTCTCACCCAGGCGGTTGGTTGGATCACCCTCTTTTGCTTCCTCGGCCTCCTCGTGCTTCTTACTCAAAAAACTGCGGCCTTCATCTGCGGCGCGCTGTGTCATATTGCCAAACATGTTGGACAATAACTGTACCGAGGCTGCCGGTTCCATGATCACCGTGTATTTACCCGGCTCCATCTCTTTTGCGTTGACCGAATCCATCGACTTTTTTATCGCCACCGCAGATGCTTCACTGGTGTCCATCTTGCCGGAATCGTTGAAATCGCGTGAAACCCAGCCGGAGCCTGTACCATCCTCGGTGCGGATGGTGGCGGTGAAATTGACACTGGTCGACAGGTGATAGGCGAACGCGCCTTTCTTGTTCATGATCGCATTAAAGGATTCGGCATCATTCAGATACCCCGATGCGATCAGCTTGTGTTTCTTTGAAGGTGCGATGCTCGCCTCGGCTGCGGCCGCACGTTCTTCGGGCGTGATGGATGCCGTGGCTTTGTGCCAGGCATTGACCGTGGTGTATTTATACGGTCCCAGGTTGGGCATGTGCTCCGGGTTTTCCGGCGCCAGCGTTGCCAGTTCCTCGGAGCGTCGTACGACTTTTCTCAGTGAGGCATCGTCAAACTCGTTGATAGTCGCGACACCGGTCCGTTTGCCGTAGCACGATTGTACTGCCAGCGTGACGTCGCTGACCTCACCGGCGGTGGAGACGGTATTGCGGGCATAGCGAATGTTGCCGGCGTTGGAGCCGTCCAGGTTGCATTCGCACTCATCAGCCTTGGAAAAAGACATGACCTTGGTCAGCAGATCCTTGGCCTGTTGTTCGGTAAAAATTGCCATGTTAAACCTCTTGAATTCTGATATCTGATCAGCGATCAACCGACCTTGCGGGCGGTATTGATCACATTGATGTTATTGAAACGGGTTGTCGGGCAACCGTGCGACACGGCGCTGACCTGCGGTGGCTGGCCCTTGCCGTCAAAGAAGGACCCACCAATTCGATAATCGGATTGTCCGGCCAGCTTGACGCAACTGTTCCAGAATTCCTGCGTGTTCGACTGGTAAGCGACATCCTCAATCTGCTCGGTAATCTTGCCATCCTTGATCTCGTAGAACAACTGGCCGCCAAACTGGAAGTTATAACGCTGCTGATCGATGGAGTAGGAACCCCGGCCGACGATGTAAATACCGTTTTCAACGTCCTTGATCACGTCGTCGGCGCTGAGGTCCTGCGTGTTGGGCCGCAACGAAACGTTGGGCATGCGCTGGAACTGCACGTCCGACCAGCTTTGCGAATAACAGCAACCATGAGATTCGTTCTGGCCGATGATGTGTACCTGGTCACGGATCGCCTGGTAATTGACCAGGATGCCGTCTTTGACCAGGTCCCATTCCTTCGTCTTGACCCCTTCGTCGTCATATTCGACATAACCCAGTGAGTTTTTCTGGGTCTTGTCAGCAAACAGGTTGACGATTTCGGAACCGTAATTGAATGTTTTGCTTTTCCATTTATCCAGCGTGGCAAAACTGGTGCCGGCGTAATTTGCCTCGTAGCCCAGTACACGGTCGAGTTCCAGCGGGTGGCCGACGGATTCATGGATGGTCAGCATAAGGTGGTGCGGGTCCAGTACCAGGTCGTATTTACCCGGCTCAACCGAACGCGCTTTCAGCTTTGTCTGCAACTGCTGGCCGGCCTCTTTTGCGTCCTTGACCATGTCGTAGGAGAATCGGTAGCCGGCATTTGCGCCCTGTACCTGGATCTGTTCCTTCGGGTCGCCGTCGAGGTATTCAAAGCCCATGCCGACCGGGTTGCCAAGACCGGAACGCTGTTTGAAACCGGCGGGGCCGACCGCGGTGGCAAAGAACGGTGCCCACAGACGATGGACGTCCTGGTCGATATAGGACCCGTCGGACGAGGCAAAATATTTTTGTTCATTGACCAGGAATAACACCGAGGTAATGTAACTCGCGCCGTTGTCCATCGCGGCATTATTAACTTCCATCAACAGGTCAACCTTGTCCTGGATCGGTATTTCCAGGGCATTCTTAACGATGGGGGTCTTCCAGGAGACCTCACCCACACCCTTGACCGGGGCCAGTTGCACGGCCTCGGTCTGGAACTTGGAATTGGCCTTGGCCACCGCCACCGCCTGTTCTGCTGTTTTGGCGATGCTGTCCGGTGACATGTCAGAGGTGGCGGCAAAACCCCAGGTGCCGTTCGCGATAACGCGGATGCCGATGCCGGCGGATTCGGTGTTGACGACATTACTGACCCGTTTTTCCTGGGCGGTTATAAACTGGTTCAGATAGCGGCCAATGCGTGCGTCGACATAGCTGGCGCCTTTGGACCTGGCCGCGTTCAGGGCTATGTCCGCCATGCGCCTTTTATACGTAACATCCAGCGGATTGGCGGTCAGCTCCGCCGCTGAAATAAAAGTACCGGGCACGGGGATCATCAGACCGCCCATACCTACGCCGGTGAGTTTAATAAATTTCCGTCTGTCCATTTATATTACCTCTGGGTGTTGCAACTTTGACGGCCTGGTTTGCAGCAGGCTCATGGGTCGCATTTTTGTCGTGGATTGGCCACTTCATGTTTAATTATGTTTATTTTGACCAACCCGTACTTTAGCATCAAATCTGTGAAGTACGCACAGCCCTGGTGAGATTAGAGAACTATCATCAATTTTGACAGTGAGAAAAGTCACATGTGAAATAGATTTCTTTCAACGCCGTGACAGCCAATGTGTCTGAAATGGCACTACAATGGGTGCTTGCGGGCCAGGCGGGATGAGAACTGAAGTCGTATGAGACATGTGCCCATACAGGTCTGGCGCCTGACGGTGGCCTGCAGAGCCGTCACCCGTGGGGCAGGGGTGAACGACACCGATAAATTTTGATTACAATGTAAGTTGGATACCACGGAATAATATTCAAGCCGACGTGAGTAACGCCTATTTAAGTGTTGAAGGCCAACCGGGCAAGTTACTTGTCAGGGTAAGAAATGACTGGATATTTGATAACGTCCTGGCCCTGGAGGAAGCGACGGCTACGGTGCTGCCGGAAGCGGGGCAGGAAGTTACGTTTCAGTGTGCCGGTCTGCAGGACATCGACATAGCCGGCGCATGGGTGCTTTACGATTGCTCGGGGCGGTTGTCCTCCATGGGCATAAAGTCCGAATTCACGGGATTCAAAGCCGCCCATTTCAAGTTTTTACAGCACATCATCGATGCTGCCGCAATACGCGAGTACGAACAGCCACCGGAGCAGGCCGAGCGCCCGAACAGACTGCGCGAAGCCGTAGAAGATATCGGCCGTGTCACTTCATCAAATATCGAGGACCTCGGTGAGATCGCCAGGGTCATCCTTGATGGCGTGCGCCGTCCTTCACTGATCATTATCGGTGAAACCATCAAACAGATTTACCAAACCGGCGTCCAGGCTATCCCGGTGGTCATGGTGATAACCTTTCTGATCGGCATCGTGACCGCCCACCAGGCTTCAGGGCAACTGGAGAAATTCGGGGCCATCGTACTGGTGGTGGACCTGGTCAGTATTTCGATCACCCGTGAAATGGGCGTACTGCTGGCCGCAATCATGGTGGCAGGACGTTCCGGCAGCGCCTTTGCCGCCGCTTTGGGGGTGATGAAACTCAACGAGGAGGTGGACGCAATGCGGGTTCTGGGGCTGAACCCGAACCAGATGCTGGTCATCCCCCGGGTGCTCGGCTTGATGATCGCCCTGCCGGTATTGACCATTTTTGCGGATATCGCCGGCATTGCCGGCGGTGCGCTGATTGCCATCGGAACGCTGGGTATCGGTGGTATGCAATTTATCGAACGGGTGGCTTACAGCACCGACCTGGCTGATTTTTACGTGGGCCTGGTCAAAGCCCCGGTTTTCGCGCTGTTGATTGCAACCATCGCCACCCTGCGCGGCATGCAGGTCAAGTCATCGGCCGAGGAGTTGGGGTTGAAGACCACCATGGCCGTGGTCCAGTCAATTTTCATGATCATTGTCGCCGATGCGTTTTTTGCGACACTGTTCACACGGATGGGTATCTGATGGAGCACATTATTACGGTCAAAAACCTGGTTAACCGGTTTGGCGACCAGGTCGTACACGACGGTCTCTCGCTTGACGTGCGGCGAGATGAGATACTCGGGGTGGTCGGTGGTTCCGGCAGCGGAAAATCGGTGTTGATGCGCAGTATACTTGGCCTGCAAAAGCCAAGCAGCGGTTTCATCACAGTCATGGGACAAAAAATCGAGTACAACAAACCGGGTCCGAGCCGTTGCTGGGGGGTTTTATTCCAGGGCGGGGCGTTGCTGTCGGGTCTGAATGTGCAGGAAAATGTTGAATTACCCATCGCCCTGCATTCGGATATGCCGGTAGAAACCCGGCACGAACTGGCCAGTTTGAAATTGTTGATGGTCGGCCTGTCGCTTTCGGTGGCTGATAAATATCCGTCTGAACTTTCCGGCGGCATGCGCAAGCGTGTTTCCCTGGCCAGGGCTCTGGCGCTGGAGCCAAAGATACTGTTCCTGGATGAACCAACCGCAGGACTTGATCCGATTGCCGCAACCGCATTTGACGAATTGATCACATACCTGCACGATAATCTTGACTTGACCATCATGATGATTACCCATGATGTCGACAGCCTGTTTGGTATTTGTAATCGGATTGCCGTGTTGGTGGATGGAGGAATAGTGGTGGGAACCACGCAAGAGATACTGGATTCCGAGCACCCCTGGATAGAGAGCTATTTTGGCGTGCCACGCGCACAAAGGGCCTTTGAGGCTGCGGGGGAGGCCCATAATGGCTAATAAAAACTTTATCGTAGGACTGTTTGTCGGTATTGCGCTGCTTGTTTTCGTCGGCACTTCCATCTGGCTCACGGGCAAAAAAGGCACGGAGCCAACGGTTTTTTACTCGATGCTGTTTAAAAGGGATGTTGGCGGCCTGATGCTTGGCGGGCCGGTGTTTTACCTGGGGGTTGAAGTCGGTACTGTCACCGCCATGGTCATCATGCCCGGCAACCCGATGCAGGTCAGGGTCGATGTCGAAGTGCTGGCATCCACACCGGTTGATTCCGGTACCTTTGCCAGCCTGGCCATGCAGGGTATTACCGGCGTGGCCGTGATTAAAATGAGCGGTGACCCGGGTGTGCATGGACCCCTGCACGAGAAGCAGGGCCAGTTGTACCCGGTGATCGAAGTGCGTGACGCAGGATTCAGCGCCGTGTTGTCCAAGGCGCCTGCGATTGTCGATAAGCTGGATTCCGTGCTGGTGCAGATCAACCAGATCCTCGGTGAGGAAAACCGCTTGTTTGTGCGTGACATGCTAAAAGATTTTTCCACTGTGTCCAGTGCCCTGGCATCAAGGCAGGATGTCATCAGTGACATACCGGTCTCTTTAGACAGGGCGATCAATGAACTCCACGCGAGCCTGCTAAAGGTGAAATCCATGGCCGGTAAGCTGGAACCTGATCTATCGTCTGCCGTGGCCAATCTCAACCTCACCACTGCAAACCTGGCAGCAATGACCGAACGGCTGGCGGGCTGGACCGAGGCCAATGACGGCGAAATGAACGCGTTCATGGGCGACGGCCTGGGACAGGTGCCGGAGTTGGTTTCAGAACTCCGCAGCACGGTCCGGGAAATCGAAAAGCTGGTACAGGAACTGCGTGAAGATCCTTCGAAACTGGTCTATAAACCGGTGGAAGAAACCGTTAACGTGGAGCAATGAGCGGCTATGAATAATGTAACAAAATTGCTTGTGGCGGGACTGGTAGTGGCACTGTTGACCACGGTTGCATGCAGCGGTCTCACCCGCAGCGACAAACCGGCCACCCGCACCTGGTGGCTGGAGCCGTATACCTCTACGGCAAAGCATCTGTCATCCGATCCCGTTGTAGCGGTCGAAATCTCGGTCAGTGTCGTTCCCGGGCTGGATACGGACCGGATTCTGACGCTCTCCAACGAGGCGGAGCTCAATCAATTCACGGCAGCGCGGTGGGCCGACAACCTGCCCGAACTGGTCGCGTCACTGACCGGCAGAGCATTGCAGGCCTCGGGGCGATATGATGTGCTCCCGAGCCATGGCGGGGGTGGGCGTAACGGATGTGATTTACATCTGGAGGTACGCGAGTTCTTTGCCAGCATTGGGTCCACCGGCCAGGCCACCGGGGTGCGGGTGGCTGTTGCTGGCCACTACCAGTGTCATTCGGACGAACCCGTTCCAATCCATCTGAACGCGTCGATACCGGTTCACGCGGACCATATGAGCGCCATCATTGCGGCGTTTCAACAGGGTATGGACCGAGTGATGGTAGAGTTGCTGGCATTATTGGAGCGCTGACCTTGCCAGCCTTGCCAGGTGGTTGGTGTATCAAAAAACCACCCGGGTGGGTGGCTTTTGTTGTTGGATCAAATGGAAAACCGGATCTATTTGCCGCGATCCCCATCCAGGGCTTCGCGTATTTTCACACCCCATTTGCTGAACAGGCCATTCAGGTTGGCGATGTGGTTTTCCTGGCTGAGTTCCTTGTATTCGTCACCGATGGTCCTTTCGCCCTCGACCAGGATCAATAATTCGCGGGTGGTGGAATCCCTGAACTCGGCCGATATGACCACGTCACCGGAGCCCAGTGTTGATATTTCGTAGTCCTTATCGCTGGACTGGACACCCGGCTTCACGTAGGGCGTAATGCTCAGCAGTTCAACCTCGATACGCAGCACATCATCGGCCGCCTCGGTGACCATCGGATAGCCACACTCGCCCCCCAGTTCCCTGTGCATGGCATCCATGAACATTTTCTGGACTTTCTCACCCGAGCCCGGCTCAAAGGTCCATTCTTCCGGGTCATCCTGTTCCCAGGCGGGTTTCAGGACTTCAATATTGTCAAGGTTCAACGGCTTGACCAATACCCTCTTGTATTTTGAAAGATCGATACCCGGCTTCACGTAGGATGCCGGGATGGTGGTTTCAGCCATCAGCGCACCCGATACCAACAGCAATACCAGGCCCGGAACCAGTATACGCCCGGCGCAAAAGACACTCTTCATGGATCACTCCTTTTTACAGAAAAATAAGTGGTTGCAGCAGCAACAGAAAAATAAGGCGCTAACTATACCATGTAGGCGTGGCGAGTTAACCCGCATATTGGCTTACATGCGCGCTATTATTTTGGCAGAGCTATCCGGGTCGAACAGAGACGGGTTAAGTTGGGTGTCGCGCGCCAATTTATTATTGGCCTGACGACTCGCCCCCCGGGATGACAGGGAATAACCGGCCCCCAACCGGGGGTGACCGGGGACCCCGGCAGATTCCAGGATGGTTGGGGCGATATCAAAATGGGTGGCTTTGATGTTCGAGCTTGAACCCGGTTTGTTGTCAAAAAGCATGAATGTCACTCTGCGGCTTTTTCGATGCGCCTTGAGTTGGTTCCACAGGGTGTTACGCTTCGATAAATGATCGCGGGTGCGGTGCTTTTTGCGTGTATGGATCTGATCGCGGCAGCGGAAAAAACCACGCTGCCAATAAGCCACAGCGGCCTGGCGCCATAAAAGGCGACACAGATCGCCGGAACCAGCGTGTGCAACAGGGCAAAGGCAAAAAAGTTCCTGTTAATCATATGGGATCGCCTGGCTGTTCATGACAAATGATAAGAGTGGGGCCGTAGGGTGGACATTTATGTCCACAGGGCAGGTGTTTGTGAAGGACATTTGCGAGTGAAGGGATTGGTGGTGGACATGAATGTCCACCCTACTTGCGGCCCAGCAGGGTTCCCGTCACGATGGCCAGCAAGGCCATGGTCCAGACGATTGCGGCACCGGTTGGCAGGTCCCATAATGCGGACAGCGTGATCCCGATGACAAAGGCGGTGGCGCCCAGCAGGTAGCCCCACAACAAGCGCCGCGTGCCATGTTGGTGGCGGGTGGCGAGCGCGGGAATGATCAGACTGGCGAACACCAGGTATACACCCACGAGTTGTACGGACGCGGTGACCACGAAGGCGAAAATGATATAAAACCCTTTGCGGCCGAACTGATCGTGCCATTTGAACCAGGCAGTGAGCAATACCGCGTACAACAGGGCAATGGGTATCAGCATTTCCCAGGTCGACCACAGGATCTGGCCGACCAGCAGGTCTTTCAGATGCTGGGCGCCATGCGGGTTTTCAGACAACAGCAGGATGCTGCCGGTTGCGGCGAGCACGAACAGGATGCCTATCAGCGGTTCCTGTTGCTGCGGCCAGCGTTTTTCGGTCCAGTTCAGTCCTGCGGAAGCCAGCAACGCAGCGCTTACTGCGGACAACTGTACGGCCCAGATATTGTCTTCCCAGCCCAGCACGCCCGCGGTCAAAACGCCCAGTCCGGCGACCTGGGCAACCGCCAGGTCGATAAAAATAATGCCCCGTTTCAGGACTTCCTGCCCCAGTGGCACGTGGGTGCTCAGTACCAGCAGGCCGGCGACGATAGCCGGTCCGAGTATCGACCAGTCGAGTAATCCAATATTCACAGGCTTGTTCTCATTTTGAGTGATCCCGCAGCAAACGGTCCAGGATGTCATCAAACAGTCTGAACAGATCGCTTGCACCTTCGCTGCCGCCCACGGTTAAGGGCAGCATCACCGCCGGTATGCTGGTGCGTTCCGCCAGCCACTTTGACGGTTTTTCACTTTGAAACGGTGCACGGATGATGAAATCGGCAGCACTGTTTTTACCGAAACGACTCAATAAACTGCTGAGATGACTGGCCGTTGGCGGTATGCCCGGCACCGGTTCCAGCGTGGCAACCTCCTCAAGCCCCAGCCAGTCCTGCAGGTATATCCAGGATTTGTGGTGGGCGATAAGGCGTTTTCCCCTCAATACTGATCCGCGCTCCTCCCAGCGTCCGATGGCATCACGCCAGCGTTGCCTGAAATCTTCCAGGCCCCGCACATAGCTGGTCGCATTATCTGCGTCGAGTTGAGCCATACGTCTGGCCAGTGCCTCTGCGACGATTAGAATATTGTGCGGGTTGGTCTGGATATGCGGGTTGCCCTGTGGATGGACGTCGCCCTGGGAACGGTCGGCATTGATGGCGATATCGAGCCGCTTGACCAGCATGCTGGTCTCGAGGTAGCCCTGAGTGCCCGGCAGGACGTTCGGGTTGTTTCCTTTCCTCAATAACATGGGTAACCAGCCAATTTCCAGTTGCGCGCCGCTGCACACCACAAGGTCGGCACGCCGCAGTTGTGAAATCAGGCTGGGTCTGGCCTGTATGTAATGCGGGTCCTGCAGGGCGTTGGTGGCGCTGCTGGTTTTTACCAGTTTGCCGCCGATCTCCCCGGCCAATGCCGACCATTCTGGCTCACAGGCGAAAATACGCAGATCGGCATGGGCGGCTACCGGTGCTACCAGCACGATGAACAAGAGTATGATTTTTTTCATCATCATGCAGGCTAGAAAGAGTGTGCGCCGTGGGCACCGATACTGAAGATGTACTGCAGACCCAGTTGCTGGTCATCTTCGATTCCCGCCTGGTCAAGTGTGTATTGCAAGCGTAACCGGCTGAACTCGCTGTTTGACCAGTCTGCCATCAGGCTGTAGCGACGCGGGTCTTCAGCCAATGGCATCAGCGCGGTGTCGAGGAACTCATCACCGGGGTCGTCTGAAGATAACTGACCGTACCGGACCCCGATGCGCCAACGCGGGACCGGTTGAAAGACAGCCTGCAGATACCAGCCCTGCTGGTCGGTGTCATAGGGCAGGTGCTGGTTATCTGGCAAGCGATAGGTTCCGTCTTCATTGCGCCACATGTATTCTGCCTGGATGACAAAATTCCTTTGCCGGAAATTGCCATTGGGTGACCACTTCCAGACAAACTCTGCCATGAACAGCTCAGATTGCCCGGTGAACACCAGCGGATCATCTTCACTGCCGGATTCGCGGGCGTCGGCTTCGGCCTGCAGATAGGACAGACCCGCCTGCCAACTATTGCTGAAACCGATGTCCCCGCCCGTGCGGGCGTGCAGGGTGTAGCTTCCAAAACCTGACCGACCTGCGCCGCCGGCAGGGTATTTCTCGCCGCGCAGCCACTCGCCGCCCAACTCAAAGTAAACATCTGTCGGCGCCAGCCATCTCAGCTGCACACCGTCATCCAGGAACTGTCCACCCACAAAGACCTGGTAAACCAGCGGTTGATCGGCGAAATCCCAGCTGTGGGCATGCTTGTCGTTCAGATACCCGATATTGGAGAAAAACCTTCCCATCCGCACTGACATGCCCCCAGGCATGGCAAGTGTCTCTACCCAGGCCTCTTCGATCTCAATGCCCGCTTCACCATCCTCAACCACCAGGGGCGCCGTGAGCCAGGCGGTAAATTTGTCATCCACATTGGCCGAAATATTGAGTTCGACCTCGCCCAGTGAAAAACCTTCGGGCAGGGGGCCGGCCTCACCACCCAGTGGAAATCCGGGGATATGGTAGTTTTCGGGGTCGTTGTCATAGGTCCAGGCCTGGCCCTGGAATATAACGCCCAGGTCCGGATTGGAAGAGTTGCTGCCCGCCGGTTGGCTGGGCACGGGTTCGGCCTGCCGGGCGGCGGTTGCATCTTCCCCGGCCTCCAAGGCGCGGGCCGCCCGTTGCTCTGCTTGATCCAGTCGTTGTTCGAGTTGGGCGATGCGTGTTTCATATTCAGCCCGCATCCGGGCGATTTCTTCCCGTAACAAATCCAGTTCGGATACGGTTTGGGCACCGGGTGATGTCACCGTGCCAGCAAGACAGATGAATAAGCTGATAAATGATAGAGTGCGCATGGTTTCGCCTCCCTGGTCCGAATTTTGTACCCCGCAGATAGGTTGCGGCAGAGCATTTGCTAGGTTTTCAGGCTACAAAAGGGGGTGCGCGACTTTGCCAGCATTGAGCCACGGCTTTAACAGCGTAGTCCGCACTGCAGCCACAGGCGTCGATGACAGTCGAGGGTCTATATGAAACCGGTTCGGACGCAACCGGAATAGCACTTTCGGGCCCGGGCGGGTGAACACATAGTGAACAGACGCCGGTGTCCGTTTGCAGATGGCTGTAAACATGGGTGTTGACGGCTGCATTTCCGGCAGCCAGCAACAGTATCAGCAATATGCCAAGAAGTTTGTGTGACCTATTCATACGCATGCTTGATCCAAGTGAAAATAATACCATATATGGACCAATTACGGCCTTTGACGGGGCCGGTATTTTTTATTGCTATCGCTTTCATTTCAGACGCACTCGAGGCCATGAATACAGACCCTCGCATCAGTGCTGTGAAAATAATAATCCACAAGTTCACCGGAGTCTTTATCGATACACACGATGGTGGCAGGTGAGAAACCGGCAAATATAAAATCACCGTGCAGCGTCAGTCCACGCAGGTATAAAGGCCTGGCGGTCGCCTTGCGTCTGCTGCTGAAAAATGAAATACCGGTCTCTTTCAATGCCCTGGCAGCACTCCTGAATACCAGCGACTTGATACCGGCGAATTTTCTGATATCGATCGCACGGAGTTGTTCCCCGCTGTCGAGTTCGTACTGGCGCACGACGGTGCGGTGGGTGTCGTTGATGGTCACTACACCGGGTTCCTCGATGATCAGGTTGTGCGCATGCTTCAGGTTTTTGTCCCGGATGGCAATGCTACGGCGGCTCAGATTTGCGACCACGCAACTGGAATGAAACAGTGCGTATACCTCGCCCCGGTATACGCAAACCGCGTTGAGGTGCAGGTGCGACGGCCCGCGAAACGAAGCGCTGTCGAGAAAGGTTGTGCGGTTATCAATACTCTTGTCGATGGTCAACGGGGCGACGTTCAGTGCCTGTTGAAACTCCGGCATTTCGCGGGGCCAGTACGAGGCCTCATGTGCCCCGTCTTCAAGCCGGTAACGAAGCACGGCGTCCAGCGAGGTTGATGTGACCCATACCGATGAATCCGTGATATCGATCTCATGCAAACCCGCCATCAGACCGTGTGACATTTTGCGTTTCAGGTTCAGGTCGCGGTCAAAAAAATTCAGCGTATGGTAGTCGGCCGCGATCACCTGGTTGTCGACTACGCGGATACCCCGGCAACCGCGGACATTGCCGCGGGCATTGGGATCGTGGTCCAAGGCCGGATCGGCGGGCACGATGGGGACTTCCTTCACCACGGTCTTGCGTTCCCAGTCGAGCTTGCACAGGCTGCCGCCCGCGTTGACATTGGCGGCCCTGACGATGGTTCCGAAGTAGATATCCATAGCGGGTAGTGTAGCCCAAAGCAAAACCCGGAGCGCCGTGTTTTTGGGCGTGTGCGGCGTGCTAAAATCGCCCCTTTGCGTAATTTTAAAGGTTCGGTCACCATGGATAAAAAAGTCAACAATCTCAGCCTTCAGCACTCCGTTTTTAACCAGTTCATGGCCGAGATCAGGGATGCCGGTATCCAGGCTGACAGCATGCGTTTTCGCCGAAACCTCGAGCGCGTGGGTGAGATCTTGGCTTACGAAATCAGCAAGACGCTAAAATATAAACAAAAAACCGTGACCACCCCGCTGGGTGTATCCGACTGCTATGTGCTTTGTGAACAGCCGGTACTGGCAACCATCTTGCGCGCCGGACTACCGCTGCACCAGGGATTGCTGAACTATTTTGACCGGGCTGAGAACACCTTTATTTCCGCTTTCCGTCTGCACCTGGGTGACGAGGACTCATTTGAAGTGGAAGTGGAATATATGGCCAGCCCGGGCCTGAATGGCAAAACGGTCATATTGTGCGACCCGGTGCTGGCGACCGGATCCTCCATGGTACTGGCTTACAAGGCTTTACTTGAAAGCGGAGCGCCCCGACATATACATGTAGCAGCCGTGATCGCCAGTGAGCAGGGCGTTCGTTTTGTGCAGGACAACATGCCACCGGATACGACCATATGGGTGGGCGCAATCGATGGTGAACTGACCTCGAGGGCCTATATCGTTCCCGGTCTCGGGGATGCCGGCGACCTGGCTTACGGCAGCAAAGAGTAGCGTAGACTTTTGTGCGATAATCTGTCGTGTTGGCCAGGAGGACAAATCAATGGCATTAACCAGACAGCTCAGACGAGTTGTCGCGGTGCTCATCGGTGTTTCGCTCTGCCATCCCGTGTTTGCCACCTATGGCTACTTCCCCCACGGTACAGGGGCCAAAAACAAGGCCATGGCGGGTGCCGGCATGGCGGCGCCGGAAGATGCAATATCCATCGTCAACAATCCTGCGGTGGCCGCATTCCTGGATAACAGGATGGATGTTGGCCTGTCGGTGTTTATACCCAGGCGGAATTACGCCACTTTTTATGGTGGCAATCATGGTAGACACGGTACATTCAGCTTTGGGATGCAGGATATCGACAGCGATAACGATCTTTTTTTTACCCCGGAAATTGCGCGCACCCGACAACTGGCCAATGACGCCGCATTTGCCTGGGCTTTTTACATGCGCAGCGGTATCGGTACATCCTACCGTGGCGGTACGGCGACTTTTGATCCTGACGGTGACGGACCGCTGGGTGTGATGACATTGCCTGGTACCTATGGCGATGGCACCGCCGGGCTGGAATTATCACAGGGATTTATAGATATCACCTGGGCCAAACGCTGGGGAGAAAAAACATCGTTCGGGGTGTCGGCGGTGCTGGCGGCGCAAAGCCTGAAAGTAACAGGATTGGGCGGTCTGACCAAATACACGGAAACCTTTGCGGTCAATGACGGTGCGCAGCAAGCCGACAAGCTGAGCGGTAACGGTCGTGATGTCAATTACGGGCTGGGGTTAAAAGTTGGCCTGCACCGGCTTTTGGGACAACACTTCAGCTTTGGCGTAATGTACCAGTCAGAAATCAATATTGGTTCATCCGGTGATTATGCCGACCTGCTCACCGGCGGTGGGAATCTGGATATTCCCGCCTGGTTCAGAATGGGCTTGACCTGGCGACCGGTCAGCGAGTTCTCATTCAGTATCGACGTGCAACATATCTGGTACTCGAAAATCGACGCACTGAATAACTCATTCTTCAAAATCCACGAGTGTCCGACCAGCGGTGCTGGCGGCACTGATCTGAACCGTTGCCTGGGCGGCAGGGACGGACCGGGGTTTGGCTGGGGTGACGTTCCGGTATATAGTTTTGGAGCCCGTTGGGCGCTAAACGACAAGTGGACCCTGCGGGGCGGGTTCGGTTTCGGCAAGCAGCCGACACCGGCCAGTGAAACTACTTTCAATATACTGATGATAAACGTGACAGAGACACACTACACGGCAGGTGTCAGTCGCAAGCTGAGCAATGGCCATGAACTGAGCATTTCATTTATGTACTCGGAAGAGGAGTCGCTCAAGGCACTCAACCAGTTGGACCCATCGCAGGTCATTGGTTTACGCAGTGATCAGTTTGATTTTCAGATCAGTTATGGTTGGGGGGATTGATCAGCGGCAGAGTTCAATATCCGCGCAACCGTGCGAAGCGATTCAAATGATAACGGCTGTCACCCAGTTGCTGGTTCAACACCCGCCAGCGCTTGATAAAAAAACCGATGTCGAAATCATCTGTCATACCGATACCGCCATGCATCTGGATAGCCTCTGCCGTTGCCAGGCTCGCGGTCTGCCCGCACCTGGCCTTGGCCAGGCTGGCGAGTACCGGCAAGTCCCCGCTGTCTTCGTCGATTGCCTGCAAGGCTTTCAGCACGCAGGATTTGCACAATTCGATTTCTCCGTACAGTACTGCAGCCCGGTGTTGCAAGGCCTGGAAGGTCCCGATGGGCACGCCGAACTGTTTGCGCTCCTGCAGGTATTGCATGGTGCGCTCAAAGGTTTCCTGGGCAATACCGAGCATTTCAGCAGCCATGCCAACGCGGCCACGGTCCAGCACTTTCTGCAGTATCGGGTAGCCCCCGTGTAGCGGGCCAAGCAGTTGGCCGCGGTTGACCAGGACGTTTTGCATTTGGATGCTGCAACTACGGTGGTTGTCCAGCAATTCGGTATTTTCCACGCTGAGACCTGCGGCATCATTGGCCACCAGGAACAGGGAAATGCCTTCGGTCAAGTCTTCACCGCTGCGGGTGCGGGTGCTGACAATAAAGGCGTCGGCGGTATGGCCGTCGATGATGGCCTGTTTACTGCCATTGATGATGTAGCCGTCGTCTTTGGGCTCTGCGCTGACGCTAACTGACTCCGGGCGGTGCTGGGAAGACTCTTCAAACGCCAACGCCAGCAGTTTTTCCCCGGCGGCGATTTGCGGCAGCCATTGTTCGCAGACCACTGTATTGCCGGAAAGCGTCATTGCGCTGGTACCCAGCAGGGTCGTTGAAATCAACGGGCTCGGTGTCAGGGTGCGGCCACTTTCGGTTAGCACCAGGCCCAGGCCGGTGTAACCATAATCCAGCCCGCCCCAGGATTCCGGGATGACGATGGCAGCCCATCCCATCCCGGCCATCTCTGTCCACAGCTCAGGCGAATATCCCTGCTCGACCCGGTCGTCGCGTAGCTGCCGCAAATGAGACACCGGTGCGCGCCCGGCCAGAAAAGCCTTTGCCGCGTCACGCAGCATGATCTGTTCTTCGCTAAATACCAATGCCATTTTACGGTCCGCCTTGGTGAAATGTCCGGGTTAGCCCGGCAGGCCCAAAATGTGCTTGGCGACGATATTGAGCTGTATTTCCGAGGTGCCACCCTCGATGGAATTACCCCTGCTCCGTAACCAGTCACGGGCCAGTTTGCCGTCATTGTTCGGCGCGCCGCGCCAGGCCAGCGCATCGCTGCCTTGAATATCCATCAGCAGGTCGTAGCGCCGCTTGTTGAGTTCGGTGCCGAAATATTTGAACCACGATGACACCGCACCCAGGCTGACACCGGCCTTGACCTCGTCGCGGGCCCGTTCGATGGTCAGTGCAAATGCCATTTCATCCGCCTCGAAACGAGCGATATCCGCGCGCAGGACAGGGTCTGCAAGCAGTCCGTCACGTGTGCCGATCGTGTCCACGGCCATTTCACTGACCGCCTTCACACCCGATTGTGAAAGTCCGCTCCAGGAGATCATTTCACGTTCGTGGGTCAACAGGTACTTGGCGATGCTCCAGCCTTTGTTCAATTCACCGACCTGCTGTTTTTTCGGGATTTTGACGTCCTCGAAAAATACCTCGCAAAAGGGCGAACGCCCGCTGATCAACTTGATCGGTCTGATGGTGATTCCGGGGGTCTGCATGTCGAACAGCATAAAGCTGATGCCCTGGTGCTTGGCCGCGTCCGGGTCGGTACGCACCAGGCAGAACATCCAGTCACCAAAATCACCATAGGAGGTCCAGATCTTTGAACCGTTCAGGACGTAATGGTCGCCCATGTCCAGCGCAGGTGCTTGCAGACTGGCCAGGTCGGAGCCCGCATTGGGTTCACTATAGCCCTGGCACCAGCGGATTTCACCGCGAATGATGGGTGGCAGAAAACGTTGTTTCTGTTCCGCGTTTCCGTATTTCAGCAAGGCCGGACCCAGCATGGAAATACCAAAGCTGTACAGGGCGGGGCGGGCCTTGATCCGTGCCATTTCCTGCTTCAGGATCTTGACCTGTTCGCGGTCCAGTCCACCACCACCGTATGTCCTGGGCCATGCGGGCGCGGTCCAGCCCTTTGCGCCCATGCGTTCCAGCCACAGACGTTGCGCTTCACTCTGGAATTCGAATTTTCGTCCGCCCCAGCAGGCATCTTTCTCGGAACCGTAGGGATGGCGCATTTCTTCCGGGCAATTGGCCGCCAGCCATTTGCGTACCTCCAGCGCGAAGGTGTTCTGATCATCAGGCATTGCTTGTCCCCCGTATGACCGTACGGTCAGGTATTGAAAATACGCTTAAGAATTTATCATACTCGGGAGGGAAATGTTGCTGCAAAGATGAATTTATTTTACCGGGGTCTGGTGGCACTGTGCCGCGACTTGATATTGGCGCGGCATCCGGCACAATTTGGCGTGTCCAGCCTGTGCCGCCTGGCTGGCCAAAATGGGTATCAGCGCTGGTTCAGGAGGTCGTGTGCCTTGGTGTATAGGGGATGCGGATACAGATGGTCAGACCATGCGGTTCGGTCTTGCTGAGTTTGATTGAGTGCGTTGAACCGTACAATGTTGCAAGGCGTTCACGGGTATTACTCAGACCCACGCCCTTGGCATCCGGGATGTGGCCATCGACCAACTCGCAACCGGGTCCGTCGTCGCTTAGTTCGATCAATAAATCACCGGCAAATACCTTGGCTGCGATCTTCAAATGGCCACCGCCTTCGGCACGGGCAATACCATATTTGATCGCGTTTTCTATCAACGGTTGTAGCAGCAGGCTCGGAATCAATGCGTTTTCTGCCGAATCCTCAATCTTGAGTTCCAGTGACAAGCGGTCTTCAAAGCGGACCTTTTCGATGTCCAGGTAGAGTTTTAAGGCCTTGAGTTCCTGTGCCAGGGTAATTTTTTGCATCGGGTCGTTGTCGAGCGAATAACGCAGGAAGTTGGACAGCTTGGTCACCATGCGGTTGGCCAGTTCGGTGTTCTGCTCAAGAACCAGCGTCGATATCGCGTTGAGCGTGTTAAACAGAAAATGCGGGTTCAACTGGTAACGCAGCATTTTTAGCTGCGCCTCGTGGGCCATGGCGGCTGACTTCAATGCGCTCTCACGAACTTCCTGGAATACCCGGTAGGATTTGATCGCAAAATACAACGAGCTCCACACCAGCATCACGGTAATACTGCCGGTGTTGCTCTCGATATAGGAAACCTTTGAATAGATTTCTGCTGCATCACCCAGTTTTTCGTACCACTCGGCCATGTCCTTGGCCGATTCTATCCAGCCGTAATAGATGTAGCCGCGGGCTTTCAGCCACAACCAGCCAGCCAGTGAACTACCGCCGATAAGACCTATGGCCTGTATCCACAGGGCGCGGTCCCACAAAAACCGGTAAAAGTAGCGCAGAAAGACCGCGATCAGCATGCCGATAACGGTGATGATCGCAACATAGGCCGCATAATTTGGTGCGACCTCTTCCAGCATCGTTGCCGTATAAAGATACTTGCCGACGATTCCCCATAGTGCCCAACCGCCCAGGTGAAACACCCAGAACAGGTTTGGCTGGTTTTTTATCATGGTTTTCAATTTCATGGCTGCGATTTTACACGCTTATGGGCGCCTGATAGCGCAACTTAACTTCCTGGTCGTGCGGTTTGTCTCAAATGCAGTGCCTGCTATCGTTCTCAACCGTGCCAGCGGTGTCCTCGGACCCCGAAGTTTGCCAGCGCCAGGCATCGCGGCACATGTCACTGAGCGTGCGGGTGGCTTGCCATTCCAGCAACCGGTTGGCGAGCCCGGTATCAGCCCAGCAGCGGGCAATATCCCCGGGGCGGCGAGCGGTAACCCGGTAGGGAACCTTGCAGTTGTTGACGGCTTCAAACGCGTGGATCAACTCCAGCACCGAAGCACCTCTTCCGGTACCGAGATTGACGGTCAACAATTCCTGTTTCCTGTGCAGGTAGTCCAGGGCCGCAACGTGACCGTTGGCTAGATCGACAACGTGTATATAGTCCCGCACACCGGTACCATCGGGGGTGTCGTAATCATTGCCAAAAACACTCAGTTCATCCCGGATACCCGCAGCTGCCTGAGTAATGAATGGCATCAGGTTGTTTGGGATCCCCTTTGGGTCCTCGCCGATCAAACCACTTTGGTGGGCGCCAACCGGGTTGAAATAACGCAGGCGGGCCATACGCCAGCCCGGTCCGTGGTGCGCATCGTCCGAGTGGTAGAGGTCAGCCAGGATGTCCTCGATCATCAACTTGGTCGCACCATAGGGATTGGTGGCGGAGCGTGGGAAATCCTCGGTGATCGGCACGCTGGCAGGATCGCCGTAGACCGTGGCCGAGGAAGAAAACACGATCGTTGAGACCCCGGCGCGCTGCATCGCCGCAAGCAGATTCAGGGCGCCGGAAACGTTGTTTTCATAATACGCCAGGGGTTGTTTCACCGATTCACCCACGGCTTTCAAACCGGCAAAATGCATGACTGCTTCAATTGGGTGATCGGCGAACAGGTTGTCGAGCAGCGGGGCGTCGCGCATGTCGCCTTCGATGAAGACGGGTTCCCGGCCACAAATACGCCCGATCCGCCCGATGACGGACACATCGCTGTTGCTGAGGTTGTCCAACACGATGACCCGGTAACCGGCATCCAGCAGGGCCACGCAGGTATGTGAGCCGATAAACCCCGTGCCGCCCGTGACCAGTATCGATGATTTCATTTGTTGCCCTTTCTGCGCAGCCTCGTCTGATGGTGGGTCATTATATGGGTTTCCCGGGCCCGCGGGAGCGGTGATTGTGTTTGACCCGGACCGGGAACTACAGGTCATCATTGTGCCATTAGCAATAACCGTGCATATCCTGTCGACCACCACAAGGTTTCAACTCTGTAACTGGTTAACAAAATAATACATAATAATAACAATGATATAAAGATAAAATATAATGTATCACACGATATTTGGTTCAGTGCTATCTGCAAGCTAAAACGATTTGTGAAGCTGTGCTATATTGACCCTGAAAAGGAGTCTGAGATGAACACAGCTAACAACCATGTCGATTCAACGCATATGCACCCAGGCGCCCGAGTCAGTATCGACGGGCAGAAGTTGCCAGCACGTGTGTTCGTTTTTTGCCTGGCCGCTGAAGTGTTGTTTGTACTGCTTGACGCATTTGTCAACTACGCCGAGTGGAGCCAATATGCCACGATTCGGGATTTGTTCGATACGACCCGCGAGGTGGCCCTTGCGAGCTGGTTCATGGTGACCCAGACCTTTGTCGCGGGCCTGGTTCTGTGGGTGATTTTTCTGGTGAACCGTGACCAAGCCCGGAGCCGGGCGCGTGTTGTGGGTTGGGGCTTCCTTGCCGTTTTTTTCACTTACCTGTCCGTCGATGACGGTGCAATGATCCACGAGCGGATCGGATCCCGGTTTTTTGATGCTTACGGACCAGGTAAAAATGCCAATTCGGATGGCCTGATGGGGCAAATACAGGCACTTTTTCCAAGTTATGAATGGCAGTTGGTGGTGTTACCCTTATTGGTGGCGGCGGGAGTGTTCATGTTGTTTTTTTTGTGGCGGGAGTTTCATACCCGGGGAGAGCGTTTGCTGCTATTTTCCGCGGCGGGGTGTATGGCGCTCGCGGTAGGCCTGGATTTTATCGAGGGGCTGGGCGTACGTCATCCATGGAACTTGAGGACCTGGTTTGCCGGTGAATTTGACTACACGCTGCACGCGGTGGGGCATTATTCCAGGTCATTGGAGGAGTTCCTTGAAATGTTAGCGATGTCGTTGCTGCTGATGTTATTCCTGCGTCACCTGATCAGGATATCAGGGCCTGGGCTGACTTTTAATTTCTCCAAAGCGACGCAGGAGCAAGGTTGATCACCCAAAACCTGACAGGCTCCTGGCGTTGTTTGGTCAGTCGTCACGCTTCAGTTCTTCACGTTGTTTCAGATGTTCACGTACCGAATCCAGCACACCGTCATTTTTGATGACACGGTCTGCTCCCGCTTTGACGACGGCGCTGATGATGCCACTGATCAGTTCGTAGGCAACCTGCGTGGTCGCTTCTTCCATGCTGACACCACCTTTACTGCGACCAATGCCCAATATTTCAATAACTGGCAATCCGACGTTTTTTATGTTGTGCGGTGTTGCCATTGAACTGGCTTTTATCAGGCCACCGCTGAATTCCAACTTACCAATGATAATTCCTGGTTTCTTATCTGTGCCTGTTGTATTTTTTACAGCCGTGGCATTTTCGATATTTTTCAACAACACCTCCATGTTGCTGCCACCGGGACCATGGCCCTCATAGAATATGGTCGGGCTGTTTATCCGTATCGATTCGATTATCACCGGGTTTTGCTGTATGGAATTGGGCTGGAAGTCGACCTCGATACGTTTCATGTCAAGTATGTATTGCTGTAAATATCCTTGCGGATTGGCGATGGTCAAGCCGTCAATGTTAGCCTTGCCCTGTGCCAGATCAACAGACATTCCCGATACAATCACCCTTGAATTTAAGACATCTGAAGCAACATCTTCCACTATGGTCACGACGATCCTGTCCAGGCTGGTGTACCGTTGCCAGAACAGGACCATCACGATCAACATGACCGCGCCAAGACCGATTAAAAGTTTTTTGCCCATTGCAAATTTCCTTCAGCTGCCAATAAACACTCACCGGTTGGCTAATTTACTGCCAGTTCGATGAGCGATCAAACAATTCAAACATACCGGCCAACTCATCCAGCAAGCAGGTTCGATCTTCACAGTCTACCGCGTACAGTTTCAATGGCAATTGGAGCAGGGGATTTCCCGCAGGCAAAAAAAATCCGCCCCGGCCAATGCCGAGGCGGATTACTTTCAGGTACGAGAGGTGGTTATCAGGGCTTTCTGACGCCGTCCCAGATGGTAATACCACCAAATGAATCCAGCTTCTCCAACGGCTGTGAGCAGGAAGCGTGGAATCTCACGGTCTGCACCAGCAAAAGGCCGTCAAATATCTCGACTTTCAGTGCGTTTTTCACCGGTGCGAAGACAAAGGTCTCGCCGGTCTTCACGGAGCCGCTGAAAAGTACCACGCCACCGTCTTTATCTTCAGATACGACGATATTTGCGGTGGGCGGGAATCCTCCCAAGGGTATAGTCTCAGGGGTTACGCTCCACTTACCGTCACCCTGTGAACCCGTAGTTGTATTATTGCCATCATAGAGCAGCGTCAGGTTGTCGAAACCGCCCTTGCCGGCGCATAAACCACATTCCGGTTCGATGACTCTGCCCGAGCGGGTCACGGTGGGCTCGACTGGTATACATTCACAACCAATCGGGCTACCTTCTACGTGGTGGTCGTCATCGTCATGACCCAAGGTGGTACCAGGAACATCAGCCAATGGATCGGTGTCGCATTCTTCACAGGATCCAGGAGGAGGTGGGCAGTTATCGAGGGCCGGGCCGATTACGCTGACACCATCCAGGGACATACCGTGTGTTTCACCGGTGCCGATTGACACAAATGCGACACCCGACGTACCTGAGGCATCGGTGACGAAATCAATCGTCTCCTGTTGCCAGCTGTCTGTCAGCATATGGACGCGTACAACGGCGTCATCCAGTACCACGCGTACATCATTGTCACCCGGGATCGTGGTGCGGGATTTCCACCAATAGGTCAACCGGTGGGGTGTCTGCGGGCAAACCGGGAAATTCTGGAACAGAGATGTATTACTGTTATCCACCGTAGCACCAGTCGTTGGATCGACACGGTCGTGTGAGTCCAGTTCGGCCTTCTGGTTTGAAAACTTGGCCGGAGACACATGGGGAATGCGAATTGTTATGTCATTATGCTGGATCTCTATCCGCCCCGGTTCGGGGTTCGGGTTGGGTATCAAATTGCCCGGATTAGCGGGATCATCCATCAAAAGGGTATCGGTCCAGAGAACTGACCAGCCATCGATCAAAAGATCACCGTTACACTCCACCGGGAACGCAGAGGTTGAACATGGACCTGGACCTGCTGGAGATGGTTGATAGTTTTGGCCAAAAAAGGTCGTCCAGTCCAATACCGCCGCCCTTGAACCTGCCGGGAATAAGGTCGTATCGTTCAAGTCCGGTGTTTCAAAGCTACCGTTAACGATATGCTCGGCCGCCGAGACTTGTGCTGTGATTGAAAAGGTGCAGATTGCCAGCAGAAATGCCGGGATAACTTTACGTAGACGAACTGCCTTGTGGACATCGCCACGAGTCTTGAAACGCTTCATGTGTATTCTCCTTCAACAAAACCAAAATGGTAGCTTCCATGCTGAAGGCTTTAATGTTCACCGGAGAGATCCCTTTCGAGGTGATATGACTATTACAATACGGAGTGCACCCAAAAAAACCGGATAGCGTCTCCAAATTGCAATACCCCTTGCCTAACTTGCCGAGACCCATTGCTAAAGTCTCAGTACACTAAGCATAGACCTAAAATTCATGTTTAGCAAGTTTAGTTCGGATATCTAATGTACTTGCTTAAATCTGACTTGTTAACTGATTGAATTTAACAGAAAAACTTGTTAATTTTGATCTATATCGGTTCTGTTCGAACCACTGTTTCAAACACCATGTCACGATGAGATCAGACATTCCAGACCGGCAAAATCCCGGGCAGGATTGCTCTGCGTATACATTTTCCGGTTTTTGAATATGACAGGCAGTATAATTACACCACACAGAATCATACGCGTACAGGCACCTGAAAATTAATGAAAATCCTGGTTACCGGCGGGGCCGGTTTTATCGGCTCAGCACTCATCCGTTACCTGGTCGGGCAAACAGATTGCGAAGTGATCAACCTGGACAAGTTGACCTACGCGGGCAATCTCGATTCGCTGGAATCAGTGGCGGATTCACCCCGCTACCACTTTGAGCAGGCCGATATTTGCGACCGCGAAACACTGGAGGGGGTTTTTACTTCGTATAAGCCGGATGCGGTCATCCACCTGGCTGCCGAAAGCCACGTGGACCGCTCGATTGACGGGCCCGGAGATTTTATTCAGACCAACCTGGTCGGCACCTATACGTTGCTCGAAGCGTGCCGGGCGTATTGGTCCGGCCTGGATGAAGTGGGCGGGACAGCATTCCGTTTTCTGCACGTGTCTACCGATGAAGTCTACGGTGATCTTGGCGGTTGTGATGACCTTTTCAGAGAAGATACGCCGTATGATCCAAGTTCTCCCTATGCCGCTACCAAGGCGGGTTCAGACCACCTGGTCAGGGCCTGGGGCCGCACCTTCGGGTTGCCGGTGCTGATCACCAATTGTTCCAATAATTACGGCCCGTGCCAGTTCCCCGAAAAACTCATACCACACATGATTCTGAATGCACTCAAGGGCAAGCCGTTGCCGCTGTATGGTGATGGTAGCCAGATACGCGACTGGCTGTATGTCGATGACCATGCCAGTGCACTTTTCCGTGTGCTCGAAGCCGGGCAGAGCGGCGCAACCTACAACATCGGCGGTCTGAATGAAAAAACTAACCTAGATGTCGTCAGGACCATTTGTGCCATCCTGGATGAACGTGTGTCGAGTAAACCCGAAGGTGTGGAACGGTTTGCCGAACTGATCACTTTTGTCAAGGACCGCCCCGGACACGATGAACGTTACGCGATCGATGCGAGTAAAATCAGTGCAGACCTGGGTTGGACTCCTGCCGAGGATTTTGAAGGAGGTATTCGAAAAACGGTAAGCTGGTACCTGGAAAATGTCCAATGGTGGCAACGGGTAATGGATGGGAGTTACCGCCTGGAGCGAATAGGGGCAGGTAATAAGGGCAACGAGGGGTGAAGGGTGGCCAGGGCGGTTAAAAAAACAGGATGCAGACCACATAACCCGGCTTACTGATGCAATATGCAGGTTAGTGTTAGTAACTGCGGTATACGAAAAAACGACTGTGTTCCATCAAGAAGAGAAAGACACCGGATGAGAGTTATTGCTATTAACGCATTTTTCAGGACTGGAAGCAGTTTCTTGTATGATGTGTTCAATCAGTCTGCGTCCTTCACCGGGTTGTACGAACCGCTGCATCCGGACATCGCCAAGCAGAGACTCTCGTCTGGTAATCAAAGCAATGAAAAGAATGAGCTAGGCCATACTTTTTCAGGTGGTTATTTCAATTTTTATAGACAGTTCAGTAAGGAGTGTCTGGATTATGGTCAATTATTCAGAGCATCCATACAGCCTCTTCAATATCCGTACCTGAATGACAGTGAAACCAATTACGGACTACTTAAATATCTCTCCGCCCTTGAGTCAGAAAGCAAAAACACCATCCCGGTTCTGCAATTTAACAGGTCTCTTTTTTGTACCACGTGGATAAGAAAAAATTTCCCTCACTGGAAACTCATACACCTTTACCGGAATCCCCGGAATATTTTTTGCTCACTCACTGAAGTCGCTGCCAGGAAAAACAAGGCACTTGTAAAAAAACCAGCAGTAGATTTTTGGAGTGTGATCAGGCATTTAAAACAACTTTGCACAGTATGTGGTGTTGAATACAGTCAACAATTTAATGAATTAAATTATTATCAACACTTGTATTTGTTGTTAAATATCTCTGACACATTGGGAAAGTTATATTGTGATTACCATATGACCTTCGAAAGCCTTTTAACTGGTGGATATGACACGCTAAGGAACATTCTCAATGATGTACAGATAGACAAAAACGAAATTGATAATCTAATTAACTACACGTCAGAGAAAATCATTTACCGTGAAGATATCTGTCCGTGGAAGAGTTTGGATTTTGACTTTGAATCTGATGAAAGTAGAGCGTTGGAGGTATTGGGTGAGTCCAATAAAGCCAGGATACTAGGACACTTTGTTCCGGGGAAATACAGCTACAATCAGAACTTTTCGTTTTCAGCCCGAAGCCAATCCAGCTCCATTCGTCATGCTGAGAGCAATAACGCTGCAGCGACGACAGATAATTCCCTGCGCGTCATGTTTCCACGCATAGCCCATTTGATTAATCCATACCCAACTGCCGGTGAGGATGCCAGGATTCAATCAAAGACCATTGAAAGCATTGGAACGGCATTGAGCCTGGCCAGAAAGGCTTGCGATGTTGATTTAATAAGTTTTGTTAGTGAACATGATTTTCAATGTGTACCCAAAATATCGGCAAGCCACGTTGTTCTTGAACAAAGTATTGCTGAGTTTGTTGATTCAAACAAACCGAAC
>Ga0255052_10000732_pt1 | contig 25839 bp, 24 predicted proteins | sample JV7_2_21_MG_FD_188632 | JGI IMG/M metagenome (GOLD analysis project Ga0255052, IMG submission 188632) | Seawater microbial communities from Jervis Inlet, British Columbia, Canada - JV7_2_21 | ecosystem: Environmental > Aquatic > Marine > Inlet | place: Canada: British Columbia | collected...
AGTACCTTGCCGCTCCAACTGCCGACCATGTCACTGTAACGCGCGAGAAACGCGCCGATTCCAACGTCGTCACCGGCTTCAACGTTCAGCCACTCCATCACGGTCGGCAGCCATACTTGTTCAACCTGCCTGGCGATGTCCGGCAAAGCCTGGAACAGCGCGCCAACCTGGGTTTTTATCAGCGGGCCAACCAGCACTATCAGCAAGGCCAGCACAAGAAACGTGATCAGAAAAACGGTGAAGACGGCCACCGTGCGCGGCATTTTCAATCGCTGCAGACGATCCGCAAGAGGATCTCCCATATAGGCCAGCAATGCCGCCGCGACGAATGGCGTCAAGACCGGTGCCAGCAGATAAAGCACCCACCCCACCAGGGCGACTGCGATGAGCCAGTTAAGGCGCCGATCGGTTTCCATATCTATTCACCTAGACGCGCACGTTTCGACCATGACCAGACATAGTCTACGCCACTGACTACAACAGTAACGAGAATTGCCGCGCCGAGTACCGTAATTGCAATTGCGTCGGGCCAGATAAATCCGGCACGACTGAGCACAAAAAATAAGAACAACAGCTGTAGCGCCGTATTTAGCTTGCTGATCTTCGTTGGTTCACCCTCAACCGGACTGAAGAGGAAGTTATAAACCATGGCACCAGCTACAATGATTACGTCGCGCAAAATAACAACCACCGCAAGCCAGACCGGGATGTGCTGCGTATACGCCAGCGTGATGAAGGTGCCAGCGACCAGCAGTTTGTCAGCGACTGGGTCCAGCAATGCACCCAGCCGGGAATGCCAGTCGTAGCGTTTCGCGAGATAGCCATCGATGCCATCCGAGAAACCAGCCACGAAAAATAACGCCAACGCCCAGCCAAATCCACCGTTGAGAATCAACAACAAGATAGGGCCGACGAGCGCGATGCGCAGCAACGAAATAGCGTTGGGTAACCAGCTCAGCGACATGCGTGCAAATCTCAGGGGCTATAGAAAAACTCGAGCGCCTCGTCAGACTGTCCTGCGCCAATACCTGTAATGCTGTCCTGTTCGACAAGTCCGCTGAATCGCAAAGCACGACTCAATCGATCCGCACCACCACGTACATCAACGCGATAATTAACACGATCGCCGGCGACTGCTGTGATCACGAAATTCTCAATAAGGCTGACGTCAGCCAACAGGCCCTGCAACGACCCGTACGCTTCTACAGAATCGACACCGGAGATACTCAATGCAACCGTCCGGACGGGCGCATTACCGCCAACCGAAAATTCTGCCGCTAGCAGGTCAGCTACCTGGCCGACAACCGCTTCCGGTGGCCCGTTCCAGCTGCGCTCATCGCCGCTAAAAAAATAACTCCAATTCTCGCGTCGACTGGACGACGGGCGAATACGACCGATCAGAATGGAATCAACGTCGTAGCGCTGTGACGCGTCGATAATTCGCTCGTCGAAGCCGCCCCAGATGTCGCTGAATGCGACGCTTTGCAAATCAGTAGTATCGAGTAGCGGAAACACCAGTGGCAGACCGCGTCGCTCGGCAACAGCCAACACACGTTCCCGAAGGAGCTTATTGCGATCTATCGAGCGCGACTGGCTCTGCGTACGATCGGGATCATCGGCCGCTATTATTTCGCGACTGCCTTGCCCCCAATCGACAGCAAGCCACACAAGTGTTAGCGGCCGATCCGCACCCCAAACAGTCTGCCCGGCGTTACGCAACGTTTGCCCAATCGCCTGCCCGTCGAACGACACCCAAAGCGTTTCGTTGGCGCCCGATCGAAACTGCATTACATAGGATGCGGGGTTTGGGAACATTTCGCCAATGGCGACCTTATCGGTGCCGAGCTCCGATCCCGAAACGCGCAGCAACACCTCGGCAAGCGCCAGCTCGTACGCCGTTTTGCGCGGATCGCGTGCCTCGCTGTCGAAAGGTACCTGCGCTGTGTATAGAGTCGGCACCTCGACGGCCGTTACCACGGAAGGCAGCCCATTGTTCAACAATACAGCTGCCAGCACACTGATTAACGTCCGCCACGGCTGTCTGGCAGACAGAGGTATTCGTTTTTTTCGCAAGGATTGTTTCCCCGTTCAGCACTAAGCACTATTATATCGCCCTCGCAGAGTATGCCACTCCAAAATGACCAATAAACCCCTGACCTACAAAGACGCGGGCGTCGATATCGACGCCGGTAACGAACTCGTCGAGAGGATCAAACCGCTGGTCAAGCGCACGCAGCGTCCGGAGGTGCTTGCCGGTATCGGCGGATTCGGCGGGATGTTTGCATTGCCACCCGAGCGCTATCGTGAGCCCGTACTCGTATCGGGTACAGACGGGGTCGGCACCAAGTTGAAGCTCGCGCAACAACTCGATAAACACGACACCATCGGCATAGACCTTGTGGCGATGTGCGTGAACGACGTGTTGGTTCAGGGCGCGGAGCCTTTGTTCTTTCTCGATTACTTCGCCTGCGGACATCTGGACACAGCAGTGGCGACCGATGTCATTGCAGGCATCGCAGAAGGGTGCGTGCAGGCCGGCGCTGCACTGGTCGGAGGTGAAACCGCCGAGATGCCGGACATGTATTCCGAGGGCGATTATGATCTCGCCGGCTTTACAGTCGGGGTGGTCGAGCGTGACGACATGATCGATGGCAGAGCTATTGCAGAAGGCGACGCGATTATGGGCGTCGCTTCCAGCGGACCACATTCCAACGGCTATTCCCTGATACGCAAAGTTCTACAACGTGCCGCCAATACGACGATCGATGGCAAAGCCGCTGCGACCCGCTTACTGGCTCCAACGCGAATCTACGTCAAACCGATACTCGCGCTTACGAATGCGATGACGGTAAAGGGCCTTGCGCATATCACGGGCGGCGGCATCACGGAGAACATTCCGCGAATACTTGGCGCAGGCCTGGACGCAGAGATCGATACCTCGAGCTGGCAGCAAGGCGCCGTATTCGATTGGCTGGCCAAGCACGGCAATATCGAGACGCATGAAATGCGTCGCACCTTTAACTGCGGCGTCGGTATGGTTGTCGTCGTTGATGACAACGAGGCCGAGGCCGCAATTCGCGTCTTGCAGGACGAGGGAGAGCACGCGTGGCGGATTGGCCGCGTAACCGCCGGTAACAGGACAACGCAATACGTCTGATGGCGACGCGTTGCAAAACCGCGATACTCATATCCGGATCGGGCACCAATCTGCAGGCGTTTGTCGACCGAGTGTCTGGCGGCGATTTGCCGCTCGAATTGTCGGTAGTACTCTCCAATAATTCTGACGCCTTCGGCCTGGCGCGCGCCGAGGGGGCAGGCATCCCTACCGCCGTCGTCGATCATAGACAGTTTGTGGATCGCCCCACATTTGACGGCGCCATGGCGGCAAGACTGGACGAATGGCAACCCGACCTGCTGATCCTGGCCGGCTTCATGCGTATCCTGAGCAGCGGCTTCGTGGCGCACTACTCGGGCAGAATCCTGAACATACACCCCGCGCTATTGCCCGCGTATCCCGGGCTCAATACTCATCAACGCGTTATCGACGCAGGCGATGCGTGGCATGGCAGCACGGTGCATTTTGTCACCGAGGAACTCGACGCGGGGCCGCGCATTCTGCAAGGTCGATTGCCCGTCACCGCGGGTGAGACCGCCGCCGAACTCGCGGCAAACGTGCAGGCCGTCGAACACCAAATCTATCCCGAGGCCGCCGGCTGGGTCGGCGAAGGCAGGGTCGAGTTTCGCGATGGTGCGGCGTGGATTGACGGCACGCGGGCCGATATTCCGATAGTTCAGACCTACGACGCGCGCGGCAGCCGAAAATAGCTTCAGGCTAGGCCTTCGGCAGTGTCACTCCGGTCTGCCCCTGGTACTTGCCGTCCCGATCTTTGTACGACGTTTCGCAGGCCACATCGGATTCCAGGAACAGCATCTGGGCAACACCCTCATTCGCATAAATCTTGGCGGGCAGCGGCGTCGTATTCGAGAATTCGAGTGTCACGTGTCCTTCCCACTCTGGTTCCAGCGGCGTCACGTTGACAATAATGCCGCAGCGCGCGTACGTCGATTTGCCCAGGCAAATCGTTAACACCGTGCGCGGGATGCGGAAGAACTCAATAGTCCGCGCCAGCGCGAAAGAATTGGGCGGAATCACGCAGACGTCGCTCTTGATGTCGACGAAACTGGTTTCGTCGAACGCCTTCGGATCTACGACCGCCGAATTGATGTTCGTAAAAATCTTGAATTCGTCGGAACAGCGCACGTCGTAGCCGTAACTCGAGGTACCGTAGCTGACAATGCGGCCCGCATCGTTTTGCCGAACCTGGCCAGGCTCGAACGGCTCGATCATGCCGTGCTCCTCGGCCATGCGGCGTATCCAATGATCCGCTTTAATGCTCACTTCTGCTCCTCGACAACGATTGTTCCAAATTTCGAACTGTGGTCGGTACGCTCTGCTGCCTGGGCGGCGCCTATTCTCCACGCGGTGTCGCGATAGGCCGCCGCTATCGTCGAGTCGGGCTCTGCAATGACTGTCGGCGTCCCCGAATCGGTTTGCTGCCGAATTCGTGCATCGAGTGGCAGGCGACCGAGCAGCCGAACATCGAAATCGCTACTGATTTTCTCGGCCCCACCCTCACCAAAAATAGCGTCCTCATGCCCGCATCGCGAACAAACGTGCGTGCTCATGTTTTCAACCACCCCGAGTACGGGAATAGACACTTTGCGGAACATCGCAAGACCCTTGCGCGCATCCAGCGTCGCAATGTTTTGCGGCGTCGTTACAATCACAGACCCCGATACCGGTACCTTTTGCGCCAGCGTAAGTTGAATATCACCCGTACCTGGCGGCATGTCGACGATCAGGTAATCAAGATCCTCCCACTGGGTCTGGTGCGTCAGTTGATCCAACGCCGAGGTAACCATCGGACCACGCCAGACCATCGGCTGATCGGGATCGACCAGCGCGCCAATCGACATGACCTGCAAGCCATGCGCCCTCAACGGCAACATGGTCTTGCCATCTTCGCTGACGGGTTGTTCGCCCACTATGCCCATCATGTGCGGCTGACTGGGACCGTAAATGTCCGCATCGAGAATGCCGACCGACGCGCCCTCTTTGGACAACGCCAACGCGATATTGGCGGATACCGTCGACTTGCCGACGCCGCCCTTTCCCGAGGCCACTGCGATCACGTTCTTCACGGCCTTCATCGGCTTCAGGTTGCGCTGCACTGCGTGACGAATAATCCGCGTTTTCAGCTCGATTTCGACCTTCGCGGCGCCTGTTTCCTCGCGCATGGCGATCGCGATCTGATCCCTGATTGCCTCGTGCGCGCTGTTGCAGGGAAATCCTACTTCGATCACCGCTGTCGCGACCTCGCCGGAAACGCCCGCTTCGCGGACCCGTGCAACCTCTCCCAGTTTCCTATCAACCACCGATAAGTCGATGGATTTTAGGAACTTGCCCACATCTGATTCTGTTGACGACGTCACACTTCGTCCGCCCGTATTAGGTAAAATCTGGAGTCGAAATACCGCCGGATGGCGGGATTTCGGTGGCACATTGTATCGAAGGTGGGTCAGGAACCAAGCCTGTTTTCGGACCTGTGAGAAAAATCGCAGAAAATTGCTGAAAGCCAGAACTGGCGGGCAAAGTGCCGGGACCAATGTGGCATAATGCCACGGCGGGACTAGCGGATCGCGGGAACAACCGTGGTTCCTGCGGCGTCGAATGCTCCGCCGATCTTGGGCAAAAGCGAATCTAGCAATTGGCGTTACGTAAAATAGCAATGGAGATTTTCTCGATCGCAGGGATGCAGCGTCTCACGCGTCCGTGTGCGTCGTTCTATTGTTACGCCGGCAAGGTTGTCGCGCGATGAGCTTCCTTGCTTCATTTCGTTCCGATCAGGTTCTGTCACAGCTCGTCGCTGAACGGGACCCCTCTTCGCCGTCAGCGCAGAAGCTCGTCGACAAACTGAAAAAAGCCGGCAACAAAGTCGTGCCAAAGATCATCGACGCCCTCGCGCTTTCCGACAAGGGGCACACAATGGTGCTCGTCGATATCCTGGGCGATCTTGTCAATGACAAGAACCTGGACATGTACCGTGAAGGTCTCGCCGATGGCAATGAGCGGGTCGTCTCCGGCACAGCCTGGGCGCTGTCGAGCAGCACTGTTTACAACCCGAATAGCTTGCTGGATTTTTTCGATGACGATGAAGTCTCGAAGGCCGCGCTAATTGACGTGCTGCGCGTGCACAAGCAGGACCTGAGCGTGCACGAACTGCTGCGCCGCGCTTACGAATGCGAGACCAAGGAAAAAGCGGCGATCTTCAAGATCATCGAGGATACGATCAAGCCAGAAATGGTCCCGGATCTTATTGCACGCATGGGTGGCAAGGACCCGACCATCAAGATCCACCTGATGAATCTGCTGGCGAAGTTCGACAAACCCGAGATCAAACACGCGCTCGAGATTCAGCTTAAGGACGCGAACAAGATGGTTCGCAGTGCTGCGCTAGGCGCACTGGCGTCGCGCGGCGGTAACCTGAATATCGAAATCGTCGCCAATGCCCTGCTGGACCCTGATCTCGACGTGCAAAACAAGGCTGTCGATCTGCTAATCAAAGCCAATCATCCGGACACGACCCGCTACCTTGTTCCTGCCCTGAAAGACGAATCAGAATATTCACGGCGTGCTGCGGTTGAAGTACTCAATGAAATCGGCGACCTCAATTCTGTCAAGGATTTACTGGACGCCATCAAAGACGACGATTGGTGGGTGCGCTCTCGTGCCGGCGATGCGCTCGCGGAGATCGGTGGCCCGAGAGTCGTCGACTCAGTCGTCCAACTGATCAACGACGAAGACGAAGATATTCGTCGCACCGCGATCGAAATACTCAACGCAACGAAAGATCAACGTGCCGTCGACCATTTGATCAAAGCAACCGACGATTCCGACTGGTGGGTGCGCGAACGCGCCGTCGACGCGCTGTCAAAGATCGGCGACCCCAAGGCCGTGCCGAAACTCGAAGCAATGCTCGGTCATGACAGTAAGACCGACACGGTCGTCATTCGCGCTCTAGGTAAACTTGGCAGCCACAAACACATTGGCCAGATCGCGGCGCTATTGCAGAGGCCGGAGCGCGAGATACAAATTGAGGCCATCAAGGCATTGACGCTGCTAACCGATGGTACACATGCAGACGAGGTCCGTAACCTGCTGAAAAGAATCAAGCAGTCAGAAGACGCAACCATAATCAATGTTGCCGCCAAGGCATTGAAAGACCTGGACGCGCGCTACTCCGAAACGGTACTGGAAGAAAACGTCCGCGCCGAAAAGATTTCCGCCCATACGAAAACGTTGCTACTTGAGAATGACGATCTTGACAAACTGCTTGGCGCACAGGCCGCCAAAATTGCCGAAGCTGCGAAGCCCGACGAGCCGACGGCGCCGACGGCGCCGAAGCGTGAGCCTGTTCTCGATATTACCAAGCTCAAGCCCGGGGAGGTTATCGAGGGGCGCTACAGATATATTGAGAAAATCGGTAAAGGCGCGTTCGGTACCGTGCTCCTCATGGAAGATGAGGTTGTTGACGAGCAGCTAATTCTGAAATTCTTGAACCCTAATGTTTCCTCGGACGAGGAGATGATGAAACGCTTCGTGCACGAGCTTCGCTATTCGCGCAAGATCACGCATCGCAATGTAATTCGTATCTATGATTTCCTTAAGCTGCAAGGGTGCTACGCCATTTCTATGGAGTACTTCCCCTCGCATACACTGTCGGGCGAAATTCCAGACAACAAGCCTATGGCGATAGAAAAGGTCCTGGGTTTTTCACGCGACATGGCAACAGGCATGACCATCGCACACCAGGCTGGCGTCATTCACCGCGATCTGAAGCCGGCCAATATCCTCGTTAACGAGCACGGACTGCTCAAGATCGTGGATTTCGGTGTTGCAGCAGCGGCCAGTAGCGGTGACACTCAGCTCACTAAGACCGGCTACGTGATTGGCTCACCAAAATACATGGCACCCGAACAGATTCTGGGTAAGAAGGTCGACGAAACGGCCGACGTCTACAGCATCGGCGTTATCATGTACGAAATGGCGACCGGCATCCCGCCCTACAGCCGCGGGGACCACATGTCGGTGATGTACCAGCACGTGCAGGGTAAGGCGAAACACTGCCAGGAAGTTAACCCGGATATTAGCGACGAATTCGCCGCAATAATCGTCAAGGCCATGTCGGTGGACAAGACGAAGCGCTTTCAGTCGATGGAAGAACTGACTGACGCGCTCGACACGATTATAATCTGAGGCCAGCTATGGCACGAATTGACGCATTCCTGAAACTCGGGCTCGCCCAAGGCTGCTCTGACGTACACCTCGCGGTCGGCGTGCCACCGATGCTACGGATGAACGGCGATTTGATGCCGATCAAGTTTCGTCAGCTATCGGATACGGAACTCGAAACCTACATCATTGAAGTTCTGACAGTACAACAGCAAGATCGACTGGCAGAAGGGCATGACCTGGACTTCTCCTATGTTGGCGACGAAGGTGGCCGTTTTCGTGTCAACGTATTCCGCAAGGAGACCGGCATTGGCGCGGTTTTCCGGTACATCCCCGGCAACGTCCCGAAACTCGATGAGCTTAATGTCCCGCCCATTCTGAAAGACTTTTGCGAGTACCATCAAGGTATGGTGTTAGTAACCGGCTCAACCGGTACCGGCAAGTCGACCACATTGGCTGCGATGATCGATCATCTCAACGAAACGCGAAGCCTCAACATTATCAGCCTTGAGGATCCGATCGAATACGTGCACCCGAGCAAGAATTGTCAGGTGATCCAACGCGAAGTCGGTACACATGTAAACAGCTTTGCCGATGGTGTTCGTTCTGCAATGCGCGAAGATCCCGACGTGATACTGGTGGGTGAGCTGCGTGACGCTGAGACGATATCGATGGCAATGACGGCTGCCGAGACGGGCCACCTCGTACTCGGGACCTTGCACACGACCGGCGCCGTAAAGACCATAGACCGAATTATAGATGCGTTGCCCGGCGAACTTCGAGAACAGACCAAGGCCTTTCTGGCAATGAGTCTGAAAGCTGTCGTGACACAGGTCCTGGTCAAGACTCCGGACGGGCGCGGCCGACGCGCTGTTTTCGAAATCCTGGTCAATACCAGGGCAATTGCCAAGATGATTACCAGCGACCAGACGCACCAGCTACCCTCGCAGCTGCAAACCGGCAAAGATGCGGGTATGCAGGTCATGGATCAGGCGCTCCTCGATGCGATTAACGCGAAGCAGATTGACCCGGACGACGCTATTCGTTATTCGACGGACAAGAAGAAGTTCCAACGCTTCATTACAGACACCGAAATGGTGCAAACGCTCGACCTCAGTGGAGGTTAAGCCAAGTCATGACACAGATTGACCAATTCCTTGAGCTGGCGCTGAAAGAGAACGCCTCCGACTTGCATTTCGTATCGGGTGACCCGATTCGAGCGCGAGTGCATGGCAAGCTGAAAGTCATACGGGAAAAAGACCTCGAGACTCAACAAGTCGAGGACATCGTTTTTGAAATCATGGACGGTATTACGCGAAGAGCATTCGATGCGGACAACGCTGCGGATTTCGCGTACGAAATTCCCGATGTGTCGCGCTTTCGAGTCAATGCCTTTCGCCACATCAATGGCATCGGCGCGATTTTTCGCGCGATTCCGTCGAGTGCGTTAACGCTCGCAGATCTCGAGATGCCCAGGGTTATTCATGATCTGTGCAAATACACGCAGGGTATGATTTTAGTCACGGGCAAGACCGGCTCGGGTAAATCGACCACGCTGGCGGCCATGATCGATGCGATGAACAAGCGCCTGAAGGGCCACATCCTGACTATTGAAGACCCGATAGAATTCGTCCACAAGGCTCAGGGATGCCTGATGAGTCAACGCGAAATTGGTGTCCACAGCCCTGGTTTCGCCGAAGCTCTGCATTCCGCGTTGCGCGAGGACCCGGATGTCATACTCATAGGCGAAATGCGTGACCTCGAGACCATTAGTATCGCGGTCACCGCGGCCGAGATGGGTATTCTCGTGATGGGTACCTTGCACACGAATGGGGCCGCGCAGACGGTCGACCGAATTATTAATTCGTTCCCGGCCGACAAACAGAGTCATATTCGCACGATGATTTCCACGTCGCTGCGCGGTGTGGTCTCGCAGCAGTTGCTGCCCACCTGCCACCAGCCTGGCCGTGCCGCGGCGCTCGAGATCATGATCAACACGCCCGCCGTCTCCAATCTGATTCGTCAGGGCAAACTCGATCAACTCGAGACCGCGATTCAAAGCGGCGGCAACATCGGCATGAAGACGATGGACGGGGCACTGTTGGACCTCGTCAACAAGGGTTGGGTGTCCGCCGACGAGGCCTACCTGCAAGCCGGCAACAAGACGAAGTTCGAGAACTTGAGAAACGTCGAGTAGCGACGGCTGCGGCCAATTTATTGCCGCTACAGTAGTGGCAAACACGTGGCATAATCCCGGCCACCGCCAATCCAAAGCCACAACGATGCCCAAGAAGCGAACTATCCTCGTCACGAGTGCCCTGCCGTACGTTAACGGGTCGCCCCATATGGGGCATCTCGTCGAATACCTGCAAACCGACATCTGGGTGCGTTTTCAGAAGCTACGCGGCCACGATTGCACGTACGTCTGCGCTTCCGATGCGCACGGCACGCCGATCATGCTCAAGGCCCGCGAACTGGGCATTACTCCGGAAGCACTGACCGAGGGATATGCGACCGAGTTCGCCAATGACTTCAGCGATTTCGGCGTCGACTTTGACAACTACCACAGCACACATTCGTCGGAAAACGAAGCGCTGGTCACTGAGATGTTCACGGTATTACGTGAGAAAGGTGACATATACACCCGCACGATCGAACAGTCATTCGACGAAAAAGAGGGTATGTTCCTCCCCGATCGCTTTGTGCGCGGAACCTGTCCGCGCTGCAAAAGCGAAGATCAATATGGCGATGCCTGCGAAGTCTGCGGAGCAACGTACACGCCAGAGGATTTGCTTGACCCGGTATCAGTACTCTCGGGGACGCGGCCCGTAAAGCGGGCATCCGAACACTACTTTTTCAGGCTCAGCAATTACGAAGAGCGGCTTCGAAGCTGGATGAGCGACGCAACTCTCGACAAGAATGTTGTTGCCAAACTCGACGAATGGTTCGAAGCCGGATTGCGTGACTGGGACATTTCCCGTGACGCCCCGTATTTCGGTTTCCGTATACCGGGAACCGAGGACAAGTACTTCTACGTCTGGCTTGATGCGCCGGTGGGTTACATGGCCAGCTTCATGAATCTGTGTGAGCGCCGCGACGATCTCGACTTCGACGATTTCTGGCGTCCCGGCAGCAGCGCAGAGGTTTACCATTTCATCGGCAAGGACATCATGTATTTCCACACCTTGTTCTGGCCGGCCGTGTTGCAGGGTGCCGGTTTTCGAACGCCCAGCAGCGTGTTTGCGCATGGTTTTTTGACCATTAATGGCCAGAAAATGTCGAAGTCTCGCGGTACATTTATTAAGGCACGAACCTATCTCGACAACCTGAACCCGAGCTTCCTGCGTTATTACTATGCGGCAAAGCTCGGCCCGACGATTGAGGACATCGACCTGAACTTCGACGATTATGTCGCGCGCGTCAATTCCGACCTCGTCGGCAAACTGATCAACATTGCGAGTCGTTGCGCCGGTTTTGTTAGCAAGCGCTTTGATGGCCGATTGGCAGGGCAGCTGCCGGACGCTGCCCTGTTCGCCGAGATTGCGGGCGCCTCCGAGACCATCGCCGAGCACTACGAACGACGTGAGTATTCTAAGGCCATGCGCCTGATCATGGGACTTGCGGATCAGGCTAATCGCTATATCGACGACATGAAACCGTGGGTAATGATCAAGGACGAGGACCGCGTGAATGACGTGCAACTGGTTTGCACACAAGGCCTGAACATGTTCCGCAGCCTGATGATCTACCTTGCGCCCGTTATACCCGCGGTTGCCGACGATGCGCGCGCCTACCTCTGCGAAGACCGCTGGGATTGGCAGGACGCATCAACACCGTTGCTCGACGCAACGTTGCCCAAATTCAAACCGTTGTTGACCCGCGTGGAAGCGGAGCAGGTTGAACGCATGGTTGAACAATCCCGGGAGAGTAACCCTGTGCCTGCAATTGAGACAGAAGACGATACGATCAGCATCGACGATTTCTTGAAAGTCGACATGCGCATTGCGCGCATCGAAAAAGCCGAGCCTGTCGAAGGCGCTGACAAGCTGCTCGCTTTGACGCTCGACGTTGGCGCTTCGAAGCGCCAGGTATTCGCCGGCATCAAGGCCGCCTATGATCCGGAGACTCTGGTCGGCCGGCACGTCGTAGTGGTCGCCAACCTCGCGCCGCGAAAAATGCGTTTCGGCGTTTCCGAGGGCATGGTGCTTGCCGCAGGTCCCGGTGGCGAGGATATTTTCCTTTTATCGCCCGACGTGGGCGCAAAACCCGGCATGCGCGTGAAGTAAGCGGAATGACAGAACTCGTCGTCATTCTCATCGGCACCGTCCTGGTCAACAATTTCGTGTTGGTCCGGTTCCTGGGGCTGTGCCCCTTTCTCGGTGTTTCGCGCAATCTCGAAGCAGCGATGGGTATGTCACTGGCGACCGCCTTCGTACTCACGTTATCGTCTGCGACCGCTTACCTGATACACCACTACGTACTCGTACCGCTTGATCTCGAATATCTCCGCACCATCAGTTTCATACTGGTCATCGCGGCGAGCGTGCAATTTACGGAGATCATGGTGCGTCGCATGAGTCCCCTCCTAAACCAGGTCCTCGGCATCTATATCCCGCTCATTGCGACCAATTGCGCCGTCCTCGGCGTCGCTTTGCTGAACGTACAACAGTCCAAGGGCTTTGTGCAGTCCGTGTTTTATGGATTCGGCGCCTCCGCCGGATTCGCGCTCGTGCTGGTCATGTTTGCGGCCATGCGCGAGCGACTTGAAACGGCGGATATACCCGCTCCATTTCGTGGCACAGCCATTGCTTTAATGACGGCGGGCATGATGTCGCTCGCCTTTATGGGTTTTTCGGGCATGGCCCGCCCCTGATGACCGATTATGTGGACCGCCGTATTCACAATTGCCCTGATCGCCCTGGTTGCCGGCCTCGGCTTGAGTTTCGCGTCGCGGCGATTACCGTCGGACGCAAGCGATCTCGTCGAGCAAGTGAATGAACTGCTGCCCCAGACACAATGCGCGCAGTGCGGCTACCCTGGGTGCCGTCCCTATGCCAACGCGATCGTCGACGGTTCCGCCGGTATCAACCTTTGCCCGCCCGGTGGCGACAGCACGGTCCAACGTCTCGCCACGCTGTTGGGCAAGGATGTTATTCCGCTCGTCGAACACGTTGAAACGTCAGTCGCCGTCATCGACGAGACGTTGTGCATCGGTTGCGTCCACTGCCGAAACGCCTGCCCGGTCGATGCCATCGTTGGCGCGCAGCACTTCATGCACACGATTATCGAAAGTGAATGCACGGGTTGCGAGCTCTGCGTCGCGCCCTGCCCGGTGGATTGCATCAGCATGAAGGCCCTGACTTGACTGCGCCTACCTACGACCTGGGAAAGCTACACGGTGGCCTGCGGCTGCCGGGGCACAAGTTGGCATCCACGTCCGCACCGATTCGCGATGTGCCAATTCCTGAGCAATTGGTTTTGCCTATCACGCAGCATGTCGGCGACCCGGCCCATCCAGTCGTCGGTATTGGAGAGCGTGTGCTAAAGGGGCAGTTGCTAGCGGAGCCTGACGGCGTTTTGAGCGCGCCGGTGCACGCCTCCACTTCGGGCGAAGTCGTCGCGATCGAGCCATGGCCTGTCTCAAGAAGGCACGGCGACAACGCCCCATGCATAGTTATTGAATCAGATGGAGACGACCGGGCCATTGGGCGTTCCGAGGCCGCGAGCGACCTCACAACCTTGCAACCGGAGGAGCTGTTAGCGCAGATTTTGCAAGGTGGCGTTGTCGGGCTCGGCGGTGCCGTTTTCCCGACAGCGCAAAAACTCATGCAGGCGAGAACCGGCGAAATGGAATACTTGATACTGAACGGCGTCGAGTGTGAACCGTACATCAGTTGTGACGACATGCTAATGCGCGAACGCGCCGCAGAAATATTGAGTGGCGCCCAGATTCTAATGCATGCATTGCAGATCGATGCCTGCTACGTCGTTGTAGAGAGCGACAAGCTGGACGCCCTGCACCACCTTGGTGATGCGATGGGGGAACTCGGCGACGATCGGCTGGTACTGAAACAGGTTCCGACAATTTATCCCTCAGGGGGTGAAGATCAGCTCGTGCAGCTTGTCACTAACCGCGAAGTTCCGAGCGGCGGCCTGCCGTCGGATGTCGGTTGCCTGGTGCAAAATGTGGGAACTGCGGCGGCTGTCCATGACTGGATCGTCGGCCACCAACCGTTAATCTCTCGCGTTACCACTGTGGCTGGCGACGGAATCGTTAATCCAATGAACGTGCGTGCGCGCATCGGTACAACGATAGCTGACGTCGTCAAATTCACTGGCGGCTACGCGGAAAAGCCCGAGCATTTGATACTTGGCGGGCCGCTGACCGGAAAGTTCATAAGTACCGACCGCGTACCACTCGTCAAGGCTACAAATTCTATTCTTGTCGTATTCGAATCGTCATTTGAGGGACGCGAGCTAGCCTGTATCCGCTGTGGCGATTGTGCCTCTGTGTGCCCGGTCCAGCTGCTTCCACAGCAGTTGTTCTGGTACGCCTGTGCGGACAACGAAACCAAACTGCGTGAATTCGGGCTCACTGACTGTATCGAATGCGGCTGCTGCGATCTTGTCTGTCCCAGTCATATACCGCTCACAGAAGATTTCCGAATGGCCAAAGGTCGGATTCGGGAGCTGGCAGATGAGAAAGCCCGCGCTGACCGTGCGCGGCGGCGATTTGAAGCTCGCAACGAACGGCTCGATCGTGAAAAACAGGATCGCGAGGCCGAACTATCAAGACAAAAAGAGTCGGCAAGAAAGGCTGGTCCAGCCGTCATCGCCGAGATATTAAAACGAAAACAGGAAAAGAGTGAGGACGACTGAGCATGGAGTTCGCGCGACGTGAATCACCGTACTGGTCGGCCAGGGTTGCCGTTCCGGCACTGATGTTGCAGGTGCTGGCCGCCCTCGTGCCGGCCGCAATCGCGCATGTCTGGTTCTTCGGGCCGGGATTTTTCTTCAATTTGCTGGTTGCTTCAATATTCGCCGTCGGCGGCGAATACCTGGTGATGGTGCTGCGCAAGCGCCCGCCCGAAGTCGCATTGACAGACTTCAGTGCGCTGGTCACGGCCGCCCTGCTGGCATTCTCACTACCGTCGTTGACACCGTGGTGGGTTACTGCGACCGGCACGCTGTTCGCTATCGTCGTGGCCAAACATCTCTATGGCGGGTTGGGTTTCAATATTTTTAATCCGGCGATGGCCGGTTACGTTGTAATTCTTATCGCGTTCCCGATGCATCTCAATTTGTGGATTGCGCCGCGCATCGGGGATATTGATTACCAGTACCTGACGATCCTGCAGACATTGAAGTTCACGCTCACTGGCATATTGCCGGACACTCTCGGTTTCGACGCCGTGAGCCGGGCGACGCCACTCGACGTCATGAAGTCGGGGCTCAACGGAATGCGCACCGTCAGCGAAATACGCACGAACCCCATCATGGGAGACTTCGGTGGCCGCGGCTGGGAATGGATCGGCAACTTCCTGGCGATTGGCGGATTCTGGCTGCTAATCAAGAAGATCATTCGCTGGCATATCCCCGTCGGCGTTGGCATCGGACTGCTGCTCCCGGCCGGCATTATGTACCTGGTCGAACCCGGCACAAACCCGAGTCCCGGATTTCACCTTTTCAGCGGCGCGGCAATCCTGTGTGCGTTTTTCATTGCGACCGACCCCGTTTCCGCTGCGACCAGCACGAGGGGGCGGCTCATATTCGGGTTCGGGATGGGCTTTCTGATTTACTGTATTCGTACCTGGGGAAGTTACGCCGACGGTGTTGCTTTCGCCGTTCTCATCATGAACATGGCTGTACCGGCTATTGACTACCTGACAAAACCGCACATCGTCGGTCACAGCAGGCGTGGTGGCTCGCCTTGAAAGACGTGGCCATAATCAAGAGTGGCGTCACGCTCGCGCTTATCGCAGCAATCTGTACCGCGCTGGTTGCTGTGACCTATCAACTGACCGAAACCCGCATCGCCGCCAATGAACAAGCCTGGCTGGAACGTAGCCTGCAGCCTGCCCTTTCAGGCCTCTTCTTTGACAGCGGCGTCTCCGATTCGAAACTCATCGTTCAACCCCCTCACGAATTGCCGGGTACCGAAGCGGCAATTATCTACCGCGTTTATGCGCAAGACGCACCGGTTGCGGCGCTGTTCGTCGTTAGCGCACGGGATGGCTATGCGGGGCCGATCCGGATACTGGTTGGCATCGACATTAACGGCGTGGTGAGCGGTATCCATGTACTCGAACACCGGGAAACCCCGGGCCTCGGAGACCGCGTTGAATCGACTAAGTCGGATTGGGTCAAACAGTTTAGCGGCCGCTCGCTGATCGATCCGAAACCGGTCGGCTGGAATATCAAAGGCGACGGCGGACAATTCGATCAGCTGACCGGCGCGTCGGTAACACCCAGAGCCGTCATCAAGGCGATTCGCGAAACCTTGCTTTACTTCGATACGTACAAAGAAGAGATATTCGCCGAAGCCTCTACAGGTAGCGTCGAAGAGGAGGAGCAAGAGTGACCGAGTCCGGCATAATCGAACGTTTCAAAACCGGTCTCTGGCGCGAAAATCCGGGGCTAGTACAGCTTCTCGGACTCTGCCCGCTGCTCGCCGTTACCTCGAGCTTCGTTAACGGATTGGGTCTCGGCATTGCCACACTAGCCGTGCTGGTCGCTTCAAACGCCCTGGTGTCGGCGACGCGACGCTGGATTCGGCCCGAGATACGCATTCCAATCTATGTACTTATTATCGCAAGCCTGGTCACTTGCATTGAATTGATATTCAAGGCGTGGTTTCCGGCGCTGGATCGATCGTTAGGGATTTTCATTCCACTGATCGTCACAAACTGCGCCATTGTCGCACGCGCGGAAGTATTTGCGTCGCGCAACCCGGTCAGCTCGAGCATGCTGGATGGTCTTGTCATGGGCGCCGGTTTTGCCCTGTTGCTTATGGCGATCGGGATATTCCGCGAGCTGGTCGGTCAGGGTACTGTACTGTCGAATATGCACATGCTGCTCGGCGGCGAGCCCATGCGTGGACTGGTTCTGACCGATGGCGGCTGGCTGCTCGCGATCCTGCCGCCGGGCGCTTTCTTCAGCCTCGCGCTGGCAATCGCGGCAAAAAACATGATCGACCGACGGCGCCGCGAGAATCGTCAAAGCGCGATGCCAGATCGTGCGCGTCGCGCATCAAAATAAAGCCCGCCACGTGAACCTTGAAAAACGCACGGCTATTTACCGGACTCTGCGCGCACGCATGCCGGCTCCGGATACCGAGCTTGAGTACAAGAACCCGTTCGAGCTCTTGATCGCCGTTATCCTGTCGGCGCAGGCGACAGACGTCAGCGTCAATAAGGCAACCGCAAAATTGTATCCAGCCGCTGCAACGCCCGAATCGATCGCGGCACTCGGGGTTGGGGGTTTGAAGCCCTATATCCGTACTATCGGTTTATTCAATAACAAAGCCGAGAACATCATCAAGACTTGCTACATCCTGATTGAAAAGCACAATAGCGTGGTACCTCGCACACGCAGTGAGCTCGAGGCGTTACCCGGTGTGGGCCGAAAAACGGCGAATGTGGTTTTGAACACAGCATTCGGTGAGCCGACGATCGCGGTCGACACGCACATATTCAGGGTGTCGAACCGTACCGGCCTCGCAAAAGGCAAGACCCCGCTCGAAGTCGAGAAACGTCTGGTGCGCCTGACGCCGGACGAGTTTAAGAAAGACGCACATCACTGGCTTATTCTTCATGGCCGGTATGTGTGTAAGGCTCGAAAACCCGCTTGCGGTGAATGCGCCATCGTTGAGTGGTGCGAATATACGCAGAAAGAGCTGACATGATCTTCGGCCAGGATCGCGATGAACTTCGTCAGATGTACGCCGATGCCTGGCACAAGTACTGCGAGAAACTGCCGATGTCACCACTCGAGGCGCAAATTGCGGCCGTCATCGAGTGGCATCCCGAATACCATGCAGACGTTACCGGGACCGACCTCACCCGCGACTACACGCCCGACGGCGGACAGACCAATCCTTTTCTGCACATGGGGCTGCACCTCGGTATCCGGGAACAGGTCTCTACCAATCGCCCGGCCGGCATTGCTAAAATCCACGCGACACTAGCGGCGAAAGCCAGCGACGCGCACGTGGCCGAACATCAGATGATCGAGTGCCTGGCGGAGACGCTGTGGGAAGCACAGAATCAGAATGACGCCCCGGATGAGCAAAAATACCTGGCGCACCTGCAACGCCTGACGCGCTGATCGGGTGTAATAAAAACAGGCCGCAACAGGTCTGATCCAATAACGCTAAATCGGAAATACCATGAGCGACCACCATTCACAGTACCCGGTGCAGGGCGCAGGTCTCGGCCTGCGTCGACCTATCGCCGACAAGCTGATGGCCGACCCGCCAGGCGACGTCGATTTTATGGAGGTCGCGCCCGAGAACTGGATTCACGTTGGCGGTGCCCTTGCCAAGAAGCTGCGCTTTTTCACCGAGCGTTACCCTTTTCTTATACACGGTCTGTCATTGTCGATCGGTGCACCGTCGCCGCTAAACGAACAGCTGGTCCGCGATATCAAGGAATTCATGGCGGAGCACAGCGCTCGCATGTACTCCGAACACCTGAGTTACTGCGGCGATGACGGTCAGTTGTATGACCTGATGCCAATCCCGTTTACCGAGGAGGCCGTGGCTTACGTCTCGCAACGCGTGCGCCGTGTGCAGGACATTCTCGAGCAACGTATTGCGCTCGAGAACGTCTCGTTCTACGCGCCCATCGACACGTCGATGAGCGAGAAAGAATTCTTGTTGGCCGTGCTCGAGGAATCCGATTGCGACCTGATGCTCGATATCAACAATATCGTGGTCAACAGCATCAACCATCGCTACGACGCGAGCACGTTTCTCAAGGACATGCCGGCCGAACGGATACGCTATTTTCATTTGGCTGGTCATCATGTCGAGGCGGAAGATCTGCGTATCGATACGCACGGCGATGCCGTTGACGAGCAGGCCTGGGCGTTGCTCGGTGAAGCCTACTCGCTGTTCGGGACCGTGCCTACGCTGTTGGAGCGCGACTTCAATTTCCCACCGATGAATGAGCTGCTGGATGAAGTACGTCGCATCAAGCGGCTGCAGGCCGAATCGGAAAAGCGGAAAGTCGCCAATGCCTGAGCGCTCGGATTTCCAGGACAAACAATACGCTTTTGCGGCGCACATTCGTGACCCGGAAAACGTTGCGGCGCCGGAAGGCATCGAAAATCGCCGCATGGCGATATACCGTAAGCTGTTTTTTAACAACCTCAAAAATCTGCTTGGCACGATGTTCCCGGTGCTGCTCAAGATTCACAGTGATGACCACTGGCGGCGCATGATTCGGCAGTTTCTGCAGCATCACCAGGCCGAGACACCCTACTTCCTGCAGTTGCCGCAGGAGTTTCTTGGCTTCCTGGAAGAAGAGTACGAGCCATCAGCGGACGAACACCCTTTTTTGCTGGAACTCGCACATTATGAATACGCCGAGCTCGCGCTGGCGGTCTCGACCGATGAAAACGATCTTGAGGGTGTCGACCCGGACGGCGAACTGCTGAAAGCGGCGCCCGTCAAGTCCGTACTGAGCTGGGCTTATGCATACCACTACCCTGTGCACCGTATTTCACCCGATTTCTTGCCGACCGAACCTGCGGATCAACCCGTATACCTTGCGATTTATCGAGGCAGTAATGACAAGGTGCGTTTCCTGGAGCTGAACCCGGTGACTGCCGCACTGTTGGACGCGGTTGAGAATAACGATGAAAACAAGAGTGGCGAGGATCTTCTACGAGCGCTCGCCAAAACGATTCACTATCCCGACGTTGACGCGTTGATCGGACACGGTGCTGCTGCGCTCAATGAAATGCGACAACTGGAAATCTTGACCGGCACACGAACTGCCAACTAAAGGAGCATGAACATGAAATCTCTATTTGCGCTGAAAGATCGCGTGATCGACATACTCGAGCCAGCCGGCGACTGGTTTGCCTTGTTGCCCATTCGTCTGTTAATGGCCTACGAGTTCGGCCGTGCCGGCATGATGAAATTGAACGGCAGTAACTGGTTCGCCAATGTGCAGGACAACTTTCCGTTTCCGTTCAACGTAGTGCCCGTCGAAATCAGCTGGTTCCTCGCAACCTGGGCGGAGATACTCGGTGCCGCTGGCCTGGTACTGGGATTGTTCACGCGCTTTTGGGCGTTCAGCCTGATCATCCTGACAATCGTCGCTATCTCCGGCGTCCACTGGCCCGATGACTGGAACAGCCTCGCCGAATTATGGAAGGGCTACGCCGTATCAGACAAAGGATTCGGTAACTACCGTATCCCGTTGTTATTCTTGATAATGCTGGTGCCACTCGTATTCCGCGGTGCGGGCAAACTCAGCGTCGATCACGTTCTGTCGAAGCGCTTTTCGTAGCCCATGGAGGCCGCATTTGGTTGGGTTCAGGCGCTCTCGTCGCTGCTGGTCTTCGTCATTGGCCTGTTCATCCTGGCCGTGGTGGTCATTTTTATAGTCGACATCACGCAAACGAAGCACTCTGTTCGTCGAAATTTTCCGGTCATTGGCCGGTTCCGAAATCTCTTCGAGCACATGGGCGAATTTTTTCGTCAGTACTTCTTCGCGCAGGACCGTGAGGAGATGCCGTTCAATCGCGCACAACGCTCCTGGGTATACCGCGCCTGCAAAGGTGTCGATAACACGGTCGCGTTCGGCTCTACACTGAATCTTACGCCCGCCGGCACGCCAATATTCGTCAATTGCCCTTACCCGACACTCACGGAGGACGCGGCACCGACACAACCTTTGACGATCGGGCCATATGCGCGGCGACCATACCATGCCAAATCGCTCTTCAATGTATCCGCGATGAGTTTTGGCGCGCTCTCCAAGCCAGCCGTGCTGGCACTGTCGCATGGCTCGAAGATGGCCGGCAATTGGTTGAATACCGGTGAAGGCGGCGTCTCTCCGTGGCATCTCGAAGGCGGCGCAGACATCGTCTTCCAGGTCGGTACCGCAAAATATGGGGTGCGTAACGCTGACGGCGGCTTCGACGACGAGCGACTGCGCGAACTTGGCGATATCGAACAAATCAAGATGATCGAGCTCAAACTCAGTCAAGGTGCCAAACCCGGCAAAGGCGGCATTCTGCCGGCAGAGAAGGTCACGAAGGAAATAGCAGAAATCCGGGGCATCCCGATGGGCGAAGCCTCTATCAGCCCAAATCGTCACCCGGAAATCAATTCCGCGTCTGACCTGCTCGACATGATCAATCATGTTCGTGACGTATCCGGCAGACCCGTCGGATTCAAGGCCGTGATCGGCGCTTATGGCTGGCTCGACGAATTGTTTGACGCCGTCAATCGGCGCGGTGTCGAAAGCGCGCCCGACTTCATCACGGTGGACAGCGGTGACGGCGGCACGGGCGCTGCCCCCATGAGTCTGATCGACAACGTTGGCCTACCCATCAAGGAGAGCCTGCCACTTGTCGTCGACATGCTGAAGCGGCATGGCCTCAGGGACCGGATTCGCGTGATTGCCAGTGGCAAGCTCATCAATCCCTCCGAGGCTGCGTGGGCCTTGTGCATCGGCGCCGACTTTGTCAGTTCCGCACGCGGATTCATGCTTGCGCTGGGATGCATCCAGGCCTTGCAGTGCAACAAGAACACCTGTCCGACCGGCGTGACGACGCACAACAAGCGCCTGCAACGCGGACTCGTGCCGGAAGACAAAGCGCAGCGTGTCAAACGGTATTCGGAGACCATGCGCAAGGAAATCGGCACCATCGCGCATTCCTGCGGCGTCACCGAGCCCCGTCAGCTGCGCCGCTACCATTGCCGCATCGTGCGGGACGACGGCCGCTCGGTGCCGCTTGACGTGCTGTACCCCGATGTAGAATCATCGGCACATGCCGCATAACCTGAGGAAAGGCGTTACCTTTGCGATTTTCGTACTATCGGTACTGGCGGGCTGTAGCAAGGAAATTACACCCGGCGTCGCGATAAAAAATGTCACCGTTATCGACGCTATCAACGGCGTTCGCAACGAGCAAACCGTCGTATTCGATGGCGACAACATCACTTACGCCGGCCCAACCGACGCCGCTCCAGCAACGTCAACAACCATCGACGCGTCGGACAAATTCCTGATTCCCGGCCTGTGGGACTTTCATGTCCACCTGACCTTCGATGACCGGTTCACACCAATAATGCCCACGTCATTTCTCAAGTACGGCGTCACAAGCGTGCGTGACACGGGTGGGCTGTTGGAAAAACTTCTGCCGGTCGTCGAACACATGCGAGCAGCGGAGACTCTGGCGCCACGTGTTTATTTCAGCGGCCCGTTGCTGGATGGCGAGTTCGTCGTTTATGACGGTGAGTCAGCGCCTGAGATCGGTACGCAAAATTTGACGCCAACACAGGCGTCCGCCAACGTCGCCGCTCTAAAAGCCGCGGGTGCGAGCTTTATCAAGATTTATGAGCTGGTCAGCCCGGACGTTTTCGACGCCCTGGTCGCCGCGGCCGCCGAGCACGGCCTGCCGATAGCGGCGCATGTGCCACTTGCGTTGACGGCGTCGGACGCGGGCCCTCTGGTGGGCACGATGGAGCATCTTCGCAATGTCGAGCTGGATTGCGCCAAAAATTGGCAGGAATTACTGGCAACACGCAGCAAGCTGTTGAAGAACGGCAACGCGATGCCAGGCTATCCGCTGCGTTCGTCAATTCACCAGTTGCAACGTGTACCTGCTATCAAGGCGCTCGACGACGAACGCTGTGACTATGTCCTGTCGACCCTCACGGACACGATCCAGGTGCCAACGGCCGGCCTCAATACGCTCGTGCTGAACCCAATGTTTGAACGCGAGGATTGGCCGGACGCGCTCGGTTTCATGCCGGACGCCGTGCAGCGAGAATGGCAACAACGCCCGGACTGGTTGCCGGCGGACAAGGCCGACTGGGACTTGACCTTCGCGCGCTACACGATGGACATGATCGGGCGCATGAACGCGGTCGGTGTTCCGATCGCTGCGGGCACCGACACGCCCATCGCATATGCAATCCCGGGCTACAGCCTGCTCAATGAACTGGAGATTCTCGTCAATTCCGGCCTGACGCCGCTCGAGGCCATTGAGGCCGCAACCGTAATGCCCGCTCGCTTCCTGTCATTGCAGGACGTTGCGGGTACGATAGATGTCGGCAAGCGCGCAGACCTGGTACTTCTTGACGCAAATCCGTTGGATGACATCAATAATATCCGGCGTATAAACCGGGTCGTCGCACAGGGCAACGTTGCTGCGAACTAGCGCCGGAGCCGCAAGACGCTATGCAGACTAACCCAGCTAGCAGCTTACGTCGCGATATCGGATTCTTCGGCGCGTCCTTCCTGGTACTCAACGCGATGATTGGCGCCGGGATCTTCGCGCTGCCGGGAAAAGTTGCTGTTAACGCGGCCCTGCTGAGCCCGTGGCTGTTCCTCGTCGTCGGCGTGTTATTCCTTTCCGTTGTACTGACCTTCGCCGAACTCGCGAGCTATTACGAAAAAACAGGCGGTCCCGTCATTTATGCGACCGAAGCCTTCGGCCCGCTGGCGGGATTCAGTACGGGTTGGGTGATCTACCTCGCGCGCATGACAGCTTTCGCGGCCAACGCGAATGTCATGGCGACATACCTTGCGTCGCTCTCCGATTTTTTTGCCGGCGATCTCGCGCGCGGCGCCATTATCACTCTGGTTACTGTGGGCCTGACCTGGGCAAACGTGCTTGGGGTACGGGATGGCGTCCGCACGATGGGCGTGTTTACTGTTCTCAAGGTCACTCCCCTCATTTTGCTGGTATTGCTTGGCCTGCAACACGTAACGGGCAGCGCCTTGATTCCGGGTGCGCCGTTTGTCGTCGATGAGCTGGGCAGCACGACCTTGTTGTTGATATACGCCTACGTCGGTTTCGAAACAGTCGCGGTGACGGCCGGCGAGACGTCGCAACCCCGCAGCACCATACCAAAGGCCCTTGTAGGCACGGTGCTCGGCACGGGCCTGCTTTACTTCGTTATTGTCCTGGTATTCGTGTCGATCATTTCAGCGGAGAACTACGCAACCGCCACGCTGGTTGATGTTGGCAGAGCCCTCGCCGGGCCCGCGGGCGCCCTCGCAATAACGCTCGCCGCCGTGTTCTCGATTGGCGGCAACCTGGCCGGATCAATGCTCGCCGCGCCGCGTCTCATCTTTTCACTGGCCGAGAACCGCCTGCTGCCGCGGTGGTTCGGGCACGTTCATGCCAAGCACGCGACACCGGACCGCTGCATCCTGATCATGGGAGGCATGGCGCTCGTTCTTGCGCTCACGGGTTCCTTTGTGAAACTGGCTATTGCGAGTTCAGTCGCACGGCTGCTGGGCTACATCATCTGTATCGCGTCGTTGCCGGCGATTCGCCGGAATGCCAGTCAGGAGATACGTGACAAGGCCTATCGACTAAAGGGCGGATATACGATCCCGATAGTGGGCCTCGCGATCTGTATCTGGCTGCTCATGCAATCCAGAGCGGAGTCATGGATTGCCGTGTCAATCTTGATCGCGATCGGTATGTTTTTCTACTGGATCGAGACGCGCTCGGGACTGCGAGATTCCGAAGCGGACTAACGCTTCTTGGGTATGTAGAGATCCGTGAGCGTTCCTTCGAACGCTTCCGCCGCCATTGCAACCGTTTCTGACAAGGTTGGATGCGGATGAATGGTAAGGCTGACATCGGACGCGTCCGCGCCCATCTCGACGGCCAGACCAATCTCGGCGATGAGATCGCCCGCGTTGGGACCCACGACGGCACCGCCGACTACGCGCCTGGTTTTCTTGTCGAACAACAGCTTCGTGAAGCCCTCGGCACGACCGAGCGCCAATGCCCGACCACTGGCCGCCCACGGGAATTGCGCTTTTTCGTAGTCGATTCCCTCGGCTTTTGCCTCAAGTTCGTTAAGGCCCACCCACGCTATTTCGGGATCCGTATACGCGACTGACGGAATCGTGCGCGCGTCAAAGTAACTTTTCTCACCCGCTGCGACTTCGGCGGCCACTTTAGCTTCGTGAGTCGCTTTGTGAGCCAGCATCGGTCCGCCCGCAAGGTCGCCGATTGCGAAGATGTGCGGCACGTTGGTGCGCATCTGCTTATCCACCGCAATAATGCCGCGCTGATCGACATTGACGCCGGCTTTCTCCGCATCGAGCGTGCCGCCGTTCGATTTTCGACCGATTGCAACGAGCACGCGATCATAAACGCCAACGGACGGCGCCTTGTCACCGTCGAAAGAAACTTCGATGCCCGGTACTGTGGCGCGCATGCCGGTCACTTTCGTCGAGACCATGATCGATTCGTAGCGCTGCTTGATTATTTTGAGGAACGGCCGCAACAGGTCTGGATCCGTGCCCGGCATTAGCGAATCCATCGACTCAACTACACTG
>Ga0255052_10000733_pt1 | contig 25822 bp, 21 predicted proteins | sample JV7_2_21_MG_FD_188632 | JGI IMG/M metagenome (GOLD analysis project Ga0255052, IMG submission 188632) | Seawater microbial communities from Jervis Inlet, British Columbia, Canada - JV7_2_21 | ecosystem: Environmental > Aquatic > Marine > Inlet | place: Canada: British Columbia | collected...
TGGCTTGGAAACGATCCCAAGCGGTCGAATTTGCGTTTTCACAAAGCCTCGGCCATGAGCGGACCTTAAAACACGTTCAGATTGGCCAGCCCCCAGGTTTAGGACCAGCTGCTTCTTATTCCTGGTCTTCATCGAGGATAATAAATATCGCCACCGGAACTTTCCTAACCACCGGAAAATCCGCAGCGTTCTGCGGATCGGTACCCGCCTGAAACTCTTCCAGATTCGTAAATCCATCGCCATCAGCATCAGCGGTCGCGTCGGCTGCGTCCAGTGGATCCAAGCCGTTCGCAACTTCGTAGTCATCTGGCATTGTATCTCCATCGTCATCCGGGTCCGCGTTGTCGCCAATACCGTCACCGTCGGTGTCTACTGACTCGTTGGGGTCATTAGGAAACGCATCCTCATCATCGGGAACGCCGTCGCCGTCGGTATCTACGGGTCCGAAATCCAGTTTCGCAATCCAGGCCTCCACAAAAAGCGAAGAAGGATTGACGCCAACGCCAACGACCCACTGGCCGTTGGCTGAGATGCCCAGCGCGTCGCTCAGTTCCCAATCGCCGGCGGCGGGCGTCAGGCCGGTCGCGCCGCCGGCTATCAGTACATCAAACAATTTCTGCATGCCTGTGGCTTGTGTCCAGACGAATGCTTCAGTGCCTGTGTCGCTGCTGCTGTTGCCCACTATCACGCCACCGTTCGCGGAGACGGCGTTGGCCTGGCTGCTGAAGATACCACCGGGCAGAACACCCAGACCCACCATGCCGCTACCGGACGTCCAGCGGAAAGCTTCAAAACCGTCGGTGCTGTTGCCCCGCCCAACTACCACGCTGCCGTCGGCGGAGACATCAAGGGCCTGGCTATCGAAACTACCGCCAAGGAGATCACCCAGACCCACCATGCCGTCGCTGAGAGTCCAGCGGAATGCTTGCCCACCCGAGCCGCTGTTGGTCTGGCCCACCACGACGCTGCCGTCGGCGGAGACACCGTCGGCCTGGCTAAAGAAAAGGTTTCCTGCCGCAAGACTGCCAAGACCCACCATGTCGCCGACGGCGGTCCAGCGGAAGGCCTCCAAGCCTGAACCGCCCGACTCACCCTGGCCGACACCGACCACTACCTTGCCGTCAGCGGAGATGTCAAAAGCTTCACTACGAAAAATGTTACCAGGAAGATCACCCAGGCTGAAAATGCCGCCGCCGGCCGTCCAGTTGAAGGCCTCATGCACGGCATTCGTGCTGTTTCCCTCGCCCGCCACCACACTGCCGTCGTCGGACACGCCATAGGCCTGGCTGTCCGTACCTCCGCCCAGGCGACCGAGACCGACCATACCGCCGGCGAACGTCCAGCGAAAGGCTTCCATACCGGGGGCGCTTGAGGCCAGTCCGACCACCACGCTGCCATCAGCAGAAACATCCCGTGCGAAACTTCGGGTATCACCGTCGGGGAGATCGCCAAGCGGTGTGAAACTGGCGGCCTGGACCCCGGATACCAGCAACATGCTCGCGCTACATAGGCCGATGGCCTGAAGGACAGTTTTGTTCACCGGAGGTTGCACCAACTTTCTTGCCTATTCTTCTTATTAGCCGCAACGCATAAAGCCTGCGGTCAGCAAAACCATCCTACTCTTTTGGCCCGTTTCCTCAACTGACCTACGGAGTACCTAAATAACCGCGCCAATATGACTTTTCGCAAAGAAAAAATTCGGCCATCGGAGCGTAAATCACGTTAATCGCGAATGTCCCCTTCACGCCCTGAGTCATTCAGTCAAGCAGCCTCTCACAATATTACCAGTTCAATGGCTGCTTCCGGACGCATTCCGATCGCTCAGTATCAGATTTTCGGGGGCTGAAATCTGAACGTCGGTTTTCACTGTAAGCGGCTATTTAACTCTACGGAAATGGCCTGATTTCAAGGGCAGAAAACGGCCGCAAGGAGTCACTCGACCCTGGATTGTGAATGTCTGCTTTTGAGCGGGTAGGTACGTCATCAGCTTCGGAAGCTGAGGTACTACCGTTGAATTACACCCGCAAGACGCACGTTTCCCGGAGATTCTACAATTCGCTAACGCAGCGAGCCATCGTTGCGAGCACCGCGCAGACGCCTTGAGCCGCGCGCAAGTGCGCATTGATTCACGGCATGCTCTACAGTCGTATCGGCAGATTCCGTGCGCGTGTACCGGTCGCAGCGTAAATGGCATTACCGATTGCCGGCGGCACCGTAATCAACCCCGGCTCGCCGAGACCGGTCGGCATCTCAGTGCTGTCCATGAAACGAATATCGAGCTCCGGCACATCCGCCATGCGCAGCGGCGTATAGGCATTCAGATTGCGTTCCGCGACCTGGCCATTCTCGAAGTTTGCGCCTTCGTGCAATGCCAGACTAACGCCCCAAAGCACCGCGCCTTCCGCCTGCGCCATAGCGCCGTCCGGATGAACGACCGTGCCACAATCAAAGGTTAGCCAGAGTTTATTCACCGTCACCTTCTTGCTGCCGGGATCCACGACAACATGTGCGACACAGGCGATCCAGGTCGGCATCGTTCGTTCCTGGCCGTGACAAATGGCGACGCCCATGCCTTCACCGTCGGGCAAATCACGGCCCCAGCCGCTGCGGTCCCGCACGTCGCGCAGCACGGCCGCGAGGCGATTCGCGCCGCCGACCGCCTCCGGTGCCTTGCCCGCGTTCTTGCCCGCCGCATCAAGGTGCGCGAGTCGAAATTCGATCGGGTCCTGGCCCGCTATTTCCGCCAGCTCGTCCATGAAGCTCTCGACACCCCAACCGATCCAGCCGGGACCAACGGCCCGCAGCCAGCCGGGCAGGAAGGTGCGTTGTGCGAGGTCATTATTGACGGCCCGCAAGCGGTGATTCGGCAGCGTGTACCAGTGATCGCCGCCGCTAATAGAGAACGTGTCGAACTTGCCGGCGCCGTCGACGCCATCGGCAAGGAAGCCCGGCGCCATCGTCAGTGTCGGCCAGCCGGCCGCCGCCGCGTGCTCGATTCCGGTCACGTTACCGTCGGCATCGAATGAAGCGTCGAACTGCTGGACTGATGCAGAGCGCACGCAGTCGAAGCGGCTGTCGTCGGGCCGCTGAAACACCAACTTGACCGGTCGCCCGAGTTCGCGCGCAGCGAGCGCGGCCGGAATCATCTGGTCACCCCATAGCCTGCGACCGAAGCCGCCACCGAGATAGTACTGATGAATCACGATGTCCGACTCGGGTATTTCCAGCGCCTTCGCAAGCACCGGCATGATCAGTGACTGCCATTGATTGCCGGCATGTACGTGGCAGATACCGTCTTCGAATTGCACCAGCGCATTCTGTGGTTCGAGCGTGAAATGCAGAGCGGTGGAGGTAACGTAGATCCCGGTGTGGGTCTTCGCCGCTGCGGCGTCGGCCGCCGCGACGTCGCCGTCATCGACGACCAGTACGCCACTCGCTTTATCCGCCGCCAGTTTCTCTCCTTCGCGAATGATATCGGCTTCGCTGACGTTTGCCGTCGGTCCGGCTTGCCAGTCGACCTTGACGGCTTCCGCCGCTTTCATTGCGCTTGGAAAGCTCTCGGCGATCACCAGCGCCCAACCCTGAATGACCTCACTCGGATCCGTTATCTGAATCGTTTGCAGGTAGCCGGGTATGTTTTTGGCCGCGCTGTCGTCGACCGACCGGATACTACTGCCATAGCGCGTCGGCGGGATCAGCGGGTGTGCGTACACCATGTTCGGCAGCTCGGTATCGAGCCCGTACGTAGCTTCGCCCATGGTCTTCGGCGGAATATCTCGCGCCGATGTGGGTTTGCCGATGTAGCGGCGTTCCGCTGCCGGCTTGATCGGCATCGCCGCGAGTTCTTCCTCGCTGAAGCTGCGGCTGATATCGCCGTTCCGCACGATTTCCGCGTAGGTCACGGCGCGATCGCCGGCGCGCACCTCGCTATTTTCCGCCGTGCAATCGCCAGCGTCGACGCCGAGCATCTTCGCCCCGGCGTCGAGCAGCACGGTGCGTCCGGCAGCGCCGACCTGGCACAGCATCGTCCAGCTCGTGAAGACGGACCACGATCCGCCCGTTATCATGTAGCCCCATTTCGGGTCGGTGTCCACATGCCTGACGCTGACCTTGTCCCACGCGGCGCCGAGTTCGTCCGCGACGACACGCGCGAGCGCGGTGCCGACGTGCTGACCCATCTCCGCTTTGGCGATGTTGACCAGGACGCCACCGGTGCCATCGATCTCGAACCACACCGTCGGTGCAAAGCTGCGACTGACGTCGCCGCCGGAGAAATCGCTGACTGCTTGCTCGCGGCTGCAGCCGGGGAGAATGGAGCCGAGCCCCATGATCAGGCCGGCATTGGCGCTGCCGACGAGAAACGCACGACGGCTGACGGGGATTTTCTCTGCTTTAATTGCCATGATTACGCCCCCCGTCCGCTGGCCGCCTTGACGGCTTTCTTGATGCGGGTATATGCCATGCATCGGCACAGGTTGCCGTTCATCGCCGCAACGATTTGGTCATCCGACGGGTCGGCGTTGCTGGCGAGCAGGCTCGCAGCCTGCATGATCTGGCCGGACTGGCAGTAGCCGCACTGCGGGACCTGTTCTTCGACCCACGCGGACTGCAAGGCCTTGCCGGCGCCGGTGTCCAGGCCTTCGATGGTCGTGACCGATTTGCCGGCCGCGGCGCCGACCGGCATCACACAGGAGCGAATCGCCGTGCCATCCAGGTGCACGGTGCACGCGCCGCACATCGCGATGCCGCAGCCGTATTTGGTGCCTTTAAGCTTGAGTTCGTCCCGGATCACCCACAAGAGCGGCGTGCCATCGGGACTGCCGGTCGAAACGCCACTGCCGTTTAACTGAAATTCGATCACCTTATTTTCCCCTGGTGTTATGTGCCGCTCGGACTCTTTTTATTCTACTACTAAAGTAGTGCAAATGGCGGCGCGGCGATCCGGATCATAGAGCAGGTGATGGGAATCGAACCCACGTCATCAGCTTCCCAAACTGATGACGTACCTCCAGCGGATTTTGCGGCAGTAGAAACACCAAATAGCAGACATTCTTCTGCTTCGCTCAAAGGGCCGCTTTGGTATCAGCTCAACTGCGGCTCTTGAGAGTAAAGCGGCCGCTCCCCTTCTATTTTTGTAGCGGCGTTACAAACGTGGAGAAACTTGTTCATGTCACACAGACACTTTGATCCGCGCTGACCACCAATCACCAACTAAAACAGTAGCCTGAATATCATCGAACTCAGGAGGTGAATCAACGACACTACGCTCATCAATCCGAAGCATCATCGGACGATGCAATCGGTCTCTGTACCAATACCAGCCACGATCAATTGGTGTGACTGATGTCCAATGTGGAGAGTCCACCATAGTCAGCCTCCGAAATTCCCATTCTACACCGTGAATCGTGACCGCTCCGGTCCAACAGGGGAGAAACCATTTCGTTTAGCCTTCGCCCAAAACGTTCGGATGGGATGCATGGGTTTTTTCCCTTTGAATTTTCAGCACCGTGATACAAGGGATATTGAGCGATTTGCTACAAGATTTTTTTGCCACCAAGGCGCTCTGATATAGGACCCTAAATCGCCGCTATTTGAAGGCCAGGTAATGTCCGCTGACGGCCGAGGCTGTGTGAAAACGCAAAATCGACCGCTTGAGATCGTTTCCAAGCTACGCGAATTTTCAGTTGAGGTCAGTTGCTTACTAACAGGACGTTATCGGTTCGTAAGCCAGTCAATAACGTCTCACGTTGTGTTTGAAGGCGACTCTTGGGGTGAGACTGTTGCGGAGTTTTCACACAGCCTCGGCCACGAGCGGAGGCCTGGACCGGTGTGCGAAACGGTCGTCGGCGGCAAGCCACCGTCCTGTCTCGCCGAATTGAAGTAAGGTATTCTGATAGACGCTTATTCCGTCGGTCTCGCTTGCAGTGCGCCACAAAACGGCTCTTGGACAGATCACCATGCATAACACCCAGCCTCAATACACCCTGGCGGAGGAGCTTGTCCACACGGTCAGCCACGGCGCCGGCGTGATCCTGAGCATCGCTGGCCTTTCGTGGATGCTCTATCTCTCGATCGGCGCCTCCGATCCATGGCGGATCGTCGCCAGCTGCGTCTACGGAGCTAGCCTGATCTCTCTGTTCCTCGCCTCAACGCTGTACCACGGGTTGCACGCCTCTCCGCGGAAACCTTTATTCAAGCTGCTCGATCACTGTGCGATCTATCTGCTGATTGCCGGCACCTACACCCCTTTTCTGCTCGTGGCGATGCGAACTGACACTGGTTGGTGGTTGTTTGGGGCCGTCTGGTCATTGGCGACGGCCGGGATCCTGACCAAGCTCTGGCTTCGGCATCGGTATCCCCGCTTGTCGCTCATCAGCTATCTACTCATGGGTTGGCTCATAGTGATCGCGGCGCCCCAGGTGGCGGATGCCATCGGTGCCAACGGCATGGTCTGGTTGATCGCGGGAGGGGTCAGCTACACGGTGGGCGCTCTGTTCTATAAGGCAAAGCGACTGTCATTCAATCACGCCATCTGGCATCTCTTCGTGCTCGCCGGGGGCGTCTGCCATTTCCTCGCCGTGGTCTGGTACGTGCTGCCCGTGCGTCAGGCTCTGCCGACCAGCGGCTAGCCGTAGCAAGACGGTCAACGGTTGCTTTGGTCGTCAGCGGCCCCTAAACATCGTATCAACTCAACGTCCGCTTCTCCGTTGACTGGTGGTATCGCTTACCAGTGTGGCACTTAGATGCCGATTAGGGGAGGAGGAGTCATACCATTGCTTTCGGGGGGCGATCTCAACCGGTCGATGCAACGTTAGTTAGATGGTTCCGCCAGTGGCAGGTCGGCATCTCTCCACGCAACATAGCCACCTTCCAAGCTGTACAAGTGTTTGAAGCCGAGGCTTTTCAATTTCTCCAGTGCGCGACTGGATCTGCCATCGGCTGGGTTTTTGGTGCAATGCACGATATAAGTCTTGTTTGGATCAAGTGCGATAACTATGTTTTCGAAAGACTCATCCTGCACATTGACATTAACTGAGCCAGCGATATGAGACATCTCGTATTCGACCGGCGTTCGAACATCCATGATGACCGCGTTTTTGTGCCGGGCGACAAAATCATTTGCGGCGTTAACCTCAATGGCTGTGATTGAATCTTGGACGTCATCATTTGCTTGAGCGAACGATACGACGAGCAGGCTGGCCAATACCAGTAGTCCTGACAAAGAGGATTCTTCTTTCATCGATGGATGTCCCCAAGGAAATTACCAGGTCCGAAAATGGATTGTACAGCCAGGTGAGAGTAATTCTGACAATGCCCGCACGGTCCGGTCTCGGCTATCGTAACTAGTCATTGGCTAAGTCGGTGAATTGTGTCCCATTTTTTACCATATTTTTCAATAAGGTAGGAGCGTTCCAGTATTCCAGGCCGGGCCTTTTGCCGAATCCGGAAATTGCATCGCAGATTTTTTCGGCCCCGATCGAATCTGCATAGTGCATGGGTCCGCCGCGGTGCCGCGGAAAACCGTAGCCGTTAATCCAGATAACGTCGACATCGCTTGAGCGGGCTGCAATTCCATCTTCCAGAATTCGTGCTCCCTCGACGACCAGTCCGTAGATGCAACGCTCGATGATTTCCTGTTCACTGATTTGCCGTTGCTCAATTCCGAGTCGCGCAGCCTCTGCCGTGATCATCTCCTGGACTTCCGGGTCGGGAACGGGTTTTCTCGATCCTTTTTCGTAGAGGTACATACCTTTTCCGGTCTTCTGGCCGAAACGGCCTTGCTCGGCCAACATATCGGCAACCCGATAGAAAGTCGGATCATTGGGCAGATCAGTTCTTTCCTGGCGAACCTTGAAGCCGACGTCGAGACCGGCGAGGTCGCCAACGGCGTTCGGTCCCATCGCCATGCCCCAGTCGTATAGCACGCGATCGATGTACTCCGGTGCAGCACCCTCCAGCAGAAGTCGCTGGTTTTCACGGCCATAGCCGTACAGCATTCGATTGCCGACGAAGCCGAAACAATTGCCGACTACGACGCCGATCTTGCCGAGCCGTTTTGCCAAAGCAAGAGAGCTGGCGATGACCTCGGCCGACGTTTCTTTTCCGCGAACGATTTCGAGCAAGCGCATGATGTGGGCGGGGCTGAAGAAATGCAGCCCGATGACGTCTTCAGGTCGCTTTGTTACGGCGGCGATTTCGTCGATATCGAGCGTCGAAGTATTGCTTGCCAGAATGGCGCCTTCCTTGCAGACAGCGTCGAGCTTTCCGAACACTTCTTTCTTCACCGCCATATTTTCGAACACGGCCTCTATGACAAGGTCGACGTTGCTCAGAGAATCGTAGTCCTGGCTGGTCGCGAAGCGGCCGAGCCCTTCGTCCATTTTTGGAGCACTGACTTTTCCGCGGTCGACGCCGGCCTTGTACAAGCCTTGTATTGTTTGCCGGCCGCGTTCGAGACCTTCATCGTCATTGTCGATCAGGATGAGCTCGCAACCGGCCACCAGAGCTGCATAGCCGATGCCCGCACCCATCGTGCCGGCGCCGATGACGGCGATCGATTTGATGTCGTGTTTGCTAGTCTCCTTGCTGATTCCGGGCACTTTCGCGACGGTCCGCTCCGCGAAAAACGCGTGCCGCAGCCCGCTGGATTGCGGTGACGCTTTGCATTCCACAAAGAATTCCCGTTCCGCTTCACAACCCTCGTCGAAGCTGACCTCAGTCGACAACTCGACGGCGCGAATGATCTTCCCTGGCGATATCAGTCCACGGGTTTTTGCAGCAATTTTTTTACGTGTTTTGTCGAATAGAGCGGGATCGGCCGATGGTACAGACATATCGCGAATTCGCCGCGGGCCTGCGTCGATCAGTTCCTCCGCGTAGGAAATGGCAGCAGACCGCAAATCGTCTCCGGAAGCGACCCTGTCGATCGCGCCGGCTTCGAGAGCTGCGCTTGCGCCTAAGGGATTTCCCGAGAGCATGATATCCAGTGCTTTTTCCGCACCGACCAGGCGGGGCAGCCGTTGAGTACCGGATGCACCCGGCAGCAAGCCCAGCTTAACTTCCGGCAGTCCTACAGCAGCCTCAGCGGCGGCCAGTCGGTAATGACAACCTAGGGCAACTTCGAATCCGCCGCCGAGCGCCGTGCCGTGAATGGCTGCCAACACGGGTTTGTCACTTGCTTCTATTGCTGAGACGACATCCGGCAGAAACGGGGCCTCGGGTGGCTTGTCGAACTCGCGAATGTCAGCACCGGCAATGAAGGTCCTGCCGGCACAGATGATGACGACGGCTTTTGTTTCGTCATCCGAGTTCGCGTCTTTGATCGATTGTTTTACGCCCTCACGTACATTTTGCGACAGCGCGTTGACAGGAGGATGGTCGATGGTGATAAGCGAAACGGCGCCAATGCGCTCGATGGTAACCGGGCTTGATCTGGTCATGGACTTCGAATAGCTTAGCCAAAAGCTGAAATTTCGGGGACCGCAGAGTATGACATTCGTTGTCACGGAAAGCTGCATCAAGTGCAAGCTGACGGATTGCGTCGAAGTATGCCCTGTCGATTGTTTTCACGAGGGCCCGAATATGCTCGTCATCGATCCGGACGAGTGTATCGACTGCACATTGTGCGAACCCGAATGCCCCGTCGAGGCGATCTATTCAGAGGACGAACTTCCGCAAGGCCAAAAGAAGTTTCTCGAGCTGAACGAGGAGCTGAGCAGGGACTGGCCCGTTATCACCGAGATGAAAGACGCGCCATTGGACGCCGACGACTGGCGCGAGATCAAGGACAAGCTCCAGTACCTTGAAAGATAACATTTTAATTTTATTGATTTTTTATAAAGTCGATAACGATCTTCGCCAGCTGGGGTCCCTTTTCTTCCTGTAAAAAATGCGCGGCGTTCCCGATCGTCGTATGCGGCTGATCCCGGGCGCCCGGCACACGCTTGAGAAATACTTTGTCGAAACCGCGCATGATCGGGTCGCGATCGCTGAAAGCAGTGAGAAAGGGTTTCTGCCATTTCACCAATGCGTCCCAGGCCGCTCGGTTTGCGGGCGCCGCCGGATCATCCGGTGTCGTCGGCACAAGTCTCGGAAACGCCCGCGCACCGGCTTTGTACGAGGAACCCGGAAACGGTGCGTCGTAAGCAGCGACGATTTCAGACGATAGGTCTGCAACGGTGCCGAACTGGATGATGCGCCCGATCGGAAACCATGGAGAGAAACGCGCAAAGGCTCGCCAGATCTTGAACGCTCTCGGTGGTGCCTGGTCTCCGGTCGGTAGTGTGCCGTTTGCGAGCACGATCCTGTCGAAGCGCTCCTCGTTCTCGGCAGCAAGCCGGAGTCCAATCAACGCTCCCCAGTCCTGACAAAACAGTGTGATGTTTCTCAAATCGATTTGTTCGATGAAGCTTTTCATCCAGGTGACGTGTTTCTCGTAGCTGTAGTCGCTTTGTGCCGTCGGCTTGTCGGACTTTCCGAAACCGATGAAGTCCGGTGCGACGGCCCGAAGGCCGGCGGACACGATCGGTGGAATCATGTGACGATACAGGTACGACCAGCTCGGCTCGCCGTGCAGTAACAATACGGGTGGCGAGTTGGCAGGACCCTCATCGACGTAATGCATTCGCATGTTGTCGACATCGCAGTAATGCGCGGCAAAGTCATAATCGGGCAGGTTTTCGAATCGTTCGTCGGCTGTGCGCAGAATCTTCATTTGCACAGTTTAGCGTTATTGCACTACATTCTGCCGATTACCGACGGAATCTGGATATGACAGACCTCGATCGATCCGTCGTCCTGATTACGGGCGCAGACGGTGGCTTCGGCCGTCAAATGACGCGCCAGTTCCTGGCCGCGGGTAGCCGGCTCATATTGACCGATGTCAACGAGAATCGTCTTATTTCATTGCAGTCCGGCGTCGACACGGAATCTGGCAAGGTGTTGGCCGCGATCCCGGCGGACCTGTCAAGTTCGGATGACTGTCAGCTTCTCTACGATGAAGTTCAGAAACTGGATGTCGTACCGGATGTCATCGTCAATAACGCGGGCGTTGGTGTCGGCGGCCGTCTCGACCATGTGCCGCGAGACCGGTGGGAACAACTGATGCAGATCAACCTGCTTGCGCCGATGCGCTTGTGCTACCTGTTTGTACCGCAACTCATAGAGCGTAATAGCGGCCATATCGTGAATATCTCATCGATTGCCGGGTGGATCGGAACCAAAGGCCTGACATCCTATTGCGCCGCAAAATACGGATTGCGCGGATTCAGCGAGGCGCTTGCCGGCGATCTTGAGGAATTCGATATCAGGGTAACGACGGTCTATCCGTTCTTCAGCCGAACGCCAATTCTCGATTCGGATCAGTTTGGCTACGAGAAGCGCCGCGAAGTGCCACTGGACATGGCAACCGATCCGGCCGACGTGGTCGCAGCAATTATCAAAGGCATTCGTGCAAATAGGAAGCAGGTATTTCCCGACAGGACGGCGAAACAGATTCATTACATCAGCCGCTTCTTCCCATGGATTATTCCGCTCCTGAATCGGCGCATGGATGAAAAAATAAACTAAGCGATCAGTGTCCCGTTTGCCGCTGACTGTCGTCGTACATGCGCGTGAGAAAATTTCGAATCGCAGGCTCGGCTTCCTGTCGCGTCATGAGCTTCTGTTCTTCCATGATTTTCGCCATGTCCTGAATCGATCGCTTGCCATCGATAAGAGACATCATGTAGCTGTAGATGCGGGTTGTCGTTGCCTGCGTCGCGAATGAATTCGTCAACGGCACTGACTCTTTGCCGGTGACGATCCAGTCCGGTAGCGCCTTGTGACGCGATGGAAGGGGTACTTCTTTATTTTTGTTTACCGCAAATGTGCAGGTCGTTTCCTGCCGAGCATGCCGGCTGGCGGTCGAGCACATATAAGGAATCGTCGCCTCGTGTACAGCCGGCGTTGCAAATCCCGCATCCTCGACAATCGCGAGCACTTCCTCGGTGCTGTAACGTCTCGAAAAATCGGGATGGGCAAAGGTCAGTGAGCCGAAATTGACCCAGCGGCCGCCGGGTTTTAACAAGGTGTTGATTCTTGCCGCCAGCACAGGCAGGTTTTCGGTCGCAATATCGATGACCCACGGCGTTACGACCGTGTCGAATCTAGCAGCCGAGAATGGTGGCCGCAGCAGGTCACCGAATACCAGGTGAAAGCCGTTGCTCACCGGCGCCTCGGCCGAGAGCGTTCGACTAACTGCATAATCCGCCATGGATTTCGGTGCGATCGGAAACTCGAGCAATTTCAATGTCTCGCCACGCGTAATTCGGTCTGCGGCGAGCAGCAGCAGCGGATTGAAGTCCATGGCGATGGTATTTCTTGCCTGACACTTCATGTGCAGATCGTAGGCAAGGCGGCAGGCGCCGGCGCCGAGCACGAGCATGTCGCCGAGGTCTTCATTGCCGTTCAGTACCTGCCTGATCTGATCAAGCGAGGCCTCGTTTTCCTCTGCCCCCCAGGACCAGTCGCGGTGGATGTTCGGATAGTAGGTATTCAAACCCTGATCTGCAGGCAGCCGGGTTCGCAGGGCGAGGTAGGACTCGTAGCTTGTCTGTGAAACCTGCACGTCCATCGGCTCGAGGATTTTTTGCAGATCCTTCCGATGCTGTTCGGCGGCCTCCCGCTGTTGTCCCAGGCGCTTGCGGGTCAGGGCATGAAGATCATTTTTCCCGAGCTCGAAATCGATCAGCTGCACATCCTGCCCAAGCCGCTTCAGCAAAAAATGCAGGCGATTACGCCATTCGCCAAGACTGTATTCAGGATCGGCGAACATCCACGGGATGCCGCCTACCGACGGAAAGTCGACTTTGCAGGCGTCGCAGCGGTAAGAGCTGTTTTTTATTGACAGCGGTGACTTGTCACAACGCGGGCAGGCGAGTATCTCGGCGAGTTCGTCTTCGGTCGGCATAGCGGTGCATTCTAAACTGGCGTAACGAGTAACGGCCAGTCGCGTAAGCGACCGGCCGTCTTTTCTCGCGGGGAGATACGTCTGGTACCTTAGGTCGGGTTCAGTGGACCAACGGTGCCGCTAACAATCTGCTGGAATGCCGTCAGACTGTCTCGCATCGTAGCGTTACCCAAGCCGTGATTCGGGAATATACTCTCGAACGAACCCTCCTCGCCGTGCAAGGCCATGTAATTGAGGATCAGCATGTTGACGAGTAGATTGACGTTATTTCCCGCCGGCGTTGCCGCGCGCTGAACCGACCCACCGGCATCGAAATAGCCGAGTTGCTGATGCTGCGCGGCCGTTTTGCCGGGACTCGTTCTGAGCGTCGCCCGTCCGTTGGGATCGAAGACCATGAAGAAGGCAGCCGCGGTCGATGAGTTGTCACTCACCCACTCGCCTTTGCCGCGCCCATCTACCGAATTGTCGATGGCACCGTTACTGGAAAGTGAGCCATCGCTGAAGACGTACATCATCAGTGGTACGCCAACTCGAGCTGCATACTCGATGCAGGCACCCATGCAGCGTCCGGCACGGAAGTCCTTGACCTCACCCTCGGCGCGAGCGCCGCCATGATAATCATAGCCGCCCATTTCGATGACGCCTGCGCCTGCGAAACCGTTGATGACCAGTTTCATCATCGACGCTGTCTTCTGGAATTCGCTTCCGTCGCGGCCACCACCATTGAATTCAGCGTCAGAGAAGATGCCGGCCGGACCGACGATCATCGGATCCTGGCCGGGATCGAGCGGCACGCCAGCGAAGCGATCGGCAACATCAGCCGCCTTCATATATCCGCAACGGACCAGGTCCTGCACGACGAGATCAGGGGTGACAACTCCCATCTTCTGCTCGCTTAAGCGATATGCAGATTCCAAAACCGCCGTGGCGTCTCTTGCGCTGAGAATGCCGACAAGCTGTCCGGTATCGACCAAACCAACAACATCATTCGGCCGATCCACCTTAGTCGGCTGAAGTTCCGGATCCATCAACATCGTGGGCATCCCAGAGTTTCCCCCGGACGCCGTGTTCTCAGAGCCGGCCAGCGTCAGGATCGAACCATTCGCACCCAGACCACCAGGGCCTGCCTTGGCAATGCCGTATAAGGGGTTGTGAGGATTGTTTCCGGTGTCGTTGTCCGAACGCGCAGGAATAATTGCGCCATTTAACTGAAGACCACGGTTGGGACTCATGCTGGCTTCCATGCCGCGCTTGAAGGCGCTGTCCGAATGAAACGCCAGACCGAAGTCGGTATTGGCGTATGGCAAGCCGGAGATCGGATCGTTCAATCCCGGGACCATGTCGCCCGGCAGACCGAGTTTGTCGTAGCCGGCCGTACTGAGGAAGTCCATCTGGCCGCCTTCCTTGCCGACGAGCACATTAGAGCCCGCGACGTTGACACCACCCGCAAGGTCGAAACAGATAAACGGTATCTTTCCGGCGCCGCCGAGGGAGATGCCACAACCGCCAGTGTCCATATCACCCGACAAGGCAGCAAATGCCTCGCGAGGATTGGAAAACAGGCTCATTACGCCGCCACCCAGTGCATAAGCAGAACCGCTCAGGAATCCCTGGGCGACGAAGTCGCGACGTGTTACCGGACGCGAATGATCCGGGTGTCGCAGCGGATCGTCATAGTGCCGCTGATTACGTTTCTTAGCCATAAAAATGCCTCGTATCGTCTATTTGCTTTACTGCACGAGCGCTATCGCGCTACCCAATACTGCGCCGCAAGCGCCCTTGGCGATGCCACGCGTATCGGCCTGTGGCTCGAGCGGATCGATATTCGGAGCGATCATGCGATCGATCAGGTTGTCCGGTCGGCCCGTACCGAGCGGTAACGGATCGGCAACTGCAAATCCCAGCTCGTCTCTGACGACCATGTAGTCCGGCTGCGACATGACTGCGACGCCCATAATGCGGTCGACCAATGGCTGGATCAGCGCGTCACGATTTGCATACGCGGTTGCCGGCGCGGCGCCGAAGTTGAAGCCCGGGAACATCGCCGCGGTCGATATCGTGCCCCTGTCTTCCATTAGTGCGTTGCAGTACTCGAACGCGAGCTGCGCAAGTGCCACCTGATGCGAGGACAGGAACGCTTTCGGATCCTCGATCGCCGGCAAGGACTGACGCAGGTTCCGATAAGTGTTGTCCACAGAAGTATCTTCAGGACTCACTCCGGTGACTTCGGCGAACGTTGCATTGATCTCATCGAAAGTTCTCACGCCGATACGCGGGGCTGCCGGCAGGTCGTTCGCGACAATCACCAGTGGCGGATCATCGGTTCTGACATAGCTTTGTGTGCCGAGCAGATCGAAAGTCAGGAAGAACTCGTCATCCGCCGGGCCTTTCTCGAGCGGTACCACCGCGCCGAGGTCCGACAGCGGCTGTCCGAGCTCTCCGAACATCGTGTAGGTCAGCATCTCATCCAGATTTCCATATGCCTGGCCCACCGGTGCCTCGGCGCCGTTAAGGCCGATGCGCATGCCCTGAATCGGAATTGCGTCAGGCTGCAGCGTCGTATCGAGAGTAATGAAATGCGGCTGCGTGAACAGATACCCGTAAGTGTCGTATTGCGTGACCTCGAACAGGACGTATGCAGTCGGCACATTGATAATGTTCTCGATGCCAAACAGCAGATAGAATTTCTCGCCGACGCCGACGTCGAAGTTTTGCACGATCTGCTCCTGCGTTAATGCACGGTTGTGAATGGCCACGAGCCGGAACGTGCCCTGGAAGAGGCCTTCGCCGGAAACTTCGCTACCAAGCACCAGTGCATAGTTCTGCTGCCAGGCAACCAGCGACTCCTGATTTCCGACAAGTGGATCCGGCGGTGTCACGAGTTGACCATTGACATAGACGCTGCGGCCATTGATCGGATCGTAGTTGGCTACGACGTGCTGCAACGATGCTTGCAGTACTTCTGCGGCGTCCGGTGTTGACAGCAGGGGCGTGCCGTTCGCGGCAGTCTGGTCCGTCATTACCCGGTAGTCGTAATCGTAGAGATTCTGTTCCAGTGCGAAGTTGCGATTCTGATCGCCACCGGAGTAACTGACGATCCGTGCCTCTTCCTGCGTCACGTTCGCTGGGACCACCCACGCTTCGATCGAGTACTCGCCCGTCGAGCGGATAAGGTCGTGAATTTTTATGCTCGCGCCGGTCGTGCCCTGGGCCTTACCATCATTGATCGTAATACCCCAGCCGCCGAACCAGTCGACATCACCCGAGAGGTCGAGATCAAGAGCGGGTTCAACACCACTGGTGTCGAATGCTCTGGTCCCGGAACCTGTCTTGAACTCCCACAGAGCAATCTGGGAATTCTCGTAACGGTTACCGCCGGAGGCGATAGTGCCGTCGATGATCCGCAGTGCATTACTGAATACCAGGGCCGGATCAACCTGGGTCGGAAGAATCGGTCCGGCAAACGCCTCGATCGCCGTCTGCATGACATCAGCGGATGCCGCGCAACCGACTGCCCAGCAGTTGTGGAATTCGGTTCGCAGGCGGATGACGAGTCGTGAATCTGCCGGAACGTCGAGATCCATCTTCGGCTTGACCGCGTCGAAGGCAACAGCAACGTCCGCCTCTGCGAAGTAGGGCTGTTGTGCGGCCGGAGACTGCGAACTGTGGCAGCCCTGGCAATAAGTAGTCAGAACCGGATGGACTGTGACGCCAAACGAGGCGAGCTGACTCGGGTCGTAGTTCTTGCTAGATCCCGGCGGAACAGGAGCAGGTGGATTCAGGACGATCTGTCGTCCGCCGCCAGCGGTCGCGCCGGCCCAGTTTTCGATCCAGGTCGTCATGATGTCAGCGCAAGCCTGGCTGTCGGTCAGCCAGCAGTTGTGTCCGCTACCGACTCTTGTGACCAGCTCCGAGTCCGACGGCTGAGTCAGATTAGCAACCGTATTCGCAGCTTCAAATGCCAGGTTGATGTCATCGTTGCGCACGAAGAAGGTACCGCCCTGGCCGCCTTGAGCGTGACAGGAGCCACAGCGATTGGTGCCCTGAATATTGTCCCAAACGTTCAGCTTGAACGACTGAACTTCAGAAGTCGCCGGCGCCGGACCGTTGTAGGTCGTCGGAGGAGCGACGTTCGTAATCGGATTTTCCGTCGTCGGAGCACCGCCGCCACAGGCAGCGATCGCCAGGAGTGACAAGCCGGCAAAACCCAGGCGTATCTTTCGCGTGGCCGGGGTCATAGCATTTCCTTTTGCCTTAATCATTGTTAATGCCTCCCTACTGGCCCATGCAATAGACTGCAGCATCGGCGAATACTCGCTTCATGCTGTAGGTACCGCCTGCCTTGAAAGTGCCAACCATCGTGGCAAGCTGATTTCTGTCGAAGATGTCTTCGGGCTCTCTCAGGCACACGGCCTTGAAAACCTTCCTGACCTGGCAACTGGCAAATGCGTCGCTATTGCCAAACTCCATTCCGAGCGACTTCGCTCCATTGCCGCTTCCCGGCAAAGTGGTGTCCCACCCGAGGAATTGTGCCCCGGAGTTTTGACCGGACCGCCAGTAATTCAACCAGCTGTCATCCGTCGTCATGTAACCGAACGGAAAATTGTCGGCATTGTTGAAGTACTTCGGCTGAACCACGCCATTCGTGTATTCGATGGCGTTCGTCGTTTCGTTAAAGTTGTAATAAGCGAAAGCACCCGCAATTGGATCCATGCCGCTGTGACAACCGATGCAGTTGTTCAGGAACAAGCGGCTGTCGCCGCCCGGGCTTCGGCTTACATCCTGACGAATTCGATCCGGAATGCGGGTGACGTCATGAACCTGCTCCATGTCATTACACATGTGGTTCATCATCGTAAAACGAAACATCGCGCGGTTCGTGCCGGCGATAAAGAATGCCTCTGCCGCTGCACGGGATGTGATGATGCCGGCAGTTGCGGGTCCCGGCACGCTGCCAGGCAGACTTGATTGAACTCTTTGCTCCAATACCAGCGGATCGCTCATGTCCAGGCTCTGCTCTTCGATATCAGCAAAGTGCTGGTTGCTCGAGCTTGAATATCCGGAGATCGGTAGCCCGCTGGCGCCAACGTAGAGCATGTCGGCAGACAGCAATGTGTTAAACGGGACCTCGTCACGGATCATTCCGATGACGGTCGCTATGTAGTCATTCAGCGGGACAAACACCGACTGATCGCGGTTCGTCCACGGCGCCGCAAAGTTCTTCAACGTTACGTTGTAGAAATTGGGATTATTCATAGCCGTATACGCTGCAGCAAGCGGATTGCTGTTCTGAAATGGATCAACATCCGATTCCATCGAAGCAAGTATGGCATCGGTCGGAGGTACCCCGGCCAGCCGATCATGGATGCGCCTTGCCTGCTCGCGCGGTCCAGCCTGTGCAACAGACACGAGGGCTACGCCCAAGAGGCCAACAAGTATCGTCTTTTTCCACGTCATGTATTTCATAATGACCCTGCTCATAAGTAATACGATCCAACAACGTGCTTAGCAGCAAAGAAACACCCACTAAGCCTTTACGACCTGGCGATATTTCAAAGAGCTGGGCGGTTCGACGAAGACGTGTCGCGTGACACTTGATTCGTCCGTCTGCTCCCGGCAGCTCCGCTGTCTGTTTGCTTCACTTGTAAAAGCTGAAGCTCCAAGACCGGTGGCTTTGCGTGGTTGCGTGAAAACTACTTCGCAACCTTGCCTTTATCAGAAGTCCCTGTTGTTAGAATTTCTTCCCTGAACATTTTGTTCGTAAAACAGACGGACAATCTTCAAAACAGTGTGCCTGATGTCTTTGAAAATCACCGTGACTACATTCACAGTCTTTGTTTCCAAGCGACGTTCAGGCATGAAACACACTCGGTCCCAGGTATATAAAGCAAGTGCTGTGCCAGTATTGGAAAATGCGCCAATAAACCTGATAAATATCTTATTAATCAAATATTTATCTTAGACCGACTAAGCAGCCAAATGGCGAATATATGTCAAGTGATTGTCTGCACTTCTGCACATAGATTATGACCAAAGCACTTAAGCCACTGATTCGAAACGCCTGGCATGCTGTCGCGGAATGCAGACGCATTCGTCATTAATCGACACACTTAAGCAACAGACTTATTCGTGAGACGGAAGGGAAGTTTTGAGATTGTTGTGTCACCGACACAAATTTTTCGGGTCGTCTTTAACAAAATTTCTGCGATGGAACCGTTCACATATTTTTTTCGCGTCTTGTATTTGAAGTTTGTCGAACTCGATTTTTTGCGAAAGACATGTACGGCAAGACTTTGCGTGAAAAACGCAGTTTTAGTGCTGCGTACTGTCGTTCTTTCGAGACATTACATTGCCATATTTTCTTTTCATATACTGGCAGTAATGCGTTGCAGACAGCTTTTTTCTGTAACGCGGTTTGAGGTATTACGACGTGACGACATGTGAGCTCGGTCACGAGGACACAAGTGTGAACTCGGTCACGAGTACGCATCGGCCACTTGCTTATCCAATTACCGGTCTTTTGTGATCGCGTTAACGGTAAGACTAGTGATTCGCGTCCACTATTAGTCGTTACTTAAATAGTGGGGTAGTGCGCATCGCGTTTAGGGTCGGGGCAGGGTAAGGAAATTCTGCGATTGATTCAAGCGTGAGGCGATTTTCCGAATTACCGAGGTGTTCGGAGCCCACGTTTAAGGATTGAGGTGAAGGATATGAAAATGCTATCGCGATACATACGGAATGGATCCGGCAACATGGCAAGGGAGCTTGCTATGTCGCTCGCGGTGTTATTTTTTGTTGCCGGTTGTGGCGGCGGTGACGGCGTACAGTTAGGGAGCGGGCAGGATCCCGATCCAGTCATCATTGATTTTCCGATAGCCTTTGTGAAGGCACCGTTGCCTCTTGACGACCAGGGCGCGCTCGTACAATCGGACGTTCGCGAGCTTATTGAATTCAATGTCGGCGCGGATCTGTATTTTCGCGATCGGGCTTCCCCGAGTGCGCTGGACACGAATATCACCGAACGCGTCACGACGGGTATTGGCGATGTTAAGGATGTCGAGATCGCGTACGACAGTTCAACACTACTATTTGCAATGCGCGGTCCTGCCGATCTTAACCTCGACCTCGACGACCCTGGCCAACCGACCTGGAATATCTGGGAGTACGAGTTTGCGACTGACACGCTTCGACGTGTGATCCCTGTAGATAACACAGCAGAAATCGGCCACGATCTCGCACCACACTACCTGCCGGATGGCCGGATTATCTTTTCATCGACCCGGCAGCTTCGTTCGAATGCAATACTGATTGATGAAGGCAAGCAACAGTTCGCTGCCGTGGACGAAGACCGCAACGAATTCGCCTTCGTGTTGCATGTCATGACGGCGGACGGCCTGACGATCGAGCAGGTATCCTATAACCAGAGTCACGATTTTGATCCCTCGGTGCTTTCCAATGGCCAGGTCGTATTCAGCCGCTGGGACAACATGGGTGGCAACAATGCGGTAAATCTGCACCGCATGAATCCCGATGGTTCGGGTCTCGAGCTGCTCTACGGACAGAACAGTCACGACACAGGCACCAACGGCGAGATCGTGCAATTCATGCAGCCGCGAGAGCTCGAAGACGGCCGCATCATGGCGCTGGTGCGTCCGTTCACGGATACGGCCGGCGGCGGTGACATATTCGTCATCGATACGCCGACTTACCTGGAGAACACCCAGCCGAACAAAGACAATCCCGGCATGCCGGGACCGGCTCAGCAGCCGGCAACGATCGGCGATGTATCGACGCTGGCTGGCGTTCCCTCCCCGGGCGGTAGATATGCCTCAGTTTTCCCGATTCAGGATGGCACCGGCAGGATGATCGTTAGCTGGAGCCAGTGCCGGGTTGTCGAGAACCTCCTCGAGGTTCCCTGTACGCCGGCGCGGCTGGCCGATCCGCTGGTCGTCGAGGCAAATCCTGTCTATGGCATTTGGATCTACGATCCGCGTGATAACACGCAGTTGCCTGTAGTGCCGCCTGAGGCAGGCTTCATATTCCCCGAGGTGGTTGCTGCGGACCCGAGAACGGCACCGCCGGTGATCCTCGATGGATCGACCAGTTTCGCGATGGATCCGAATCTGGCCGCTGAAGGGGCAGGCGTCCTGCATATTCGAAGCGTTTACGACTTCGACGGGGTTGCCTTTCAGAACATCGATGCACTGGCCGACCCGATGCAAACGACGGCCGATCTCAGGCCTGCGCGATTCCTGAAGGTTGTTAAAGCAGTCTCCCTTCCTGACGAGGACACACTGAACATCGACATCCCGAATACCGCATTCGGACGCAGCACCCAACAGGGAATGAGAGAGACGCTTGGCTACACGACGGTCGAACCGGATGGTTCTGCCATGGTCAAGGTCCCTGCCAACGTCGCCTTCGCAGTCAGCGTGCTGGATGCGAATGGCCGACGGATTACGGCGAGACACCAGAACTGGATGCAGGTGCGTCCGGGTCAGTTGCTCGAATGCAATGGCTGTCACGTTGCCCAAAGCGGCATTTCTCACGGCCGTGGCGATGCGTTCGATTCGGCCTGGGCGGGAGCACCGGGATCAACCTTCCCAAACACTAACCCGCTTATGCTTGTCAACCAGCCTGGCGATACAATGGCATGGACTCGTATGGTCAATTCATGCGCGACCGACTGCTCGTCGCTCGACCCGTCGATAAATGTCGAATTCAGCGATGTCTGGACGGATCCATCGCTCAGACTGCCCGATCCGGCTATCAGCTATTCCTACCTGGATCTGACGACACCGGCGCCACTGTCTGTCGCATCTGATTTCTGCCTGACGCAGCCTTGGACTTCACGCTGCCGCATCGTCACAAATTACACAATGCACGTGCACCCGATCTGGGAGGCCACGCGGGCCATACTGGACGGGGCTGGCGCAGCGATTCTGGACGCCAATGGCCTGCCAATGACGAACTGTCTTGGCTGCCATACACCGCTTGATGCTGCAGGCGTAGTTCGCGTGCCGCTGGGTCAGCTGGATCTCACCGGACTGCCGTCCCCGGACGAGGCGGACCATTTAATTTCATATCGGGAGCTGCTGTTTCCCGATGATCGCCAGGTGCTAATGAATGGTGCCGTAGTGGATGAACTGGTAGACAGCGGTCAGATCGATGCGATGGGCAATCCGATCCTGGTCACTGTCACGGTGAATCCTTCAATGAGCGTAGCTGGGGCAAATCCATCTAATCGATTCTTTAGTCGATTTGATGGAGGAAGCCACGCTACGTATGGGTTGTCTGACGCGGAGAAACGCTTAATTGCGGAATGGTTGGATGTCGGAGCACAATACTGGAATAACCCTTTCGAGGTCCCGCAAAACTAGACCCAACTGGCTGGCAGCCCTGGTGCTCGTAACGAGCCAGGCTTTCACCACCGGGCTTGCCGAGGCCGCCGATGAGTACCGAACCGTATCGGTCGCAGATCCGTATCTGGAAATGCGCACCGGGCCGGGCCGTGGCTACCCCAAATTCCATGTAGTCGACCGTGGTGAGACGGTCGATATCCTGATGAGGAAAACGGACTGGTTCAAGGTCCGGGCTCCGAACGGCAAGGAGGGCTGGGTCGATCGCAGCCAGATGGAGCTCACCCTGCAGCCAGGCGGCGAGTACATCGAATTCGCCCAGGCCGACCTGGAAGACTTTACAAATGCCCGCTGGGAGGTGGGTGGTTTAGCCGGTGATTTTGGCGGCGCCAACATAATTTCGCTCTACGGGGGGTATTCGCTCAACCCAAATGTGTCCATAGAGGTATGGGGTTCACAGATTTTGGGAAATTTTTCGAACGGCTGGATGGGCAGTGTTAACTTAACGCATGAAACTTGGCCCGAATGGCGGATTTCCCCATTTTTCACGATGGGGACCGGGGTAATACACACCTCGCCGAAATCCACAATCATTCAGGGCGAGGATCGTACCGACCAGATTGCCCATGTGGGTGCAGGCATTCGCTTCTACGTGACGCGACGCTTCTCCCTGAGGGCTGAGTACAAGAGCTATGTGGTGTTCACTAGCCGTGACGAAAATGAGGAAGTAGAGGAATGGAAAGCCGGTTTCGCATTCTTTTTCTAGTATTGGCCATGCTCGCCCTGGCGGGCTGCGGGACAAATGGCTTTTTGGGGATTGGTGGCAAGAAATCTGCCCCTCCGCCGTCCGGGCCGCCTGATCCCGAGCAGGTCATCGATCCCGACGTCGAGCGACGAGAGGTCAAGGAACCTGCTATTGATGCCGAGGATTTCGAAATCGGCGGCTTTGCCGGTGTCATGAGTATCGAGGACTTTGGATCCGACCTCGTTTACGGGCTACGACTCGCCTATCACATCACAGAGGGCTTTTTTGTCGAGGGCACCGTTGGCCAGACCGAGGCCGGCCTGACGAGTTTCGAAGTGCTCTCGGGCGGCGCGCCGCTGCTGTCGGACGACGATCGGCAATACACCTATTACAACGTGAACGTCGGCTACAACATATTGCCGGGCGAAGGATTCATCGGTGAGTCGCGTGCCTATAACACCGGCCTCTATCTCATTGCAGGACTTGGTTCGACGCGTTTTGCGGACGATGACCGTTTTACGGTCAATTATGGCGCCGGTTATCGATTCCTGCTGAACGACACTGTGGCACTGCATCTCGATTTTCGTGACCACCTGTTCGACATCGATCTGCTCGGCGAAGAAAAGACGGTTCATAACCTCGAAGCACACCTCGGCGTAACGGTGTTCTTCTGAGGCAGGGTTCACGGTTCGGCCCCGCATGCCGCGCTATTCTTGGAGAATGAGGATGACTAAAGCCCTGATTTCCCGCATTTTGCTCACCGCAGTGGTGCTGGCCGGTCTGTCTGCGTGCAGCCCGATCGAGCCCTGGGTGAAGCCCTACGAGCGGGACCGCCTGGCGGACCCAATTATGGCGCTCGATCCGGACCCCGTTTCCACGGCCTACATTCACCACGTCTTCGAGGCGCGCGAGGGTTCTCGCGGCGGCGAGGGAAGCGCCGGCGGCGGCTGCGGCTGTAACTAGGACCCCGGACCGGCTTTAACATGAACATTCGGCTGACGACATTTGTTGCGCTCTTCCTGCTCCTGACGGCAGCAGGAACGGCGACTGCCGGAGTCCTGCCGGATGATCGCGGAGACGTTCTCTACCATCTCTATGTGGGCGGCGGCGTCGAGATTGACGGCCCATCCGTTCTGGTCAGAAAAAAGGTCGGCAAGAGCGTTTCATTTGTGGGGAATTATTATGTGGATATGATCAGTTCCGCGTCCATCGACGTGGTTACGACTGCGAGCCCCTATACCGAAGAGCGAACGCAGACGTCACTTGGTATGGACTATCTTCGTGGCAATACCACCATGAGCGTGGCTGTCACAAATAGTGAAGAGAGTGACTTCCTTGCGAAGTCTTACAGTTTCAGTGTCAGCCAGGACATGTTCGGTGATCTGACCACGTTGACAATGGCGTACTCGCTCGGTGATGACCAGATCGGTCGGTCGGACGACCCCACGTTTGTTCGCTATGCCGATCGGCAGTTTTATTCCGTCGGCCTGACCCAGATCATGACGCGCAACCTGATAATGGGTCTGAATGTAGAGACGATTACCGACGAGGGTTTTCTGAACAACCCGTATCGATCCGTTCGCTATGTCGATTCGTCGAATCCGATCGGTTTCGCATTCGAACCCGAGCTCTATCCCAACACGCGCACCAGCACCGCCGTTGGCGTGCGGGCACGTTACTTCCTGCCATACCGTGCGGCGATTCAGGGTGAGTATCGTGGCTTCGGCGACACCTGGGGCATCGTCTCGCACACCGCTGCGATCAGCTACACTCACCCCTGGGGGCCGCTGACGCTGACTGGCAAATACCGTTTTTACACGCAGGAAAAGGCCGATTTCTACAGTGACCTGTTCTCTCGATCGGAAGCGACCAACTTCCGTGCGCGTGACAAGGAACTGAGTACATTCGTCAGCCAGACTTTCCGCGTCAAGGCGAGTTACGAACTGTTTGGAGACGGCTGGAGCTTCCTCGACAAAGGATCTGTCAATCTGATCTTCGATCATCTGGTGATCGACTATGACGACTTCAGAGACCTGACCGCCGGCGGCAGCCCTGGCCAGGAGCCGCTATACACGCTCGAAGCCAACGTCATGCAGCTTTTCTTCTCCTTCTGGTTCTAAATAAAATAGGGGTCGAACCGCTAAGCTTTGGGGTCTGACCCCAATGCTTAGCGGTTCGACCCCTATTTTCGGGACGTACCCCTTTTCTTTTGTACAATCGTCTTTCCTGAAAGCACTCTGGAGGCCCTATGGGCCAGCTCGTAGGTATCGCAAGGCGCGAGAAAAAACGTGCCGAAATGGAGCTCCTGGAAGACGCTGACATCAGCGAGCAAACCGGGGTCGCGAACGATTTCCGGGGAAAGCCGGGTGGCCGTCAGGTCACCGTAATATCGGAAGAGGCCTGGGCGGCCGCCTGTAAAGATCTCGGTCAGGACATTCCCTGGACCACCCGACGCTCGAATCTGTTGGTCAGGGACGTCGAGCTTCCACGTCGTATCGGCGATGCGATCGAGATAGGCGGAGTCCGATTGCTCGTCACCATGGAAGTGGATCCCTGCAGCCGGATGGAGGAGCAGTACGAGGGCCTCCGGGAAGCTTTGGCACCGGACTGGCGAGGTGGCGTTGCCTGCACGGTGCTAAAAGGCGGTTCGGTCCGACTTGTCGACGATGTTACCGTTCTTTCAGCGCAAGCCTGATGAATTTTCTGATCCTGGCGATCCTGCTATTCACAGTCCTGATCGCGATTCTCTATAACCGTCTCGTCCGGGAT
>Ga0255052_10000734_pt1 | contig 25766 bp, 20 predicted proteins | sample JV7_2_21_MG_FD_188632 | JGI IMG/M metagenome (GOLD analysis project Ga0255052, IMG submission 188632) | Seawater microbial communities from Jervis Inlet, British Columbia, Canada - JV7_2_21 | ecosystem: Environmental > Aquatic > Marine > Inlet | place: Canada: British Columbia | collected...
ATTCTGCCGTTGGTCAGTACCCAATCGGCGCCCGGTGCAACAGAGTCTTGTTGTTGGTTGCAGGCGGTGAGAGCAAGGCCAATGAATGCCAAGCGTATTGCTAGTGTGTAGCGCATTGATGATCTCCAGGGGAAATCATAGGGGAAAAGGGGAAGGATAGAAAATTCTATCGCGTCATTGAGGCCCGAGCGGCGAAGCCGCGAGTCCATCTTCTCACCCCGACCAATTTATTTGAGGTTTGCCAAATCGGAACCCGCCGGTTTCTGATATAGACGCAGCCCGAACTCCGGCACGATTGCCATCAAGTGATCGAAGATGTCCGACTGGATGTCTTCGTAGACAGCCCATTCGGTCGTGTTCGTGAAGCAGTAAACCTCCAACGGCAGTCCCTCGGGCCCCGGGCCGAGCTGACGAACGATCAGCGTCATGCCTTTGTGGATCTTCGGGTGATTCTTCAGGTAGTTGTACGCGTAAGCGCGAAAGGTGCCGACATTCGTCAATCGCCGTCTGTTCACCTCCGCGTCCACCTCGGTCTCGAGTCCCGCGTTGTAGTCGGCCAGCTCTTGTTCCTTGTTCTTGATGTAGCCTTTCAGCAGCGCGAAACGCGTGAAATGATCAACTTCGTCTTCCGTGTGCATGCGGATCGTGGACACATCAATATAAATGGCGCGCTTGATCCGCCGGGCGCCCGATTGCGACATGCCGCGCCAGTTCTTGAACGAGTCCGTGATTAACCGGTGCGTCGGGATCGTGGTGATCGTCTTGTCCCAATTCTGCACCTTGACGGTGTGAAGCTGCACATCGATCACGTCGCCGTCCGCACCAAACTGTGGCATCTCAATCCAATCGCCCACGCGAACCATGTCCTGCGCAGTGAGTTGCACGCTGGCAACCAGTGACAGGATCGTGTCTTTGAACACCAGCAACAAGATAGCGGTCATCGCGCCGAAACCGCTGAGTAGCAACAGCGGTGAGCGGTCCAGTACCGTCGCTACAATTAGCACGCCGCCAAATATCCAAACAACGATCTGTACGAGCTGCACGAATCCCTTTAGCGGACGTTCCTTTGCGATCGGCGAGGCCGCGTAGATCGTGTTTGCGGCGCTGAGCGTCGCAGTCAACGCCAGCGTTAACATCAATACCATGTAGCCCATTGCGACATTGCGTATGAGCTGCGTACCGCCTTCCGGCAGACCGGGGACGAACGGCACGCCGGCGAATACAATTAGCGCCGGCACAACCTGCACGAGACGACCGAAGACGTTGTGCGTAACCAGCGCGTCATCCCAGATGATGCTCGATCGTTGCGCGAACGCGCGCACGGCGCGGACTAAAACCTGCTTTGCGATCAAATCGATGATGACCGCACCTGCGAGCAGTGCCAGCAGGCCCACGCCGGGTGGCAGAAGAGGGTGAATCGTGCCAAGTTGTTCGAACATTTTCTGGGAATCCGGAGTGAGCGCGCGAAGATGGTATCACTCAATCGTCGTTGTTAATTAGCTGTAACGACTTATGAGCTGGGTGTGCGCTGCCGGAATATTGCCGGGATCAGTCCTGACCGGTTATAACCTGTTAGGCATTTGTGTCCGCGGGCGCCTCCAGTAATCCTATTAATAACAACTAGTTACATACGCCCCAATGTGATCCAGCGTGACTTTATGTGATTGATCCGCATCGTGATTGACAGCCCGGGGATGAAATCGCAGAGTGGGATGCTCTCGGGACTTCCTGGTTGGACACATGTCTCAACGCCTTATCATTTGGCTTATTCGTGTCATTACTAATACGTTTTTTCGCCGCATTGACGTCGCCAATATCGACAACGTACCCCCGGACGGTCCGGTTATGTTCGCGGGCAACCACCCCAATGCCCTGATGGATGGATGGCTTTTGACCGCAAAATGCGGTCGTTGGCCACTGCATTTCATGGCTAACGCAAAACTCTGGAATTATCCATTGCTTGCGCCAGCGCTCAATGCGAGTGGCGCCGTACCGGTCTATTCACGCGAAGAAGCCGACGGTGAAGTGGACAACGCGAAAGCCTTCGCCAAACTTTACGACGTAATCGAGGCCGGCAATTGCATGGGAATTTTTCCCGAGGGCATAAGCCATGTTGAGTCGCAACTGAGCAAACTGAAAACCGGAGCAGCTCGAGTCGCGCTTGCAGTTGCAGCAAGGGGCAAAGTGCAGATCAAGATTGTTCCTTGTGGCCTGAATTACATTCATCGCCACCGCTTCCGGAGTCAGGTACTTATCGAATTCGGTGAGCCCATAGTCATCGACGACGAATGGATACAAAGTTACAGGCTGGATGAGCGGAAAGCTGTTCGACAATTAACGGACTGTCTCGCCGACGCGCTTGCAATCGTGACACTCAATGCACCGGACTGGCGCACATTGCGCATCATTCAAACAGTGCGGCGCCTGTACAAGCCGGCGAAGGCATCGCTGAGCCCAAGCGCTTATGTGGAGCTAAACCGTCGCTTCGTTGCGGGATACCTGCGGGACAAACACAAGCCAGAGCTGCAGGCACTGAGCCTGGAAGTTGAAGATTATCAGGCGCGACTGGATATGCTGGGCCTGAAGGATCATCAATTGCGCCAGACGCCGACCTTTGCGATCGCGTCACGCAAGGTGCTGCTACGCAGCCTGAAAATGCTCGCCTTGCTACCGCTGGCAATACCCGGCGCGCTGTTGCACCTGCCGGTCGGATGGATCGCCGCAACAGTCGGCGAGCACTTTAGCTATGAACAAGACGACATCGCGACTCTCAAGGTGCTTGCGACGATTCTGCTACTGCCGCTCCTGTACCTGGCCATCGCTGTGGTCGTCGGTATCAACGTCGGGCCCTGGTGGGCACTGGCTGCTATCGTCATATTGTCGTTCAGTTTCCTGGCGTCGGTGCATTTGCTCGAAGCGGAAGCGGGTTTATTGCTTTCGATGTTGTCCGTGCTGCGACTGACTCGTCTGGGCAGCGACCTGGACGACCTGCGTGAGACACGAGCTAAGCTGGTCAGCAAGATACGAGAACGTGTTGATCGCACAGTTGATCCGGACACACAGAGATTTTTTGTGCAGCAGGACTTTGGCAATTAGTAAGGCGGGGCGAGACTCGCTAGCACTGGTTTTCTAAGGTTTCAGCACTACGCCAACACGCTTTTCTCTCGCTCGTTTCAGGATCGCCGCCGCGGTAGCCACGTCCTCGAGAGCAATCCCCAGATTAAACGCGAGTATCCGTTCGTCGTCATCCATACGTCGGCCCTTGCCAGCCGAAATCAGTTCAGCAATATCTGCATCGATGCGCGTTACGCCCTGGAATTTGTGCTCTTTGTCTCGTGCGTCTTCGATTTGTCCGTAGTCATCCGTTAACACGATGTCCATGGCATCGATACACTCGTCGGTCACGTAGGAATCGTAGTCGATTGTAACGATCAAAGCGCCGGGCCTGATCCAGTCTCCGACAATAGTGGCGTTGCGCTCTTCCTGAATTGGTCCGCCCGGAATAATGATGTCGGCGCCTCTGACGGCCGCTTCCGCACCATTGCAGCCAACAACTTCAATGCCGTTGAAGCGACCGTTCATCTCCTCGATATACGTTGCCTGACGCTCCGGCACGATGTCATAGACCTGGCATCGCCCAAGTGTGGGTATCTCGCCCGCCAATGCCTCGAGATGCGCGCGGCCCTGCAACCCGCACCCCAGCAAGGAGAGCACCTCCGATCCGGTTCGTGCCTGGTGGCGCGCGACCAGCGCTGATGCAGCTGCGGTCCGTCGGCCCGTGATCCACTTGGCATCAATGATCGCGACCATCTGTCCGGTTTCATGTTCGTTCAGCACGAACAAACCCTGAATGTAAGGCAGGTTTCGCGTTGGGTTGCTTGGGTCGCCACTCTGCCACTTACTGCCCGCAAACCCGATCGGCGGACAACAACTTGCCATTGCGCTGTAATAGCGATCGCCTTCGAGATGAAAGAATATTTTCGGCGGCATCAACGTTCGCCCACCGGCTTTGTAGCGAAACATCTCCTCCAGAATGTCGACAATGACGGACGTATGGAGGTCCAGCGAATCGAGGTGTGTTTCGTTCAAGTATGTAATGTCCTGCAACGGCGTTTTGCTACTCATCAGGGCGTCACTCCGTGAAATTCATTGAAGGTAGGCGTATCGCCTAGCTCTTCATCAATTCGAAGGTAACGGTTTTGCTTGGCAGCATGCTCGCCACCCGCCGGCGAGCCGCACTTATAGGTCTGGCACCCCCAGCCAACAATCAGATCCGACAGCGTATCGTCCGGACTGTCGTAGGTACGGCAGGAACCGATCGTCGCGAAGCCGTTCGCGTCACACATTTCCACGAATTGCCGCGCACGACTGACAGTACCCGCCATATTCAGCTTGATGACAGCAGCGTTCACAGCACCGCGCTGCGCCATTTGCTCGAGGCGAGTCAGGTTTCCGGCCAGTAAGTCGTCTCCGGCGACCAGCACGTCATCGCCGAACTGCTGCATTTGCTCTACGTAAAGGTCCACGTGGTCCTCATAGAAAGAGTCTTCCATGTAGAACAGGTCGAATCGTTCAACGAGGTCAGCCAGATGTCGCGCATGTTCTGCGGGCGTGCGCTTCACACCCTCGCGGGAGTAGACGTAGACGCCCTCTTTTTCATCCCATAGATCTGCCGCGCCGACATCGAGGCCGAGCCGAAAGGAGATGTCTTGCGTATCGGCAACATCCCGGCACGCCAGCTCCAGCACTTCGAGGCACGCAACGTCATCGATTCCCGGCAACCAGCAATACTCCTCGTCACGGCCGCCCGTGTAGTGTGGGTCGGCATCCTGCAACAACACTCCGACGCGGTGAAAGACGCTGCATACCGCTTCCATCTCCTCATGGAACGACTTCGCGCCGACGGGCAGAACAATATGATCCTGAATATCCGGGGTCCGACCTTTCCAGCCTTTGTCGCCCATCGTTGCCCCGCCACCAATAATGTTCGGCATGATGTGCGGCACGCCGATTTCTCCACCGATCGCGGCATGTCGATACAGTGGGCTGCCGCGGCTCGCCGCAGCAGCCTTCGCGACCGCCATAGACGTTGCCTCTGCTGTGTTACCACCGATGTTGTCGAACGCGTCGGTGCCGTCAATCTCAAGAAAGCTGTCGTCGATTGCCTGCTGGTCAGCTGCGTCCATGCCGATCAGCTTCTCGCGAATAATGGAGTTGATGAGATCAATACTGCCTTGGACGCCGCCTTTGGGAAAATGCGCAATTTCGTACTTTCCGGAGCTTCTGGGATCGGAATAGGATGGCGCCGCTCGAACCATTGCTGACTCCGTTGTCACAACGACTTCCAGCGAGAGCCGGGCCCCGCCATCAAATATCGGTCTGGCGACGATATCGGTGATAATTGAAGAAGGCATCAGGTTTCCTGCTTGCGGACTCTGATTCGATCCTGGTATTCATCAAGGTTCGCTTCGCCAATTTCGCCTTCAGCCGACGCCACTACGACGGCAACAGCCGCGTCACCGGTGACGTTCACCGCTGTTCGAATCATGTCTAGTATCCGATCAAGCCCAAGCACAAGCCCGATCCCGGCACTCGGCAATCCAACGGACTCAAGTACGATAATGAGCATGATCAGGCCGGCTCCGGGCACCGCGGGTGTACCGATTGAGGCTAGTACAACGGTGAAAATGATGGTGAGTTGAGCGCCAAGCGACAGATCGATCCCGAGACTTTGCGCAATGAATACGGCCGCGACACTTTGGTAGACCGCCAGCCCATCCATGTTGATCGTAGCGCCGAGCGGCAGGACGAAAGATGAAACTCTCTCCGAGACGCCGAGCTTCTGCTCAACGCGTTCCATGGTCACCGGCAATGTTGCACCGCTTGAGCTAGTGGAGAATGCGACTAACTGCGCCGGCGCGATACCTTTGAGGAACGTACGAACGTCAAGGCTGGTAAAAAACTTGAGGAGTGCGCCATAGACGACCAGAACATGGATTAGCAAACCGATAAGCACCGTTACCGCATACAGACCCAGGGCCCCGAGCAATTGCGTAATCCTCGCGGGGTCGTCGCCGACCAACTTGGTAATCGTGCCCGCGATCAATGCAAAAACACCGAGTGGAGCCATCAACATGATCAGGCCGACAAGGCGTATCACCAGACTGGCAAGACTGTCAAACAGGTCTACGAGCGGTCTCGCCCTGTCGGGTTCAATTTGCAGCAAGCCAACTCCGATAAGGATCGCCACAATGATGACCTGCAACATATTGGCGTTGTCGGAAGCGGACGCGAAAAAGTTTTCCGGAATGAGGTTAACGAGAAAAGCCAGTGGACCGCGTTCGCGTACCTCGGTCAGTCGCTCGTCACTAGCGCCAGCCTCGGCGGAATAGGTTTCCTGCAGTTCGATTTGCAGTTCAGCCGGGACCTGATCACCTGGACGTATCAGATTTACCAGGCTGAGTCCTATCGTGGCCGCGATTGCTGTCGTCGTTACGAAAATCGCGAAGGACCTGGCGCCAATACGCGACAGCGATTTGATATCGCTCATCGACACGACACCAGTTACGAGCGAACCAAGAACCAGGGGCACTCCGATCAGCTTTAGTGAACTGATAAAGATTGTGCCAAACGGCGTTATCCAGTCCGCAGTGAATTGAGCCCAGCCGGCAATCGCGGCGACGATACCAAAAAGCATACCGGCCAAGAGACCGCCGATAATTCGCCAGTGCAATTTCATGTACCAAGCCATAGGCCAATACTAACTCCCGCCAGGCGGCATCGTGTGTGTGGCGAATTCCTATTTGTCGCACAATATCCAGAGAATTCCAAGACTTGTCACCGGGAATGCTCGCGACCTGCGAAGAAAATTGCAGAGGACTATATCAACTGCCTGCTGCGGCTTGACTAACCATTCGCCACACACAGGTCAATCATCAGAAAAACTCGTATTGTTTCTCCATAAAAATCGGATTTTTCTGTGTAAGGCTTTGCACTACAGTCCACATAGACAGCGTCTGGCCGTCGGCACAATGGAAAGAAGCGATCCCTAATTCAAATCTTCAAAATACTCTGCCACAAGCACGCAACTCATTGCCGGAAGGGCCATCCCGAGTGTGGCTTGCGATACTCGGACTTGTGAATCTGTTCATCTTTGTTGGATTCGTTTACAGCATTGCATTGGGGCTGGTTACGTGAGCGGCAGCATCGTCTGCTAAGGTCCCGTCAGTGTCCGGAATCTCAGAGCACCCAGTTTCAGTCAGCCTGTGACTATTAATCAGCAAGCAGCAACGTACGAGCTGCCTCTACTACTGTGGCAACGACAGGATGCAGAACCCTGCGCTCAGTCGATATGGCGTAAAACCGCTCTTTTACCTCGTCGACCCGGCCGATCTCGGTCACCTTATACCGTCGCTCCACCTCTACTTTGATCGCTGCAGGTGCGACAAAGATCCCTTCGCCCTTTTGCCCAAAGGCCTTCATTAGCGCGCTGTCATCAAACTCGGCAATAATGCGTGGACGGATGCGATGCTTGTCCAGCCACTGGTCGATGCCGGAGCGAAGCTGGTTGTCACTGCTGGGCAACAGTATCGGCGCACCATCCAGGCAGTTGGGAAACACACCTTTCAATTGTCTCTTGATCTTTTGGGTTGCAAAAAAGCTGACTGCGCACTCACCGAGTTTGTGACTGGAACCGCGCATGCTGACGGTAGCGGGAATTGGACGGTCCGCAAGCAGCAGATCCAGGCGGTGCACAACCAGTTCCGCTAACAGTGTGTCCAAACTCGCCTCACGGCAGACCATTCGTACCGGCTCCTCCATATGCAGCGCGGGTATCAAGAAACGGTGTGCGATGGACTTCGGCACAACATCAACGACTCCAACCCTGAACACACGTGGGCGTTTGCTGGGCAGCTGATGGACCGCCTCTTCCAACTCGCCGCCGAGCGAGAAGATTTCATCGGCATAACTTAGTACCAGCCGACCGACCTCAGTGAGTTCCAGGTTGCGCCCGACCCGCGCAAACAGCTCCGCGTCAAGATAGTCTTCCAGCAGACCCAGCTGCCCGCTGATGGTTTGCGGCGTTACGTGTAACCGTTCACTGGCTCGGGCGATGCCACCTTCACGTGCCGCCGTGCAAAAGTAGTGTAGATGTTTGTAGTTAATCATTGGCTTACCAGTACTTCGTATTTTTCGATGAATATGCTCACTATAATCGACTTTTCTTGTCAATTGAATCTGGCTAGCATATCAATACAAGTGTCAAAACAAATGACAGCGGAGAACCCTGTGCAGATCGTTATCCACGCACTCGACTTTGGTTTGACTGATGCCTTACGCCGCCACACCGAACGGCGATTGCGTACTGTGCTGGCCTGTTATGACGACTACATCCAGCGGGTGGTGATGCGGCTATCCGGCTACAGCGGTGCGCGCGGTGAAGCGTATAAGTGCTGCCATGTGCAAGTACTGCTAGCCGGCCTGCCCGACGTGGTGGTTGAAGATGTCGAATCCGATTTGTATGTCGCGATTAGCCGCGCCGTCCATCGCGCCGGACGTACTATTAAGCGTCGGTTGGAGCGACGACGCAACAAGGCTCACACGTCCGGTCAAGCCAGCACGGTATCGATTGCCGAACGATCCACAACCACTTGAACAAACTGACAGCAGACCGGCGACAACATTGTTGCCATGCCCGTGATTGGGCTGCACAAAATACCGAAACATACGTACAGCGATAGTGGAGTGATTCGAAATTTCCTACGATTTTCCCTGACAAGCATATGACGATGCGAAGTTCCTGAATGTGGGCCTTCAATCATCGTGAGACTCAGCAATGAAGAGATTTCGAAACATTTTGCTGATCGCCGATGTAGGCACGAACTACTCGGCTGCATTGAAACGTGCAGTCGCACTGGCAAGGAACAACCAAGCACTTCTTACCATATGCGCTCTCGCAGATGCGATTCCCGGCGACATGCAGATGGCTGTCACCGCGGTCACGCCGGTGGAATTGCCAAACCTCGCCATATCCGAGAAACGTGACTGGCTTGACGAGCTTGTTAAATCAGTTGTGGCGGACGGAGTGTCCCTCGAGGCGAAGGTGCTTATCGGAAAGCCCTTTATCGAGATTATCCGGCAAATATTAGAAAACAATCACGATTTGATCATCAAATGCGCGGAAGATACCGGGGACCTGAGGGGTACGCTCTTCGGTAGTACAGACATGCACCTGATGCGCAAGTGTCCGTGCCCAGTGTGGATCATCAAACCGATGGAACACCACAAGTACCATCGCATACTTGCGGCCGTCGATCAGGATTCAGAGGAGCCAGTCACAGATTTCCTCAACCGCCAGATATTGGAGATGTCCACATCATTGGCTCTAGCGGAATTCAGTGAAGCGCACATCGTGCACGTCTGGGATGTAGTCGCCGAGGACATTTTCAGGTCAGTACGCTCGGGACTTTCGCATGCCGAAGTGGACGCGATGGTGGATGAGGAAGCCAGCGCACGAAGACGCTGGCTGGAGAACCTCGTCAAGACATACGGTAGCAACGCGGACAAGAACGCCATTGACATCCTTGAACCTCAACTTCGTGTGATCAAAGGGTACGCCAGGGACATTGTGCCAGCGATAGCGCGCGACCTGGCAGTGGACCTCGTCGTCATGGGGACCGTCGCACGCACTGGGGTCGCCGGGTTTTTCATGGGCAACACTGCCGAGAGCATTCTCGCGCAGCTCGACTGTTCCGTCTTAACAATCAAGCCGCCAGGATTCATTAGTCCGGTCACATTAGAAGCATAATGGCCAGCTCGAATTTTGCCGGCTGTCCACTGGGAAAATCCCAGGTCACGGCCTTCGATGTCGACATTTTCCGATTTCTTTCGGGTTGGTATTCCACTTGCGATCATCATGTGGATCGGTATTTCGATTTTGCTACCGCTGCTCTATGATCTCTAGATGCAGTGATCTGTTCTGGAGGGGATCATGCAAGTATTCATCGCCGCGGTATCCGTGGCGCTCATCGTGTCATTTCTGTGTTCGATATTTGAGTCAGTTCTGCTATCCATCAATCACGCACAGGTCGAGTCACTCGCCCAGCAGGGCAAACGTTCCGGGCAGCTCTTGAAGGACTTCAAGCGCCGGATCGACATGCCAATCGCCGCGATTCTCATCACCAATACCATCGCGCATACGATTGGCACCGCGGTAGCAGGTGCGACCTACGAGGATGCCTTCAGCTCGGAAACGCTCTGGATATTCACGATCGTATTTACTACGGCCATCCTGCTTTTCACAGAAATCATTCCGAAAACCCTCGGAGTCACGCACGCGGCGAGATTAGCCAAGCCGGTCGCCTATGGCATTCACGCGCTGGCCGTCGCTTTGCGCCCGCTTGTTCTCTTGAGCGGGGGCATCTCCCGATTGCTGCGAGGCCGGAAAAACGTGCCCGTAACCTCCGTTGAAGAGATTCGGCTGTTGGCCGCACTTGGACGTACCGAGGGGGTGGTCGGCGCGCAGACTGCGGGGATCATTGCCGGGGCATCAGCCCTGCGCAAGCTAAGTGCCTCGGACGTGATGTTGCCCCGGAAACAGGTCGTCTATCTGTCGGCCAACAGCAGCCGGCAACAGGTATTAAACACATTAAAACAATCTCCGTACAGCCGTTTTCCTTTCTCGACGACAGATCAGCTAGATCAGGTTTCCGGCGTCGTGATGGCGAAGGAATTACTTTTCCAGTTGCAGGAAGAATCCGATGAGACGATTGACTGGTCATGCCTGGTCTATGAGCCCATCGTGGTACCGGAATCCGCAACCCTCGATTCGCTATTGCGGACTTTCAAAGAGGCCCGACGGCACCTGGCAATTGTCACCGACGAATACGGCGATGTTCAAGGCATCGTCACGCTCGAAGATGTACTCGAGGAAATCGTTGGTGACATCGTTGATGAAACCGATCGGCCGATAGAGGATCTGTGGTCTCAGGACGACGGTTCACTGCATGCGCTGGGGACGATTGAGCTTCGCAAGCTATGCCGGCAACTGGAAATCAAGCTACCGCCCGATACAGAAGCCAGTAGGCTCGCGGGTCTGGTCATGGAATCGCTCGGACGGATTCCGGTAAAGGGGGACACGGTGGAATGGAATGACTGCTGGTTCGAGGTGCTTTCGGCAAGCCGATGGAGCGCAGAGTTGGTGTCGATAAAGAAGATAACCTGACCGTTACCCGACTCGTAAATCCTAACCAGATGTGTCCGTATCCGCTGGAATAGGTTCGGCCTTGCGAAACGGTGAATCCTGCGTTCGGAACTCTCGTGGCGTTGTTGCAAGCTCTTCGGCAATACGTTTCGCTGCATCGTGGGCGCACGCGATCCGATCACGCACAGAAACTCCGCCGCGGTAATTCGCCACAAGATGAAGCCCGGGATGTTGCTGCAAACGATCTGTAACCATTTTCATTCGCCGGTAATAGTTGCCGTGATAAAGTGGCAAAGCTCTATGATGGCGATCAATTCGTACCATTTCCGGATCGTTCCGGATTCTCAGCAGTGGAGTTATCACGTTCAAAACTTCGGCGACGCTGCGCTCATCGTCCCACTCCGCTGCCTCTGGGAAACGTGCACCACCAAGATAGTTGGTCAATAAAACTCGTCCCTGCGGGGCGCATTCAGGAAATAGACTGCTCATCCACAGACACCCTGTCGTTCCAACGCCGGCCCGGCGCGGTATAAGGAATCCGGTTCCGTCCAGAGCGTGTTTTATCGCGCTGTGGTTAAATCCGGTATGCACAACGGCTACAGGCGCGTACCGAATACCCCGCAGAAGATGTGTCAGATCCTGATCCAAAGGATATAACAATTGAGCTGCAGTGCTCGCCGGAGCACTGAGTACGACCTGCCGGGTCGTGACCGATATCTCCTTCCCCGAAGCGCTACCCATCGCTCGCCAATGCGGCCCATGTTTCGTTAATCCGACCGCTCGATGATTAGGGCGAAATCGAATTCCGGGATTATTTACAAGAGAGTCCACTAGTGTGGACATACCGCCGCTGAACGAGAACGCTTCCTGCGGAGTTCCAGTGCGCCGTCTCAGGAATTTGTGGATGAGGATCCCGAGAGCGAGGCTTCCAAATCGTTGTTCCAGCTCGGTCATACGGGGCAATACGGCGTATGCGTTTGCCAGGTCCGGGTCCGACGCCAATACTGCACCAACATAGGGTTCTATGCCTTTTTCCAGCACTTCCCGACCGACACGCCGGTTTATGAAGTCACTGACTGTTTCGTCTTCGTGTCCACCTTTGCGGACAAACGGCTCGGCGAGCAGGCGCAGCTTACCTGCCGGGCTCCATACAGGTGAGCGAATCATTCCAGCCAACTTCATTGGTACAGCGACTAGCTTGCCGTCGTGCATGACGTAGCGGCGGTTTACGGGTGCGAGCATCGATTTTCTGGCGGCCAGGTTCGATTGCTCCATGAAACGGTTCACTTCAGGCCGGTAATTCATCACCATGTTAGCCGCACGTTCTGTTACGTAGCCGTGTATGTCGGCATGGGTTTCAATCTTGCCGCCCGGCCTGGCGCTGCTTTCCCAGAGTTCAACAGATATACCCTCGTGTACCAGGCTTGTCGCAATTGCAAGACCGGAAATGCCGCCACCGACGACCAGGACGTCAATATCGCTCACCGAACTCGCCCGCGTGGACCGCTGCCACCGAATCGTTTCGACGCGAGCTCGGCCAGGTGCTCAGGCATTACGAGTGTATGGCCCAGTTCGGCGACATATGCTTCGGCTCGTTTTTTCACCATCTTTCTCAGAAACCCGGGGACACGATTTAGGCGTTGCTCCGCCTCGATGCTCCAATGAACATCGCGGTTAGCCTCGTCTGACAATGGCTCAATCACAGAACCGCCACGTGGTTGGTACGTGCACCACGGGTCGGGGTCCATCACATTGCCACCCAGGGCGAGGGGACGTGCACGACAACCACCGCACAGCTTGCGGTACTCGCAAGCACCACACGTTCCACGCAACTCGGGCTCGCGTAATGATTGCAGCGCCGGCGAGTTAGCCCACAGCGTTCTGAATGAATCGTGTCGAATACTCCCCACTTTGTCGCGGATAAAGGGGCACGCGGTGACCATACCTTCCGGCGTAATTCGGCAGTAGTGTGTTCCTGCGATGCAGCCATCTCCATCTTGCCCGCTGATGCGATTCAAAGTCGATTCGGGTTTGCGTTGATGGGCAATGCGTTTGAAGTGCGGAGCACATCGTGCACGGATGATGAGATTGGGACACTGTTCCTGAGCCTCGATCACTTCACCGAGTATTTGTTCGTAGCGCCCTGGTGTCAGGTTCGTGACGGATTCGCCACGGCCCGTGCAAACAAGGAAAAAAATATTCAAGACTCGCGCACCGCAGTTACACGCGAAATCGATCATCGCTGGCAATTCGTCAGCGTTGTTCTCGGTGATGCAGAAGTGGATCTGAAAAGAGACCTCGTTACGACGACATGCTTCAATGCCAGCCATCGTCTTCGCCCAGGCACCGAATTGGCCGCGGAATCGATCATGGGTTTCCGGATCCAGTGAATCCACGCTAATACCGAAGCCGAGTGCGCCTGCGAGCTTCAAAGAGCGCACACGTCGATCAGTCAGCATGATGCCATTGGTGCCGATGACCATTGCGAGATTCAGACTTACGCCGTAAGAGATGATCTCTTCCAGGTCCACCCGCATCAATGGCTCCCCACCTGTCAACACGACCATGGGTCCGTCGCCGCAATGAACGACATCGTCCAGGAGCCGGCACACCTCGTCGGTCGCAAGCTCATCCGGGCTGCCGTGTTTTAGGGTTTGTGCATCCAGATAACAATGTTCGCAGGCAAGGTTGCAGCGCCGCGTAAGATTGATTGCCAGCAGCTTTAGTTCATTCTTGACAGCCGATTCTGGCATCACGTTCAGGCTCCTCGCACCCCATTTTCCACACTCTGAATTCGGGCAGCCTCTGAATGAAATATACCTTTGTCCAACCAGGTATCGTGGACGTGCGCCAAAACACCTGACGTGATCGAATTGACGCCAAGTTGCTGCGCGCAGCACTCCACCTCCTTGATCACCATGCCTCGCACGAACTCGGGTATTCGCTGAATTCGCTGCCAGGCTTGGGCATCCCAATCGAGTTGAGCTTCATGTCTGGCCGAGCCTGCGGCCCATTCTGCGTACTTCTCTTCAAGCAATTCCAAAGTAATTGCCGTTTCGCCCTTACGCTGCGCGAATGCTTCAACTCGCCGCTGAGTCATGCTACGGATGAATCCTTCCGGGACACGATGCAGGTGCTGCCTCGCGGCACTATCCCAGGTCAGACTCTCGTCCTCCGCCGTTATATCCGTCTGGCTGCCGTGACCGAGCGGACAGCCACCCGCCGATGCCCGTTGTTTCGGAGACTTCTCCGATGCCGATTGTTGCCCGGGGAGGAAAACACTGACATGTTCATCCTCCACTCTGTCTTTGTGATCACGACGGGATTTCTTTTCCGCGCGCCGTTGAATGGTATCTCGCACTGAAGGATCCGTCTCTGAATACAGCAGCTTGAGCGCTGTATCCGTCCACTCCGGTTCTTCCAATGTGTTCTGACCGTTGCCGATTTCACCTGAATCATGAGCCGCGACTATTTCGGCCATAGCCTCACGAGCGTGAACCGGGCAAAGTTGCGCGGTCGCCTCATCGACAATACTCGCCGTTACGACCGTGTGGCCGCGCTCCTGAGCAAAACGCAAAATCGCCATTCGCACCATACTTAGCGCATGCGCGGGTACATTATCCATTCGTCGATCGGCTTCGTTCGTCCATGAGATTGTTAAATCGGCGATCACATCGACGCTTGGTTGATGCTCGCGCTGACTGAGCAGGACGGTGCAGCCCACGTTTCTCAGCAAGGCCTCCGCATTGCCACCAATATCCAGTTGCGGGTCGGCGTGTATACCTAGCTTGCCTATGACGAGCAATGACGGATCCAGTTTCACCAGGTGTTTTTCGATGGCATCGTGAGGTTTGCCATCAAGCAACATCGTTTCCACTTCTTGCCCGTATTCGGCGGCAATGCTCTCGGCTACGCCGAGGTGGCTCTCGTAGATTTTTGCCAAACCAGAGTCGATGATCTCCTCGTGCAGTTTCTCCTGATCCTTGAAGCGAAATACCTTGCTGGCTTCTTCGGAAAGCACTCCGGCAATACGATTAAACGCCACGTAGTGATAGTACGGGTCGAAAGCGGCAAGTACCTTTACCGGCAGTTGCCACTCTTTTGCAAGTAGTAAAGCCGTCCTTAGGCCACCGTATGATTGTGCAGAGCCGTCGATCGCGACAGCGATCGGACCATCGGCTATGGGCCGCTGCGGATCTTTAATGACGAGTGTGTCGATGTTCGATCGCCGCACCACCCGCGTACAGACAGTGCCGAGCCGGTTGCCGGCGATGACTCCAAGGCCCAGGGCACCCATGATTAGCAGGTCGTGGCGGCCGCTATTCGCCTCGTTTACCAGCGCTCTGTAATTCTTGCCTTCAAGAGAGCATCTTGCAAAATCAATGCCTTGCTCGGAACTGCTTGTTGCCGCCTGATCCAGAAATGAATCCGTGATGATGGACAGGCCGCGAGATATCAGGTCGACATGCACGTCGCGTTGCCGCTCCAGCTCCTGTTCCTCTCGGAACTGTTCGGGAAGACCACCTTCCATCTGACGAAAGCGAGTATCGTGCATACTTGCCGCATAAACATGAGCTCCAGTGATGCTGCCATCGGACAGTGCCGCCAGCGTGGCAGCTTCCGCCATGCCGCGATTTGCATAATCGGATGAGTCCAGCGCCACAAGAATATTCCTGTATAACCCAGTTTCCTGAACGTGCTCTGTGCTCGGGTTTTCCTGATTCATCGTGACTTGCTCCTACGTTAATACGCGCCCTAGTTTTGCGGTGTCAAATCCCAGTCGAGCGGCAACCCTTGGACACTCATAAGGAAATGATCCAGGCCGTAGAAAAATGCCAGTGTTACCGCCATTGCTACAATCCAGCGGCCCACTGCTTTGCGAATATTTGAGTTCACTTATTGTCTCCACCCTGTAGTAGGTCAGTTCTGTTTGCCAAGCTAGCCATGTGTGGGAGTCACTCCGTGATCATAGATAACCAGCCACCAGAAAAAGACCAGTGTCGCCAAAAGAACCAGCCCGAATAGCCAGGGACCCCAGTTGGTTGTTTTGGGGGTTTGCTCGTGGCTCGGTTCGTCGATTGGATGTTGTCCTGTTTCCATTGTTTGATCCCGCTCAATTGTTTTGCTAATAGATACGATGACGTCTCACTATCGCGCACGCGGACGCAATCTTCGGGCTAAAGTTCGAGAGTCACTTCTGTTTCCGTGGTTTCTCCTGCATTGATTGTCACCGTCCGATCGGTTTCTCCCAATTTTTCGTGCCAGATCTTGAGCGTGTAGGTTCCGGGAGGAATATCAGTGATGGAAAAATTTCCATCTTCGTCAGACAAGACCGTGTATGGGGTCTTAGTCACAATCCACCACCCCTTCATCCACGAGTGCAAATCACATTTTGCTCGGACTATGCCTGGCCTTCTGATCTTGTTTTGTGCCACTGTAAAACTGGCCTCAGCCTTCATCTTCTTGTTGACGTTGTAAATTCCGGGGCTAATGGTATGGAAATTGTGCCCCACAGGATCGCTGTTCAATACGACTCCGGCTGCCTTCGGTTTAATTAGCAGCACTCGGGGAACGAATTCGCACTTTTTCTGATCGTAGACAAATTCGTCAGGTACGCCCCACTCTTTCCCTGCTGGAATTTCATCAATACTAATGACGGCATTTGTTAAGCCCCCGCTGTCACTGATGACTAACTCTCCAGAAGGACGGTCGCCACCGCAAACTTCGACGTCTTCATCAACCGTCAAAATCTTCGGTAGTGGCGGAGACCCATCCAAAGTAATCCGCCCACGCAATGTTCCGCCGTTGTCAACTCCTCCCTCCAGAACTGTATAGCTGGCAGGTTCTGCGGAGCCTGGTACAAAGACGAGAATACAAATGGAAATAAGAATATGGCTGCGCATGATTTTCATACCTCTCTGCTCTGTCATAGGAATGGAAGTGTCTTTCACTTGAACCTCATTAAGACTTGAAATGTCATTTCATTGATTTCGTCGTTCTCGCCGCTGCTTCCGGACAAACAGGATGCCCGCCAAAAAAGAGGCAAACGTTATTCCGAGCGGTACGCCTCGGACAACGGTGTTGTTTGGATCCGGTGGCAAAAGCAGCCAATACCACATGGTGAGCGTATGCCTGGAACCCACCTCACCGTTGTTACCTTCCCAATTTGCGAATGAAACGGGGATGAATTGTCCTTCGCGGAAAATCAGATCTGGCGACCCGTCGCTATTACGTGAGCGCTTCATAAGTACACGCCAACGGCCACCCTCCCAATTGCCTCGGGCTACAAAATCGCTGCCGCTCGTTCGAGGTAACATTTTATTATCTGATCCCATGGCGTCCAGCAGCGTTGCCCGCGACTCTATCCGGGGTTCCACTGCCCCTGCGTTCCAATACCAGATGGTGGTGGGATGGGCTGCATCCCCGTGGCTGTACGGAGGTTTCTCAACAGGTGCGGTCGTATAGGCGCCTTCTTTCGGGAACTGGATCGCGATAGCGTCGGAATACATCGGCGAGTCTTCATCCGGGAGCTGCGTAACCACTGGCCCGCCGGGACGACTGTCGGTTCGGTCGTTAACCTCCAGCAGAAAAGCGATCTCAATATCGTTGTAGAGGACCCGTATCGTGATTGCGTCGTTGAGCGGGGTAAACAGACGCTCCTCCTTGATAATATTGGGTACCAGTTTCAATGTCGTGGCGGGTGCCGTCCGCCAAACTTCATCATCCACACTGCTGGGCAATTCACTCGCCACCTCCACACCTTCGATGACCGCCCGTTCACCGGGTGCCGAGGTGTCGCTGCGTAATGAATAGGTGTAGTTGGCAACGTTCCACCGATCCTCCAGACTAATCGCATCCTCTTCTTCATCGTTTGCTGCTCGATGCGCAGGCATTGGTGTACCGGGCATCCCGACCGAAAGACGCGTATAAATGTTGCGGACAGATTCATCACGGCTTTGCTGATCGTTTCCGGATACGCTCCCGGTCATTCTCCAGGTCCAGGGTTTGGTCAGGTCGCGAGCCCAGGTGCGATAGCCAAAGTCATCTTCCAGGAACTTGCCGGAGGTAATGTTGCCGCGACCCTCCACACCGTGACATTTCTTGCAGTTTTCCAGGAAGATTTCATTACCAAGCGAGATGGAATTGGCCGAGTAGGGAACCTGAGCATCGGTCGGTTCCTGCCGGCTGACTGCAGTGACATTAGGACCCAGGTAATGGCCGTCGTCGTCAAAATCTTCGTCTTCAGCATTTTCGGGCGCCCAGGTGCCTGAAATATCGAATCGCTTGATGACAACAGCCAGATTTCTGATCTGTACATCCGTCAACAGATCCGACCAACCCACCATGCTGGTGCCTGTCAGTCCGTGTTTGATGATATTGAACAGGTCTTCGTCGCGAGGCGGAAGCTCAGCGGGCGACGTCTTGTACTTGAACAGGCCTTGGGTGAAGTCCCGCGGTCTCGGATGGACAAACTCGGCTGCTGGCCCGTCTCCTGCGCCGTTCTCACCGTGACACACGGCGCAACGAAATTGATAGATTTCTTCACCGCTCATCGTTGCGCGTCGTGAAGCTATTGTTTCTCTCATGCCGGTAACTGACCTGGAGACATTTTGATCCCATATGCGTGGCACCTGACCAACGGAGTCGTAGAGAAACGTGATTACGTTCCAGACTTCGTCCTCGCTCAGCATCTCGTGCCAGACCGGCATGGCTGAATTCCAAGGCATCCCATCCTTGGGCATTCCAGGCCCACCAGTCGTAATACGCCAGAACAGGTAAGACTCTTCTAATTGTGCAATCGTGCCTATGTCCTGAAAATTGGTAGGGAGAGGATCAAGACCGTCGGCGAAATGACCCTGCCCCCGCAGCAGGGCACCATGGCAGTAAAAACAATTGCGGAAATAGACTTCGCTTCCAGCGCGTACTGCCTCCCGGTAAATCATCCACGCAACGTCGGGGCTGGTGCCGAGTTGGTCAATGACTTCCCGCCGCACCGGATTCTCGAGCGCCGCCAGATCGTAGGACTGGTCGTATACCTGCAAGACGGCGGGCGGGGCCGGATGAATCTGACGCAACTCCAAAGGGGCTTCGAGCGAAGGTTTTATTCGATCGTATGCCGTATAGCCCAGCAGAAGCGGTACAAGAATCAGCAAACTCCACCGTTGCAAGAGCTTGTTATCGTCACGCAAAGTTGCAACAAGCGGCGCCTTGAACTCTGTCCAGCTAGCATCATCACTGGAATAGAAAAGGATTAAGCCCAGAACAGTGATGATCATGTATGGCGTCATCAACGACCGTGGCATAAAAGGCGGAAAGACCCAGCGAAAGATCAGCCATGCCAAGACAACTACAATGACAGCCTGCCAAAAAGCTGAGGCTCTCAATCTCATGGTTGATCACCAGTTTGTTTTGCCAAGAAACGCACTATCAGTTCCAGTTCTTTCACAACCATTGTTTCAGATATATCGGGCATCACTTGCGCGTAGCCCTCAACGATGACCGCGTTCGGCGCGATGATGCTATCGCGTATCTGGTCAACTGTTAGTCGCTTACCGACGTCGTGCAGACTGGGTCCGATCGCAGATTCGGTGTCCAGGACGGTATGACAGGCCGCACAAGCAAACTTCGCGATCGCTTCCTCCGCGCTCTGGGCAAGCATCGGTCTTGCCGGTTCGGTGATTTCGCCTGCCGCCGCCAAAGACTCATTCGTTCGTGCAGGCAACGCGACAGTTACCGGATTGCCATCCTTAGCCTGCAAATACGCAATGATCGCGCCAATCTCTACATCGGTGAGTTGGCTGGGAGGTTTGTCGACTGCAGGCATCGGGGATTCGGTATCACCGGAGCCCTTTTTGCCAAACCCCCGCACAACATAAATATTCGGATCCAGCATGGATTCGCGTACATAGCTGACGGCATCCACGGCATTGCCTTGGTAGCGCGGGTCTCCAATTCGCTCCAGTGATGTGCTCACAACATTGAGAGCGAGGAGGTCCGGTGCTCGGCCCAGGCTGTTGTGGCACAGCGTGCAAGCTCCCTTCCCCGGATACAACTCCTCACCAAGACGAATGAAAGAATCCATAGTCAACGCTGACACATCCACATGGATGTCTTCTGGCGCTTCGCCCTTCATCTGAGGAAGCACGTACGTCACCGCAGTAAATGTCAGCATCAGCGCCAGACTAAATCCCATGGTCCTTGCCAGCACGTTCATGCGACACCTTCGGCCGCTGCGCGATTGCTCAATCCGACCGCGGGTACTTGCCTGACGCTGCTCAAGTTAGCGACCCAAAAGATAAACAGCAGAAACATGAGAAACAGCACGGTCACGAAAGTGACCATATTGCCGACATATTGAAGAGTGGGAATGAAGTTATCGGCAGAGTTGTCTTTTACTACCGCGTACACGTGCCAGTGAGTACGGACAGAGGAGCGGACGTAGCCCATCAGCGCCATCAGCCATGTAAATGCGATGGGCAGGGCGAATAGGGCATATTGGGAACGTCCGGAAATCCTGCCCCACGAGACCGGTAAAGTCCTTGCCCCCTTGAATAGAAACGTGTCGATGACCACACCCGAGACAATTACGACCAACGTTGAGCCCACTTGCATTACGCTGGAACCCACTTTGTAAACGGTGTTTGTGAAATAACCGTAGTAGACGCCGGCAAAAATCACGTTAACGGTCGCCACTATGTAAATCGCAATCATCAAAGTGTTAGCCCAGCTTTCCCATGAGACCGTAATGACCTTATCGGCGCGCCTATATATCTGAAAGGAAAGAAAAGTGAAGATGAGCATCAGGAATACGGCAATATTTTTTGCGGGCATGATGCCCAACGGGCCCAGCACAGGGTGATTGCTGCCCCCGAGTCTCGTTATCTCATCAGCTGTGAAGATGATGTTGTGGGGTGTAACCCAAACGAGAAACCCGAGCACCAAAACTGAGGCGATGTACTTGACAAGCCATCGATACCGCCGGCTGCCTTCGGTGCGCGCCATACCGGCCCACAAGTAATAATTACCTGCGAACAATATGGCGCAAATGAGCACCGCCTGAATGACGAACAGCCATGCCAGAATGCCTCCCATCGCCAGAATCCCCATCTGCTGGGAGTAGGCATATATTTCAGCCGTCAGCCAGTAACCGGCAAACGGCAACGGTAAGAATGCGAGTATCGCAATGAAATTTGAGGTATAGCCCATCCAGTCGTAGTGAGCTTTCTCCTCTGCGGTCTTTGCGCAAAGAAACTTGAAGGCTGCATACGCTCCCACGACCGCGCCACCAAATGCGACGTTCGCAATAAAACGGTGAAGGTTTAGTGGGTTCCATAACGGACCTCTCATCACCTCCCAAATATTTCCTACCACAGCGCCGGCCGTGTCGATACCGGAAGGCGCCATCATGAAAGTAGTCCAGGAATTGGCCACGACTAGCAGCGTTGTTCCAACCGCGTTTAGCAGCAACCCCAGCGCCAGGTGAATCCATTTGCGATTGCCATATCGTAATGCATACCATCCGTAGTAATAGACATAGAGCAAGAGGCTCTCGAGGAAAAACAATGCGACATATACGAGCATTTGTGCGCCGAATACTCGCGTAGTCAAATACGCCATCAAGTCCGGATAGAGCATGTACAGGGACAACGTCAGGGCGCCTCCGAACAGCGCTGTAACAGCATAAGCCGTCAGGCTGATCTTCATGAACTCATGCGCCATATCATCGTAACGATCATCGTTGGTTTTGAAACCGATGAGTTCTATAACCAGCACGAAGATTGGAACTGCCAGCACCAATGCACCAAAAAACAGATGCATCTGGGCGAAAACCCAGACAAGGGAACGACTGCTTACCCCAATATTCGGATAGTCCGAGCGTTCTGGTTTTGGTGCGGAAATCAACGACGAAACGGATTCATCCGTTATTGCATCGCTATAGATGGGGGCAACTGGCTGTTCCGGTGCCTGGTCGGCAGCCCAAGCGACAGACGAAAATCCGCTCCCACTGAGTCCGATGATTGCCACGATCATGACCCGTAGTGCTTGTCGCCAGTTCCACAATGGACAACGCCAGCCAGAAATTTCTTGCCTGCCCTTTATTAATATTGTCCGATTTTGAAGTGCTCCAAATTCAGGGCGCGCGAATGGCGCAGGATTGACATGTCGGTGAAGCATTCACACTGCCTATTTATGACCGGTCTAAAAGAACAGATGCAACTCGAGAAAGTATTCAGTCTTATTCTGTACATCGCTTTGCGGTATGCCCCTGTTGTCTCGAACGCCGGCACGAAACTGGGTGAACTGGTTCAAGAAGGGTTCCCACACCAGACTGAATCGCTCACGCGCATTCTGCGCAATCTCATCTGATGGATCGTGATATTCATAGGAGAACTTTAGATTGTTGCCCCTGGATAGCAGCAGATTGAGCTCCACGATGGAGACGAATTCCTCGTCTGTGCTGTCGTCGATGATATCCGCAGCGGCCAGAATCCCTACGCGCCCTAGTTGCACGCCGCCATGCATTCCGTAGATCACAGTTTCGACGCCTTGCGCGTCGCTATTAGTGGAGTAGGAGCTACCCACGCGGAAACCCTTGCGCATATAGGCGAGTGAGGCAGTGACACGCTTGGAGCGATTGGTTTCCAGCGAGGCTCCTGTGCCATTGGTCGCTGCAATGTGTATGGCCCAGTTATTAGGCTCGTAGCCGATCTCCACGCCCGCGTCCGTGGTTCCGTAAGTGAATCCCGTGACCGCACGAGTGGCCGCACTATCGTCCAACAGGCGTAGACCGTAAGGGAGGAAGAACTCACCGGCCTTGACGTAGAATGATTTCCACTTCAGCAAGCCGAAGATCTCCCGGGCGTCACCACCGCCGGACAGCGTTTGATAGAACATCAAGCGTTCAGGTATCAGATCGATTTGCAGATAAATATTTTGCTTCCGCTGATCGAATACATCCTCCGTCGGGTTGTTGGGAGTCTTGGTTTGCTCGTAGCGCATTCGAAGATCGCCACCAATGGCGATGTAGTCATTCAGGCGACCCGAGAAAAAGCTACTGCTGGAATCGCTCCGGGAAGGATTTTCATCATCTTCATCGGACTCTCCCAGCATGTCCCTCCAGTTCCAAAAGCTCTTCGCCAGCCGGGTCTGTGTGTAAATGTTGGCGTACTCCGTGCGTTTGCCGCCACCGGTCATGTTCACGTGGCATTTGGAGCACTGGTAGCCCTCCAGAATCGCCAGATAAGGTTCGGCCCGGACACTCGATGCTCCCCAAAGAACCAATCCCAGGATACATAGTGCCGCACAGTTGGACCGATTCCGAAAGCGGCGGGCGCTCTTAATTTTTTCTCGTTTCATGGTCCGATTACCTATGTTCATTCAAGCATTACTGTGAGAGCACATTTATTGACAAACTTCATTCTCCGCGCAGAAGGGGGCACCATCCGAAATCCAAATCCGAATGATGGTCTGTTGCATCTGGGTCAGCGGCGCCAAACCGTACGGCATCCGCTTGTGTGGATCATGTTCGGTAATCCGTCTCCACAAATTGCTGCCGTCGGGATCAAACGGCATGACTGTATAGCCGTCTACCACGCCGAAGTAATTGTCCATGCTAAGCACCACGCCCCTGGGGGGGCATTGAAGGTCGGCCAGGCAACGCGGATTGGATGGGACAAGGCTGTGGCAGGTCGTACAGACCTGCAATGTTTCGTTCCACACATGCGCCCAGGAGGCCCCTGGATCGGTTGCGGAAGAATTAGCAAATCCTGTCACTTGCTGAGACTGACACCCGGGAGTACCGTCGGCGATCCAGTCCCACAGGTTCTGGATCGTCTCCTCTGTCAGAGGGGGATTAGAGAGTGGCATCTGAGCGCCCACGATCGCTTCACCGTTCGGACCTGAATCCTCGACTTTCCAGATCACGTAACTCGCCGCCGGATTGCCCGATTCGATCACCACCAACGGCGGCATCTCGCCACTCGTTCGCCCTACATTGGCACAGGAGTCAGACTCCGAACTCCAATTAACGCCTAGCGGGGCCCCTGCTCCCGTGTGGCACTGAGTACACTCACCACTAAAGACATTGCTCTGCAGCCAGGCCAGTGTGGCATTGGGGTTGCCGCTGGCTCCTCCGTTGCCGCCGTTACCGCCTCCAGGATCATCGTCAATTGGATTGCCGTTCTCGTCGAGACCCTGACCACTGCCCGCCCCACAGCCACTTAACAACGAGATAGCAGCCAGGCAGATGAGATGCCTGACGAATGGATCGTGGACCGTTTTCGGCGTTTGTGTCATTAAGATTGATTCTCTTGTTAAATCTGCGCGAGCATCATCCGCCCTTGCCGGCCGCCTTGTCCTAGTCGGGTCCGGGGCGTCGAACCTGGTTCGGATTTTCCCGAAACAGCCAGTACACAAAACCTTTCTTTTGCTCCAGCGACTGGACGAAATCGACCAGTTGCCAGCGCTGCTCATCGGTCAGGTCGTCGAACGCCGGCATGGGCGTGCCATTCAGCGCGCCGGTGAATACACGATAGATATCCTGATCCTGCTTGCCATTGGCGAAATAGGGTCGGGTCAGGTCGCCCGGTTGGATGGGGACGTCCCAGTCGTCCACCAACTCGTCAGCCTTCGGGCCATCGCCCCTTCCGTCTGCGCCATGACATGAGTCGCATTCCTGCTCGATAAAGAGTTGCCGCCCCGCAGCAATGGATGTCAAACTCGGTTCGAATGGCCTGTCCTCGGGAATTTCCAGGATGTCCTCTGGTTGCGGCAGCGAATACGGGTCTTCGAACCATGGAGAAAAGGTCTTGATGTATTGCACCACAGCCTTGATATCGGCTTGGGAAAGCACATCCTTCCAGCGCGGCATCTCCGTTCCCGGTACACCCTCGCGGACGGTGCGTTCCAGATCCTCGTCGATGGGTAGAGCGCCGCTAACCGTGGTGCGGAATTTATAGACGCCCCTGCGGAAGTTTTGCGGTGCGGGATCGAAGCCTTTCGCAGCCGGGCCATTGCCGTCGCCCCGAATACCGTGACAGGGCACACAGGCCCGGAAATAGATTTTCCTGCCGCGCTCCAGATGCACTTTGTTGCTCAGGCCGTCCACCCTGGTCTGCAGGGCCGCGACGATTTCTGCCATTGATTCGTCCTGCGAAACCGCGGCTGTTGGCATCAACAGCACGACGATAAATCCGACGAGAATGGCCAGGCGGATTCCCAGGGTAGGAGCTGTTCTATCTCCCAGTTCCATCACTGTGTCCTCTGTGCTGCAGATGCATCTGGTTGCCAGCCATGGGTCGGGTCAGGAAGTTCTCCTGACCCGACCTTGGCACACTGTTAGCCGGGCCGTTGATCAGGGCACAAACGGCACGGCGCGCGCAGATCCATCAGGAAGGATGATCAGATGCGTCGCGTTCGCTCCCGGATCACCCTCAGCCATGAAGGCCGGCAGGGTGCCCGCAGCATCCTTGTTGCTGCTATCCACGCCACTTCCGTCGTCACCCTTGCGGGTCCCGGTCGTAGTATCGGCAGGAGCGGCATAGATGACATGCTTATCATCGGC
>Ga0255052_10000735_pt1 | contig 25754 bp, 24 predicted proteins | sample JV7_2_21_MG_FD_188632 | JGI IMG/M metagenome (GOLD analysis project Ga0255052, IMG submission 188632) | Seawater microbial communities from Jervis Inlet, British Columbia, Canada - JV7_2_21 | ecosystem: Environmental > Aquatic > Marine > Inlet | place: Canada: British Columbia | collected...
CTGTTCTTGCTGGTAATGACAGTTACGTGGTTTCCCGACCCTCTGCCAGGGAGCAAGAATGCGACGGGCTCACCAGCTTGGCGAGCAGTTGCACCAACGCTTCCTTACGCATGATGGGTCGCACGGGGACCGGTTCAGACTGTGGCAGCGTGAGGCTCTTGACGCAGAGGCGCCAGTCACCATCCAGCCGCTGTCCGTAGTGTTTGCATTCCATACAGAGCATATCGCTCTCTTTCCCTGTTCTACGGTTCCTAGCTGTCGCCGCCGGGTCCGACACAGATCGTGTTTGCGGTAACCGGCACCGAGCCAGGACCGTGGTCGCAAACCTTCGCGGACTCTGGTGTGTGCCACGGGTCGTGGCACACCTGCACCTCGCCCTCGTGCTGGACCGCTGGATGAAGACGGGGCGACGGTGAGTCGCAAATCGGGCACCGATCTGGTTTTTCTGTTGTTCGCATTCGTTCCTCCGTGTTCAGCAGTTACTTCGCACCGAATTTGGCGCGAAGTTGCATCGCGATGTGCTTGACTACGGCTGCAGAATGCTCGCCGCACTCGTCGCAACTGTCCTCGTAGTCGGTGGCCAGCACCTCCACGTAATCCGCCGCGTCGTCGCCCTGGGCGAGCAGCCTCTTCATATCCTCGAACGGCACCGTCACTGCTGAAGGCAGCATCCCGACGCGCGGGAACCGCCTCAGCATGGCGGCTATCTCTTGCTTGGTCATATCGTCCTCTGGCCTGTTGGTAGTTTCGGCATCATGTCCTCCCCGTCTGACAGATGTTAGCTAACGACGGGAACACACTCCCCGTCCTCGCAACCGTGCCCGCAGCAGTCGTCGCAGGCGTAGGCCGGAGTCAGGGCATCTTCGTAAGAGCCAAAGCATGTCGGATGCTTGCTGCCACAGTGCGCGCACACCCGCGGCCCGTAACGGTTGATAGCCGAGGCAATGGCGACGGCTTCCTCGTAGCCTTCATCTTCGCCGTCGCATTCGCAGACGAGGTTGCCGTCTGCATCCCACACGGCGTGCTGCATCCGTTTGCCGTTGCAGCCATCGTAGGGTGCTGTGACGTGCCAAGATGTCGGTCTGTTCTCCGGTACTCTATCCACATTTCCTCCTCGCTTCGGCCCTGAGTGACAGTTACGTGGTTTCGGGCACAGAGACGCCGGAATGCTTTTCAATCACCTTCCGGACTTCGGGGTGTTGCCGCGCGAGCCACGTTTTGCGAGTGTCTCCCTCCTCGAAGCATCGCACATAGGCCGTCTTCGGTGAGTAAGACAGACCGCATCGCCGACAGCGCCGCCCAATGCCCGGCCCGGGGATGTGCTGCAACTGCTTTCCCATCTGCTGGTCTCCCTGTTTGACAGTTGTCAGTCCCTCATGTTGGGCTTCTTCAGTGTTTGGTTCTTGTCGCAGACGACGAGGGTGCCCCAGGTAGCAGGACGTCTAGCGTAGCTGGTCTTGACAATGCACCAGATGACCGTCAGTCCTCGAGGAGCCTTCTTCGGTGCTGAGCCATCACCATCGGTCATGTACACAGCAATCTGAGGGCGTGGTCGCAGCTTCTTCCGTACGTACTCCAGTGCGGCGTGGAAGTCGGTGCCGCCTCTTCCCTTGGCGTTCAGTCTGGGGATGTCTTTGATTTTGACTCGCTTGGCACTGTGGACCTGCGTGTCTGCATCTACCACCCAGATCTCTTCTACATCGGTACCCTTCAGTACGTGAAAGATTTCGTTGTTGACCTGCTGTAGCTCGTCGTCACCCATGGACATTGAGGTGTCACGGATGACCACAATCTCGATTTCCTGGTCTACCAAACCGGGTTGTACGATTCCGATTATCCCGGAGGACATGGAGGGGCGCATCATGGAGTAGTCAGCCCCACCTGCCATGATGCGACCTAACGCACGGTTCAGCAGGTTGGAGAACAGCCGGCGCCACGGTACCGCTGGCTTGGTGTACCGGGTCTCAATGAGTGTTTCGTAGTGACCAGGAACGCTACCAGCACCGTGTTGCTTTGCGTACGATTGAATCTCGTCCAGGGTCTGGTGACGTGCAGCTTCTACTTCGATGTCACTCTTGCCGTGCTCGGCATCTAGCGTGTCTTCTAGTGAGGGGTCGGTAACACCTCCAGCAACACCACCACAGGCGCCGGAGCCTACCTTGGGCTGCCAGCTACCTTCTCCTTGACCTGAATCTTCCTTGTCTTGCCCCGGGCCGCCCTTTCCAGGGGCTCCCATTGCCTTCTCGCAGGTATCTTGGAGGGTTGACTGTGTGTCCTGCATCTTCTCTTCCAACAGATGGTAGTACTGCTCCATCGTGAGGAAGGGTGCGAACTTGAACTTCTCTGGGACAACTACCCAGGAGGGTAGAAGGTAGCCCTCTCGGAGGAGGACGCAGTTGATGGCCAGGTCACCAGCGATGTTGGCCATGTCCTTGTTGGGCAGTGCCTCGAGACGGTCGAACCCTCTCAGGGGGTGCTCGCACTCGTGGTACAAGCACCCTCCGATGATGGCGTCTCTGGTCTTCTCGTCTTTGAACTCCGGCTCGGAGAGGAGCCAGGGCATGCCGATGTACAACACTAGCCCACGGGTCACACCCATGGTGACCTCTGGCTTCCACACTGGAACCGGGCTCAGGTTCAGTAGTGTAGAAGCGACGTATGGAGCCCGGTTCAGTAGGTAGGAGCGCGCATTGGCCAGTCGGTTTAGCGCCGCTGATTCGTCGTTCCTTTGGCTCATTGGATGTACTCTAGTTGTCCTGTCTCGCTGAGCTTGTTGCAGATGTCTTCAGCTATGTCGGAGACCTTGGTGTTGGAGCAGTTGGTGTCCAGGTCAGCCGCAATCAGTCGAGCTGCGGGGAGCTTGGCGGAGTCTGCATACCCCTTGTCGATGGCCTTCTGTATGAGCTGCCAGCACAGGATGGCCATCTCGAACCGTTCCTTCTCATCCTCTATTGCGACCACGTAGTCCCCGGCGGCATCCAGCACGGTGCGAGCGATGTCCAGTCGTCGAGGCATCTTCCACTTGCCAGTGAGGGCGTCGATGGGTAGAGGCAGGTCTTGTTTGGCCATGTAGGCGGTCCATTCAGTAGCGAGTCCTTCGCCTACCAAGCTGCCGACAATCATGGGTTGAATCTTGTCGTCCATACCTAGACAGCGACAGGCCGTAACCGCCCAGATGGTCATGGACCACGTTCGTAGTGAGGGCCAGGGGCCTCCAGCACGGGTGTCCTCTGGGTCGGGCTCATCGAGGAACTTGTTGCGAGTTACGTGGTCCTTGCCCTCGCTCTTGTCTTTCCAGGTGCCACCACCTGCCTTGATGAAGCTCGTGGTTGTGTCGAGCACGTTGACGTAGTGGGCATGCCAGTTCAGTTTGACGAGCTGCTTGGCGTCCGCCATGTTCGGCGCTTCAATCTTGTACTGTCCCTTCATCCAGATGTTCCACGGGTCCACTCCGGGAGGAGTGTAGCTATGGTGTGCCATGCGGTTGGCCAACGGGATCTCCATGTCCCGTCCATTGGCGGCAACGTCAGCCGGATTCATGGCTAGAACCATTCGTGTACCAGGTGGCAGCTGGTACTCACCTACCTGTCGTTCATCTACGAAGGACATGCAGGCAGATTGGGTGGCACGCGTAGCGGAGGAAATCTCATCCAGGTTGATGACAGAGTCCTCCAGCTCCATGCACGCTTTCACTTGTGGCATTCCACACTCGATGGAGACGCCATCTTTGGTGGGCACGTAGACTCCAGCGAAGTGCTGCGGTTCTTTGGTGGCGCACCACACCGAGAAGCACTCTAGTCCAAGCGCACCAGCGATGGCTGAGATACGCTTGGTTTTGGCAACACCGGGTGGCCCAATGACGTTGGTCGGTACACCCCAGAGCACCGTATCCTTCCTCGGATTCCATCCGAGTGGGGTCGACAGCATGACGGTTAGAAGTTGCTCGAACTTGTCCATGTTCTCCTCAGGGGAATTGGATGTAGGCAATGCGGCCGAGCGTGTTGCTCGACCGCAGCCTACTCAGCCGGTTGACTGCATGAACCTCTCTCTGTCCTTCTTGCAGCCGTGGGTGCACTCGCCACTCCTCCAGCAGCGCTCTTCAGTACCTTCTTCGCACTCTCCGCAGTTGGAGATGTCGAGTTCATCCCAGTACTCGAGGACGGAGTTGTTCAGCGTGCGCAGACAGTGAGTACACAGGACATCTGGCGCGCCGCCTACGGTGTATTCTACTTCAATCTTGCCTTGTGGCTCTCGGTCTGAGACTTCCCACTCGACATAGTTGATGATTCCTACGAGCTCCGCTTCGAGGATGTCGCTGCCGCATACCTTGCAGTGACAGATGGAGTTACTGACGTTCGTTGTCTCCACTTCCTCCTCTTGTAGAGCCTTGAACTGTTCTTCCCAGCACTCCAGGTCGAGGAAGTAGGGGTAGTACAAGTACTCCCCTTTCTCACTGAGAACGGAGGCGAAGTGCACTTCGTACTGCCCGCCGTTCTGTACAAGATGCACCCTCACCACTTGGAGGAGGAGGACTTCATCACAGGCGTGGAAGTCCTCCCCACAGGCTCCGCACGCCTGCTGGGTTTGGCAGAGTGCGTGCTCGAGTCTGTTCTCCTCAGCGGTCAGGGCAGCCGGTCCCATATTAGTTGGGTTCGTTCCGAGTGCGCCCATCGTCTTTCCACTGTCTCCAATCTCGGGTCTGGACCAAGCCCGGTGGTTGGGTCCGCGTCCCAGAGGAGTATGTCCAAGTACTCCACATCGTTACGCGGACTCAAGTGAATCAGTCTCCGCATCTCTTGCGGTTGTAGTATCTCTCCAGGATGTTGTACCCGGAGATGCAGCTCTCTTTCAAAGAGGTCGTCTACAAGGTCCTCCTTGTCAGCACACAGCCCAAACCATCCTTCGACCTCATCGTTGATGCCGGGGTACAGCTCGTTGGTCCAAGGGCACCACGTACCGGGCGCTGCGATGTCCAATAATAGCTCCAGGTCTCGCTGGTTTACGAACGAAGAGAACTGTTTGTTGTCCACTACCCTGGCCCGAATACCGCCCAGCGCTCGACCAGGTAGAGGAGCGTAGGCTGTCACCACCTGCCAGTAGCGGTCTGAGTGCTTGGGGTCATCGAAGACTGCTCCAGTTAGCCCAAGCTGCTCCTGCAGAACTCTAGTTCCCGGTACTACTGTCAGTGGGGTGCTGTACGGGTTTACTAGCATGCTCTTCCTGCTCAATTCTTCTGACGTGGCGAGAGAGCCAGATGACCAGGCCCTGCCCAATCCCCACGACGCAGCCCCACCAGAACATCAGCTCATCCCGGTGATGGCGTCGATGTCCTCCTCGAGTTGGGAGGGCTCCTTGTCTTCAGTACCTTCGATGTCTTCGTCTTCCTCTTCTTCTTCTTCTTCTATGTCCTCATCCTCGATGTCCTCATCCTTGTTCTGAGGCTCGTTGGTCATGGCCGCTCCTTCTGGATTGGTTGTTTATCTCTCATGGTTCTTATGCCGGTGTATCCATACTTCTTGCAGTCGCTGACATCGGTGCGGTACGCTATGCGTAGGGCTACATGGCGTATCTGGACACCAACGAGGCACACCACGACTTGAAGGTTGGTGTCCTGGATGGAATCAAGAGCAACTTTCCCATCGAGGGAAAGAAGCAAAGCATCCACCTCGAAGGCTTGGACGTACGCGATGGGGTCATGGACCCCGAGGATGTAGCAGAACAGCACACCGCCAAGGTGGAGGGTAAGAGCTGGGCAGCTCCGGTCTACGGCAAGCTGAAGATGGTGAACAACGACACTGGTGAGACCGTCGACACCAAGGAGATGAAGCTGGCTGAGGTACCGCGCATGACCAAGCGGTACAGCTACATCGTCGATGGCAACGAGCTCCAGGTCGACAACCAGTGGCAGCTCAAGCCTGGGGTGTACGCCCGCCGGCGTAGGAACGGGAAGCTGGAGACTCGGTTCAACCTGGCGAACAAGGCGTCGTTCCATGTCACCCTTGACCCTGAGAAGAAGCAGTTCCTCATGGAGCGGGGTAAGTCCAGGGCCATTCCGGTCTATCCCCTCATGAAGGAAATGGGGATTGACGATGACACCTTGGAGAAGAAGTGGGGCAAGGAGGTCTTTGCAGCGAACAAGACCGGTAGGAATGTTTCCACTGCCTTGGAGCGCTTCTACAAGGCGGACAAGAAGCGTGCTCCCAAGGATGCTACGGAGGCGCGTGAGTACTTCCACCAGGTGATGCGGGACTCCAAGCTCCGCCCTGAAGCTACTGAGCTGACCCTGGGCAAGGGGTTCAAGCAGGTAGAGGGAGACACGTTCACTCGAGCCACCAAGAAGATGATTGACGTCTTGGGTGGCGCGCCGGAGGACGAGCGAGACTCACTGGCGTTCAAGGAGCTCAGGACCACGGCTGACTACGCTAAGGACAAGCTCACCGAGTGGCGGACCCAGAAGACCATCAGGCAGAAGGCCACTCGCAAAATCAACCACGCCACGAACATCCGTGAGGTAATCAAGTCCGACACCTTTGGAGAAGCCGTCAAGTCCACCTTCACCAAGAATGCGCTGGCTCGTACAGCAGACCAGGTCAACCCGGTGGAGATGATTAGCTCCTCCTTCCAGACCACGGTGATGGGACCTGGAGGGATTCAGTCGGAGCAGAGCATCAACGATGAGACCAAGCTCATCAACTCCAGCCACCTGGGCTTCTTAGACCCTATCCATACCCCGGAAGGCAGCAAGACTGGGGTCAGCCTGCATTTGCCCCTGGGTGTGAGGAAGGTTGGAAACACTCCTACTGTCCCAGTTTACAACCTGAAGACCGGCAAGCCTGAGCGCATCAACCCTACTACGTTTCACAAGTCGAAGGTTGTGATGCCCGACCAGGTGACCTGGAAGGATGGTCGCCCGATACCAGTATCTGAGTCGGTTCAGGTTTCAGGTACGGGCAATGAGGTAGCCGAGGACAAGTTCAAGAACGCCGATTACGCCATGCAGGACTCGTCTCAGCTCTTCAGCATGACGAGTAATCTCATCCCGTGGTTGGGTAGCAACTCGGGCAACCGTGCTAGCTACGCGGACTCTCAGATCAGTCAGGCCATCTCCCTCAAGCATCGTGAGGCTCCCTTGGTGCAGGTGGGTACCAGAGATGACCTCAAGCTTGGGAACACCTTCGAGGGGTTCATGGGCAAGCAATCAGCCCACTCCTCTCCCGTAGATGGTCAGGTAGTAGCTGTCTCCAAGAATGCTGTGACCATCAAGGGTGGTGACGGGAAGAAGCGGAAGGTGGGGTTGTACAACAACTTCCCACTCAATGACCCCAAAGCTGTGCTGGACTCCACCGCTCGAGTCAAGAAAGGGGACGCAGTCAAGAAGGGGCAGGTTGTTGCCGACAACAACTTCACCCAGGACGGGAAGCTGGCGCTTGGCACCAACCTGCAGGCTGCCTACATCCCCTTCAAGGGGCTGAACTTCGAGGACGGTGTGGCTATCAGTGAGTCCGCCGCCAAGAAGATGACCAGTGTCCACATGCACAAGCCAGACATCCAGCTGGCGGACACGGCAGTCACTGACCCGAAGCAGTATCGTATCCACCACCCTGAGTCGTTCACCAAGGACCAGTATGAGAGGGTGGACGAGAAGGGGATAGCCAAGGTGGGGCAGCGGGTGCTGCCGGGTGACCCACTGGTACTGGCGACCAAACCCTATGAGCTCAAGGGGCGCATGGGGATTCGCTCGGTGCGAAAGAGCCTCTCCACGCAGCAGTCAGACAATGCACTGCGCTGGAAGTCTGACCACCCGGGTGAGGTAGTCGGGGTTCACAAGGACAAAAAGGGGAACGTCACTGTTCATGTGAAGACCGAGGAGCCAATGCAGGTTGGGGACAAGGTCGCAGGGAGGCATGGCAACAAGGGTATCGTGACCTCCATCGTCCCGGACAACGAGATGCCGGTCATGACCAATGGTAAGGCCATCGACATTGCGTTGAACCCCTCTGGTGTCCCTGGGCGTATGAACATGGGGCAGGTGTTCGAGACGGTGGCGGGGAAGATTGCCCAGAAGACTGGCAAGCCCTACGTGGTCAAGAACTTCGAGCATGGGGTAGACCAGCTCGATAAGATTCAGGGTGAGCTCAAGAAGCACGGACTCAGTGACACCGAGGAGCTCAAGGACCCGAAGAGTGGTCAGAGCTTGGGCAAGGCGCTAGTTGGTCCGCAGCACATGCTCAAGTTGAACTTCCAGATTGACAAGAAGATCTCAGCTCGAGCTGGCAATCCCCTCGAGGGCAGCGAGCCGGAGTACTACGACCCCTCTACCCTCATCCCCTCTGGTGGTGGGAAGACAGGCGGGCAGAGCATCGGTAACTTGGACCTGTACGCCCTACTGGCGCACGGAGCGAAGGCCAACATCCGAGAGATGCAGACCTGGAAGAGTGAAGGTCCAGACACGCGTGGGGAGGGCTCACGGTGGGACTCTCAGCACAACGAGGTGTGGCGGAACATCCAGAATGGTGACCCCATCCCTCCACCGAAGAAGACATTCGCCTTCCAGAAGTTCGAGGACATGCTGCGCGCCTCGGGCGTGAACGTGGAGAAGAAGGGCCACCGGCTTCAAATCTCACCGTTGTTGGATAGCCAGGTCCTCAAGATGTCGGCGGGGGAGCTCAAGGACCCCTCAGCTCTGACGTACAGCAAGCTCGACAGGAATGGGGAGCCTGTTCCACGACCTGGTGGTCTGTTCGATACCCGGATGACGGGTGGTCACGGTGGGAAGAAGTGGACCCACATGAAGTTGGCGGAGCCGATGCCAAACCCGGTGTTCGAGCCAGCCGTCATGAAGGTATTGGGGATGCCCAAGAAGGACTACCACGCGGTGGTTCAGGGCGACAAGGCAGTGAAGAATGGCAAGCTCGTTCCGTTGGAGACCCCTGGTTCCAAGGCAGGGGGAGCTGCCATCGTGGACATGTTGGGGAAGGTGGACGTCGACAAGGAGCTGAAGAAGTCAGAGACAGCGCTCAACCAGCTGAAGCTACCGGAGAACCTTGCTCATCGAGACAGTACTCCGAAGCTCGATACAGCGATGAAGAAGGTCCGGTACCTGCGGACGCTGAAGAAGCTGGATATGAGTCCCAAGGACGCGTACTCCATCAACAACCTACCCATCATCCCGCCGGCGATGAGACCAGCTTCGGTGCTACCAGATGGGAACGTCCACTGGGCGGACCTCAACGGGTTGTACTCTCAGATGGGGCAAATCAACGGGAAGATGAAGGACCCCCGTTTGCGCAAGTACATGGGGGACAAGGACCTGAAGGACAAGCGCGCCGAGATGTACGATGGTCTGAAGGCCCTGGTGGGTGTGGGCGGTACCTACGCTGACCGTCAGGGTGATGACAAGGGGGTGCTGCTGCAGCTCCATGGCAAGGAGCCGAAGAAGGGCTTCTTCCAGGGCACGTTGCTCAAGCGTCGGCAGGACATGAGCATGCGCTCCACCATCACGCCGGACCCGGGGATGGGAATCGACAACGTGGGGCTCCCGGAGGAGAAGGCGCTGACGTTGTTCAGGCCCTTCGTGACGAAGAAGATAGTCGACTTAGGAGCAGCGAGGGACCCCCTTGAGGCTCAGGACATGTTGTCCAAGAAGAAGAAGGACAAGATGGTCTACAAGGCGCTCGATGCAGTGATGCAGGAGCGCCCTGTTCTTCTGAAGCGAGACCCAGTGCTGCACAAGCACAGCGTGCAAGCATTCAATGCCCATCGAGTACCCGGTAGGGCAATTCAGATTCATCCTCTCGTCACTGGTGGGTACAACGCCGACTTCGATGGTGACACGATGAGGCCTTCGTCCCTGTCAGCAAGGAGGCAGTGGAAGAAGCCAAGAGCATGATGCCCTCGAGCAACCTGTTCAATGCAGGGAGTGGGGACGTGGCCTACACGCCTACGCTCGAGAGCAACCTGGGGCTCTACAAGATGAGCTTGGTCACGGGCGAGGGGAAGAAGCGCTTCAAGAACCCAACGGATGCGCTCAAGTCTGCTCGGGATGGCAAGACCAAGGTCACAGACCTGGTGAGCGTGGGTGGGAAGAAGACCACAGCCGGGAGAATCATGCTGGCATCTGCAGTACCGGAGGGGATGCAGAACCAGATGCTCTACGACACCAAGCTTCGTTTGGACAAGAAGGGCATCAAGAGTACCTACGCGCAGCTGGCCAAGGACCACAGGTCTGACTTTGGAGAGTCGGCCTCGAGCCTCATGAAGCTGGGCTACGACGCATCCTATGGCTCCATCAAGGTGCGCAACCCAGAGACGAAAGGTACGGCCTTCGCTGTTGAGAAGGAGGCGGAGGACCCCAAGAAGAACGTTCAGTTCCTCCCGATGGGGACGCACTCCTTCAGCTTGGACGACTTCAAGACGGACAAGAAGACTCGAGACCCGCTGGTAGCTCAGGCCCGGAGGAAGATAGCTCAGATCAACAGTGTACCTGGGCTCAGCTCCAAGGAGAGGCGCCGTCGTAGTACTGACGCGTGGTTTGATGCCACCGAGAAGATGAAGAAGACGCACACCGCCAAGATGGAGAAGAGCCCGAACAACCTGTACATGATGAATCAGGCAGGGGTGAAGCCAGGTTGGGATCAGTACCAGCAAATCAAGCTTGCCCCCATGCTCCTCGTAGACGCCAAGAACGAGATCATCCCCACCCCGGTAACCAAGAGCTACTCTGAGGGACTGGATGTCGGTAGCTACTGGACCCAGCAGTCTGGAGCTAGGCGCGGGGTAGTACAGAAGGTTCAGGAGGTAGCTGGTCCTGGAGCGTTCACCAAGCAGCTCATGAACACCTCGATGGGTTTAGTAGTGAACGAGGACGACTGCGGGACGAGGCGCGGTATTACCCTCAAGGCCAACTCCAACGACATCTACGACCGAGAGCTCATCAAGGACCTGACGGTGAAGGGAAAGACCTTCAAGGCGGGGACCCTCATGACGCCGGACGTGGTTGGTCACTTCAGGGCAGCCGACAAGAAGATGACGGTGCCAGTGCGGAGTGCGCTCAAATGTGAGCATGGCAAGGGTATCTGTCAGAAGTGTGCTGGGCTGGCTCCAGACGGGAGCTACTTCAAGAAGGGCACCAACGTAGGGGTGCTGGCTACACAGTCACTAGGGGAACGTTCTACCCAGCTGGCTATGAAGGCGTTTCACTCTGGTGGGATTGCCAAGCGTCACGGGGGCACAGTACGCGTGGCGGACAGCTTCAAGCGGGTGTTGAACCTGACTGAGCTACCCAAAGATCCACCCAATGCGGCTCGCATCTCCATGAAGACGGGGAAGGTAGACAAGATTGAGCGAGACCCACTGGGTGTGAACGTGTGGGTCGGCGGGCAGAAGCACCACGTACCCAAGGACCCCTACGGTAACCCTCTACATCAGCCAATGGTCGGTGCAGCTACTCCCGGGTGGAAGCCACCCAAGATTGGGATGAAGGTAGAAGCTGGGCAGCCGCTGAGTGATCCCACTCGTACCTTCGTGAACCCGCACGACCTGTACAAGGCTACCGGGAACATGGAGGTGGTTCAGAACCACCTGGTCAACGAGCTGCATGGCATCTATGGCAACGAGGGAGTACGTCGTCAGCACACTGAGCTCGTGGTCAAGGGGATGAGTGACCTCACCCGGGTGACCAACCCTGGAGATGCGGAGCACATCGTGCGGGGAGAGTATCAGTCAGCCTCGCAGGTGCGGGCGATGAACAAGGGGCTAGCCTCAGGTGGCAGGAGGCCAGTACAACACACGCCTATTTTGAAGGGTATCTCCATCACTCCACTTGAAGTACAAGAGGACTGGATGGCCAAGCTGAACCATCGTAAGCTCCGGCAGACGATTGCAGAGGGTGCTATGACTGGAGCGTCTTCTCACCTACATGGGGAGCATCCAGTACCTGGCATGGCCTACGGCGCGGAGTTTGGCATGACCGAGAAGCACAGGTTCCAAAAGCCACACCTCAAAGATGTACCGAAGTGGGCTTACTAGATGGAACCATTCGACGGGCACATCCCAGACTACGACCGTCCGTTACCAGCGCTGCGCACTGGTGCCACGCGTGGTCATGGTAGCGAAGCCGCCTACATTCATGAAGCTCGAGTAGTGGATGTGAACTACATCAACTGGACAGCGGATGTAGTCACGCAGTTCGACGCCCGCTTCTACAACGACATCCAGATTGCTTCTCCGTACATGCACCCCAACCGTGGGGAGGGCATCTACGTGATGCCGGAGATCAACTCGAAGTGTCTGGTGTGCATCCCGAGTGATGGTCCACCTCCCTTCATCTTGGCTTTCATCATGCCGATGGAGGAGAAGGACCAGCCGGAGGAGGACGACACGGACTCCGAGGGAGGGATGGGCCCTGCTACCTTCGCTGGCGGAAGAACGCGTGGGAAACCCGGGGATATTGTCCTCAAAGGCAGGGACGGGAACTTCATGGTGCTGCACCGGGGAGGGGTGCTGCAGATTGGAGCGACCGAGCTCGCGCAGCGCATCTACATCCCTATGCACAACATCGTCACGGATGTCAGCCAGAACTACGCTCATCAGAACACGGGTGGGGCCATCAACTGGGGAGTGAGCTCGAGCTCCACTGACGAGAACCCGGAGACTGAGTTCAGTCAGACCTTCCGATTGTTCGCCAACGATGAGAAGGCGGACATCAAGGTAGCGATGGGGAAGGTACACCAGCCAGTCATCGAGCCACCGGATGAGTCAGGGGAGTTCGCCGGGCTCAACGAGCTGGGGATAGGTACGACTCAGCCAATCTGTCTCGAGTGCATCATCGCCCCCGGTGGGTTCAACGCAGAGAGTGGAGTCCCCGACCCCAGTGCCATCATGGGAACGAAGATGAAGTTCTTCTTCGACCGTGGAGGAGGGGGTTTTCTGCGGGCGGAGGGAAGTGTACTCATCCGTGTGAAGAAGAAGCTCCGCATCATTTCAGATGAGGACATGCACCTCAAAACAGGTGGGTTTCTCACGCTCGAGTCGGAGAAGATGATTCGGCTGCTCAGCAAGACGGGGCTGCAGATTGGTGGTGAAGGTGGTGTCATCAACCTCAACGGTGGAGAGAACCCGGTTGCCACTGTGGGCTCTACTGTGGCGATTACCGTTCCGGCAGTACCTCCCATCTTCGTAATCCCCATTCCTCCAGGAACTCCGGGGGTGCCCGCAAATCCTGCTGCGATAGGAATCATACAGCCCACAGTACTCAACCCTCTCTCCACCTTCACTGGTGTCATCCGCACGGGTAATCCCACCGTCCTCGCATAATGCCCCTCGGTACACCAAAGTCTGCGACGTTGGGCTCGTTCAACGTAGGGTTGGCCGCAGCCATCGGGTTCCTGAACCCACTAGGGATACAGATAGACGCTCTTCTAGCTGCAGGACTGGGACCCTTCACAGCGCAGTTGTCAGCACAGCTCAATGCCTCTTTGGCTGCGCAGGCTACGTTGGCCATTCAGTTCGACCCAACTGCAAACATCAGAGTGTTGGCCAACGCGTTGGTACAATTGCAAGCGGCGCTCGAGGCTGCCCTGGTAGTAGATGTAAGCGTGGGGATACAGGCAGAGTTGAACATCGTGGCCGACCTCGCTGCTACGTTGGCGATACAACTAGGTGGTCTGCGCTTAGCCATTGAGGCCGCACTGGCCATCAAGATTCCAGCGCTGGCGCTGGCAGCCGAGCTACAAGCTCACATGAACGCCACAGTGTTCGGCTTTAGCTTTGATGGTGACACGCTAGCTACAACTGGCGGGGACATCTCCACCTTGTTCAACAGCGGTTTGGTGGATGGAGCTGCTGAGATTGGCCCTGGTGAGACAGTCGGAGGAGTTGTACTCCTGGGCAGCGCCACTTTGGCTATAGACGCCATCTTTGCCATAATCACGATACCGTAGGTACTATCCAGAGGACGCCATGCAAGACCATCAGCCACTGTTCTTCCGTCCCGAAGAGTACATCGAGAAGACCGCTGGAGAGGTGGACCTCCCGGAGGACCCCAATCAGTGGCCGCAGGAGATCCTGCAGGAGCTGTACAAGCAGGTCCCGTACATTTCGGATTACCAGCCCCACGTGGAGATGCAGAAGGCTGATGCCGAGCGTGGGTACGGGTTTGGTCATGTCGAAATCATGAACCAGACCGAGACTCCGCAGGGCGCGTCGGACATGGAGATGGAGTCCACTGGTGTGCGGTCAGTCCGCATCCCCTTCGTCATCAAGGAGAAGAAGCTCTCTCCCTTCGACCTGCTCATCAACGACGCGTCGAAGGTGGTGCCACTGACAGAGAACCGTTTGCGTCAGTCCCTCTTCCGCCCGCAGGCATTCGATGTCACCAGCAAGACGCCCGGTGACCAGAGCATGATTGGGCAGCTCTACCCGCCGTACCGGACCGGCAGAGGGTTCGGTGGTGGAGGAGTCTCTTTGAACGCCGGTGGGCAGATGGGCTACAAGCTCAGCTCGGCGGAGGACCTCGAGTCGTATCTGCTGGGTGCTGCGAGCGAGGAGCAGAAGAAGGAAGCTGCTGGACAGAGCGAGGCAGCCGTAAGAATCGCTGGAGCTCTAGCGGGTGGAGCAGCTGGGGAGTCAGTAGACGCGCCCTTCTTGGGGCTCCTGGCTGGTGGTCTCGCTGGTGGGAAGGCGGGTGCGGGGGCCGAGAGTTTGCTGCAAGGCCCGCTACCTGCGACGGAAAACACGGTGAAGATTGGGTCCAAGCGTGGGTCAGTCCTCGAGGCCATCCTTCCGACCATCAACCGTGCTGACCACGAGGATTTCTGTGGTCTCATCCCCAAGTACGCAGCGCTGCTCTACCAGCATCGGTCGGTGGTGTACCCGGTGCTCAACAAGGTGGTGGATGCCACCCCCGAGCAGGCCAAGATGGCTTCGTGGGAGGGCCTGCTGGCTCCATCTATCATCCAGGTGCAGAAGCGCACTGAGGGTTACATGGTGAAGAGCGCCAACCACTTCATGTGGTCGCCGAAGGAGGAGTTGGTCGACCGAGGTGAGGTAGTACGTCGCTTCGGGGTGAAGCTCGCGCAGGACGTCGACACCTCCGGTGCCGTCACCATGCAGGATGAAGAGGGCGTGGTCGGTGAAGAGGAAGCCAATGAGATGGCTCCGGTGGAGACCTTCGGCTTGTACAAGGTGAAGGACACCCAGGGCGCTGAGTATGTAGGCTTCGTGGTCCCCGAGCTCATCGACACCACTGGGGACACGGTTCCGCTGGCCTTGTTCACCAACGGGTCGCACACAGCGGTGCAGGCAGACATCGAGGGAGAGCCAGCCGGCCAAGGGTCCAACTTGCCCAGCGGCCCGGTGGGTGGGTACGGCGCGTTCTACACACTGGCGGATGATGGCTCGGTGAAGATGACCATCCCGCTCGAGCTGGGTGGGTCCTTCACTGACCAGGAGCAGCCCAAGGTCTGGGAGGGCACGACGCTCGACGGCAGCCCGGTGGAGGTCAGTGCTCAGCCCAATATCCAGGAGGTGATGAGCAGCGGCGAGGGTCGTATGCTGGTCCCCGAGACCTGGAACTGGCTGCCTCTTGATGGCAGCGAGGCCATCTCCTTGATTGGGGGCGAGGCTGAGGAGGCGGTTCCTGAGCTGGATGAGCCCGAGAGCGAGGAGAAGATGTCGCAGGTGGTCGTCCGGTCAGACGGCCAAACCTTCTCCTTCCAGGGGCCCCCAGTGGAGAAGCTGAGCAGTGCCGAGAGAGACTTTCTCGACCTCGACAGCGCCATGTTCTTGCTGGCCGGGATGGGAGTACACCAGGTTCACGGTACTGAGAAGCTGGCGACGGTCATCACCGGGCTCAACTCAGCGACGGTGAAGTGCGGTCGATTGCTCTCCACCAGGGAGGAGCAGGTCAAGGAGGCGATGGCACGTGCCAGCGACATGCTCGAGCGCCTACCTCAGCTCAAGCAGCCTCACTTGCTCAAGGAGGCGGCGTCCTTCCCCGACCCCACGACGGTAGACACGGTGCTCAGTCTGGGCTTCATCAACCCCGAGAACATCCTCACCTACGTGAGCTACCTGCCGGACATCGAGGACAGTCAGACCAAGCTCTGTGAGCTCCTATTGGGTACGCGTCTCGGCCTGTCGAACATCCAGGCGTCGTCACTCGAGCGTGCAGTACGCTCTCTCGAGGAGACTATTGAGGGCCTAAAAGTACTGGCTTTCCAGGGTTCGTAGTTCTGTAGCTACGTGAGTGAGGCTGAGCCCCTGCGCCCTTTCGGGCGCTCGTCCTCACTTGTACTTCAGCACCCGTGTGGGTTTGGAACCCACGCAGCCAGCCTTGGGTTTAGGCTGGTGAAGTACTTTGACGAGACTCTATGAACGAGTCCATCAGAGTACTTCAGTAGCACATCCCCTCCCCGTCGCATGTACGGGGAGCCATCTGCCCGGTGGCGGATGGTACGTGCTCCTCGCCCAATGTTGCGAACAACAACAGGCCAGTGGGTGTCATCCCACTCAGTGATGAAGTACGTGACGTCCTGGATCAGGGTCTGCATAGCGGTTCACCTCCATGGTTGTTATCCCCTAAAAGCACAAGTTCTTGACGTGCTCTAGGAGATGCGCCACTTTCTGGAGGGATGATTCGCCGGACCCCCTGCGAGTTCTACATCAAGTATCTGCTGGTTCACCCCGACGGGTACACGGAGGAGGACATCAAGCACACGGTGCGAGAGCACCAGCTCGACTGGCCTGGGGGTAACTACTTGGCGAGGTTGAGGCGGAGGGTGAATCCACCCGACCCTTTCCACCCGTATGATGACCGGCATCGTGCGTCCTACCGTTTCCTGACGGAGCACAAGCTGCACACGATGTTCCACCAGGACAAGACGACGCTAGCGGCCATCAAGATGCTCAACAAGCCCAGGGCGAAAGAAGCCGTGGAGGCGATGTTTCTAGTACAGGACAGTCCTAGGCTCATCTGTGCTCGGCTCAAGCAGATGGGGTACCCCACTACGCCGGAGATACTGCAACGATACAGTCACTTCTTCTTCAACTTGGAGTTGGTGGATTCTACCGAGATGCGTGCGCTGCTTCGGATGCGAATAGAAAACATGATTGACGATGGTGACAGCACCATCAACATCAAGCAGCGGGATGCGATGAAGCAGGCGAACTACCTGGACCCCCGTCACGCTGCAGTGCACTCCCCCATCCTTCCGTTGGCAGGGATGATGAACCAGATGCGGTATGGCTACATGCCCTCGAATGTAGACACCGCACGAATAGCCAAGTCGGCTCAGGTCTCATCGTTGATTCGAGCGCAGCAGGTGATGTCTGTACCTGGTCCTCAGTCTCCAGCCCAGGCGCTCAACTTCGCGTTGGTGGCGAAGAACATGGGGGAGGTCATGGAGCAGATTGGCAGCCCCGATGATGAACTCAACCGAGACCTTGCATTGATACTGCTCGATACCGACACGAGCCAGCCGCCGATGATAGAAGTCTTGAGTGAGGGGGAGCACACGTCTGACATGCAGCTACTGCGTGAGAGGAATGACGACGATGAGTGAGCGTGCCGTGGTCCCGGAAGAGTTTGACGAGTCGAACATTCCTGAGCAGGAAGCCAAGGTGTGGGGCAAGGAGGGCATGATGGCTCCCGAGCCGGTGTTCTTCAAGCAGCTGGACTACAACTTCTTTCGGGTGGAGCACCGGATGGAGACAGACCGTCAGGGAGTTCAGAACCTGGTGGTCCACTTCTTCCTTCCCACCACAGTTGACCCAGACAAAGCCCATGGACTACGGAACTGGTGGCTTGTGGACTTCCCGAAGGCGCTCGACGTTACTGCTAGGACCTACTTCGAGGCGGATGCTCCACGATTGGTAGCGAAGTACACCAAAGAGGTAGCGTCGTGGTGGTTCAAGGCTCGGGGGTATGGTCATCTGTTGGACCCAGATGAGTTCCTACACGCCTTCTTCGTGCAGCTTGACGATACTCTTCTCGCTCAAGCCGGTCCTCCTCCTGTTTCCACAGGGGCCACGGTACAAGGGTGAACTCAAGTGAGCGCTTGTTGTACTTGAAGTACTTAGCGCTCCACCCACATTCCTTCATGACACCACGGATGACTCCATTGACGCAGCGGTGTAGTTCCTTCGGAGGAGATGCACTGAAACCGAATGAGGCTCGGTGCTGCCCAGCCATGGCGTCAGTATTCAGGGTGTACCCGCCATTGAAGTGTGGACCTCCAGCACTCAGCCAGCTCCAGGCTTGTTGTAGTGCTTCGACTGGTTCCTGAGTCTCTTGGAGATCGTCTGTGGGTGAGCCAGCCATCAACTTCAACAATCTACCTCAAGTTGAGGAAGGTGACGAGGACCCATACGACGACACCTGGTATGAAGAGGAGATTTGGAATCCCGAGCCCACGTGTGAGGAAGACCCAGTCATCCTGCGTGAGGCTAAGAAGAAAGCCCCCAAGCCCAAGCCAGTAAAGCCCTCCTTGTTCACCAACGGTGTCTTCAGGATGCCGACGGAAGATGGGTTGACCTACGAGAAGTTCTCGTTCGACGGGCGCAGGCATCTCTATCGTCCCTACGATACTGCAGCCACTCGCGTGTTGCTGTTCTGCGCTAGGCAGGTCGAGAAGTCGACCATGCTGGGGAACAAGGCTCTCTGTTACATGAGCCTGATACAGGCATACCGCGTTCTGTACGTCAGTCCTTCTGCCACTCAGACCAAGACCTTCAGCAACGACCGTATCAAGGAGCCCATCGAGACCAGTCCTACGCTCAAGCGGTTCACCACCAAGATGCTCTCGCAGAACATCTTGGAGAAGCAGTTCATCAACCGCTCGAAGATCACCATGCGGTATGCGTTCCTCAACGCTGACCGTGCTCGAGGTATCCCGGCTTGGATGCTGCAGCTCGATGAGCTCAAGGACATCCTGAGGGACAACATCCCGGTCATCGAGCAGTGTACTGCGCACGCACCGTCAAACATGAAGCGGTTCGTCTATGCGGGCACACCAAAGAGTCTAGACAACATCATCGAGGAGTACCGAGGCAATCAGAGTACGCAGGGTGAGTGGGTTGTACCGTGTGATGGGTGCAACAACTGGAACATCCTGGGCGAGAGGAACATCGGGAAGAAGGGGACCATCTGCGCCAAGTGCGGCAAGTACATCAACCCGATGAACGAGCGGGCGCAGTGGGCATGGCAGGTAGCGTGGGACCCCATCAAGACACCGTTCGAGAGCTACCGCATTCCGCAGCTAATGGTGCCATGGAAGGACTGGAACGAGATTCTGCTCGACTACGAGCGGTATCCCCGAGACAAGTTCTTCAACGAGGTCTTGGGCATCTCCTACGAGTCAGGGCTACGTCCTCTGACCCAGGCACAGATTCGAGCGTGCTGTAAAGACTACCGGATGGACGAGAGGACGTTGGACAAGATTCGTCCAAAGTCCCTGGCTCAACCCTTCTTCGCTGGCATCGATTGGGGAACAGGTGACGCGGCCTACACCGTTCTCACCATCGCTACCTACATCGACATGAAGTTCCGGGTCATCTACATGAAGCGGTTCGTCGGTGAGGAGTCAGACCCAGAGGTTCAGGCGGTTGAGATCATCAGGCTGCTGCGCAAGTTCAACGTGCAGCTCATCGGATGTGACTGGGGCTTCGGTTTCGGGATGAACTCTCGGCTCATTCGAGAGTTTGGAGCGCAGAGAGTTCACAAGTTCCAGTACATGGCGCGCATCAACACCAGGCTGGGGTACGACGCGAAGATGGGGCGCTGGAAGGTTCACCGCTCCGAGGTGATGGCCGCCATCTTCGATGCTATCAAGAAGCAGAAGTGTGAGTTCCCACGGTGGGAGGACTTTCACAAGCCTCACGCCAACGACATGCTGAACATCTACTCTGAGTACAATGAGAAGCTTAGGATGATTGTGTACGACCACCGTCAGGGTAACCCCGACGACTCCTTCCACAGCTTCTTGTACTGCTGGCTGGTGAGCATGCTGATGATTCAGCGTCCCGACATCCTGTCCCCGAGCAGAGAGGACGAGGAGGGTAACCCAATCAGTTCCTATCAGGGTCCGGTTGACCAGGGATAGGTAGGTGAACGTGGCTAAGCAACCGGTCGTAGATGTTCGTCTCAGCTCCGGGTGTCACCTTGTTGGCAGCGGTCAGGTCTTCCCGCCCGGTGATGAAGATGTGAACAGAGAAGCCCAGGTGACGACGAGCAGCGCCGAAGTAACCGTACGCGGCTTCAAGCTCCTTATCGTGGCGCAGGTCTCCTATCGGGCAGTTCTTCTGTACAACTTCGCCGAGCGTGAGGAAGCAACGCCATGGTTGGGGATTGTCGGTATAGAGCTCAGCGAGTTGAAAGAACTCTTGGTAGATGCTGAAGAAGACCTTGCTCCACTTGATGAGCTCGATAGCCTTAGTGGGTGGATTCTCGACAGCGTCCTCGGCTTCGAGGCAGACCTCTTTGACCGAGGCTTCATCGTACTCTCGAGGAGCGATGTTGTACCCCATCACCTGCCGGAGGCGCTTTAGCTCTCGTCGGTTGGATTGGGCGATGGCTTCGGCCCGTACGGCGGTGGCCCAGACCTTTCGGATGTTGAGCTTTTCGCTTCGATGCCTGACCCACGCCATCACCTCTTCAACTTGGTAGAGCTGAGGGTGTCCTGGCTTGCTACCTTCGGGGTGGTAGGCTGCTAGAATACCTGCGCGGGTGTAGTTGTGAACCTGTCGGACACCAACATCGAGAAGTTCAGCCGCCTCCCTGGCGGTAATCAGACCGTTTCTTCCCATGCGCTTTCGGTGCATGGTACTTCTTTTGTCAGGCATTTCTAGGAGTTCTCATGTACGACCTGCCCTCACAGACACTCCTTCAACAGTCTGCAGCCCGCCCAGTGTCGGGTGAAGAGTTGGAAACCTTCGGTAAACATGCAGCTGCTGGGTACTGCTGTGGCAAGTACGGCACGTTGAATGAGGCAGTGGTAGAGGGCGTCAAGCACGCCGGCCTCGGCCCCGAACAGGTGAGACGCGTTGTGGAGTTCGCCAACACCAACGCCTTCCTGACCGAGTTCAAGAAGGAGAGTAGCTCAGCGAAGTACGTGAGCTTCGACGGTGGCCCGGCTGACCCCAGCGAGGTCCTGAAGGACCTGAATGATGGCGGCGGCGGGACGGTTTTTGACCGTGGTGTCCAAGACTACAGTCATGGCCCTGAGGTCATCAAGGCTTCATCCGTCGCCGCCGTTCAGACTGACGGGTTGGAGAAGACGGCCAGTGTGCAGGAGGTTCCCAACGAGGCGGACGTCATCCTGGCCGAGGTGTTCAAGGCGCAGGACGCTCCCATCCCGTTCGAGAATCCATTCCAGGATGTGGAGGACACTCAGTACAAGCTCGCTTCTGCTAGGGATGCCCTCACGGCGGACATCTCGGAGCTCGAGTTGTCTCTGCTCGACACCAACCAGGAGCTCTACGGTCTGGTGAAGCAGGCGGTGATGGAGGACATCCCGCTGGGTCACATCCTCTCGGCCTGGTTCCAGGTGCTCGAGCCCCCACCGGAGCTGGTGAAGAGCGCCTTCGCCCTCATCGGCCCCCGGCTCAGGGAAGAGGACGTGATGAGCTACGACCAGCTCGGCGCCTCTCTCGAGAAGACGGCCGGTGCCATCGAGATGGCCAACGAGGACCACCCCCTCGTCCGTACTTTCTCTGGGTACTGCGAGACGGTCATCAAGCTGGCCGAGCTCAGGGCCACCCGGGACGAGGTCATGGGAGGGCTGGAGAAGCTTGGCAAGTTCAGGCAGCTGGCCGAGCAGCACATCGAGGAGCACGCCGGATGAGCAACCCAGTCGAGGAGTACTTCGAGCTCAGGAAAGAGGCAGGTTTTCTGGGTGGGCTGTGGAAAGGTGTGTCGGGCGGCGCCGGTGCTACTGCAGTAGAGCGAGGTGTCCAAATGGGTGGTGACCTCCGGCAGGGTGCATTGCAGACAGGGATGACGGTGGGTGCAGCGTTGGCTATCCCAGCGGCGCAGAAGGTTGTGGGCGCTCTGCGAAAGCGGCACGACTACAACCAGATGATGGATCACGACCCCGGCTTGCATGACCTGAAGGAGCAGGACCCCAAGTTCTTCAACCAGTCCTTCACCTCTCTGCGTCGTGCCAACCCCGGCTTCGGGAGTGACCCGATGATCTCCGCTTCCTACATGCACAAGATGGTGGGCAACCGTGAAGGAGCAGGGTTAGCGGTAGCTGAGGCCATGCAGCAGAACCGTCCGGCGCAGGAGCTCTCGTTGGGCGTGCGGGGAGAAAGCTCTCCGTTCTCGCCGTCGATGAAGCGCAAGTACTGATGCTCAAGGTCAGTACATTCTCGGCGCAGAATGAGCTGGGGTATGTAGCTGTCCCCCTGTTTGGCCCTGCGGATGGCGAGTTTGAGAAGACTGCGTCCGCCTCTCTTCTACCTCCAGTTCTGCAGTACATCGAGAGTCTGAGGCCGCAGAAGAACGCCCAGTACGTCCTGGTCAATGCGATGGCGGCGGGGGAGTACTTCGGCTCGAACATCAACGGTGACCACTTTCCCGAGGCAGGGCTCATTCACGCGCCTCCTGGGTGGTCGGGCAACCCACTGACAGACAAGGTACTGGCGAAGAGCTGGGCCTATGGCTACCCGACCTTCTACAACGCTCATCCCTACGCGCATCATCGGAACAAGGACCCCAGCCGAGCCTATGGGCAGGTAGAGCTCGCGCTGTGGAACGACCAGATGAAGCGAGTAGAGCTCGTGGTTCGGGTCGACTACGACAAGTGCTGCAACTTCGGTGGCGTTCCAGTTTGGGACAAGCTCAAGGAAGGTCAGTTCCCCGACGTCAGCATGGGTAGCAAGGTCCCCTTCGACACCAGCTCCATCACCCTGGACTGGAAGCTTTACAAGGAGGCGCACACTACCTTCAATGCGAAGAGGCACAAGCATCCTGGTCTTGCCGTTCTCGAGTTCCACAAGAAGCTCAAGGCGAAGAACGGCGTAGGAATCCCTGGTCTCAGTATCACCCGGGATGACTACGACGACTACTGCAAGAAGGCGATGAACCGCATTCTGCCCGATGGCAGGAAGGTCTTCGTCTACAACGACTACCCCCGCTTCTTCGACATCAGCTTCGTGTTCATCGGTGCCGACCGTACGGCCAAGGTGATGGTGTACATCGCGCGTGCTGGTCAGATGGAGGGAGCAGAGCCCAGCGCGAAGGTGGCCAGTGACCTAGGCTACAAGGAAGAGTGTCGGGAGCTACTCAAGGTGGCTAGTGCCGAGGGTGACTTCGAGGACTTCTTGAAGAATGGTGCTGAGAAGAAGGAAGGTGAGATCAAGAAGGACCATGTCCCGAGCAACCTGACCTCGAAGGCGGTACCACTCCTGACCAAGAGCGAGCCGGACATCCCCGAGGACCTCATGAAGCTGCTCTCGTCAGTGACTGGGGACCAAGCGCTCAGCACCACCGCCGGTTTGGGCATGGTGATGAAGCCCCGGGAGTTTCAACGCATGTCCCTTATGCGTAGTGGTTGTCCACACCTGGCCAATACTTTTGACCAGAAGGGGATTCTGTTCCCCAAGACTGAGGCAGAGGGGTCGGAGGTGGCGCTCAGTCCGGACAAGTTCATGCCTGGTTTAGCTAAAAAGCTGCTGCCGTTGTTCGGAATGCGGTCAGCCCTGGGCCCTGCCATAGAACGCCGGATTGTTATCATCTCAGAAGGTCCCAAGAAGGAAGAGACGAAGGCTTCTTCCCATCCGGCAGAGGTACTCCGTAAGATTGGGGCTGCGTACAACGCCTACCGAACCCAACTCATGGACATCGTCCCTAGCGCTCAGGACCTCATCGAGAAGACCGCGTCGGTTGATGGGGAGCTAAAGAAGATCGCTTCGGTGTCCGCAGAGGAGGCATTCACTCCACTGTCGTACCAGTACTTGAGTGATGCATACCTCGATGATGTGCCGTTTGCTAAAGGAGCGGACTAGGTGGTAGAACCGTTGTATCCAGGCATACGCCAGCGTGGAGAGGGGTCTCCCCTCAAGGAACACGTGGACGGGTTGAGGAATTAACAAGAGCACTCAGGAGACTGAACATGAACTCCCATCTCGCTGCCATGTATGACACGCTCGGTGCTGGAAAAGCTGCGGCGGAAGAGCAGACCAAGATTGCGTCGCTCGACTTGTTCGCCAAGGCTGCTGCCGCAGAGCAGATTCAGCTGTCCGAACTCACCCCCGAGGTCCAGAACGACCTGTACAACGACTTCTGTGAGAAGCTCGCCGCCGAAGAAGAGGGTGAGGGTGGAGAGAAGCCTTCGTTCCCTCCGAAGAAGGAAGAGGGCGAGAAGAAGAAGGACGACGACGAGGAAGAGGAAAAAGAGTCCGCCGCCCGCGCAGAGTACGCAACGCAGCAGGAGTGGCAGCAGAAGACTGCCGAGGCCGACTACTTGGGTCGCCAGATGGCTCACGCGTTCTGGGATGAGTCCGGCGAGATTCAGAAGGTCGCCAAGGATAAGGCGAAGTTCCAGCCCAAGCCCGTTGCAACCAAGCCTGGTGCGGGTCCAGTGGCGAAGGGTGCGGTCACTGACCCAGCCAAGCAGCGCGAGTCAGTAGGCAAGGGCCTCAAGCGCCTGGGTAAGGACATCTCTACTGAAGCTGGCAAGGCCGGTAGATTCCTCAAGGCCCACAAGGGCAAGGCGGGGTTGGCGGCGGCCGGTGGGTTGGCGGCGGCTGGTGGCGCTGCCTACGGTGCCAAGAAGTTGTACGAGAAGGGCAAGAAGGACGCCAGCAAGGAAGCCTCGGCGTTCGACTACGAAGCAGCTCTGCAGGGCCTCCGCATCGCAGAGTCAGCGGAGCTGGGTGACCTCGAGGTCATCGAGAGCAAGCTCGCTTCTGTCCTGGAGCTGAACCTGCTCGAGGGCGAGACCGAGAAGGTGGCTCAGACCACCGACTACGACACCGCCCTGAACGTCAGAGGGCTCGAGTTCCTCGAGGCCGCTGGTCACGAGGTCGACTGGAACGAGGTCTTCTCCTGAGAGACGGATGAGCAGTGGAGCAATGGAAACAAGCAGCCTCAGTAGGGTCGGCTCCGCCAGACCCCAACGCCGGCGCTACGGCCTATGCTCCACTGCCCATTTCAGCCGTCGAGAACAAGCCGGCCCCGGGTCAGAAAGGACCTGTGGGTCTCTCCCCACGAACTACCTACTCCAAAGTCAACACGGGGATGCCACCTACCCCCGATGCAGGAGCGGCGTCGCAGAAGTCTCAGGCGCCACGCGGAATGGAGTTCTTGCCTAAGGTGGCATTCCAGGAGAAGCACATGACTACCTCGATGAATCGCCCCACGTTGCAGGACCTGGTCAAGGTTGCCTGTGAGGGTGCCGCCGCCAAGGTCGACATCTCACTCGAGAGCGCCCGGCAGATTGCCAATGCAGGTGAGACTCCGCCGACGGAGGTCGAGAAGACTGCGGCAGCGGAAGACCACATCCCCACGGACTACACAGAGAAGCTGTCCAGCGCTCTGTACTTCCTGGCCAAGGAGATGGACCCGAAGGTCGCCGCCGTGAACTTCCCGGGTACCGAGAACAGCCTAGGGCCAGGCAAGGGTCCGAACACCCTCGATGTGGCTGCTGCCAAGAGTGAAGAGGCCAACATCGACGCCGGCCAGATGGGCTCTGCGACGGAGCAGAACCAGCAGCCGAAGGACCCACCGTTGCAGAAGGACCCGACCCGTAAGCCTG
>Ga0255052_10000736_pt1 | contig 25752 bp, 15 predicted proteins | sample JV7_2_21_MG_FD_188632 | JGI IMG/M metagenome (GOLD analysis project Ga0255052, IMG submission 188632) | Seawater microbial communities from Jervis Inlet, British Columbia, Canada - JV7_2_21 | ecosystem: Environmental > Aquatic > Marine > Inlet | place: Canada: British Columbia | collected...
CGCTGATTCTCGGTGTTCTCGATTTTCCGAACTCTGGTGCAGCGGCGGCGCAGGATGCCTTCTCTCGCGGTGTGATGTTGCTGCATAGTTTTGAGTTCGACGATGCACACAGCGCGTTCCTGGCAGCTCAAGCTATCGACCCGGGTTTCGCGATGGCGATCTGGGGTGAAGCGATGACCTTCAACCACCCGTTGTGGGCCCAGCAAGATCGTGAGGAGGCTCTTAAGGCGCTGGCCAAACTAGGCCCTCGAGGATCGGTGCGGGCCACCGAGCATGAGCAACGTTATCTTGACGCTGCGGCCACGTTGTATGGCGAAGGCAGCAAGCAACAGCGGGATATCGCTTACATGGAGGCCATGCGTAGCCTTCAAGAAGACTATCCGGACGATCTTGAGGCGGCCACGTTTTACGGCTTGTCCATTCTCAGCTCGGTCTACGAGCGAGACTTTCGCACTTACATGAAAGCAGCGTCTGTACTCGAGGAAGTGTTCGCGAAACAGCCGCAGCACCCCGGTGCGGCTCACTACCTGATTCATAGTTATGACGATCAGATTCACGCGCCGCTCGGACTACGAGCCGCGCGCGCCTATAACAAGATTGCGCCATCGGCTACGCACGCCCAACACATGGTGTCGCACATTTACATGTCGCTTGGTATGTGGGACGAGGTTGTCACCGCCAATCAAAACGCGGTACGCGTTTCTGAAGACAGCTTGCGTCGGGCAGGCAAACCAATCGCGAATCGCAGAAAGCATGCGCTGAGCTGGCTGCAATACGCGTTGCTGCAGCAGGGTCGCGTTGAAGAGGCCCTGGAGACGATGCGAACCATGCACAATGACATCGCCGAAGTGCAGAACGAAGATCAGCAATATCACAACACGCTGATGCGTTCGATCTACATCATCGAAGATCCGACTGCGGAGCAGATTCTCGACACGCAAGATACGAGCATGTTTCCGCTCGACGAAAAAGCCGTTGAAGCGTTTGCAAGCGGTTTTCGCTACGTGGCATTGAACGATCTTGACAGCGCTCGTTACGAACTCGAGTCACTGCAGAAGAACATTGTCGCGGCGAAGGTACTGTCCGTTGCTGAAGGACTGCACGAAGACGACAATGCTACGTCAGAGGACGGCTACAACATAGCGACGATATTTGCTCGTGAGTTACAGGCGCTGATCTATTTCAGGGAAGGCGATGCAGAAACGGCGCTGCAATTGCTGGCCGATGCTGCGGAAGACGAAAATGCGCGGCCGATGGAGTACGGCCCGCCGTATGTTTCCAAGCCCAGCAGCGAACTGATGGGCGAAATGTTATTGACGCTGGACAGACCTGGCGAGGCGATAGCGCATTTCGAGACGGCACTGGAGCGCAGCACGGGCCGGACATTATCGCTGCTAGGTCTGGCGCGTGCTCAGGAAGCCGCAGGAGACCCGGCTGCACAGGAAACTTGGGGAATACTGGAAGGCAGCTGGAAAGCCGATATGGAGAAGCTACGGCAAACGGACTACGTCTGGTTGTCGACCGGAGAGACCACCTGAATATAGGTTACTGAGTGCTTTGGGATTTCCAAAAAATGGTGGCCTGGGGCGGGTCGCTCTCGGGCATCCATGCCCTCCGCGACACTAGTGCATCCTGCACGTCGAATCGAACCACCGACACGCGGGTTTTCCGTGGACAGAATTCGCTATCCAGCATGACCCAAGAGCACCTCACGTAACGCATTTCGGCAAATTCGATCGGTATTAGGTGATGCTGGGTTACGTTGAATGATCTTGGTTTGGGCACCAACGCGGGCACCGCGAATTCGGCGATCGCGCCCCGTTTGTCTGTGAGAGTCCGTGCGCCGCAGAGCCACTGTCATTTGCACCGGGCGAGCGCGAGGTCACGTCAACTGGCGCGTCCCGGAGTTACCTATGCTTGTCGATTCAATTCCGGCATAGAATTGGGGCGACGAATCTTGCCGCCCCCTGCAAAGGCCGGGTTGCACCTGGGCCGTGATGCCTCCGGTGCCCAGGCGTTCCTCTTAGTTCGAATCCGAGTCTGAATCTGAGTCCGAATCCTTGTCAGCAACCGACATCTGCATGAAGCGCCACATGATATCCATGGCTCCGGTACCACCCGTACCCGGATCGGTTCCGCCGCTCCATTCCCGGCCTGCGCGCCCGTGCGGATCCTCCAGATCGTCGCCGGGTTCACCACTGTCCCACAGGCAAATCGCAAGGTTGTCGCAGCTGTTCTTACCCGATTTACCCTTCTTACCCGATTTACCCTTCTTACCCGATTTATCCTTGGTAAAGCAGTGAAACTTGTCCTGACCTTCACCTTCGAGAGAATCAGGACCATCGAGTTTACGATAACCTTCCGGCACCACGCCGCCCACGTCCAATGCCCCAAATCGGTCACCGACATCGTTTGGACCGAATCCGCATGCCTTGTAGGCTTTATTATTATCGGCGTACTCGGCAAATATCTGCAACACTGGTGGATATATCCACACCGGGTTCCAGCCGCCGCCTGCGTTCCCGGCGAAGTCTGTATAGGGCCTGCCGTCGTACGGCTCAAAGCGATCAAAAATCTCATTGACGTGAAGTATCCACGGCGAGTCCCCTTTCCGGGGCGGAGTGATCCACCTCAAGTGGTCAGACATACCGGCCTGGTCCACGCCGTCCACTGGGACCAACGCCTTGAACAGGCCTGACGTGTCGGGGTGCCGGGCGAGAAGGTGGGCCATCAAACCGCCGTTCGAGTATCCAGTGCCAAAAATCTGGCCCGGATCCACACACTGATTGTCCATAGTCCACTTGACGATCGCCCGGGTGAAATCGATTTCCCTCTGGGTTGAAATCGCTTCATCTTCGGTGTTGGAGCCACACCAGTCACAGGGTATGCCATCCTCCAGCAGGCAACCATCGACGGGATCCTGGCAAGAGGGCACGGCCCAATTTTCGTCCGGGCTGAATGCGTAGTTGGTTACCGTGAAGTCTCCTGTCGGATACAGGCTGATAAAGCCTGCCGCTTCACCCTTCGGCTCCAACCGGCTCCGCCAGCTATTTCGACTGGTTCCGGTCTGACCGAACCCGTGGTAACCGACCACGACCGGGCAGGGTGTGCAATCTACGCCATCGCAATAGCATTGTGCCGGGACAGTGAGTTCAAGTCTGCGGCTCCCATAATTATTTCCGTCGCCGATGTCGAACGGGGATGGAGGGGCATTCCCCGAGTCCCCCACGACGCAGCCGAGCGACTGAGTCTCACACGGCAACTCGGATTCGCCGGTCTTGTGCAGGTATTTCTTTCTGATCTTCTTGCACTCTTTCGCCGGCGCACCCGGATTCCAGTCACAATCCAGCTCCTCACAGTAAGTCTTGCACAGTCCACCAGCTTTTCCTGATATCCCGTCGCACACGGTTGGTGGTTTACTACCGCCACTATCCTTGGCGCCGCCTGCAGCTGCGAACCCGGGCGCCAGCATCAGGGCCAGGCTGAAGATACCCGGCACGTAGAATCTTGATGCTTTTCTTGTCGTGATCATTATTCTTATACTCCCTCGTTCCAATTGCCACACGCTCAATTCGTTGGCCAAAGCCTGTGCCGTTTGGGATCAACCCGGACATGTAACTATACACGCCCGGACTTCCAAACAGGTAATGAAAGGGCGTCCTGTAGGTTTCTGCACAGCTGATACGCGTTACTCTCAGGTATCCCATCTATGGCTCACTACGGTCGAATCGTCGCTGTATGACAAGTTTCGGACGTGGACCTCGGCTGTCGGCACTGGTACGCCTGAATCTCAGGACCGAGCCGTGCAGACCGAGGCACCCAACCGATGCTCAAGGACGCGCAACCGCCGACGGGCGGTAGATACCGCCCGCGCAATCCGCGGGCAAGTCCCTTGTACCAGTGTGTACGACGACACAGCGATGATCTTGATGCCGCCGCACTGGTGCACCGGCCGGTAGAGGCCGAGGTCCTCGAGCGCTTTCTCGACTGCGGCGACCTGCATAAGGGGTTCGCGTGCGTCTTCTGCGATCAATGCGGCCTGCTCAACGGATTAACCAAGCAGATCGTGAAAAAAGTATGCGAAGCGAATGATCTTGGATATGAAGAACGGGTAATTAAAGCAGGCGAAGTAACGAATGCCACCGAGTGTTTTGTGACAAGCTCGACAAGAGAGGTCATGCCAGTGAAAAGCATTCGATTGGACTCCAAAGATACGATCGAATTTCCGGACGGTGGCGGAGAGATGACCAAAAACATTATGCGCCTGTATACTGACTTTACACGTGACTACGTAAAGGCGAATTAAGCTCGTCAACGCTTAGCAATTTCGAGGCACGTCATGCACGCTCGAATTACATTTGTTGTATTCATCCTTTTTCTCAGCAGTTGCGCGGTCACAAGTGATCGCGCCAGCCGTTTTTGTGAAAGTAGTCTTTTCCTGGTCGATGCCCAGTTTGAGGGAGGGAGCTTCGACCGCTGCTCTTTTACGTCCCCCGGCACTCTCGAAATTACCGTGCGCCCGGAAGATCGCCCGCCCATTAACGAGAGTCCGTGGTACGCGTTTCGTGTCAGCCCCAAGAAACCCGGAGACATTAATGTCGCATTGAAATTCGTCGACGGATATGCCCGTTACTGGCCAAAGATCAGTGCGGACGGTCGTAATTGGCAGCCCGTTGCCGCAAATGCCGTGCAAACATCTGAAGACGGCACAACGTTCAACGTAAAACTGTCAACAGATGAATCTCCTCTTTGGGTCGCCGGACAGGAACTCGTTACAACATCATTTTATGACGAGTGGGTCCGAAAACTCGCGGCTCGAGATGATATCGATGTGCGCTTGCTGGGCCGAAGCGTGCACGGCAGGCCGATTCATGTCGCCAGGACTGCGACCAGATCCGAAGGCATTCTATTGCTCGGCCGGCAGCATCCGCCCGAGGTAACTGGTGCATTCGCCATGCGCCCGTTCGTCGATACCGTACTCGCTGATACGCCACTCGCCAGACAATTTCGCGATCGCTACTCGATTATCATCAGTCCGCTGATAAACCCGGACGGAGTCGCCCTCGGTCACTGGCGGCACAACGTGAACGGTGTCGATCTCAACCGAGACTGGGGGCCTTTCACGCAACCCGAAACGCAAAGCGTCGCGCGATTGCTCTCAGGTCTGGACGAGCTCGGTCTGCAATTAAGACTGATGCTGGATTTTCACTCCACCAAATCGAATCTTTTCTATACGCAGCTGCCCGAAGACAATACCAAACCACGGCTCTTCGCAACAAACTGGCTGAACCAGGCGCGCCAGCGACTGCCGGAGTTCGAGTTCAAGCATGACGCGAGAGAAAAGTCCGATCAGGCTAACACGAAGAACTATTTCTTCAGCCGCTACGGAATCCCCGCCATCACCTGCGAATTTGGAGACGAGACAGATCGCGAGCAAATAGTCGCGGCCGCCACGGTATTTGCGGAAGAAATGATGAAGGTGATGCTCGAGTACGAGCCTGACCGGAGGCCGACGTCGGAAGAGTAATCTAACGGGCTTTCAGAATCCGGCCCGGCCGGGCGCCGGTCATTTCGCCATTGAGCAACGCTGGCTGTCCGTTTACAAATACGTGCCGGACACCCTCCGCATATTGATGCGGGTCTTTGAATGTCGCCTTGTCGGTAATCGTCGCCGGATCAAACACGGTGATGTCGGCCATCACGCCAACTTCGATACGCCAGCGATCGGTGATGTTTATCCTGTCGGCCGGCATACGGGTCATTTTGTAAATCGCCGTGCTCAACGGCAGCAGCCCGCGTTCTCTGACGTAATGTCCCAGCACCCGGGCGAAGGCGCCATAATTACGCGGATGTGGTACTCCCACGCCAGGGACGATGATACCTCCGTCCGATGCCACCATCGTTTTCGGATGTTGCATGATCCGCTCGACATCCTCCAGGGACATGGCGTGATAAATAGCGCTGCAGCCACCCGCAAGCTGCAACTCGATCATAAGCTCCGCCGCATTCTCGATCGTTACCTCGCGCCCTTTCTTCTCCAGAACTTCGGCCAGATTCAGGCCGTTCAACGACGGATCCCAGGCGCAGTTTGCCAGTGCGACCTTTGCCGGATCGGCGCCGCCGCGTTCATTGAGGAGGCTGAAAACGATGTCTTTCCTGACTTTTTTCCGCTCAAGCGGATCTTCGAGTCTGGCACGCCTGGTTGCGGAATCGCCGTCGAGGCTCCAGCGCGGGAAAGCCCCGGTCAGCCCGGTCGACCCTGCGGGATAGGGATATTGATCACTCGACACATCGAGGCCGCGGGCGATCGCGGCATCGACTAATGCGAGTGTCTCGACGGACTTGCCCCACATCGGCGCGCCCATGACTTTGTGGTGGGTAATCTGCGCCGGCAGATTGCCTTCTTCGCCGATGCGGATGGTCTCCTCGACGCTCTGCAGAACACCGAGACCTTCGCTTCTCATATGGCTGATATAGATACCGCCATATTTGCCCGCCACCTTGGCAAGCTCGATGACCTCCTCGGTTGAAGCGAATTTACCAGGCGCATATAAGAGACCGGATGACAAACCGTACGCGCCGGAACGCATCGCTTTGTCTACCTCGTCCCGCATCTGTTGCAGCTCCTCTTCGGTTGCGGGTCTATCGTCCTGACCCACGACGAGCGCCCTGACCGAAGTGTGACCGACGAACGAGCCAAAGTTCACCGATGCAGGCGCGGCTTCCAATTCTGCGAAGTCCTCCTCGAGCGGTAAAGGTGACCAGCCATCCGGGCCACCGATTACTGTCGTCACACCCTGGCGAATAAGGTTCTCCGCATCAGGCCACCTGAAAATTCCACTTCTAACCGGATTCGGGCGTATCGCGTGGTTGTGGATATCGATGAACCCGGGTACAACCACAAGGCCCGTGACGTCGAGGCGTAGATCCGCCTCTCGATCATTCAGATTACCCACCTCAACGATGCGATCACCGTCGATTCCCACATCCGTGACCACCGGCTCTGTGTCGAGGCCGTTATAAACTGTACCTCCGACGAGTATGACCGCGAGCGTTTCTGATTTTTCGGCAGGTGTTTGTCCCTGCGAGCACCCGAAATACAGCGGCAGCACAAGAACCAGCAATACTGGAAACATTTTCTTTCGGAGATATGTGATCATGATTTTGGCTCGGATCAGATAATTAATGTAATACTGCGGGCGCCAGACGCCAGGCCTGTGGGTTCATGACATCCTGCCACTGATCGGTCACCAGCAGCAGCGCGAAAATAGCTGGCCCGAGAGTTCGGCCGACGGGTTGGCAGGTCTCCAGCGGATGGTTGACCGACGGCTCGGTAGACTTAGGCGGGGTGTTCAACTAACGCCCTCCCGGGCTGTGGCAAAAAAAGGGGGGGCGAAGCCCCCCTTTCTGGTTCAGGGATCAATCGAACTTGACGTACAGGTCAAGGTACGAGTAACGCCCGAGATCACGATGCGCATCGGACCAGTAACCGAACCGGCAGTCACACAGCGGCGCACGCTCGTCGGTGAAGTTGTTGATGCCCAGGCGAACCCGTGAATCGCTGCTAAACATGCCGAAACGGTAATCGACGCTGGTGTTGTAAGTGATCATAAGGTTCAGACCTAACCCGCGAGCATCAACAAGGGGGGCTGTAACCCCCCTTCTCATTTGTTGCGCGATCCGGAGAAACTCAGCCTCACGTCGAAATAGTAGTAGCGGCCGAGGTCGCGGTGCGCGTCGGACCAGTAACCGAAGCGGCAATCGCACACGGGCGCGCGCTCGTCGGTGAGGTTGTTGACACCGAAGCGCACGCGGGTATTCGCACCGAAAGCATCGAACCCATAATCGATGTTGGCGTTGTAGGTAGTCATGGACGACAGCCACCAGTTGACCGTCTGGCCATCAACGTCAATCGACCTGTCGGCATCGTAGAATCTACCCATCCTGAGCATGGAGATAAACGCAGCCCAGTCACCCTTCGACCAGTGCAGGCTGGCGTTGAATTTCTCATCCATGTTGCCTTCGCGTAACAGCAGGTCCCCGTAGCCGCGCAATGAGATCCAGTCCGGCAGTTCACCACTCTTGAGCGCATCGTCCACTTCCTTGGCCGCGCCCTCGGTCCCGTCCTGCTGGTACTCGTCGTAGAACGTGCCGACGAACTTGAAGTTGAAGTCACCAACCCGCGTTTCCTTGCCGTAGTAGATACCGATGTCATGGCCTTTGATGGTGCGGGTGGACAGGTTCGTGTAAATGTCCTCCACGAATTCGAGCTGACCCGCGGGGCAGACGCCTGCTTGGAGATAGAGCGGCTCGTCGTCCTCGTCGATATCGCCGCGCCCGACCGCCGGGTTGAAGGTCAGGCCACAGTCGCCGGTGCCAGCCCGAATGCGGTACAGCAGGTCCAGCTTGGTGTGGTTCTCCTCGCCGAACAGGCCGATGGTGTTCTCCTTTTCGATCGACCAAAAGTCCAACGTGAAGGTCAGGTTGTCCGTGGCGTCCCAGACGAGACCGATCGAGGTATTGGTGGATTCCTCGGGCTTAAGATCCTCGCTGCCGCGCGCCCGGCGCTGCGTGCTCCAATCGCAGTCCCCGTCCATGTCGTCTGGGTCAGTACCCGTTACATCAGCGGCATAGAGACAGACATAATCATCGCGGGTGTTTGAGCGGACCACCAGGTCCTCGTTGATGGTGACCAGGTTGGGTGCGCGGAAGGCCTCGGACCAGGAACCGCGGAACAGCAACTGCTCGATGGGCCGCCAGCCGAAGGCGAACTTGCCGACCGTGGTACTTTCCACGTCCGAGAAATCCTCGTAGCGTATGGCCAGCTGCACATCGAGGGTGTCGAATACCGGAACGGCAAACTCGGTGAACAACGAGGTTACGTCCCTCTCACCGAAGTTATCCGCGGTGGGGCTGGAGTTCGCCACGTCCGAGACGATCGGAAAGGTCGCGCCCTCGTAGGCGGTGTACTCGATGGTACCGTCCAGGCGCGGGTCGCGATCATCCGAGAAGGATTCCTCGCGGTACTCGACACCGACCAGGAAGCCCACGGGCCCTGCGGGCATCTCGAACAGCTCGTTGTTGGTGAGCTTGAAGTCGATCATCTTGAGATCGGTCGTGTCCTTGCGGTAAACGTCGACCAGCGCCGGCTGGAGACCTTCAAGGTCCCCCCCCTCCCCGGCAAGAATGTTGTACGTGCTCGGCGAGTCGGAGTTCAACAGTTCCTGCATAATGGTGTTGGAGATGCGGTTGTGCGTGACGTTGTCGCGCTCGGCCTCCGACCAGACCAGCGCGGTCTCCCAGTCCCACTCGCCCATGCTGCCGCGGAAGCCCTGCAGGAACCGGTAGGTGTGGTTCTCGGTATCCGAGATTCTCGGCGCTTCGAGGGCACGGAAGTTGTCGATTTCCAGCCGCGTGCCCGTGCATGGTATGTTGGTACCGTCCCCCAGGCTATCCGGCAGGCGATTGGGATTATCACTCCCGTCCGACAACAGGCAAGGCCCGAACGGATTGTAGTAATACTCCGGCCCGAGCTGGAGATCGGACGCGCCAATGCTGAGATAGGCAGCGTCAGCATTAAAGTTGGAGTCCGCCTCGTACCAGGACAGCTCGGTGAAGGCCTCGACGCCGTTCTCAAACTCGTGATTCAGGTACACGAACAGGTCGTAACGGTCCAGTTCGGAAAGCACGTCACGAAACGTATTCTTATTATAGTCGTAGTCGCCCGCGCCATCCGGCGCGGCGCACACGGCGTTGTTTATGGCCCACTCACAACGTGAATCACCAATCGGGTAGGTGATGAAATCGCCGGCGCTGTCGGTCAGGTCCCGGACGCCCAGTCCAGTGGCGCCGGACCTGAAATCCAGCTGCGGGAACGCGGTGTTGGTACTGTAGTTGTCCCCGAATGCGGATACCCATTCCGGAGCCACGAACCGCGAGTAGTTCTCATCCGCCCACCTGGGGTCGTCCTGGGCATTGACGCGGTCGCGATGGTAGAAATCGAAGAACACACCGATATTGGTGCGCCCGTCGTTGAAGAACCTGCCCCACTCCAGGTTGAGCCGCTGATCGTTGCGGGGGATGTTCTCGTAATCATCGAAGCGGACCCGGATGGAGAGCCCCTCGAAGTCCTTCTTCAGCACGGTGTTGACCACGCCCGCCACCGCGTCGGCACCGTAAATGGCCGAGGCGCCGTCGCGCAGCACTTCCACGCGCTCGATGCCGTAGACCGGAAACGCGTTGGAATTTACCGAGTTGACCGGCACGAAGGCGCCGCCGACTTCCTCGGTCTGGTAGCCCGCGGCGTTGACCATGCGGCGGCCGTTAAGCAGCACCAGCGTGTTGCCCGTACCCATGTTGCGCAGGTTGAAGGCGCCGATATCGCCGCGCACTGAGTTCACGCCGCCGGAGTGCATCTCCGCATCGTTGAAGGTGTTCTGGCCCATCTCGGGCATGTAATCAAGTAGTTCGTCGCCGGAACTGATGCCCATGGCCTCGATTTCCAGAGCGTCGATAATCGAGACCGACAGCGCATCGGAAATGGCTGCACCCTTGATCTGCGTGCCGACGACCGTGATCTCTTCCAATGGCTCGTCGTCTTCTTCGTTGTCTGCGGCTTGACCCAGTGCATTGCCCGCAATGAAGGGCAGAACGAGAATGCTGGCAATCAGCGTGACAATACGGCGACCGCCACAATAAATGTTGTGTTCAAATGACATGATATTTCCCCTGCTTGCGGCTCATTTTTTTGTTCAGCCGGCGGCGCAGATTTGCGCCTGTTCATTGTCATATAAAGCCCGAAGAGCCTGGATGCTCCTAATAACAGGATTTGCCCGGTCCGCACATCGTGGTAACTACTTAAGGGCTGCAAACTCCTGCTCCAGAGCCTTGGCTGCAGCATCCAGCCTTACATTTAACAGCAAACCCTGAGTGCGGTAGGTTACCTTGAGTGACAGAAAGTGATCCTCGTTTGGGCACCAAATAGGGCACTGCGGTGGGTATGACGTGACCCTAACACCCGACAAACGTCTCATTGCAAGCCACTTTTGTCCCCGTTATGCAACGCGGTCAAATGGCACGTGTACAATGCATCCGATACAGCCATCATCGTTCCCGATCGAAAACGCTCATGCGAACTATCCGTCAAGAACTGTCACCCGCCGATGTCTCGGCGTTGAAAAGCTTTCTCAGCAATCCACATCGCCCGGGCGAGATATTGGGTTTCCACGAACTGCAGGGCTTTTTGTTCACGATTGCGAGTTCCCCTGAAACGATAAAGCCGTCGGAGTGGCTACCGATCATCAGCAACGATGAGGACATCGGGTTCGAAAATGAAATCGAGGCGCAACGTGTTTTGAATCTGATTATGGCTTTGTACAACCAGGTCAACAGCTCGGTATTGGAACGCAGTGATGCGATGCCCTCTGGCTGCGAATTTCAGCCGGATATTGACGCAAATTTCGACGAGGAGTCATCGGTCTCGCAATGGTCACGTGGTTTCGTACTAGGCCACGACTGGCTCTCGGAAGTCTGGGATGAGTGTGTGCCCGAGTCGCTGGACGAGGAATGCGGGGCCACCGTGATGGCACTCTCGTTTTTTAGCTCGAGGCGACTGGCCGAAGCTTTTTATGCCGAAATGGACCCGACAAAACGTACAGCGCCCGGAAAGTCATTTGAGCAATTCGCTGAAACAATACGAAAGCTTTTTCCTGCAGCCCTGTCATCCTACTCGCATCTCGGCAGGAGTATATTCGAAGCCTTGATGCAAGACGCAGCCACTGGCGATAAGTCCGCTCGCAGCGCCAAAATTGGACGCAACGACCCTTGTCCCTGCGGTAGTGGTAAGAAGTACAAGAAATGCTGCGCTGCAATCCTCCATTGACCAGGGATTGGAAACTCAGCCAGACTCACGGCCCGAGTAGGAGACCTTCCAATTCACACCATTCAGCCAGCGCTTTCGCTGCCCGTTCATCACTGTAGCGATACCATTCCTCCAGCAACCCTTTTCGCTCCAGAATGTCCTTGAAACGTCGATAGGCGCCCTTGCCTCGAAACATGTCGCGAACGTCGTCATAGCGCTCCGCCAGATACTGCGAGGTGAAGTCGAATGCCAGTTGGTTTCCGAGATCGAGGTAATGCTTATCAGGAACGGGAATGTACTTGTCGGCGTCATGGATGTCTTCAGGAACCTCTTCCTCTTCCTCTTCATCGATCATTCCGGGATCACCTGCGACCCAGTAGATTTTGCCTGTCTGTCGACAGATGTACGCTTCATTGTCCAGGAAGTCACTTGATACCCATTCCATGGCATTCTGCAATTGGTCCAGGCTGACGGTCGGCATGGACCGGATTTTACACTGCCTGAAACCGGCATTTCGCATTCGCAGTGCTGCCTGTGCAGGAATTCCGGGTCGACTGAACCGGCGTTAGGCGATCATAGCAATTTGCGCAAAACTCACGGACGGTCGAAATGGACCGTCGGATATTGGTGGCCAGGGGCGGACTAATTGGCGTAGCCGATTGGACAGACGAGTGAAGCGAGTCTGCCCGAAGGGCGAGCGAAGCGAGTCGATCGAACCACCGACACGCGGATTTTCAGTAAACAGATTTCGCGATCCTACGTAACACAAGGTAACGCAATAGAACGTTTAGCCGTAGATTCTTAACACCATAGGTTACCTTGAGTGACGGTAGATGATCCTGGTTTGGGCACCAAAGTGGGCACTTGAGACGCCCTAAACTTCACGGGCTCCGCCGTCACCAACCGGGGATACGTCCAAACAAGTCTGTGGCCAGAATGTCCAGCAAAGTAACCCTGATTGGGCCCTGCAATTCTGGATCTTTGCCCTGTGTGGCTCGACCAAACTAATGCATCGCCCGCAAGACACGGATCAGGTCCTGACTATGAAGAGGACAACAGAAGCACTTCTTTATTGCGCGTCGCTGGACGGCTAGTCGACGACCTACGCCACCTTGCGCCTTCGTTGTTTCCCCGCGGCTGCGGCCTTGCGCACCGCGGAGGGTGTGGGGATATCTTTCCAGCGCTTTCTGATCAGCTCGGCGCGCTTGATGACACGCTTGTGCAGCGGTTCCTCAGCCTGCTTCGCCCCCTTGGTCGGTGTCGCGTCTTTGGCCGGACCCACGGGGGCGATGCCAATCACCTGCAGCCGTCGCTGGAGTTTGTTAATCGCTTTGTCGCGGCTGCGGAAGAACTCAGAACCGCGCACGCGGATGAAGTCCCAGCCCAGGCGCCGGAGCATTTGATGTCGCGCCATCTCCTCCTCAACGCCGTCCATCGTCTGCTCGCGGTCGCCGTCACACTGAACTGCGATGCGTTTGCCCTTGTCGTCCTCGACGACCAAGTCGATTACGCACTCGCCCACCATGTACTGCTGAGTGATCCGGAAGCCGGCATCGCGGAGGCTTAGGAACACCTCTTTCTCGAGTTCAGAGCGAAACGTCTTTCGACCGTGATCGATCTCGGGCCGTAGCGTCGACGGGTCCTCTGCGTGCAAGATCAGACGCTGCCGCAGGTCGCCGGCCTTCAGGTCGCGGCTCGGGTTGAGTGAATGCACCACCCATAGCTGGTCGCGCGCACGGCTGGCGGCCACGTTGAAAACCTTGCGTGCGTCGTCGCGCTGGCGCATGTGCAGCGGACCGTCTGACGGCGAGTTCACGATTGACAGAAAAATTATGTCGCGCTCGTCGCCCTGGAACTGCGACGCGTTGCCGCACAGGATTCGCCGCTGCTGGTACTCAGAAATGGTCAGACGCTTTTTCAGAACCGAGTCGATGTACAGTGCCTGCTCGGTTCCCACCATGCAGATGACGCCGATAGTGCAGCCGTCGTATTCCTCAAGTTTGCAGACGGCCGAAACCAGTGAGGCGATCTCGAGCGCCTCGTTTCGGTTGACCCCGTTTGACTCCTTTCCGTTCTTGGCCCGGTGTGACACCAGCTGCGGAGCGACGTGGCTGGACGATGCTTCTCGCAACGGCCGGATCTCGCCGCCGTAACAGAGTTGATTCGAGAACTGAATGATGTCCGGCACGCAACGGAAGTGCTCGAGCAGTCGGATCGTCCCGCCGAACGACTGTCGCGCGAGATCATAGACTGACGTCTTACCGTCATAGAGCTCTTTGTTCGGGACGTCGGTAAGAGTCTCATCGATGAGCGCATTGACACGGTCCGTCGATTGCCCTACCGCGTACGGACTTACCTGCTCGTGGTCCCCGACCACAACGACCGCACGGCCGAGTGCGAAGGCAAGCAAGCCGAGCGGATCGCTCTGGCTCGCCTCATCGAGGATCACTACATCGAAACGCGTGGTCGCCAGGTCGAAGCATTCGGTCACACGCGAGAGCGGCATGATCCAGACCGGAACGGCACTGCGGCACTCGACTAACTTGTTCTTCGCCTCCTGCTTGAAGCGTGCAACGTGCTTGCCTTTGCCCTTACCGATCTTCTTGTGAAGTCCGAGCCAGCCGGTGAGCGCCTGCTGCTGCTCGAGGCCCGTGCGCCGCAATTGCGCCAGCCACGCGCGCTTCTCGACATAGCTCGCGCTCATCTGGAGTAACGATTCCGCCACCGAGTCCAGCTTTTCCTGCAACTTGTCGATGTCGAGCTTCGACTGGTGACTCAGGCGCTGCTCCCACTGACGATAGCGCAACGCCTCGTCGAGATCTCCTGGAATGCGCCCCTCGTCGTGCGGGCCCTTCCGCTCGCGAATCGCTTGGGCCCAGAGTTCCGCGACCGACTCGAGCCGCTCGAGCAGCTCGCGGCGCCGCTCGAAACTCGGCATTAGCTGAGTAAGCTCTTCGAGCCTCTGCCAGGTCTCGCTGTAGGTGTCGTAGTTACCTTTCTTGATGCCTGTTCGGAGCTGCTTGATCAATGGGTAGCTCGAGTCCTTGCGAGAGAATTCGTCGAGGCGCGCGAGCCACGACTGTTTTCTGTCGGACAGGCGCTTGTGATCCAGATAGCGCCGCCTGGACTCAAGCAGCGGCCCCAGCTGGCTCTCGACCAGCTCGCGTGTGCGCTGCAGATCCGAGCTGGCGTTGTTTTCATTCGCCATCGCGCGGTGGAACTTATCCCAGTCGAGACCGAGCTCCTGGACGCGCTCCTCGCACGGGGCCCAAACGTCAGGATGCCAGGCGAGTGCGCGCATAATTTCTGCCGCATACTTTTTGACCTTGCGCTCGGGACGGCGACCGAGCTGGCTCACGTCCGGCGCGCCGAGCGGTGCCATCTGACGATCCCAGCGCTCCATGAGCTTGTCACGGAACATGCCGATGTTGAGGTGGTGACGGATAGCTCGGAAGTGGTTGACCGTTCTGGGTTGCCCGCTCTCGACGCGCGTCGACTTGATCAGCTCCTTCCACTTGGGTTTTATCATGGTCGCCAGGCGTCCGAGCTTTTTACCCGATTCGAGGTGGCGGATGATGGCGCGGCAGGTGAGGGCCGCTAAATCGGGTGCGACGTTGTCGCCGATCTTCGGTCCGTGCTTGATCGTGAGCGGCTCGCGCTCGCCTATCTCCTCGCAGCACTCCTCGATAAGCCTTGCGAGTTCGAGCCACGACTTCTTGTGCTTGCCGCCTTTACGTCCGGCTTCGATGCAGTCCATTACCCACTCTTCGTCGCTCTCGAGGGATTGAACGGCGGACTTCGTCTGCTGCAGGAACGCGGGCAGCTCCTCCGCAGCCTGGTCGTCGTGCCGCCAGAATTCTTTGCCGTCCTGGATGCGAGTCTTCTCGAGTCCTGCGAGGTCGTCATAAAGGGTTGCGAATTCCTGTGGGGTCGGAAAAGCCTCGAGTGATGGGAGCGCGCCGTCGAGCAGAGTTTCCTCCTCCGGCGAAATCTGTGAGTTGAGGGCGTAAATTTCCGCGACCTCATCCGCGGTGAGCGGCAGCTCGAAATCGTCGGCGAGCGGTGCGGGGATCCACGCGTGCTCCCGCGTGGCTTCGGCAAGTTTGCGCGCCGCCGCCGACGGCGAGAGTTTCTCGCCCCGAACCTCGGAGTACATGTACTCGCCCTTGACCGCGTTCAGCAGCTCGCTCCAGAGCTCTTCCCGCTGCGTCTTCAGCACGCTGCGCTTCTCGGTAATCTGCTCGATCTCTTTTGTGAGCTTTTTCTCGCGCGTCGATGCCAGATAATTGATGATGCCCGAAATTGATTCTTCGAGCTGCTTGTTACTCTCGTCGTCGGAGCGGAGCACACTGACGCAGAGCGGCTGCAACGGCTTCGCGAGCTGGTCGCGCACCACGCGCAGCGCTTTGGAAGCATGGCTCGTGACCAAAATCGACTTGTCTTGTGCGAGGAAGTGCCCGATCAGGTTGGCAATGGTGTGGCTCTTGCCGGTACCGGGCGGGCCTTGCACCAGTACCGCGCCGGTCTCTTCAACCCGTTGAATGACCTGTTCCTGCTCTGGGTTCGCGGGTTTCGTGAGCAGCAGGTCGATGGGCGCGGGCTCGCCAGTTTCTGCGTCACCCTTGCTGGCATCGTTGCCGCTCTCAATGCCGACGATACGTAGCAGCGATTCGGGAAGCTCCCGGAAGCTCGGCAGCGCCTCGAGATAGCGCTCGATGTTCTCGCCGAGCCCCTGGTTCCGGCTCCCGAGAAACAGGTGCGGCTGGCGGAAAATGTACGGGCCGGTGGCGTTCGGGATCTCGTCCCGGTCCTCGATGAACTCACCATCCGTCCAGAAACGATGTATGAAGTCCTTTAAGAAGTGGCTTGTCGGCTCGCCAGCCAGCGGGTGACAGTGCTTGTCTGCGATTGTTTCGGTTACGTGCTGGATCGCATTGCCGTCAAGAGCGGCATGTCGCAGAAGTGGCACGTATGCCTCGGGGTTATCATCGGTCTCGACGATGTAGAACTCGGGGAGCGTCGGGTTGAAGAGCAGCTCAACGCGTTGGATCAGGATCGGGTGCTCGATTCTTCTGCCGTCTTGCTCGACGACGAGCATGCCGTCAGCCAGAAACAGCTGATATTTTTCTGACTCACGATCGAAGCGCGAGCGCAGCTCAAAGAGGTCCGAGAAAACACCAAGCGCCTGCACGACGCTCCGCTCGCTCGACTCCCACAAGCGCTTGCGATCCATCCATTCGTCGAATGCGTCCACACGCTGTACGGAGTCGGCGAAGGCCTGCCCCTTTAGCGTTTTCTTCACGATCGCGTCAGGATCGGCGTCTACACGATCCCAGCCGGGCTTGAGCCAGTTCTTGATGACCACCGAAGGCTCGGGGCACTCGCTCTCGCGCGGGCGGCCGACTTTGAGGATGGCGCCACCGCGCGGGTCGTCCTCAGCCTGCGGGTCGCCCGTTCGACCGAGGCTGTAGTCGGACTGCACGTAGTCTGAGCGGGGGAGGCCATCCAGCGCGAGGCACCATTCCCTGTCCTCGAGGCAGACGATCGGGGGGGTCCGCACGCGATGCATCTCTGCGAGGTACCGAAACACCTGGCCGATTCGCTTCTTGGCAGTCTCGACGTCGTAACTCATTGACAATAGGTGACTTTCCTGGATTTAGTAACGTTGCAAGTGTCCAAATGAGTGCCCCGGTACTCTACGAACTATGTCTCCAGATGATCCAACGACTGCATCACACAATCTGACGGTGGATAGGAAGTTTGTAGTGGCCGGGCCCGGATCCAGGCAATGCTGAGAGGAGTGCATGCGGCAGGTGCGGATAGACCTTTAGTGATGTGCCCGGAACAGCGCTGAACCCTTCGGTGGTGATTTCGCCGCTGTTCAAATGCGAAAGGTCCCTTTGCAGGGCCTGCATCTATCTGACACCGACACGCGGATTTTCAGTGAATCGATTCCGCGATCCAGCGTAACTCAAGGTTGCGCAACAGAACTTTTGACAGCATATTCTCGATGCCTTGGGTTACCCTGAGTCACGGTAGGTGATCCTGGTTTGGGCAGCAAAGTGGGCACTGGGCCTTTCCTCTGAAATTCGGCGGCCCGATCGTCTATCGACAGGGATCAAATCGTGCTCAAAAAGGTCGGAATGTGAAACGATGGCGATTGGAGCGGTCAGACGGTGATCCCAAGAAGAATTTTTTTTCGGGCGATTTTCTGGCTTCATTTGTCTATCGTGATCACCCTCGCTCTAACAGCAATGTCGCACACCGCGATCGCGCAAAAGCCTTCGGCATTCGATACAGCCTCGGACAATCAGCTCGGATTGACATTTTCCCCTGACGGCGCTACAGCGTTCTGGGTCGCGTGGAATGGGGCATGGGGTAGTAGTGCTGCGTCTCAGCGCGTCATTTATATGTCGCGTCAGCAACACGGCGTTTGGAGCGAACCCACTCCGGCACCGTTTTCACGAAATTTTTCCGATGACGACCCGTTCGTCTCTCCCGATGGAAGATGGCTGTACTTTGTGTCGGAGCGGCCAGCTAACGAAGACGATGAAAAATTCGATGCCGACATTTGGCGATACAGTTTGATTGAAGAGGATCGTCTGGAACACTTATCTATTAACTCAGAGTCAGCGGAGTACTCTCCGGTTATCACGGCGTCGGGCGCCCTGTATTTCGCCTCGGCACGGGATGGCGGGCTGGGAGAGGGCGATCTTTATCGAGCAGCGCCGATGGACGGTGGTTTCCATACACCCGTACGCCAGGGTGCCGCCATTAACAGCCTTACCGGTGAATGGAATTTATGGGTTTCTGCCGACGAAAGCGAAATTGTTTTTGAGGCGTCCTCTCGTCCGACAAATATCTCTACGCCTGGCGATCTCTATTACAGTTGGCGAACGCCCTCAGGATGGACAGCTGCTATGCCGGTTGAGGGCCTCAACTCTCACGATAGCGATCTAATGCCACGGCTGCATCCGGATGGCGAAACCCTTTACTACACGACGGCACCAATAGGTGGGCATGCGCGGATCGCCACTGCAGCATGGGGCCCCCTGAGTGCGAGGGCTCGCGCCACATATGCGCCGACCCTGTTGGTCGCAAACAGATCATCTCACGAAATGACATTTGTCGATCTGGCACGTGGCGAGGTCGTGGCTCGCGTTGCAACTGGTGAAGGGCCGCATTTGTTGTCGAATGTGAGCAACGGCCGCGTTTTGGCGACTGGCTTTGGTGAATTTCCGAAGCCGCATTCCGAACCAGTTTCCAGTCGCCCCCCTTTCGTGGAATCACTGAATTCAAGAATGACATTGATAGACACGGCCGACCGCACAGTACTGCTGGACACAGTCATCGAAGATTGTGCCAGACCGCATGCAAGTTGGGTGGTGGAGCAGCGCGGTTACGTGACGTGCGAATCTGAGAGGCGTGTGCTCGTCATTGACCTGAAAAACGGCCGTACGACCGGTCATTTCGATACCCTGCAGAAAGGATCGCACGTCCTCAGCTTCGAACCTGAGTCGCGGACGCTTGCAATTACCAATACCGGATCGGGATCCGTTACGTTGATCAAAATCGACAGTGGTGACACAGAGGTTGTGAAGCTGGCGGCAGGTAGCGAGGGCTCATTGGCAATTGCGGGTCGAATTTGGATTGGCAATGCGACGGACGGCTCGATTTCAGTTGTCGATCCACGCACGTCGACGGTGGTCGAGCAAATTGACTCAGTTTGCAGATTCCCGATTGCCCTGAGTCAGGACTCACTGGATCAAGTTTGGGTTGCTTGTTTCGCATCCGCTGAACTCGTATCAATAGACCGCGAAAGCTTTGCAATGCGACGCCGGATAAGTCTTGGCGACCAACCGCTCAATCTTCTGATACATCCTAAACGAAATCTGGCGTATGTCTCGTTTCCCAGGCAAAACGCCATTGCCGAAATAAGCTTGGATACAGGCATGGAATTGCGACGCATACACGTTGGCATTGAACCCGATGGTCTACGTTGGGTGGTACCGGACCACTAATACGGGCGATCGTGAATTTGGTGGCCAGGGGCGTAATCGAACCACCGACACGCGGATTTTCAGTCCGCTGCTCGACCCCAATTACCGAGCGCAGCCCCTGCAGTTCGGAATCAGCACATCCTTTTGAACGAAATGGGATTTGACGCCTGTGGAGGCAAACTCTAGCAGGAGTGATTCCTGATGAATCCGGTTAATATCCCCTTGCTACCAGATTATTAACAAGGTGAATAGATGTTCGAATCCGCCCAAATCGGTGCGATGGTGATTCTTGCGGTAACGATTGCGACCAGTCTGTTGGGCATGTATCGAATGCCGCGGATTATCGATCGGTGTCTGTTTCGGCCGTATTTTTTCCTGCGCAGGAAGCAATATGACACGATCTATTTGAGCGGTTTCGTTCATGCGGATCTCGGTCACCTGCTTTTCAACATGGTTACGTTTTATTTCTTTGCGTTTCCGATGGAGCGTTATGTTGGGACGACCCGCTTTCTGATTTTGTACTTCGTGGGACTGCTTGTGAGTCATGCCTGTACTTACTTGAAGCACAAGGACAATGCTGAATATGCGTCTTTGGGTGCATCGGGTGCGATATCGGCCGTACTGTTCGCCTACATCGTTTATTTTCCAATGACGAAGCTGATTATTCTTCCAATACCGATACCGATTCCGGCAGCGTTATTTGCGGTGGCTTATGTGGCGTACTCGTATTGGGCTTCCCTGCACTCGCGCGGTCGCATTAACCACGATGCGCATCTTTGTGGTGCGTTGAGCGGGCTTGTATTTGTGGGGCTGACGGATTTTGGGGCGTTTGGGCGGTTGCTTACAGCAATTGGCGCATGAATCGCCCGTCAGGACGGGCTCCTACTGTGGCCTTAGTAGTTTATGGCAATTCTCCGTTTGACCCGTAAGTCCCTAATGTTCAAGACGAAATCCGGATTGTTACAGCAGGCCTGCGCTTCTGTCGAAATCCTCTCGGTCTTCATTGGAATAAGGTGTCTGACACCTTTTCATGTTTACATGGCTGGGTGCAGGACAACTTGATAGTTCACGTCAAACGGTGCCAGATCGAGTAGTCCGCGATATTCATTGACCCTTGCAAGCATCGTTGCCTCGATCTCAGCGAAACGAGGGTCGTTCTCTAGTGCGGCAAGTGCGGGCTCCACCTCAACCGGATCACCAACGATGACCCAGCCACCCTCCACCGCGGACTGGAGGTGGTCGAAGGCCGCGTCAATATCACCCAGCATCGCATAGTAAATGGCTTGATTGCCCCAAAAGACAAAGTTATTGATGCCCTGTTCGGCCAGTTTAGAAATACGCTGATCAACGAAACGCATGGCTTCATCGAACCGGGCCATGTTGCCGGTGTGTGAATATGCGAGCGCTACATCCACCATAAGACCATAGCCGTTCTGATTGCCTGAATATTCGCTCGCCAACGTGGAAAGATTCGGCCAGCGCTCCTCCACGTAGTCGACCAGTTCCTGATAGCGCCTCGCTCGCACCAGCAGATCAAACAAATTGCCTGGATTACCGGAAATTGCCTGAGCGCGTGCGAGAGCAAAGGCTTCATCGACTCGGCCGGTGGAATACAGTGCGTCTGGCTGGACAAAGGGAGACCCTTCGGTGGTAGCACGTTCGAACTGACCCGTGTTCATCAGGCCGACACTCAGGAAAAATTTATCTACGCCACTCATGTTTCCTAGTTCGCGGCGCTGCTCCATTAGCTGCAGACCCTCCCCGCTGCGGGCTGAGTACAGGTAATTAACAGCCTTTGCCCCCACTAAATCCGGATTGTCGGGATCAATTTTGGCTATACGTTCCAGCAAGGCCTCCGCTTTCTCCGGTCGCCCAAAGTTGTTGAACATCTGAATTGCGTTGCTGAACGCAGGCCGATACAGCGGATCTCGTTCAACAAGTTCTTCAAGAATCTTCATTGCGCCGGCCACATCACCGGCATCCACCAACGCAATTTGCAGCCAGTTGCTCGCATCGATCAGGTTAGGGTTGATTGACAGTGCTTTCACCAGTGCGTCTATCGACGCTTCTGTGTCCTGGGCCCCATTGGTATAGTACAAACCGAGCCCGGCCCAGGCTTCTGCCAGATCGGGGTCGAGTCGCAGCGACTGATCGATGTATCGCTTGGCGCGCCGGTTGGCTTCGTCATCGGGTATTGAACCGTACTGCTGATCGGACAGCAGCATCGTGGCGATGCCCCTGTGCGCGAACGTTGGAGCGTATTCCTGATCGAGCTGGATGGCCTCATCAAGCTCGTCCACAGCTGTTTTTATTTCCTCACCAATGCGCGTGTAAATACGTTGCTTGGCCTGTAAATAAAGTTCGTAAACTTCGGGGCTGGTGCGTTGTGCTGTCGTAATCACAACATCATTTGCCAGAAGTTTGCTTCGCAGTTGCTTCAGGATCTCGTTGGCAATTTCATCCTGGATGGCGAATACATCGGTCAATTCGCGGTCATAGGTCGCCGACCAGAGATGAAAACCATCTTCAACCTGGACTAACTGCGCCGTAATGCGCACCGTCGTGCCGGATTTGCGCACCGAACCTTCAAGAATATTTTCCACGCCGAGTGCGTCGCCAATTATTCGCAGATCATCGTTTCGCCCTTTGAATGCAAAAGATGATGTTCGCCCAGCTACCTTCAGCTCCTGAACTGAGGCCAGCGAGTTCAAAATTTGCTCGGTAATGCCGTCGGAAAAGAATTCCTGCTCTGCGTCTGAACTCATATTGACGAATGGCAACACCGCGATCGAGTTATCGTTCCGGGGTTCTTCGCTTGTTACCTCCACAGCTGCCACTTCAGGCTCTGCGGTAACGACCGGCCTGAGCTGGCGTTCAACCAGCAATAAGGCAACGGCGACTACAAGAAACCCGGTAATCACATAATTCAGCTTGCGCCCGGTCTGGTGAACGATGGACCCGGAGCGATCGACTTCGGATTCCTTCTTGATGCCCTCCGGTGTCATTTCGAACGCCCACGCGAAAACAAGCGCCGGCACCAGGCCAACTGCGAGAATGATGATTATGAGTTTCGGCGCCCACTCGGGGATCTCGAAGACAGGAGAGATCACATCGATGATTTGTACCAGCACCCACGATACGATCGCATAGGCGATAGCGACACGAAATACGTTTCGGCGCTTAAGTTCCGCGAATAAGGTCAATCGATTACTCCCTGCCTTCCTTTGTCCGGTCCCAGAATGCCGCCCCGGCTTGAGACGGGCAGTATCATACCAATTCTCGGGATCAGAAGGCGTTGAAAGTAACGGGATTGGGGCCCGCGGCGCTTCAGATAAACCCGGGTCGAACCGAGGATTACGCGTAAACCTCGTATCGACCCCTAATTCCCCAGACGAAATCCGGATTGTTGCAGCAGGTCTGCGCTTCTGTCGAAATCCTCTCGGTCCTCGTAGATCAGGACGACGGCGAATTTGCCGACGCCCTTGCGAAACCAGTCGAGTCTCAGTTCAGGGGCGCGCTGCTCGAGTTTTGCCACGAATGCCTCGGCGCGATAAGGCTCGCCAAAACTAAGCAGGGTTGAGCGGCCAAGTTGAGAATACAGATGTTCCCCGGCTGGGCGCTTGCCGGGGCGATTGCCGGGGCTGTTGCCGAGCACGTAATTCAGGTGGCGGAAGATGTAGGCGCTGTACCACTCGGCGCCGGGTGGAATAACGTCACCATTGGCGGGGATGCGTTCAGGACCATAGTTGTAGGCGGCCAGCGCCAGATGCAGGTTACCGTCGTAACGGGTCAGCATTTCTTTCAGATAACGTGCGCCGGCATCGATGTTGGTGCACGGATCGTATAGCTCGGATAATCGCTTGATGCCGAGGTGGTTGGCGGTCGTTGGCCAGAGAATTTGCATTACGCCGTGCGCATTGGCGCGTGAGCGCGCGGTCGCCTCGAAATCGCTTTCGCCGCGTGCGACAGCCAGCAATAAGGTGTGCGGCAGGTCGTAGCTCAGAGCGGCTACCCGAAAACAATTGGCATGTGGAAACCGGTAGCTCGGCTCGATCTGCGTATCGTTATCCAGGTAGTGCTGCCAGGCCATATCGGGGTCGGTGGTGTCTTTGACCACGGCTGCGCTTGCGGCTGTTAGCAGAAAAAAGCTCAGTAACGGGGCGGCTTTTTGCAAGGAGCAACTCCTGCTCATGATTCTGGCAGATCGAGGCCGGTAGCTGACGCAATCTGTGACAGCTTCGTGCGGCGCTCTGTATCGTTCTCATAGGCGAAAGTCACCTCGTACACACCGGTCTTGATTTTGACGACGCGGTAGTCGAGCCCGGTTACTTTTTCCAGCTGACCGACGAATCCGTTCGCTGCAATCTCGCTGCGAAACGGGTTCCAGAACGAGTGCCATCTCAGGTCATTTTCCGGGGCCTCGTCAATGGCTGATGCTGTTGCTGTTGTGCTGCCGGGCTCGGGCGGGAATGAGGTGATCTGCGAAATATCTGATATGAGTTCCTCGGATGGGAAGTCCGAGTCCTCATTGTTGCTGGCAACCTGTTCTGCTGCGGGTGGCTCGGCGGTGGGGAGGTCATCGACGAGCTCCGATACTGCCTCGAACGTCTCTGTGGCGACGGCTTCGAGGTCCGCTGTCACCGCTTCGACAGTTTGAGCAACGGATGCTGTTGCCGCATTGTCGCCGAGCGGTCTGGACAAATCGATATCGGGTACGCCGAGAATCAGGAGCATCATGCCTATCGATGCGGCGGAACCCACCAGAAATCCGAGTATCCTGATCATCTCATCACCTTTTAAAACACGTTCCTGACACGAATCGCCTGCCAGTCGACATGTGGCTGCCACTGATCAACGATTGCCGAGAACTTCGCAAGCCAGTTTTCCAGGTGGATACCTTCGAGCCCGGGGTGTACGGAAATCGTGCAGCGGCGCGGCAGCTGGTCCAACTGACGCGACAACGCGCGTGCTGCTTTGGCATCACTGACTGCGATCGCGTAATAAATGTCCGCATCGGGGCTCAGGGGCCAGCCGGTCGCAGGCGATGAGGCATCGTGTGTCAAGGCAAGAAGCGGCAGCGCATATTCCAGCGCTTCATTTGCGCGTGCGATGCGAGCTTCGGTTCTTGGGCTACAGTCCCGGCCGGACAGGCGTACCAGACCATGGTTGAGCTGATGGTTGAGAAAGAAGACAACCGCGTCGTCCTTGGTCTTCACCTGTAACGCGAAGCAGCCATCGAGCCAGTCTTGCAGACGGGAGCCGCTTCGAATCTGGTTTTGAAAACTGACACTACCGGAATTGCAGGCGTGCGCGCCGCTCAGCTCGACGATGCGTATGGAAGACAACACATCGGCGTCACTCTGCGCAACCAGGCTGGGGGAGAAGACTGCTGGAGCTTGGGGCCGCATGCTTTCTTCGGCATAAGCCGCGTGCAATCCAGGCAGATGGACATAGGCGCTGGCGCTTAAGGCTGGCAACTCCGAAGACGACACGGTCGGTGCAACGGTGATCCAGTATTGATAAAGATCGCCGTCAATATGATGCGCTTTGCCGCGCAGCACGGCGTTGGCGCGATCCCTGTCTCCAGTGACATGCATGGCCTGATGGACGGACAGGTTATTGCTGACCAGTTCGACGACACCGTCGAGCGGTACGGTCTGTTGCTCATCGTGTTCGAGAGTGACAAGGTACTCACCGCTGACCTGCCGCAGCAATGCGCAACCGAGATCGTGCGCCAGATAGGCCGCCAGCAGGTCGGGCTGAGAGTCAGAGAATGGCACGGCACGCTGACCACGGAAGGACTGGTCTGCTGCGACTCTGTGCAAGGCGCTGCGTTCGGACCGTGACAGAGTCCCCTGCCAGGACATGGTGAAACCGGTGGCCCAGCTACGG
>Ga0255052_10000737_pt1 | contig 25695 bp, 29 predicted proteins | sample JV7_2_21_MG_FD_188632 | JGI IMG/M metagenome (GOLD analysis project Ga0255052, IMG submission 188632) | Seawater microbial communities from Jervis Inlet, British Columbia, Canada - JV7_2_21 | ecosystem: Environmental > Aquatic > Marine > Inlet | place: Canada: British Columbia | collected...
AGAATCCCGCATCTCGCCTATCTGGGAAGAGCCTAACGCAAAGCCTACCTGGGAAGACTCCCACATCTCGCCTACACGGGAAGAGCCCCACATCTCGCCTACCTGGGAAGAATCCCGCATCTCGCCTACCTGGGAAGAATCCCGCATCTCGCCTATCTGGGAAGACTCCCGCAGCTTACCTACCTGGGAAGAATCCTGCATCTCGCCTACCTGGGAAGAGCCCCGCAGCTTACCTACCTGGGAAGAATCCCGCATCTCGCCTATCTGGGAAGAGCCTAACGCAAAGCCTACCTGGGAAGAATCCCGCAGCTTACCTACCTGGGAAGAACTCCACATCTCGCCTACCTGGGAAGAATCCTGCATCTCGACTACCTGGGAAGAATCCTGCATCTCGCCTACCTGGGAAAAATCCCGCATCTCGCCTACCTGGGAAGAGCCCCGCAGCTTACCTACCTGGGAAGAATCCCGCATCTCGCCTACCTGGGAAGAATCCCGCAGCTTACCTACCTGGGAAGAATCCCACATCTCGCCTACCTGGGAAGAATCCCGCATCTCGCCTACACGGGAAGACTCCCACATCTCGCCTACCTGGGAAGAATCCTGCATCTCGCATACACGGGAAGACTCCCACATCTCGCCTACCTGGGAAGAATCCCGCAGCTTACCTACCTGGGAAGAGCCCCGCATCTCGCCTATCTGGGAAGAGCCTAACGCAAAGTCTACGTATTCGTTTAATACCAAAATATCAACTTTCGCTTTACCTGCCAAGCCGATTATTCCTTTTGGTAGGCGCTTATACGTACCACTATACAAAATACCTGGTAGATCGGCAATTCCTTTTTTTGCCAGGTATTCAACAACATCTACCCAGTCGGCGGGCAGATCAGTTATTCGCTTTCCCTGCTCCCAAGCAATCAATTTATTTCGCAGGGCCTCATAACTACTTTGCACTTCCCTTGGCACTCTATCCAATCCGGTGTTTAATAATACCGATATATTATCGCTTGTAAAAGGCGGCAATATCTTCACCACCCAATATTGTTGTCTATCATTATTACAAAGCTCGCCGTTGAAAAGATCTACGATTCGCTCATGAGAATTAGTCAGATCATGAACAATTTCACCGTCTTGCTTGATAATTGCCGAGAAAAACCCACTCATAGCTTACCTCCCAATATCAAATGAATTTCGTTAATTGCAGTATGTATGTATTCTACCATACACCATAGACTGTGTCAAGGCAAAAAAGTCATTGAATAGCCCAAACCATTCAATTCATTTATTAAATTTGCACATTCATCGACGGTAGGTACTTTTCCGCCGACTAACCAATACGATGCCGTAATACCGTGTTGTCCGCAATGCGAGTACGATTCGCAATACCTGAGACCTGCCCCAGGTATCCAAGCACGCCCACGGATATCAGTAATGAAATTTAAAAACAAGGCACACACCTCACCGTTGATCTTACGAAATTTCACAGTTACACTGACTACACTATCTAAGGCTGACTGCCCCAGCTTTTCCGCACTCTTGAATTGCTTTACCATTTCAGCCACGGCGTTGCCCAGCGGCGAAGGATTCTCCACAGGCAGCTCCTCGCACAATAAGAGATCATCAACTGCCTTACTGAATTCTTTTTTCGGATTTAACATTGTTTTATCCTCCTAAGGTTTATGATTATAAGTAGCGGTTTTTTCGGTCTTCCTGTCCGTGTCATAACGACACAGCCGCGTTAAATATGCGTTAAATATGCGATGCGCTTCTATTGCGCGTTAAATATGCGATGCGCTTCTATTGCGCGTTAAATATGCGATGCGTATTTAACGCACAGGCAATGCACGTTAAATGTGCGATGCGCTTCTATTGCGCATTGCTTGTGCGCTAAATGTGCATCGCGCTTCTATTGCGCTTCTATTGCGCATTGCTTGTGCACTGGTTTAGCGCATTGTGACATATATTCGTGTATCACACACAATGCACTGCCCATTATCGGAAAAACGCCGCTGCGCCGGGCGCTAAGTCATTGAAATATAAGGGCGGTCCATTTGTGTCCATTATAGCGTCCATTATATTGCTCTGAAACCGTTGGTATCACTCATATTGTCCATTAGTCCATTATATTATTAAAAGCAGGTAATATAATATGATATATATGGTAGTATAGTATATAGTACTATATTACGTGAGGTTATAGGATTTTGGACGTAATGGACGCGAGTGTAAATTTTCCTTTTTCTTTTCAAATAGTTACGCCGCGTCCATTAAGCAAAATAATGGACGCATAATGGACACAGGGTCTAGTACATGGACACAGACCGCAAATAATCGTTAAAAATCAAAGAGTTACAAAATACCTTAATGGACACTTTGTGCGTACGCATCGCAAAAATTCACGTTAAATATGCGTTAAATGTGCGATGCGCTGGAAAATTGCTTTATACGCTGCATAAGCTAGTTCGAGTGTAGCTAGTGCTTCGGATGCGCTATCTATCTCATGCGTATCTGCATTGTAGTAGCGCACTTTGTAGTGCCTTGGCTGATTGGCGAATATCTCGCTTGTGATGAAATAGTTCCCTCGTAACAGCTCCGATTCGATATGCGATTGGAAAAACCCCATTGTGTTGCAATCGAAGAAATGAAACCCTGCGGCTTTGTGGTTGGCTTTTACTTGTGTCATAGTTAACGTATTGCTCACGTATTTTTCATTTCCTTGGCTGAGTTCGGTTATTGATGTGTTTTTTGAATGCATGGAGAACTCCTTAGCAGATTAGCGCCTCGCAGGTCTGCGCCTCGCAGGTCGGCATAACCCAGTTTAGCATCTTTCAATTGCGCATCTTTCAGGTTTGCGCCTAGCAGATTAGCGCCTCGCAGGTCTGCGCGCTCCAGGTCGGCGCATTCCAGGCGAGCACCTTTTAGGTTGGCATCTCTCAGGTCGGCGCCTTTCAGGTTACTCCATAGCAGATTAGCGCCTTTCAGGTTAGCATATTCAAAGTCAGCATTTTCCAGGTTAGCGCATTCCAGGTCAGCGCCTTCAAGGTTAGCGCCTTTCAGGTTTGCGCCTTTCAAGTTAGCAGCCTCCAGGTCAGCGCGCTCCAGGTCGGCGCATTCCAGGCGAGCACCTTTTAGGTTGGCATCTCTCAGGTCGGCGCCTTTCAGGTTAGCGCCTTTCAGGTCGGCGCATTCCAGGCGAGCACCTTTTAGGTTGGCATCTCTCAGGTCGGCGCCTTTCAGGTCGGCGCCTTTCAGGTCGGCGCCTTTCAGGTCGGCGCCTTTCAGGTTAGCGCCTTTCAGGTTAGCGCATTTCAGGTTAACGCCTTTCAGGTTAGCACCTTTTAGGTTAGCACCTTTTAGGTTAGCACCTTTCAAGGTAGCGGCTTCCAGGACCGCATCTTTCAAGGTAGCGGCTTCCAGATCAGCGCGCTCCAGGTCGGCGCATTCCAGGTCAGCATATTCAAAGTCGGCGCCTTTCAGGTCGGCGCCTTTCAGGTCGGCGCCTTTCAGGTTAGCGCCTTTCAGGTTAGCGCCTTTCAGGTTAGCGCCTTTCAGGTTAGCGCCTTTCAGGTTAACGCCTTTCAGGTCAGCATATTCAAAGTCAGCATATTCAAAGTCAGCATATTCAAAGTCAGCATCTTCCAGGATTGATGTGTTTTTTGAATGCATGGAGAACTCCTTATCGGTATATGTGAGAATGTTGTTGTACGAAGCGGCCGCAATGATTACATTTAGCTTTGAAAATTCCTTTCTTTCTTATAAGTTTTATTGATGTCATGCGCTTGTCAGGCCCACATCTACAGGAATAAGTATATACCTTAATGTATGATTCCATTGTGCGACCTCATTTTCTCCTCCAGTTTTCCCGGGAATCTGCCTCGTCAGCGCCGGGAGATTGTCCCCGGTCGGACCGCTCGGAGGCGGTTTCGGCTAGATGCTTTCCTCTTCTTTTGAGCTGCCGACATTTCTATCCTCCTATAGTTGTTTGAAGTTTATGTTTTGATAATTATTTGGTAAGCTTATCACTTCCTTTCTGGTTTTGTTATATTGCATGTATCATGCCAAACTCAAATCCTTTGATACCAAGGGTATTTGGATCAAATAATCGGGAATCGGGGACCGAATCAGGATAATTAACCCTACACATAGTGTACTGCATACGGTGTGTATTGTCAAATATTTTTTACATTTATTTGACTTCTATAAGGTTATGCGGTAGAATTATAGCATTATGAGTGCACCGCCTACTGGAAATCAAATGTCGGATTTGATACAGATCGGAGTGTTTGCCATGCATCAAATGGGTATGACTCCGAACGCTATTGCCACCACTGCGGGTTGTGCTCGTACTACGGTTGTAGGTATCCTCAATAATGCGGAATTAGTACGAAAATACACAAATCACGAGCTGGTAAGTAAGTTAAAAAAGGCGTTCCCAGACCGCATTTTCGCCAAATGCAGCGCAGCTTTGGAGTCAATTGACCTGGATGACGCGTCGATGTCACAAATGCAACGTGCAACGATATTCGGCATCCTGTTTGATAAACATAGGTTGTCGGAGGAGCGCGCTACGCATATCGTAGATTATGGCTCATTATCGCAGGGCGTGATAGATATCGATGCAAAAATCCATGCATTAGAAGAGAAATTGCGGCTAAAGAACGTAACTCCTGCTATACCTGGCGCGTAGTTGCGGCGCCACGGTGTAGCGCCGCTTTCTGGTAGTGTGTGCTGCTGTATTTTGCTATACGTTGCTACATGTTGCAGCGGGGCCGCGGGCCAAACGGTATGTGAGATGTGTTGGTACATAGCGATGTGGCCTTGAAATTTTTTAAAAAATGCATTATTTAATGCGAAAGGAGTTGCATAATGGAACAAGTTGATAATTGGCGCGCTCGGTCCTCAGGTATGCGTTGCGACACTTGCATATCGTTTGTGCCTAAAAAGTCTGACTCGGTAGATGTTCAGGGTAAAGATGTAGGTCGTTGTCGTAGGCACGCACCTACTATGACCGGCTTTCCTGTAGTATTCCCTTCTGATTGGTGCGGTGACCATAAAATCGACGAAACCCGCATTTGAAGGAGATCACCCAATGACACCACGGCAAAAACGCGAGGCACAGTTGAGAAAAGAGTGTGCGGAAATGCGTGATGAAAAACAAATCCCCGCAACTGCGGTGCGCGAAGCCTTTATACTGCTGCGCCAGGCGATTGACACAGATCCTGTGCTGCGTGAGGAACTAACTGCAAGATTGTTCGGGTATCTCAACGGCGCTAATGTTACTGGAGATAGTCAGCGGCGCGAGACATGCCGCCGAGCTGTGGATATTCTTTTTTCTCCTCCGCATGGCCCTGCATAGAGGACGAACATGTGATTATCTAGTAATGCGCAAAAGTTAAAGACCTCTATGATTAAAAACCTTTTTGGTGTATAATACATCGGTAGAGGTGGTAAGATGTCAAGAATCAAAATCAAAAAGGGCCGCGGCTACATAGGCGACCAAAAGATAAAATACCCTGCCGGATTCAGGCTGGTATATTTCTTTGCGGTTGTTGCTGAATTGGCGCTCTACGTCGCAATTGCGGCAGGGCTATACAATATAATATAATTTTCTACATCTAGCGTTAAGGAGTCGTTACATGCCAAGAGATAAGATTTATGGGGACAATCCTTTAGCTGGCACTGATTTTCGTAAAGGGCGTCTACAATTGGAAGATTATCGAAAAAAGCGCGCCGAGGCTATGCGTCGAAAGGCGCAAAGTAAACCGCCTGTCCGCACAGCCCCTAAACCGCCTAAGCACCCAACACCACCTAAACAGCCGCCCGCTAATAGCCAAACACGGCCACGCGCAGTTAAACCGAAGGGCACTATACGTATAAAAAAAGCTGACTCACTGAATTTTAAAGTAGATAAGGCTTATGGAGGATAGCTGATGGGTGATTCTTTAGTATTACTTGGCGCCGCGACGGCAACAGGCGCCGGGCAAAGTAAGACGCTTCCTGTAGACACCAATGATCATGTATTTGACGTATCGGTTGTCGATGCAGATACGTCAATATCTGCACTTAGTGTAGCCATCGAGGTAACCTTAGACGGCCAGGCTATCAACGATGCCAATGCGAAATGGGCACAATTGACGTCTCATACATTCTCTGCTGGTGAATTGACTGCATTGCTGGCTGTGTTTGTTAAATTAGATGTGCCTTGTGTCAGAATTCGCGCGAATATTCTCACTGCAACCGGCATTGGCGCAGGAGATACGGTAACTGTCCGCCATCGGGGGCGATACATGGGGAGACCGTAATGGCAGAGCCGGTTACTATTTACGGGAGTCGGTCACTTGACGGTGACTTGGATGCAAAAGGATATGATATTCTTGACGTAAACGATATCGCTGTTGATACGATATCGAGTGCTGACGGAACTTCAGTACATGTTCTTTTAGGTTCTGATGCCGGAGACGACTTCATAGTTAATACGGATAAATTTGTCGTTGAAGGGGATACAGGTCGTATCGGTATCGGCATACTGACTCCTGGCGTGGATTTGGATTTACTTGGGGTCCATGTCAGTGGTGTCGGCATTGCTCGATTTAAAGGAAGTGCGAACGCAGGGTTTATGACACTTGATACTACGACTGAGGCAAACGGCGAATCTGGTTTTCTTCTTGCTACTGGTGGAGTATTGACCGGGCAAATCGGCGTTGTGGAAACGCAAGGCGCTGTATATATACGCAATCGTCTATTTTCGTCAACTGTAAATTCCATAGTGTGCGATAATGCTGGGGATGTAGATCTTCGGGGTCACGTGAATATAGGGCGTGGCGACGCAGATATCGATTATTCGCTGACATTCGACGGTGAAAATAGCAATGGTATAATCACATGGAAAGAAGATGAAGATTATTTTGAGTTTGCAGACGCTGTGATTTTCGCCGGTGAGGGCTCAGGTTTAGCTTTCGGCGGCATTTCGGTAAAAGATAATGGTGTAGCCACAGCATTCGGTGGCACCGGCATCGCGAATAAGACACAAGTGCTTATTTTTGGTGTAGACGATCCGAGCAACAACACTACACCTGCCCATGGAACTGACGACATTACCATTACAGTTGCAGGTAAGTATTTTGCATGTGTGACTATTTCGGCTACAACGGCGGAGGGCGGTTCGGATGAATACGGATTTAGTTTGTGGAAAAATAACGGGGATACGGAGTTTACTAATGTCCACGCACATAGAGTATTTGGTGGTGGCGCGGGGGATGCAGGTGCTATCGCACTAAGTGGTATTGTGGATTTGGCTGTTAATGACACTATAGAAGTGTGGGCCTGGAATGAAGATGATACCGAATCGATAGTTATTGATGATATCACTCTTTCTTTATTCATGCTCGGAGGAACATGATAGATAGTCAAGAGACAGCAGCCTTAAAAGATAAAAAGGGTATGTTGGAAGAACTCGACTCTTTAAAAAAGAAAAAGGCGTCCCTTTTATATCAAATAGAGGATTATCAGAAAAATAATGGTAGTGAGTTTTTTGAGCCTCTAACATACCAGCAGCAACTTATTGACCTTATGTGGCTAGGTAAAACAAGATTGTTACTGCAAGGTTCGAATCAAATCGGTAAAACTATGGTCGGTGCGGCGTTAGTGGATTCCTGGTGTAGAGGTGTGCAGGCATGGGACAATCGCACCAGTATATTCAATGGTGCGCCGACTAAAGGACGTATTATATGCACTGACTGGCCTCACCATGCAGCGAAGGTAATTGTGCCGAAATTGCAGGAGATTATACCGAAAGGATCGTATACCACTAAAAAAAATAATCATGGGGTCGATTCGGACTGGCTATTCCCTAACGGATCTACGTTTCAACTTATGACTATTAAGCAAGATACTCAAAGTCATGAATCAGATACATTGCATTGGGTATGGTCCGACGAACCGTTGCCTATAGAGAAATATGGAGCCAATTGCCGCGGTCTTGTACGCAATAGCGGCGTGTATTTGTTGACGTTAACAGCGGTAGGCAAGGAATCCTGGATGCTTGACAAAATCGCTATGAATACAGGCAAGAATTACGGGTGTGTAACCCGTGTGCCTATGCGAGCGAACACACATCTTACTGAAGAAGCTATAATTCAGTTTGAAAAGGATCTTCCGGACAGTGAGATTCCTGCCAGGGTATACGGCGAATGGCTGCAATTAACCGGCATGGTTATTAAGCAATTCGATAGCGCTATTCATGTAGTCGAGCCATTTGAGGTCCCTCTTACCTGGCCGGTAGTTCCGTTTATTGATATTCATTTAAATAAACCTCAGGCAATATCTTTTTATGCTTGGGACCCTTACCAGCGAGAATATCAAATTGATGAAATATGGGATAATCTTTCGCCGGAAGAAATTGCCCATGCTATTTTAAAAAAAAGACGCGATAATGGCTGGAATATTGTCGAGTGCGGCATAGATCCTCTTGCGAAAGGAGATTCTGCTTATTTGAAAAATCGGTATGGAGATGTATCCGACACCTTTACTATAATAGCGGATATTTTAAGCCCCCAAGGCATTGAATTATTCGCTGCCAGCAAAGACAAAGATTCTGGTATTCGCAATATTGAAATGCTGTTGAAAGGCATTAATAAGATGCCTTCTTTATATTTCTTTGACGGGCGTACAGAACAATCTTTATGGCAGCTTCAGCGGTGGATATATGACGATGTCGGCATACCGTTGAAAAAAGATGACCATTTTCCTGAAAATTTATATCGCAGTACGTTGTTAGATAGCGGCTCAAAAACACAAAAAGTAATTGCAGTGCCTGGGCACTTGAATCCTGATATTGATTTTGCAGATTTTGTTGACGCAACCATGCCGCGAGGCGGCCAAGGATCTTATATGGGGTAGTATGGCAAGGAATCAAAATAAAGAAGAGTTTTTTGAGCTAATGCGGAAACGATTTCAAGAGGCGGAAACAGCGGAAAATGAGAATCGTATTGCGGCGATGGATGATTTAAGATTCATCCATAACTATGAGAATGCTCAATGGCCTGTTGCAGATCAGGCAAGCCGCCAGGCCGACAGAAGGCCTATGCTGACTCATAACTTATTACGCAAATTTTTGCGCTCGATGCTGGGAGCTATGCAACAGACTAAACCTGGGATTGTTGTTAAACCGGTCGATAGCGAGGATGACCTAATTACTGCGGAGATTTATACCGATTTAATTCGCCAGATAGAAAAAGATATTGAATCGCCTGCTGAACAGGCATATAATAAAGCGTATGAAGGAGCTGTGGGCAATGCTTTTGGTTATATAAGAGTAGTGGCCGGATTCGTTGACGATACGGGATTTGATCAAAAAATACAAATTCGAAGGGTGGAAAATCCTTGGACTGTGCTTATGGACCCTGGGCGCAGTACTTTTTTAGGTACAGACCAAAATTATTGTTTTATCAGCAGCACAATGGATCGCGACGCATTTCATGAAAAATATCCTCGTGCTAGCCCTGGCGACGATTGGCAGACTATGGGGGACACGTTTGAAAAATGGTATGGGGAGGATACTGTACGAATAACTGAGTATTTCTGGGCAGTTCCGGTTACCAAAACTATAGCTATGCTAGAAGACTTGTCAGTGATCGAACTAACAAATGTGATTACTCCCCGCGTGATAGAAGAGTCCGGGCATCGGATCGTACGTACTCGCACAGTACAGACTAAACGATATATGTGGGCAAAAGTATCAGGCCAGGATATATTAGAACCTGTGCGCCCGTGGCCAGGTAAGTATATACCAATTATACCGGTATTCGGCGACGAAGTGAATATTGAAGGAAAGCGGGTTTTATTTTCCTTTTTCCGGGATGCGAAAGATCCGCAACAGATGTATAATTTTTGGCTGAGTGCAGCTACTGAGATAGTTGCACTATCCCCGAAAACACCGTATATAGGCACAGCCCAGCATTTCAAAGGTTTTGAAAGCTTATGGCAAAATTCAAATATTAAAAATTATGCGTACTTACCGTATAATGCAGATAAAAATACAAAAATACCGCCTACCAGACAAAATGTATCTCAGGTGCCTAGCGGACATATCACTATGATGGGTATTGCACAAGCCAATATTATGAATACTCAGGGGCAATACGAGGCATCTTTAGGTGAGCAAGGGAACGAACGGTCTGGAAAAGCGATATATGCTCGGCAAGATGCGTCAGCCAGAGTGACTTTTTCTTATCTAAACAATTTTCACCAATCGTTATTGCTTGTAGGACATATTTTGACAGACCTTATTCCTCACATATACGATACAAATCGTATAGTGCGCCTACGCGGTCCGGAAGATGCTATGAGATTTTTCGAAGTTAACACCCCTTATTTTGACCCAGTTACAGGAACTGCTAAAATAGCTCATGATTTGTCACAAGGAAACTTCGATACCGAATTGGATATTAGCCCGGCACAGACCTCGCGTCGCGAAAGAGCTGTTAGAGATATGATCGAGATGGTTCAATATATACCCGATGCCGGGCCGCTAATCGCCGATCTAATTGTAAAAAATATGGATTTCCCAGGCGCACAGGAAATTGCGGATCGCCTGAAATCGGCTTCTCAACAACCACAACCGCCTCAATAAGGATGGGAAAATGCCAGATAAAGTAATGGTCGAAGATAGCCAAGCTGGGGAAGCGACCGCCCTGGAAACGCTCATGCAGACAGGATTAGAGGTCGAAACTGACGATACTCCAAGAGACTCGTCAGAACCTGAGGAAGCGACCGCCTCCGAAGAAGAAAATGCAGTAGCAACCCCCTCAGATAGTAGCGCTGACGCTGACGCTGACGCTGATGCTGACGCTGACGCTTTGCCAGCGACTGAGGACGGTAGTGCTGAGAGTGATGCCAGTATTAACGAAAAGACTACTGTCGGAGATGACAGCACATCAAAGAGCAAAGAAAAACCTGCACAGAAAAAGCATAAAACAGGGTCTGCGCGATTCCATGAGGTAACCGCTCAACGATATAAGGCAGAAGCTCGGGCTGACGCAGCCGAAGAAAAGTACCAAACAGCATTGGCAGAGCTAAATCAGTTGAAAAACCCTAAATCATCCGCAGGAAAGCAGTCTAAACCCAATAAACTGCCTATGATGCCGACAAAAGAGTCTGTGGAGTTTGACGACGAACGTTATGCAGCAGTGGTGAACCAGTACCAGCAGGATATGGAAGCATACAGGGATTATCGTCAGGAAGAACGTGTTCTAACCCGTGAAGCGGTGCAAGCGAAGCGTGCGGCGGATATCGCATACAACGAGGCATCTGAAGCGATAGAGAACGTTTTTTACGACCTTCAAGATGCGTATAAAGATGCTAAAGGACCTGATGGCAAGTTATTACGTCCTGACTATGCGCAAGTTTGCTTCTCAAATCTTACGGTGCAGCCTGCGGTAGAGCAAGCTATTAAGGAAAGTGAACATGGTCCTGAATTACTGTATCATATAGGAAAGAACCCTGATTTAGCAGCTAAGCTCTTATCCATGAGCCCTTCTCGCGCAGTAATGGTTTTAGGATCGATTGATGTTGCAGGAAAGATGTCTGCTGCGTATCAAAGAAAGGGATTGTCCAATGCGCCTAAGCCTATAGACCCTCTTGGAAATGCAGGACGATCCGGAGTTTATTCTAACGTTGAAACTATGCCCATGGCTGATTTTATGCGACAACAAGAAAAAGACTACTATGGGTAAGCGAACTAGTAAGAAAGGTTGAATTATGCCAAATTCATTATTGACCCCTACAATCATAGCGCGTTATGCGTTATTTCATTTAACTAACAACCTTGTAATGGCCCGGCTTGTATATCGAGACTATGAGCAGGAATTTAAGAAAATCGGTGGTAGTCTGACTATTCGCCAGCCGGTAAAGTTTTCTGTTTCCGATGGAGCCACTCGTACAAATCAGGATGTTACCGAGAATAGCGACACGTTTACTGTAGCTACTCGACGGCATGTATCTTGGCTATTTTCTACGGAAGACCTGACTATGACAATAGAGCGTTATACGCAGAGGTACATCAGACCGGCTATGATAGCTTTGGCTAATGATGTGGACTCGGAATTATTGGGTCTGTATAAGGACGTGTACAATGTCCGGGGAACGCCGGGAACAACGCCAGCGTCTTTCCTTGCTTTAGCCAATTGTGGTGAACGCCTGGAGGAAGAAGCCTGTCCGCAAGATAGGCGAAATGGCGTGCTGAATCCCGCAGCGAATTGGGCTATGGCTGATGCATTAAAGGGCACATTTTACAAAACTCTTGCACATGATACTGTGCGCAAAGGGTTTTTAGGACGTGTTGCTAATATTGGCCTTAACATGGACCAAAACGTTAACAGGCACACTACCGGAACGTTTACTACAGGGAGTACACCGTTGGTCAATGGCGCTTCTCAAACAGGCGCTAGTTTGATAACTAATGGCTGGGCCGCTGCCACAGCTGTCATCAAACAAGGAGACGTATTCACGATTGCAGGTGTAAATGCGGTTAACCCTGTTACTGGTGACGATCTAGGTTATTTACGCCAATTCGTAGCCACTGCGGATGGCTCCAGTGATGGCTCAGGAAATCTGACCATCTCGGTTTCGCCAAGCATTACCGCCACAACCGCCTATAAAACGGTTACTGCCAGTCCAGGCGACAACGCTGTGATCACCATGGTAGGCACCGAAGCTACTGCGTATCCGCAGAACTTAGTGTTTCATCCGGAAGCTTTTGGATTGGTGATGGCTCCATTAGCTTTGCCGAAAGGAGCTGTGTTCAAAGCTCGCGCCACTTATCAGGGTATATCTGTTCGAATCATCAATTATTACGATGGTACGAACGATAATGATGTTATACGGTGTGATATTCTTTTTGGTACGAAAACACTGAGGCCGGAACTCGCTTGTAGACTTGTTGGATAGACAAATACAAGCAAAGTAAGGTATAATAACTACATACAAATCCCGGAGGGGTGTCAGACCTCTCCGGGATTAAGGAGTCCGCGATGGGATCAATATTTAATATGCGTGTCGAGAATGGCTTAGACGCTACCGATACTGAGCTGAATTTATTGGCATCAGTGACCGCAGGACAAATGGCTGTTGGCAAGGCTGTTGTGATGGGGTCAACAAATGGCCTGGTAGCTTCTCGCAGTGCAGGAGCATACGGCTATGGGTTTGACATCGATGGGGACGCAGTTTTCGCAGATGCCGGGGCTGCAAGAAAATCCTATGTGATGCAAGTTTCTGCTTGGAGAGATTCAGCCTATGCAGTAACGGGGGACAGCAATGATGCTATTTTAAAATTAACCGGGAATAATGAAGCTGCTAACGACGCTAATTTTATACTCCGTGGAGTAAACGCCTCAGTCAATAACCGAGATGGGGGCACTCTGGGCAGGATCGAGCATTCCTTTGGTACTCAGAATAAATCCGGGGGGACTTCACCCATTATTATGGGCATAACAGTCACTGCCGAAAATTATGGTACCTGTGCAGACCTGTTCGGAGGCATCGATGTTCTTTTGAAAAATGAGGGTGCTGTAGCGACTACTGAATTCGGTGTGCGCATCAGGAATGAGAATAATTCGGTCGCCGATGCTGTGGGGGCTGGACTTCTTTTTTCGGATACCGGCGCGAATACAGGCTTCGATTATTTGATCGACGGCAACGGCTCTTCGGTGGTTGTCGCCGACATTCGGCTACAAAACGCCATGGTCATCAATAATGATGAAGCTGATCGCATCCTGTTTGGTGCGCTCATTGGTGTGTGTAACGACAACTCTCCTGCGAGCAATGCGCCATCAGGTGGTGTTGTTTTATACTTCGATGGTACGAATCTGATGGCCGTCAATGATGCGGGCAATACCGCACAAATCAACAGCGGAGCGTTCTCATAAGAGTCGCGCTGCAAAAGGGAGGTGCACATGGTACTTGATAACGAGATTGATAAAAAGCGATTGATGCACATAATCGCTAGTTTTCAGTTTGCGGGCCCTTACAAAGATGTTGGTCCAGCAGTTAAGCAATTAGATGCTTTGACGCTAAAAGTGGAGCAGGCACAAATAAAGCAAGAACATCCGGTTGCACCACTTAAACATGCACTTCGGGAGGTCAAATAACAGTGAATACCGCTTTAATTAAACAAACCGCTACACCGCCGCCTCCACCTCCAATACATGTGCGACACCCTGTGCATGGGCATAAAGTGGCCCCTGCGGATCAGCTAGCCGTTCTTATATCTGAGGGATGGGTTAGGCTGGTAGATCCTACATGGCTTTACCATCCTGCGAGAGGTGCTGAGATATTTGACGCTTGTGAGGAGGAAAGCTTGTCAGCCGACGGCTGGGTCGATACTCCGGCGAAATGCGAGTCTCACGGTAGAGGAGCTATTTCGGTAACAGGCAGCTCGCAAGTAGGCATTGTGCCCGAAATTGATCCGGCAAAGTTGCTGCAAGCGAATACGGCAGCTCTTGAATTGTTAAAAAATGAAGGCTTGAGCAGAGCAGCTTTGATGCGTAGATTAGGCTTAAACGATAAAAATACCACTGAGCGTAATCAATTCAAGCCTATATATGAGGCGGTATTTGAGTTTTACCAAGGGCAGATTTGGCGCCAGGGTATGAGTTACTTTTTTACCCGAGAGATCGCTGCATCTGCCAAAGATCAAGCAGCCACCCAGGCTCAAGCGCAGACTACCGCAATACAGCAACCTTCATGTATCCGTAAAGACTTCCCTTCGGAAGAGATCGAAATGGTTGAAGGCGAAGGTGAGTGTGATGGCAAGATCTGACAATGGCTGCGTCTAATACAGCACAATTGCTTATCCAGGGCGCTATAAGGTTACTTAAAGGTCGCCGATACCGTGTCGGGAATCAAGATTACGGGATCGGTTTGACTGCGCTTAATGATCTTATAGCGTCGTGGAGCCTGGCGAAGATAATGGTGCCTTATGCTATATCTGAAAATTTCCCTACAGTTATAGGCCAAGTTGCGTATACTATTGGACCGAGCGGGGATATCAATACTGTAAGGCCTACTAAATTATTGCCGGGGACATATATACGGGATGCGAGTGATATCGATCATCCCGTAGATAAGATAAGCCGAGAAAGATACAATTCAATTAATACAAAAACAAGCACTGGTCGTCCGAATCGAATTTATTATGATCCTGTGTTTCCAATAGGAACCTTCTATTTCAATAAAGAGCCTATAGCGGTTGAAACAGTGTATATTGATTCTTTAAAGCCGATAACTGAAATATCGGATATGACTGCGTCACTGGCGCTGCCATCGGCATATCGGTTAGCGTTGAAGTTTAATTTGGCTATTATGCTCGCTCCCGATTACAATGATATAAAAATACCTCAGATAGTTGCTGAAGCTGCCGATAGCAGCAAAAGAGCGCTAGGGTCTGCGAATTCGTCAGAACTACCCGAATCGCGTATGGACCCTGCGCTGCTGGATACTACAGGCGTACTTACAGAAGCTTCTTTTGAGGCAGGTAAATGAGATTAGCTGAACTTATAACAGAAATAGGTTACGACCTCGATAGAACGTCAATTGACGATCGAATAAAATTCTGGATACAACAAGCGATAGATATGGTGTATGCTGCGCTACCTAAAAAAGAACGCCAAAGGTCAGCAACTATTACAGTCGTTACAGGGGTGCAGGAAGTTAACACACCTTCCGATTTTGGCGATTTTGACACTATCTACAATAGCGCAAAAGAGCCTTTAGCTTACTTGACACCGCGGGAATTCTTTGCTCCAGATAAAAATCTTGCATCCGGAACGCCTATAGAATTTACTTATTGGAATAATCAAATACTATTTTCACCTGTTCCAGATGCTAGTACGGCGCACACCATCAATTATTTTTTGGAAAAACCAAACGTGTATGTACATAGTTTAACGATGAAGCATTACGTGTCAATGTCTGCACATGTTCAAGTTTATGTCGATGAAGACGGGTTTGCTGAAGGCGAAGGTAAGTTACTGTTCGTGTCCCCAACAACTACAGATGCAAAAATACAAGTGCAAACAGCAGACAGCCACAGACATGAAGTGATTGTCTACCATGACGTTGACGCCGCGACGAAGGGCACCCCATGGTACTTTGCCGAGAAGGCAACAAACGCCTATGAGCGAAATTTTTTTCTGTCCCCGACTCTTTCAGATACGGTTATTCGAACGGCAAATACTCGCCGACACCATCATTTCCTTAATTTTATACATAATCCAGACCCAACAAGTCACCCGGACGGCAATAATGCAGCGGTATATGTAGACGAAGATGGGCTAGACAGGAGCCTTCGATTTGGTTACATTTCTCCGACAACTACAGCTACCACGGATAATGAACTCATTCATGATGCAGATAACGTCATTCCCGGATTAATTGAACTATACCATTCGGCAGTATTCGAATTCGCCATGGCTAAAGGACATCGGTTTGATAAGAGACATGACCGCGCGGCAGCTCATGAAACAGCTGCGGGAGTGATTATGGCGTTCATATTGGGAAATCCTGCAAACGCAGTCTCAACCGTGAGTAACCAGACTGATGACTGAAGACTTTTATGCTTCTTTTGATAGCAGTCTCAATGCGGATATACCGGCAGCGTTGCCTCCGGATACGATAACTCGTATGGGTGTTGATAATACATCCTATATAGTCGGCGGTGGGAGTTTAACATGTACACATGCCACTCAGGCCGGTTCTTTGATATGGGATGGTTCTTTTTCATCGGTGCATCGCAATGTAGGCCAAATAGTTTTTTGGCATCGAGCGCCCCAGACAGGCGGTAATGCTCGCGTCGATTATAGTAAGCCTGTAGCCGACGCTAGAATTGAGGTGCGCAGGCTCATCAATAGTCCTGCGGGGAATAACTCGTATAATCTCACTATGAATAATGCGATAGGAGGCCCTGTTATTAGTATGACAGGCGTGCTCGCATCGTTAAGTAGCAACTGGCAGCGTATCAGACTGCTATGGCGGTGGAATGACCCAAGCGGATATACAGCGCTGTACCAGGATGATGAATTAGTTATTTATAGTACAGCAGGCAACACTCAAACACGGGCTTTAGGTGTCTTCAATACCAGGATCATACTCGGACTATCTCCGAATGGGAATATGGATGAATTCTATGTGTGGGACTCCCTAGCTCCTCGGAAACTAACTTTAGGTGCACCACTAGGACTCCCTAATGCACTGGGACGCTAATGCAAGGACCATTTTACTTATCAGACCCAGTGGCAGAGAGTCGCGAGTTTGCCTTTTTCCTGGTAGACATCAATGATTTAGCAACACCCGAAACCGTGGAAGCTGGCGGCCAACCTCAGATACGGAAGCCCGGTGAAACTTCCTGGACAAATACTAACAATACTTTGGTGCATATAGGCGAAGGTCATTACATAGTCACACTTGACGTAGACGAAATTAATGTAGTAGGCTTATTCGGTATTCGGTATAAATCTGCGAATACAGCAGAGTTTCAAGATATTGGCATAGTGACTGCAACAAATAGTGAACTGTTAAATTCTATGGAGACAACGATCCGAGACGTACAAGCTCGATTGCGCACTGTGGAAGCAATAGTACAGGAGCTTGCTAAAGAAGTCGAAAAAACCGTTTTTGAGAGCCCCCTATAATGGCCGAACCTGCTCAACGATTGAACTTTCTTGGCGGCATGAATCGCCAACCCTTACAAGGTGAGGGACAAGTGAAGCTACTTACCAACGCACGACCTCTCGTTTCAGGTGGGTTGCAAGTAAGATACGGCCAAAGTTTATATGCGTCGGTAGGCAGTGACCCAACTATAGGTAATATCCGGTATCTTTTCGCTTACCGAACTGCGGCACTAGGTACGCGCCTATACAGTATTCGGCACACGCCGACAAGTAATAAATTCTTTGACAATACTACCGAGATCACAGGCCCGACACTCGTGAGTTCGGGATACATAGATATGGTCGAGGGACGCGGAACTATATTTTTAACTAATGCAGAAACTCATAATATACAATACCATGTTCCGGGAACATCTGTGCGGGCGGAAATAACAAATTCCTTCGCGGGCGAGGAGCTACCTTTGTGTAAATTCATCCAGGTGTACAGGAATCGGTTGTATGCCTGGACCAGCAAGGGTCTCCGATATACCAACGCAGGCATATATACAACATTGCCTGCACTGCATTTCGCAGATCTTAATCTAGTAAAAGTCCGCGCTGAAACTGTTGAGCCGTTTGGTCTTGGTGTAGGCGAAGATCTTTTAGTAATGTTTACTTTAGATAGCTATAATATTATGATGGGCGTCCCAGGTAACGAAGGCGCTCGCGGATCATATACGTTGAAAGAGTATTCCGGAATTGGCTGCGGAGCGCCGGATACAATATCGTCGAAAGGGAATATGATTATATGGATCGATACTGAACGCAGAGTTCGCATGCTAAAAGGTCCGGTTATACATGACTTAGACCCAAATGATTCTGTGGCTGAGTTCTTGCATGCCGCAGATAATTTGGAAACTGCGACAGCCCGGATTCTTGGGCGCGAAATATGGGTCTCACTACCCAAAAGCGGTTCGGCTGTTGACCGGAGAATACTGGTATATGACCTATTTTTTGAAAAATGGGTTGCAGAATTTACCGGCATTGAAGGATATGCAATAGCTTATTTACCGGAGATCAACGCTGTATATGTTGGCGCCCATACGGGAGGCTACATATGGCGACAAGCTAATGGGAATTATAAACCACTCACTGATTCAGGTGCTTTGATACCATTCGAATGGATAGATGGTCAGCTGGTTTTTGGCACTTTGTGGCATAAGAAAATATTCGAAAAGATCTTGGTCGCGTACAATCTGAGCGCCAGCGAAACGTTGAACTTCTCATATGCGACCAACGGAATAGACAGTTATACCAGTTTTGAATTGAATGGCACAGTAACACAGCCAGCTAGTAATTGGGGTTCTGATAATTGGGGCGCCGCTACATGGGGAGGCAATCCTGGGATGGAATCCACAGTGTTGAGGCCGAAAACGCAAGAAAAAGTGCGAGCGTATTCAATGAGATTGAAAGTATCGGGGGATCTAAGTGGGGGCACTGTGATTTACGGTGCGAAAGCCTACGCTGAAGAATTGGACCGTGACGGCGAATCTGATATAATATAAGTGGAGAAAAAATATGGCTGCATTAGATAGCGGTAGCTCAGATTATAATAACGACACTCTGGATACGGCAGGTACCGCTGAGTCTGCGTCTACGCTTACCGACTGGGCGCGGGCAAACGGTATGACCGATGCCATTTTGAAGATACAAGCCAAGCTAGGTGTTGCCTTAGATGGCAACAAAGCTGATTTAGCCACACGTCTTTTGGTAGCGATGGATGCCGATGGGCTGCTTAAGCTATCTGATGTGATCCAGATGCAGTATGCGACAGATAACGCGGTAAGCGCCGCGCTTACCACTAATATACCCTTCGACGATTCTATCCCCCAAATTACTGAGGGTAGCGAAGTTTTAACCCAAGCTTTCACACCGAAAGCGGCGACTTCAATTTTAGAAGTCGCCGCCGAATTACATCTAAGCGCCGCCGCAGCGGAACACTTAATAGCGGCGCTGTTCGTCGATACCACTGCGGATGCCTTGGCTGCCGTCGCTGAATATGTTGGCGCAGCGGATAGTGTAGTGGTTGTGAAATTAAGATATTTAGTGGTGTCCGGATCGACAAGTGCAAGGACTTACAGAATACGAGTAGGTACGGCATCTCAGAATGTAGTATTGAATGGAATTGTTACCGGCCCTGCGCGGCGGTTTGGTGGTGTGCTTATATCGAGTTTAAGAATAACCGAATGGCAAGTATAGGGGACACTTAATGGCGCGAAGAAAGCACCGCAATGTAATGAGGGAAACAACGGCCATGGAGCAAATTGGCGGTCAGAAGGGTATATATCGATTCCGACCGGAGTATGCGTATATGACAGGTGGTTTTGTACGGGATGCGCAGGGAAATAAAACTCAGAAAACTAAACGTGTTGTACCTGGATCGGCGTTTAAGAGAAAAAGGCGTACCTAAAGGAGCTTACTATGGCCGGAGGCATTAGAGTCGGTTTTTCGTGGCAGGACCCATACGGCGGCGGCGGCGGCGGCGGCGGCGGCGGCGGCGGCGGCGGCGGCGGCGGCGGCGGCGGCGGCGGCGGCGGCGGCGGAGAAGGACCTGCTATGGTCGGCGGAGGTTCAGCAACAAGACAACTGGACGCTGCTGAAGCGCGACGCCAACGGGAACACGAGGCTCGATTAGCTTTAGAGGCTGATAGACGGCGTGCGGAAGCTGCGGCAGATGCTCGCACAGGAGCGGCGGAGGAGTCAGCCCGTGTGCGAGGATTTACAGCAGGTGAATCGGCACTGGAAAGAACATTTATAGCAGGAGAGTCCGCCCAAGCTCGTGAAGCTCGCCTACGTGAAGCTGAGGCGCAACGCACATTTTTAGAAGGTCAAGGGGGCCTCACCCGCGCACAGGAGCTTTTGCTTGCTCGCGAAGGGAGAGAAGGCGCCGCGTCAGAGTCTGCGTTCCAAAGAGGTCATGAGTCTGAGCAAGCCCGTTTGGTGAGAGAAGGCGCCGCGTCAGAGGCTGCGTTCCAAAGAGGTCATGAAAGCTCTTTGGCCGCAGGAGCACAGGAGCATGAGCTTTTAAAAGGTCAAAGAGCGTTCGAACGCAGGAGAACTTTTGCTGAAGACATCATATCGCAAATGGGTTTAGAAGGCCCTGGTGAGCCCGGTACGCAACCAGCTGGCAGCGGAACTTCTGAAGCGGAAAATATTATGATACGCGCGCAAAGAGACGCGCGAGATGAAGACATTAACCTATTAAAGGATGCATTATCCGAAGCTGGGATATTGTCCTCTGGCCAATTAACTGCCGGAGTGGGTAAAATCCTCGGCGCTGCGCGGGCAGGCATCGCTAGTACTTTAGGCACTTTTGCAGAAAATCGGCTAACCCGGAGGCATCAAGAATTGATCGCAAAAAGGCAAGACCTGGTTGATTTAGTTAGGTCGGTGTTGGCAACATAAGGGGAAAACCATGCCGTTTGAGAGACCGAAAAAAGATTTCTTTGAACGAGAACGCGAATTGTACAAGTCGATACCGTTTGGTGAAGGCTTGGATGAAAACCAGATTATGTCCACAATTCGTCGTCAGGATGAAGAACAGGCAGCCGCTGAACAACAACAACAACAACAACAGCCAATGGGGGGCCCTTCGGATGCTGAAGACATCCTGGAATTTATGACTCGTAATGAAGATAAGGTAGCCCAGCTGGAGCGGGAATCCAATATGGAGCCAGGGAGTATTCGAAAACAATTTGAAGAGCTGGATAGAGCTGCTAAAATAGAGGCTGACGAACAGGAAGCGGTGGATTTCGAAAATGCATCCAATGTTAACATATCTCCGGAAGTAGCTGCCCAATATGCAAAAGCAGCTGGGTTTGATATACCTGCGTCCCATATACCTGAAGCGCGTCAAGTGATGTCACGAATGACTAAAACACGCCGGGATACGAAGTTAGACGCCGATACGAAAGAAGTATCCCTTAACCAAGACAAGAACTTGCTGAATCAAATCGTATTGCGGTCTACAACTCAGAATGGTAGGCGCGGCGTAGCTGTTACTGGTGAAACCTCTGGTGGTCGAAGAGCGGAGGAGCTGCGCGGATTCGAAAGCGAGCCTCTTGCCCGAAAACCGACCGGGGAAGAGACAGCGATAGGAGAGGAGTCAATAATTGACCCCCAAGGTCGTGAAGTGACACGACAAGCTCTGTCGCCGCCAGGCAGATTCTTTCCTGAACCGAAAGACACGCCTCAACGTGATATAGAACAATTCCTTAATACGTTGGAAGACGAAACCACTTTACTCGGCGGTGCTGCGGGACAACGCGATGTAGAGGCACAACGTCAGCGTAACGCAATACGTATTGCTGGATTTAAAAACCAAATGGATCAACGGACTGTTCTGAAACCTGGAGAAGAGATTTTTGAAACGGGACCGGGCGAGGCTAAGCGGCTTGGAGGCGTGGCCTCGTTACCTCCAAGAGGTGTGGGAGGTGTAGGACGGGCTCAGGGCGACGAACTTAGTGAACTGACAGCTGGTGCGAAAACACAAATACAAAAAGAAATCCGTGAGTCACGGGGGCGATTTCAGGAGTTCGCGAACTTAGCAAAAGATCCCCGATTCAAACCGGAAAATAATTTGACGTATTATCGAGCTGGCCTAGCTAAGTTCGGATCTTTTTTAGATGAAATATCGCCGAGTATATCAGGCGCATTTAATTTGCAAGATAACATTACGGATTTTAATGAATTCAAAGCGCTCACAGAAAACATGTTTACTTCCTGGCGTCGCGCCGTAACCGGCGTCGCATTTCGACCGGAAGAGGAAAAAGCTCTGCGGAAAGCATTCCCTTCAACGCAAGACGGCCCCACAGCGTACAAAGCCAAATTGAACGCTGTGCAGCAATTAAACCGGCGCATTGTAGCGAGACTGCAAACGTACCGGCCTGGAGATAAGATCGATGTATTGAGCGAGTTAGCCCGGGCGCAATCTGAGCGTAAAATCCCTGACGATGTCGCTGCACAGATATTCAAATCGGTAGGGGGCAATAAAGCGATGGCTCGGCAACGGGCCTTAGATATGGGTTATACCCTGTAATGGCTGATATCTTCGATCAATTAGAGCAGCAGCAAAGCGGCGGTAGGCAGCTGCCCGGCACAGTCGCAACCAGTGGGGATATCTTCGATCAATTAGAACAGCAGCAAACAGCTCCTCCAGGAGAGCCCTCGATACCTCTAACTGAAGTAGTATCAGGGGCGCTGCGAAATTTCCCAGAAAGTACCTCCCAGTTTGCAAAGGTCGTAGCCGAACCGTTTACAAGTGTTGAAGGATTTGTCAATACTGCTAAAAGTATCGGAACCCTCGCCCAAGGACTTGTACAGTACGCTATCCCAGGCGACCATCCGTCGGAAAAGGCTGTTGAAGCTGTCGGGAAGATGTATGCCGGCCGATTTGGTGGGTTAGAGAATATTAAGCGCACCTTGCGAGATGACCCTGTAGGCTTTATGGCCGATCTGTCGTTTTTCTTAGGTACTGGTGGGGCTGTCGCTGCGAAAGTCGCGGGTGCTGGGAAAGTAGGTCGCGCAGCTGCCGCTGTAGGGCGTGTAGGCAAAGCTTTAGATCCTGTACGTATTGCAGGGACAGTAGTGTCTGCGCCGATTAAGCTCGCGGGCAAGATAGGTAAACAAGTCATCGGGAATATGGTAACCGGTGTTGGTGCTGAGACTATCAGCAAGGCATTCGACCGGCCGCCGGATTTCGTAAAAGGCCTGACAGGTAAAACTAATATGGAAGATGTGCTGCGTAACGCAAAAGGCGGCCTCAGCAGCATGAAGGATGACCGCGCAATTGCGTACACAGCACAGTTAGCTAAGGTAAAAGCTGCATCGAGAATAATTGACATGGGGTCGATAAAAACAGCTATGCGGAAGAACTTAACTAAGAATTACCAAGCAAAAATCGACGGTGCAGGCAACTTAGATTTAGCCAGCTCAGTATTCCCGGATGCAGTGCAGAGCGATGTGCAGAAAATATATAAACTGGTTAATGAATGGGATGCGACCCCCGGCAACACCGCACCTATCGGGCTGGATACATTAAAGCGAAGACTTGATGATTTCTTCGTACCTTCGAAAAATAGTCGTGCGTTTGTGACAGGCTTGCGTAACGAAGTAAAGAATAAACTTACTGCCAACGTAAAAAATTACGCTAAAATGACAAAGGATTACGCCGAGGCTTCGGATATCCTGAATCAAATAGAAAAGGGTCTCGCCCTCGGAGATCGTGGGTCTATGGACTCAGCTATCCGAAGGCTATCTGCCGTAATGAAAGAGAATAATGAATTCCGAAATAGCCTTTTAGGTAAGCTTGAAGTAGCTGCGGGAACTGATTTTCGCGCCCAGATTGCAGGGATTCAAATGCAGAAAATGTTGCCCCAAGGATTGATAGGCAGATTAGCTGATGTTGGCATAGCGACCAATATACTACAGAAAGGTATTATGGCTACCGATCCGGCATTATTCGCCGCGTTAATGGCAACCTCTCCCAGAGTTATGGCTACGTTTTTGAATGTCCTCGGTAAAGGCTATCGTGGTTCCCGCGCAGTATACCGGGGTGCTGCCGCGGTCACGCCAGGCAGCTTTCAACTAAGTCGAGCAGGTTTAAAAGCTGAGCAATCGCAACAGCTTGCAGAATTGGAATAGAAAAAAGGAAGAGGCGGCCACGGAAGCGGAACAACGTAAGAGAGGAGGTAACTCACGTCGCCGCTAGCCGGGCCGCCTATTTGGTAGGAATAAAAGCGGCACTAGACACTTTTTTGAAGTGTCTGCATATATATATTATACCTGATAGGCATCTACATGTCAAATGACCAGCAACACGAACTCTGGGAATTTATCGGCGCAGCTAAAACTCGTTTCGAATCTGGAGATAAAAAATTCGATGAACTAAAAACGATGCTATCAGATCTTATTGACGAAGTGCGCACATACAACCAAAAGGTAGACAACCATTTGTGGCTGCATGCGAGAATAAATAAAATAATCGTAACAGCTATATCGGCTTTGATAGCAGTATTTTGGCCTCAATGATAGATACACGACAACTTTTCAGAATACGACCAAATCACGCTTCCTGGCTTATCAGGAGCGGCGTCAAAATGTAAAAAACTATATGCGACGCCAAAACGCGTGATACCTGTGCGCATGGCGGCAGTCATTAATAGGTACCTGTCTCTATTGTTCGATATCTTTACATCCACAGCGAACCCGCTCATGTGCGCCGATGTTTTTGAGGCACCAGGTAACGTCGCGTTGTACAAAGCACAACGATACCCACTGTTAATGATCATAGGCCGACCGTATAGTGCCCTTACATCCTCTAAAATTTGCAGGAATGCGGAGTTAATACCTTCTTCGCCGCAACAGGAACAGTCAAGTTCATGGCTACGAAAATGTTTAGATTCCATAATGAACCCTTTCTTGGCCTCAGAGCCAATTAAAAAGCTCTGAGGCCAATTTAGATCAAACTAAGTTTCTTAGTGTACCTAAGGCGTTTTTAATTTCTTCTGGCTGTACATCTATTGTTTGGCTTGGTGATGCAAGCGGGCTAACTGCCTGAGTACCTACCGGCAAACCTGCTGGCGGTGCAAGCGGGCTAACTGCCTGAGTACCTACCGGCAAACCTGCTGGCGGTGCACCGCCGCGTTTATTTTTGAAAGAACCGTCTTTCTTTACCGCAGGGAAATTGCGCATGCCTGATATCCCGCAACTACCGTGCAGATTTGGGTCGTAGATCGTGCCATTAAGTTGCTGCGCTTTAGCCACAAATACGTCCCTGTACCTTTGCATAACCTCTTTATCGCAAGCAGCGATCAAATTCAGCAGGTCATAAACTTGGTTTGCTGTCATCATGGATTTCAGCAAATTATCGACCTGTGCTTGCCCAGAGGCAGGAGCAGGAGCAGGAGCAGGAGCAGGAGCAGGAGCAGGAGCAGGAGCAGGAGCAGGAGCAGGAGCAGGAGCAGGAGCAGGAGCAGGAGCAGGAGCAGGAGCAGGA
>Ga0255052_10000738_pt1 | contig 25688 bp, 23 predicted proteins | sample JV7_2_21_MG_FD_188632 | JGI IMG/M metagenome (GOLD analysis project Ga0255052, IMG submission 188632) | Seawater microbial communities from Jervis Inlet, British Columbia, Canada - JV7_2_21 | ecosystem: Environmental > Aquatic > Marine > Inlet | place: Canada: British Columbia | collected...
CGATGCCCGCCGACCTCCCCGCTACCGATCGCCCTGCTGAGGAACCGGCGGCGGACGTCCAGGTAGCCGAACTCGAGGCAGGTCAGAATATTGCCTACGTATACGGCAACAAGGATGCACTGGCCGACCAGCAGATCAGCCTGCGCGGCAAGGTCGTCAAGTACAACGAGGGCATCCTGGGCTGGAACTTCATCCATATCCAGGACGGCTCCGGCGATGCGGCCGACGGCAGCAACGACCTGACTGTCACCAGCAAAGCCACCACTGCCGTGGGTGAGACCGTTGTGTTAACCGGGACGATTATTCTCAACAAGGACTTCGGCGCGGGCTACAGCTTCCCAGTCCTGATGGAAGACGCGAACCTGACTACCGAGTAAGAATAAAGAGGGTCAGAGTCACATTTCTTCAGGAAATGTGACTCTGACCCTTAATCATTGATGAAGAAGGCCCCGGATCGGGGCCTTTTTTGTGGTCGCCGACGTCAGTCTCATCAGAGGCACCTTCCCCTGGTATCACTGGTCAAATGTCGCCAGAGAAGTAATACTGATGCCGCCCGCCATTCCAGGAACGACAGATTGACCCCCACCACCAGCAAACCCTTGGTCCTTGGACTCAGCGCCTCGCATAACGGCGCTGCCTGCCTGCTGCATGGCGACCACATTGTCGCTGCAGTGCAGGAGGAGCGACTCGTCGGCAGGAAGAGGGCCCGGCTGTACGGATCGCGGCCTTCTCTGGCGGTGCAGTACTGTCTTGCACAAGGCGGGATCGCCGCCACGGATCTCGATCTCGTCGTTCTCTGTGCGCAGACCGACGTTCATCTGCCCGAGAACGAGATCACCGCAAACCGCATGCTCGATGTGCAAACGAACGGGATCCCTACGCTGACCATCTCGCATCACGCCGGCCACGCGGTCAGCGCGTTCGCCACGTCCGGGTTTGATGAGGCCGCCGTGTTGATCGTGGACGGCATGGGGTCGCCAACCTACGACCTCTCCGACGACGAGAAAAGTGCGCTTATCGATCCCGGTATCGTCGGTGGCGAGACCAATTCGATCTACTACTCGGAGGGAACGACGCTCAAGGCACTCGAGAAGCACATGGTCGAGCAGGGTCGATGGCTGAACCCTCCGCCTGATGGCGCATCGATGCCGGGCTTCGGCAGCCTCGGCGGAATCTTCTCGGCCGCATCCGCCCAGATTTTCGGCGACTCCACGGACGCCGGCAAGGTCATGGGGCTGGCGCCGTACGGGTCACCGACGATCGACCCGGGTGAATTCTTCGAGATCCACGACGGCCGCTTTGTGTTCTTCGATAATGTCCCGAAGCGTTTCACATCGCCGGAGCGCTGGCCAAATGCCAAGCACGACTACGAGAATCTTGCCTGCTCGGTGCAGAACGCCCTCGAGCATGCGCTGCTCTATCTCGTCGGCAGGACGCGCGAGCTGTGTCCGAGCCGCAATCTCGTGTATGCCGGCGGTGTCGCGCTCAACAGCGTCGCCAACGAGCGCATCATTCGCGAGACCGACTTCGATCGTGTGTACTTCATGCCGGCCGCCGAGGATTCCGGGTGTGCAATCGGCGCCGCCTATCACGGCTTGTGGCATCTCACCGAAACTTACACGCCGAGCGCGCATGAACGCGATGGCTACGGCACGACGTATGAAGCCAGCGAAATCTCCGCCGCTATCCACCAGACGCCGTCGGTCATCGCGCAGGATACGAGCGATGCCGTCAGCGCCGCGGCAGATCTGCTCGCCGACGGCAAGATCATCGCCTGGTTCACGGGTCCCTCGGAATTAGGGCCTCGTGCCCTCGGGCAGCGCAGCATCCTCTGCGATCCGCGTGGGCCGGACGCCAAAGAGACACTCAACGCACGCGTCAAACACCGCGAAGCCTTCCGACCATTCGCGCCGGTCATCCTGCTCGAAGAGGTCGGCAACTGGTTCGACATGGACGGCGTTGATCCCGAGAGCCCCTTCATGCTTCGGGTGATGAGCTTCCGGGAAGACAAGCGCGGCCTGTTACCAGCGGTCGAGCACGTTGACGGTACCGGTCGCGTGCAAACCGTAACCAAATCCGTCAATGGCGCCTATTACGATCTCGTCAGGGAATTCGGCGAACGAACCGCCGTCCCTATACTCCTTAATACGTCGCTCAACGTCATGGGTGAGCCTATCGTCGAGACGCCCGAGGACGCGTTGTGGTGCCTGCTGTTGACTCAACTTGACGCGTGCGTGTTTGACGGTGCAGTCGTAACGAAGCAACCGGGCTATCACTCGCTTGCCGATCTGTATCCGTACCTTCTCGTCGAGCCAGGAGACGTTCGCCGACCGCCGTCGGGCGTTGGGATGCACTTTGCGGTGACGACGCCGTGGGGACCCCACGTTTTCGGTTTGGGTGACGAGCAAACCGTCGCGATCCTCGACCTGTTGCTCGCCGGTGCGATGGACGGCAAAACAAGGGCCGACGAAGTCTTCGAGCAACTGCGTGGCAAACTCGGACCATTGCCCGATACGGACCTGATTCGCCTGTTCGCACAGCTCCGGCGATGGCGCGTGATATCGTTTCGCGACACACCGGAGGAACGCTAGAGCAGATGGCCAAGACAAATGAAACGGATGCGAGCCTCGGTTTGCGCTATTTGTTAGGGGGAGATGTACTACCCGATCCGGCACGCGGCATGGCACTCATCGAGGAGGCCGCGCTGGCCGGCGACGCACGAGGCGCCTATTTGGCAGCGACCATCGCAAGCTGTTTTTTCTGGCGGACGCGGAACTGGGACGAGGCGTTCGATTTCCTCATGCGTGCCGCCCAGCGGGGTCACGACGCAGCGCAGAGCTCTTTGCGAATACTGGCCGGCGGTCCGTCTGGCAACGTCATCGGGAGCGAGGACTGGGCGGACATGCGTGGCAAGATCGACCTGGACGCATGGCTCGCTCCGCCAGAGCCGCAGCTGATTCGCGAATCTCCTCGCATCCAGGTCATCGACAGGTTTGTACCACCTGCCGTATGTGACTGGCTGATCTCGCAGACTCGAGGCCAGCTATCGCGCGCGACGATCTATGACAAGAAGACCGGCGGGACGACCGAGGATGGCCGGCGCACGAACTCGCAATGCGATCTGGACATCGAGACCTGCGGTGTACTCACGTTCGTTATTCGCGCCCGCATTGCCGCGATCACGCACAGGCACGACCAGGCGATGGAGGTGCCGAAAGTTCTGCACTATTCGCCCGGCGAGACCTTTGCCGAGCACTTCGACTACCTCAATCCTGCAGAACCGGCCTATGCGGCTCAACTCGCGAACCGCGGCCAGCGTACTGACACCTTTCTTATCTATCTGAATGAAGACTTTGAAGGCGGAGAAACGCGCTTCTCCAAAATCGACCTCTCGAACAAGGGTGCAAAGGGCGACGCGCTCCTGTTCTCGAATGTCGATGCCGCGGGCCAGCCGGATGAAGACACGATACACATCGGCATGCCGCCGACATCGGGCGAAAAGTGGCTTTTCTCGCAGTGGATACGTGAATTCCCGCGAGATTGAGCATCACAGAGGAGCGCGAACCGACGTAACGCGCGTGCATGTCGCGATTCAAGTCACCTAATCACACTCTTCCGGAATCCCGGCGATCAGTTGAGCTTCGAATTGATACTGAAGGACAAAATCTTTTGTCACTTGGCCACTGCCCTTGTCAACCGTAAACAGCCAGTCAACAACCTCAACCAAGTCGCACCTGCCGAATCCTTGATTAGTGACAAACGCGAGCCTGAGTGTGTGTCGGTAATCGTGGACCTGCTCCGCGGAGAAAGAGTCCAACACCGTTTTCCTTGCCGGCCAGAAGAACGTAAATTGCCACATGTATTCCGCGAACGTCCTGATTACATCCTCGCTCAGGGGGCGCACATTGAGTCTACCGGCATATCCATTGTGAATGTTTCTGTCCACGCCATCGCGATTTACGTAGCCGCATTTGAAAACTCTGGAAAATCCCGGCGAGGTCGGATCCGAAATATTGCCGATACTCTCAGGATAGGCGAGCTCTCGAACAAATTCGAAGTATCGATCATTCTCGTACGAATCGACATAGAGCCCATTGACCGAGCGGCTCGCGTTGTCCGCTGACTCCCATGCCGACGCCTCAACAAAGTCATTACTACAAAGTTCATAAGAGGTTGATTCATCTTTGACATGGTAAATCGAATAGCTCCCGGTCGTGTGAGCACGTTCATCGACAAGAAAATCCGCCGGTACCGCATAGGAATTGTCATACGCCATTGCCAGCACTTCCCCGGTCGACGGCAATGCCTGCTTGGCTTCATCAGGAGGAGATCCTCCTTCAGTGCGACATGCGCACATCGCCAGGCACGAAATTGTCAGGGTGCCAATGATTCGCCTCACCGGCCGTCCTCCTTGTTTTCGAAGAAAGCAAACATGACGTTATGGCTCACTGAGGCTCGCCGAGCGCTTCATCTCTCCCCATTCCGGAACACGTCCGCGGAGCCAGCCGACCAGTCCCCGAATTCTCCAAATCAGAGTTATTTGCCGGTAGCCGAAGTTCTCGAGAATTGCCACGCCGAATAATTTGAGAAGGTCCCGTACACGTGGATAGACATGAAATGACATTTCTTCGAGAACCAACGCGCTCGTCGAAAGCATGACACCCAGTCCAATGGCCAGGCAGAAGAACGTCGCTGCGGTCCCCCACGAAATCCAGCCATTGAGGCCCGCAATGAACATGAAGATATAGCCGGAGATTTCGACTACCGGACCGAGCAACTCAAAAAGGTAAAAGAAGGGTATGGCCAGCCACCCTACCGCGCCGGAATTTCGATCAAATAGCAGGTCCTTGTGCAGCGTTAGACTTTGGCCCAGCCCGTGTTGCCACCTAATTCTCTGCTTCCCAAGCGTATCCAGATCCTCTGGCGCATCGGTCCAGCAGATTGGATCGGGCACGAACGTGATTTTGTAGTCTTCGCCCGTTGAGCAGAAGTGTCGGTGTAGCCTCAGAACAAGTTCCATGTCTTCACCGATCGCCTCAGGGTCGTATCCACCGACACGAACGACTGCTTCCTTGTCAAAAACGCCGAAAGCGCCCGAGATAATCAGGACAGCATTCATCTGCGTCCAACCCATGCGCCCATACAGGAAGGCCCGCAAATACTCGACTACCTGTACAAGTGCCAGGAAGTTCGTCGGTAGACCGACCTTTTCAAGAAACCCGCCTCGCACATGGCAGCCATTGGCAATGCGGACCGTTCCGCCAGTAGCTACGGTATTCGGCTCTTCGAGAAACGGTCGGACAGCCCGGCGCAGGCTATCGGGTTGCAGAATTGAATCGGCATCAACGGCGCAGAAGATAGGGTATCGGCAGGAATTGATGCCGGCATTCATCGCGTCAGCTTTAGATCCCCCATTTTCTTTGTCGATGACACGTAACGTTGGATGGAGAGCTGATCTGTAAATTCCCCTGACCGTTTTGCACGGCACTCGTTGCCGATAGGCTTCCGGAAATGGCCGCAAGTTAAATTCGTCGATCAGCTTTTGCAGCGTGTCATCGGTTGAACCATCATTGACAACTATGACCTCATAGTCTGGGTACTCGACCTGAAGCATCGCTCGGATTGACGTTATTATTGACTCAGTCTCATTGTAGGCAGGAACGATAACGCTGATCGGAAGATCGAGACTGGAAAATACGTTGTCGGCTGCGGTGAGCTCCGCGACCTGCAAGTATCGACGAATTCGAAGAACTGCAAAGACATTCAGTATCGCGTAGACCAGATAGATAAGAACGAAATAGCCAAAGAAAAACCACTCCGCGATCTGAAGATACAAATTTAGTCTCATGCGACACCCGCCTCCGCCAACGCCTGCCGCAGAATGTCCCGTGCGTATTGGTCTTTTTGTCGGTCGCGTAGTTTTCGCAGAGCGTTTGGGCCCAGGAATGGCAGTTTCGTAATCGCTTGAGCGGCGCGGTACCGGACCCACCACTCAGTATCGGAAAGCAGCGGCTCGAGCGTTTGGTAGTCTTCGCGTCGACCAAATCGACCCAGCAGATTTGCCGCCTGCATACGAACGAACCAGACTCTATGCTTCGCAAGACCTATGACCGTCCTGTTGGGTAAATGGCCCCGCACGGCTTTTAGGGCAGCCGCGAGCACGCTCGGGTCATTGCGTGAAATCACCAGCTGCGCGACGAGCGAGTCGATATCATTTACAAACGCCGATTCATAGAATTGCAGCAAGTGACATGCCTCGTCAGAGTCTGCAGTTTCTATCGCGCGGCACAATGGACCAGTCACGGCATCCGGACCCGCGAGGTTGAGCATTCGCCCAACCTGGGTGCGTGGCCAGGATCGGCGTTTGCCGATCATCGACACTATCGGCCCAATCGCCTCCTTCGCGTTGATGTGAACAAGCGCAGTCGCGGCCGTAATGGATATCGTGATGTTATGGTGGTCCAACAGAATCTTGATTTCGTCCCAGCTATCGTCATCGCGAAGAAATCCGAGCGCCTGAACTGCCAGCAACTTGTTACTTATGGACCGTCGACTCAACAGGCGACGTGCAACACCACGCAAGCCAAGTTCCTCGGCAAGCAGCTCAAGGGAGCTGTTATTTCCTCGAACAAGTGTGCGAAATCGACACCATTCGCGCAGCAGCTTCGTTCGTGACCCGTGCCTCAACGCAAGCAAGTCAGTCCTTTCGTCAAGATCGCCAGTCATCGTGGCACCGGCAATAATCGGCCACCAACGGGTTCGCAAACGAGCAAGATCTTTGTCATGCAATATATGTGCGACGCGTAAGCCCAGTGCGTACAGAAACAACACGATCGTCAGGGCTGTCGCGACGGCGACGGCCAGCACTGCTACATCGGAGGGGAGTTTAGAAACCACCGGAGATCGAAATCCCGATCGCGTTCCGGCGATACAATTGTCCCTGCTTGTGCGTACCCAGTTGCCACCCGAATCCCAGGTACGCATTGACAGGATGGCGCCCGGTGAGCGCAATCGAATTGACGTCGGTCTTGAGAAGGACGCCCGGGTCCACAATTTCGATCTCTTCACCAGCCGCCAGGATGACGCCAATCCGGGTTCCTGAATCCGCAAAGAAGTTGACTGTCAAGGCATGGACGACGGCTTGCTCGCCGGAAAGATGCGCGTTGTCGAGCGAGTACGCGATGCGGTATTTTCCAACATACCGCTCGGTGACCAATCCAAACGAATTGACCAATGCGCTTGCATAGTCGCGACGTCGCCACCTGGCTCCACCGACCCATCCATGTTCGAAGCGTCGATTGAGCCCCAGGTCGATTGTCGTATCAGGAAGAAAGCTCGGCGAGGAACTGAGGGTGAGCTGTCCAGAGATGGTCCAGTATTGGCCGACACCAAGTGATCCACCGGCACCGAATTGCGTATCTGTTGTGCCAAATCGAGATGATGCACTGGCCGACAGCGTTGCGAGAGCATTCGCTGTTATATTTCGATCGAAGTAGGCGTTGATCTGCTCCCAATCCGGAGCACCATTATCCAAAGAATCGCGGCGTGCGCTGAACTCCCACCGAATCGCCCTTGAGGTGGTTTCGTCAGGTGCGCGATGCCACTCGGAGTTCGGAAACCGCTCGGCCGCCATCTGCCGAAACTCTTCGATTGATATACTCGATCGATTGTCCGAGGTGGTAAGTAGGGCTCGATATTCGAGTTTCCAGACGTCCTCATAATCCGGTGCAAGCCTTCTTGCCTGCTCAAGAAATAGAAGGGAACGTGGGACTTCGTTTGACCAGAACAACGCCTGCGCATAGCCAAAGACGTAATCAACATTGTCAGGCTCCTCCAACATCAGCTTTGCATATTCCTGCATTGCCGAATCGAGATCGCCGGCGTGGGCGGCGTCGCGCGCCAATTCAAACCTCGTATCGCCTTCCGGTTGGTCCGCTCTCACAGTTCCGGTCAGTGCAACGACAACACTCGCGGCCCACACAAAGGCAATTGCCGACGGTCTGCATTCTGAATGGCGCGCTGCCATTGCTAGGCACTCCGCCGCATACTCAGGTGGCGCTTTATTCGCGCACTCAACTCCTGCGGGTTGTATGGCTTCGTGACGTAATCGTTTGCACCGGTGTCCAGGGCACGAACAGCGTCACGTTCGGTCACTTTTCCGGAAAGGACAATGACCGGCACGTTTTTCCATTGCCTGTTTTCGCGAATTTGCGTGATCAGTTCAAAACCGCTCACGTAAGGGAGCATCAGGTCAGTAATTACGATGTCGGTCGGCTTCGAGTTTTCAATAAACTCTTTGGCGTCACGTCCATTTGTTGCCGCGTGAACAATGAAACCGTCCCTCAGCAGGAGCAGCCGAAGCAGGTAGACAATGTCCTCGTCATCGTCGATGAGCAACGCTGTTGCGAGCGGCGTAAACGCCGGTAGTGTTAGGTCCAATTTCATAGTGCGCCTCTATCGATCATTCGCCATGCCTGCCTGCCAGACTCGCGATTCGATATCGTTCAGCTTTTACATATGTTGGCGTGTTAGCCGTGATACTGACCACGAAGTGGGACACACAAAGTTGGAAACACTGTGTTGCCTGATTAGTGATCAGTCCTCGCAACACAGTGTTTCCATTCGCGTTGTGACGTCGATGCTTCTTTTGGTTTTGGCTTGTGGTATCTGATTCGCTAACTAAGAGTTTGTTTTGGGCCACTCAATTGTTCATCGATGGCGAAGTCAATGCGTAACGCTCATATGCTGCATCAGCACGGCTCGATTGAATCGGGCGGCTCCGATGTTGCATCGGGCCTCCTTCGCATTCTTGTGCTTGATGACGACAGCGAGATTGTTGGTCAACTGGAGAACGCATTGTGGGTGTGGCCACACAAGGTAGCCTTGACGGCAAACGTGGAGGATGCGGTCCGCCTGTGCCAGCACTTGACACCTTCGGCAATCCTGGTCGCTGTGGATCGCCGCGAGGCGAGTAAAACCAAATCGATTCCGGTACTCCGCCGGCGTCTGCCCGCAGTTCCCATCATTGCCGTTGTCTCGCGAGAGCAATCCATCGCACCCGGCAAGTTCCTTGATCAGGGCGCCGATGCGCTACTGAATCGCGAAGACGCGCATCGCCATACGCTCCATGATCTCCTGACCAGTGTGCAGCACAATCCCTGCGCAGTGAAAACGGCAGCTCAAACTCACGCGCCTAAACTTGCTTTACCCTGGCGCCGAAGTGAGATGTTGGGTGCATTGATCTGCGATGTTAAAGGTTCGATTATTGATGCAAATTGTGCTCTTGCAACATGGCTGGGTTATGACAATGCGGAGGAACTGAGAGTGAAAAATGTTTTGCGCAACCTCCGAATTAGACGCAGCGATTGGGATTTCTGGACGCAGGTCGCAGGTGACACAGACGCCATTCTTCACCAGGAAACAGGCGTCGCGGCGAAAAATGGTCAACTCCTGTGGATGCGGCTAGAGGTTTTTGCATCGCCAAACCACCCAAACTACCTTCAGGCCGTTTTCGTCGATTGCACGGAATTGGCGATGTTAACTGGCCCGAGTTGCCAGGCATGAGTCCATACCAGGCAATCGATCGGCAAGTTTCCAAAAGGACCAAGTTTTATCCGATTGTTCGGGAAACACTGTGTTTCGTCAGTATTTTCCGTATTGACCTAGAGGATTTTCCCACATACGGTATGCTGAACTCATCAATTACGTTAACGGTGACAATAAGAACAATTACAGCTGAAATAGATTACCGCTCATTGCACAGGAAGCGCGGACTTGGAATGCTCATTGAATCTGTCTGACGTCTACGTCTTCAAAAAAGTGGCGTCAACACTGAGTTTCACCAGAGCAGCTCGACAACTCGGTGTGAGCAAATCAGCTGTAAGCAAACAGGTCAGTCGGCTTGAACTCAACCTCGGCGTTGTACTGATCAACCGCACCACCCGGAGCGTCAACCTGACCGAGGCAGGCCGCACATTTGACGCCCATACCGCCAAAATTGACACAACCATTGAGCATGCGGCTGACCTTGTACGTGGCGCAGACCTTAGCCCACAGGGTACCGTATCCTTCGCGCTACCGTCAGGACTGGGTGCCGCATTGATGCCGGCGCTGGCAATTCATTTTCCGGGGCATTGGCCCGAGCTCCGACTGAATATCCAATTTGACGATAGCGTTCAAGACTTGATCACGGGCAATCTCGATCTCGCCGTTAGAATTTCGAAAAAGCTTCCGGATTCGAGCCTGATATCCCGTCGGCTTGCCACAACAAGAAAGGTACTGGCGGCATCACCGAAATACTTGCAAGAGTACGGTACGCCGCAAAGCCCGTCCGAACTCGAGCATCACCGCTGTCTCGGACTTGGCAGCACCATGAAATCAGGTACCTCCTGGAAAATTCCGGACGGCGACAAGACTATTGATGTTGCTACAAGCTTCGCTCTTTCGACGAACAGCAATCTCGCGTTGATTCTGGCCGCCTGTCTCGACTCGGGCATTATCTTTGTACCGGAGATTTGCATTGCCGGCGAGATCGCACGAAATCAATTGGAGATAATTTCTGGTTGTGCGGATCCGGAGCCCTATGGAGTCTATGCACTTTACCCGCATCGCAACGCCGCGACGAAAGTCAAAATTCTGGTCGACTTCATTGAGCAAATACTCCCAACGGTCGCATCTCTCGATCGTTGGACACCGTTGTCAAATAGATTCGTGAGCCAGTCGGACACCAAGTGCATCGACGCATACGCTTGAAATTCGACATATATTGCGTCATCGACGAGTTCGTACCACCTACCGCATGTGACATGCTGCTCGCTAGATGGCGGGAAGAATGTACGTGGTCAGCAAATTCCAGATATTGGACTCTCTCTGCCCAGTTTCACTGGTATCGCGAGTGTAGTTGGCGTTGATAACTATCGTGACGTCACTCTCCGGCACAAGAATAATTAACTGTCCACCATAACCGGCTGCAAGCCAAAGCCGATGAGACACCCTTTCTTGTGTCCACCACAGGTAGCCATAGTCGACGCCACTACGTGCCGACGTGTGTGCCGTCAGGGATCGGTCGACCCAGTCGGCGGAGATCACTTGCTGACCATTCCAGAGCCCACCGTCGAGAAAAAGCTGGCCAATCTTCGCGGCATCCCTGGCCCTGATCCACAAACCACCCGTGGCCAGCGGCAAGCCGTCTGACTGGTATTCCCAGCGACGCTGGGTAATGCCGAGGGGCTGAAACAGGTATTCGTCGCCGAACTCGTCCAGGTGTACGCCCGACTGGTTTCTTATGATGCCGGCCAGAATCATCGGACAGCCGCTATTGTAATTCCAATCCGTTCCCGGAGTGTTCACCAGGTCTTTTTGCAGGACGTACTCAATGTAGTTATTTGAATCGTATGCAGCGATATTGTCGTTTTGTGTATCGAACGTAGGGGCGGAATTCTCGTTCCAGTCCAGGCCGGGCGTCATCGTCAATACGTGCTGAACCTGTATGGCCTCTTTGTCTACATTGCTGAGATGCTGATATTCAGGGAAGTAACTAAACAGGGAATTATCAGTTGAGCCGACAATGCCATTTGTCTCCGCAATTCCATATACGGCTGACACGATACTTTTCGTCGCCGATTGTAAATGCGACAAAGTATCGACGTGGGTACCACCGAAATACTCCTCGAACACCAGTCTGTTGTTCTTGATGACGAGTATGTTTCTCAAAAATGCATCGTGCCCCTCGCTGCTGATCGCATTCATCATGTTTGTCAGCGACGGGGCGACCACACCCTCCGTTTCGAGGCTGCTGACTAACCAACCATCGTTGAGTTGCGCCGGAACCTGGTAAACGTAGTCTGAGACCGGTGGGCCTGGTGAACTGGGCCCGCCTCCGCCACCACAGCTTGAACAGCACATCGCCCCGAGCAGTGCGATGAATAAGGAAGAAACAAACTTCAAGTATTTCCCCGGGGATTTGCAGGCAGCGGTCGAGTTTATCATTCCGTGCAGATGCGCCATATAATGGCTGCTTATGTCAGGAACCAGAGTGCATTTTCGTTTCCTGATTCAGGTGACGCCTGCTCCAAAATGTCGCCAGAAATCGTTCACGTTGTTTAGCCGGGGAAAGTCCTCGCGAGGTTCGGAGACACCGAGGAATTTGCATAACGGCCCCCACCCTTCCGTCACCTGGTAAACCAGGAGTCGCTCGGCGGCGATGTTTTTTCTGACATTGTCGATGTGATCTTCGTATCTCGCGATCGCAGCGTCTTTGTCGTCCATTGCGCCGCCGAATGTCTGCACCGCGATAATCCGATACGCATAAGTCAACACTCTGCGAAGATGTTCGTCGCGAACCCTGTCGCGTGATTCGATGAGTCGCCTGATCGTATTTGAGAAACTCTCCCACCAGCTGTCAGCGGGGCGTACGCTCAGCAGCACCTTGGCGTCCGGGAAAGCATCGGCAAGTTCACGATAGTAGAGCATCCCCGGCCAATCGACCGTTGCTGCATGGCCCGCGAAGATGCTGTTCCAGTCAGTCGGGTCGCCGTCGGCTACCGCTTGCCATCTTGCAAGATGCTCCGCACTCGCGAATACATTGTCCATGTGATAGCAGGGCCCGTAACCGAGCCGCTCCAGCGCCACACTGATGGAAAGTGTGCCTGTACGCCCAAAACCTGCGCCTATCACGGCCAGACTCATAAGAACCACTACCCGTTCGCGCGAGCGGTCAGATTCCCTCCAGCCAGGATCGCGCCTGATGGATGTCGACAAATGCTTTGGTACCGGAGCCACGATTGAAGGCAACCGTCTCGATGAATTTCAGGGTATCGTCGTCCGGTCGATGTACAACAGCGACATTCAGACCACTAAAAGCCGTCGGCACAGCCGCACCGAAATCGAAGGACTCGATCTCACCCGACCTGGGCTCCTGATCGCGTCCATCGATGATGAGCTTCCTGAGACCTTGCTCCCTGCAAAAGTCGGTCATCACATCGAGATTCCTGAATCGATCTCGCACTGTTATCGGACCGATCCAGTGAAATAGTGCGATATCGGTATTCGGAATCAAATCAACTGTGTAGGTCGCTTCCTCTTTACCCTTCTCAGCAGTCATACGCCTTGCCCGTTGCGTGCACCCCAAGTTTAGCCTCATTAGCATCCGTTTTCAGTCAGAATTGCTGTCCTCCGATCAGACATGGCAACTCGTGGAAAGTATGTATCGCCAAACCGTTCGAGAATCCGGAAAATCCCGGGTTTGGCTCAAACACAGGTCTAAAGATGGAACTCGTTTGTCCTGCCGGGAATCTTCAGTCGCTGAAGGCAGCCGTGGATGCTGGTGCCAACTCGGTCTACATCGGCTTTCGGGATGAAACCAATGCCCGGCACTTCCCGGGGCTCAATTTCAATGATCGGCAGATTGTCGAAGGGATGCAATACGCACATACACGCGGGGCACGCGTGTTCATCGCAATCAACACTTACCCGCAGCCCGCCAGCCTGAAGAAGTGGCAATACGCCGTCGATACAGCCGCCAACATCGGTGCCAATGCACTGATCCTCGCCGACATCGGCGTCATGGATTACGCGGCTGAAAACTGGCCGAATCTGAACCTGCACCTTTCGGTCCAGGGCTCTGCAACATCGCAGGATGCGATTGGCTTCTACGCGCAGCAGTTCGGCATCAAGAGGGCCGTCCTGCCGCGTGTCCTGTCGGTGCGCCAGGTCGCAGCCATAGCGAAAAAGAGTCCGGTACCGATAGAGACTTTCGGCTTTGGCAGCCTGTGCGTCATGGTCGAAGGCCGTTGCTACCTGTCATCCTACGTAACCGGCCAGGGTCCGAATATGTATGGCGCCTGCTCACCCGCTAAATTCGTGCAGTGGTCGAAAACGAGTGGCGGTACGGAAACCAGGCTGAACGATGTCCTGATCGACCGCATTGCTGATGACGAAAAAGCCGGATATCCGACGATCTGCAAGGGCCGCTATTGCGTCAATGGCGATGTGGGCTATGCCATCGAAGAACCCACCAGTCTGAATACCTTGCCCATCCTGGCCGATCTCGTCGAGATCGGCGTTGCGGCAATCAAGATCGAGGGCCGGCAGCGCAGCCCGGCCTACGTCGGTCGCGTCACAGCAGTATTTCGAGAGGCGATCGACAAATGCCTGGCTGACACTCAGGCTTATCGTCCCGAGGAAAAATGGCTTGCCGCACTCGCTGCCCTGTCGGAGGGCGCGCAAACCACTCTTGGCGCATACAGCAGGAATTGGCACTAGTGAATGACATCGCCACACCGAGGCTGTCGCTCGGGCCACTGCAGTTCCATTGGCCGAGGGCGGATATGCAGAGCCTCTATCGGCAGGTGGCGGATAGTCGGGTCGACATCGTCTACCTCGGCGAAACCGTCTGCTCCAAGCGCCGGGAGTATCAGCACAAGGACTGGATCGCCACGGCCGAGCAGCTCGCCGCAGCGGGCAAAGACGTCGTTTTGTCCACGTTGGCGCTCGTCGAAGCCCAATCCGAACTGGGCTACATCAGGCGCCTCTGCGAGAACGGCGATTTACTGGTCGAAGCCAACGACATGGCGGCCGTACAAATGCTGGCCGGCAAAGTACCGTTTGTGGGTGGCCCAACGCTTAACATCGTCAATCAGCGCGCGCTGCAGAAGCTGGTCGACCTTGGACTGCAACGCTGGGTCATACCGGTGGAAATGTCACGAACCATGCTGGCCGGGATTCGCGCTCACATCTCGGCGCCTATCGAGTATGAATTGCTTGCCTGGGGCCGCTTGCCGCTTGCCTTTTCAGCGCGATGTTATACGGCGCGTGCCCACAGCATCTCCAAAGACGAGTGCGCGAACTGTTGTATTGACTACCCGGATGGCCTTTCGCTGCAGACCCGGGAAGATGAGAACTTCCTCGTCATCAACGGCATCCAAACCATGTCGGCCCGCACCTCCTGCCTGTTATCCGAGCTGGAAGACAACTCGGGCATCGCCGATATACTTCGCATTAGTCCGCAGGCAGGCGGTACGGATTTGATCATTAGTCTGATCGACGCGCTGCGCCGAGGCGAAATTAGCACCGATGTGGCCGCCACTAACCTTGAAGGCTATGCGCCCGCGGGGCTGTTCGACGGCTACTGGCACGGCGAATCCGGAATGACGCATGTCCGGTAGAGCCAGTCAGATGATCGGTCGAGGATTGACCGCCCTCGCGCAAGATAGTCGCCGTGGCTTCCACAGCCTGCGCGAGTACCTGGAGTTCCTTGAAGGGCGCCATTGGTTGAAGCGTGTGACGGCAACCGCCAGTCCGGAACTCGAGATCACCGAGCTCTGTTATCGGTCAATTCGGCACGGCGGACCCGCGCTTCGCTTCGAACACGCTGCCGATAGCATGATGCCGGTCGTCGGAAACGTATTCGGAACGTCACAGCGAATCGTCGCGGCCCTGGGCCTCGATGACCTGGCTGCTTTGCGTGGCTTCGGGGAGCAGCTCAAGGAATTGCAGACGCCACGTATTCCCGATGACGTTGGCTCTGCAATCAAGAGTCTCGCCACCTTCGGTAACCTCGCACACGTCAATCCACTGCACGAGTCTCACCCTGTATGCCAGGAAATCGTGATCGAGAAGGATGATGTCGATCTGGCGGTGCTGCCCATTCAGCGATGCTGGCCCGAGGATGTTGCACGGCTCATCACATTCGGACTCGTCGTGACCCAGGGCCCGCACAAGGAACGGCTCAACATTGGGATCTACCGGCAGCAGGTAATAGGCCGCAATCAGCTGATCATGCGCTGGTTGCACCATCGCGGCGGAGCAATCGATTTCGCAGAATTCAGGAAAGCAAATCCAGGCAAGCGTTTTCCTGTTGCCGTTGCCATCGGTTGCGATCCGGCGACCACGCTTGCCGCCGTGGCGCCGGTCCCCGACACAATTTCAGAGTTCCAGTTTGCTGGTTTGTTACGCGGCTCCAAGACGCGCGTCACGCGTTGCCTGTCGCACAATTTGCTCGTTCCCGCGACGGCAGAAATAGTCCTCGAAGGCTTCATCGAACCCGACCAGGTTCGCGACGAGGGACCGTTTGGCGATCACACCGGCTATTACAATTCCGTCGAAGAATTCCCCGTGTTTACGGTCGAGCGAATAACACATCGCAGAAACCCTGTGTACCAGGCGACGTACATGGGTAAGCCGCCATTAGACGAGCCATCGGTACTCGCGAGGTCTCTGAACGAGTTGTTCATTCCATTACTGCAAGCTCAGTTTCCCGAAATTACCGACTTTTACCTGCCGCCAGAGGCATGTTCCTACCGGGTTGCCGTCGTCAGCATCAACAAGCAATACCGGGGGCACGCCAGGCGCATCATGATGGGGATCTGGTCCTGTCTTCGGCAGTTCGCCTATACCAAGTTTGTCATCGTTACCGATGACGACATCGACGTGCGCTCCTGGGAGGACGTTCTGTGGGCTATCAGCACGCGCGTGGATCCGGCGCGTGACACGATGATCGTCGATAAGACGCCGGTCGATTACCTCGACTTCGCCAGTCCCACGTCAGGCCTGGGATCGAAGATGGGTCTCGACGCGACGACCAAGTGGCCCGGGGAGACCGAGCGTGATTGGGGAAGGCCAATTCGCATGAGTGACGACGTCAAACAACGTGTCGACAAGATCTGGGAAGACTTGGAGATACAATGATGACCACACGTAACGCCGAGCCGCCTGTCGTACCTTTCCTTTTCGCGAAGCCATTCAGTTTGCTGCCCAAGCGTTTTGCCCGACTACCAACCGAACACGCACTGAATGTCATGTTTGCTACTCAACTGGCGGACGGCGATCTGGACTTTCTCAGCGACCGGATAGTGACCGTTCGTATCGACGACCTGGATCTGCGATTCAGCCTGACCCTGGTCCGGAAGAAGCTTCGTGTGTTGCGTGCCACGCAGGACAGCGACCTGCAGATATCCGGGACAGCCTACGCGTTCCTGCAATTGACGACGCGCACAGAGGATACCGACACGTTGTTCTTTCGCCGCCACCTGAGCACCGCAGGTGATACCGAACTTGGTTTGTACGTCAAGAACCTGTTGGACAGCGTGGATTTAAGCGCGATGCCGCTGCAACCCGCCTTGGGCAATTGTCTCCGCCTGGCACTGCGGACTGCGGACGTAACGGACACCGTACGATCGCGTGTTAGTCGCCTGTTTGAGCACTGACGCGAATAACTATCGACCAAACTGGTAGGTACCCTGCAGGGAGAGTCGGCGAGGTGTTTTCAGGTAACCGGCATTCGCCACAAATACCTGACCGTTGTTCAGGATTAACTCGTCTGAGAGGTTATTGCCAATCAGCAGCAAGTCCCACCGTCCGTCTGATTGCGCAATACCTATTCGAGCATCGATTCTCGTATATGAAGGCTGAGTGAGAAACGCGGCAAGGGATGAGTCCGTGAGGAACTCGTCGCTGTTGTAGGGCGCAAAAATGCCGTCCGGCGATAGTATTGGCACTCGTCCTGTACTGAATATTCAATTAATAAGAACAAGTTAGAGGCTTCTGCGATGATTCGGTACCTTGCCTACGCCCTCGCCGCCAGCTTCAAACCCAAATCCCGACTCGTTGCCGAGAATCTCTGCCTTCGGCAGCAACTAATCGTTCTCAAACGAAGGCAGACCAGACCGAGGCTCCGCGATGCCGATCGCCGGTTTTGGGTCCTGGCTTGTCGCTGGTTCTCTGAATGGAGCGCTAGTCTGGTCATCGTCAAGCCGGATACCGTCATTCGCTGGCATCGCAAGGGTTGGAAGGCCTATTGGCGTTGGCGGTCCAGTCGCCCCGCCCGCATCGGACGAAAAAAGACGGGCCCGGAGCTCAGGGCACTCATCCGTCGCATGGCGCGTGAGAATCCGCTGTGGGGCCAGCGCAGGATCCAGGCCGAATTGGCGCGTCTTGGGTTCAGGGTCTGTGCGCGCACGGTCGCCAGGTACATGCGGCGCCCCTACAAAGGCACGCCCTCCCCTGGCTGGCGACAGTTCCTAGCCCAGCATAGCAGTGAGATATGGGCCTGCGACTTGTTTACCGTTCAGACCCTCTGGTTTCGGACCCTGTATGTCTTTTTCGTTATCCATCACGGTACTCGCGCGATCGTACACGCCCGGGTAACTGCCCGTCCGAACGCGCAGTGGCTGGCTCAGCAAATGATTGAAGCCTGCGGGATGTCAACGGAACCGCCCAGATTTTTGATTCATGACCGTGACAGCAGTTTCGGCGCCGCATTCGACCGACGAGTCCGATCGTTAGGAGTCAAGCAGATCCGCACACCGGTGAAATCACCTAAGGCCAATGCAATCGCCGAGCGCTGGGTGCGCAGCATCCGCAACGAATGCCTGGATCACCGACTGATACTTGGTCACCAACACCTGCAGCGGACGATCAATAAATACCTCGACTATTACAATCGATGGCGACCGCACCGAAGTCTGGACCAGATAGCACCCTGCGCGGATCTTCGGAAATGCCCGGCGGAGCCATCCGGCAAAATCACCGCGACACCTATCCTCGGCGGGCTGCACCATGTCTATCAATGGGCCGCGTAGCGGCCCGGGTAACGTTTTTGCGCCCTACAAGTGGGAAGGAGCGATATTGGGCGTGTCGGCTGAAATCAGTCAGATTTCGGGTGTTCCAGGACTGGACGGCTTCGCGAATCTCTTTCTTTTCTTGGTGGAATAAGGAAAATAGGGTGTTAATTCTTCCTATACTTGAAAGGGCTTTTATCTTTCTTATACTTTGAACTAACGCTTGTATGGAAACACGAGATGTAAATGATGACACAGATTCATGGACAATCAGTATTCCGGGGCACACAACTACCGCTGTTTTTTGCATTCGGTGCCCTCTTGCTCGGCCTTGTGTTCTATCTATTGTTGCGCCCAGAAGAGAGCACTCCCCTTCTGCGTCTTCTGCCTCTCATCCCAAATGTTCCCCAAGCGAATACTCTAGCCCATACACTGAACTGGTTGCCCAGTTTCATACATGTATTTTCGTTCTCATTGATAACATGGTTTATCCTCGGTCGACGATATGCACTCCTTTCAACAAGTATATGGTGTGCAATTAATCTGTTCTTCGAGTTCATACAGTACATTCCAGAATCTCTAAAGATATTTTCAGATTATTATAGCGGCACATTCGACATTGCAGATGTCCTTGCATGCCTATCTGGAGCTATTGCAGCCTGGGCAGTAACAGAACTAAAACAATAAGGAGGATACGATAATGATATTAGAACAGAATATGCTCTTCTTACGTACCATGGGTTTGGGGCTTGTTATATCGCTCGGAATTCTCAGCATCCTTGGGACCAATGGCAACGGCAATGGCAGTGGCGATGTTAACCACATTTGCACTCCTGTGGAGGATAAATTTACAGAGTTTATGGGTACGCATGTTAATGGCAATTTACTCAAAAATCTCGCGTTATTACCAAGTGCCAATGATGTAAACAAGGCTCGCATTACTGCTCATGGGAGTAATACCACCGCGACCTTTAGTGCAAGTTGGGGACTGGAAGTAACCTCAGCATTTTTACTAGATCATTGTGGGTTAAATTTAGGTGCAGCTGCAAGGACAGATGGTGTTGTCGATAATGATCCTGGTGGAAGTGTATCAGTTAAATATGACAGCTTCGTTTATATTTATAGAGCGTCAGGTGTAGCATTAAGCGACGTGTTAAATTCTGGCATTTCACCGATTCATGATTTAAGAACATTTCCATACGGCGGGAGAGTCAAAGTGGATACAACTCCAGGACTGCACACTTTTGGAGAGTTTGAAGACTCTGTCTCAGTTGAATTCCTGGATAATGGTGCATTTATCACTATACCTGGTGTTAGTTCTACCAGCGTTTTCCCCGATTATACTTTACAAGTTGGTGACAAAATTATAGTTGGTTCCTGGATGGAATTTGACCTTCAAAATAGCGCAATACAATTTGAATTAAACAACGTAGGGCAAACGACAATTAGCGGATGGTTAAATCATAGTAAATGGAGATAGGCATAAATCATGCCAGACTATTATGTTGAAACTACAGGGAACGATTCAGCTGTTGGCAGTGAAACACAACCATTCCTGACAGTTGGGCATGCCATTAATGTAGCTGTATCTGGATCGACCATTTATATTGGAGATGGGGACTTCCTGGAAGAGTCCATATCACTAGATAAGGATTTAATATTCATAGGAAATGGGCGCACATCAACCATTCTTCGATTTGCTCAGCCAATTGATGAGTTTCAACCATTTATTGAAATCACGTCGGCGGTATCAGTTCGTTTTGAAAACATCCGTATTGATGGTGCCTATGCCCCATTTGATTTTACCCGCAATGGGTTAGCTTCTGATATAGCGGGTGTAAAACTAGAAATCGAGCGATGTGCCATCGAGGGCTTCATTAATTTCTATATCCTTGTTCACAATGCAGAACTAATTGTAAGCGATAGTCAAATCAGCTTAGAACCCGCATACATGAATGATGTTGGTATACAGGCGTGGGATTCTAATGTGGTTGTTACAAATGTAGAAATCGGCGATCAGGTAGATCACTGTATAGATTTGCGAGGCAACTCACAAGCCGAAATTACTCATTGCATACTAAACGGCTATAGTTTGTCGAACAATCATGGCATTCGATTGCTGGATAATGTGAAAGCAACAATTGGCTTTAATAAGATCCTCGGAAAAGGTTCGATTAGTGCGGGCATTAATGATAATGCTATTCAAGCAGGGATATTCTTAAATGATTCGGCAAGCGCTGATATTTACCATAATGTTATAGTAAATTTTGCTATAGGGATTTTACATTCAACACATTCGCGATCACGAATATGGAATAATGAAATAAGCAATAACTTACATTGGGGAGTTAAGTGTTACCAACTTGCCAATCGTATTGAACAACCAGATCTTGGTGGTGGATTCTCTGGCAGTCCAGGTAAAAATGTAATTAAGGATAATGGTGGCGTTGGAATTGGCGGAAACTTTCTATTGCAAGGCGGTGGCACAGTCTATGCCCGGTTTAATGACTGGGGGACAAGCAGCATTACAGATATAGATTCCTCAATCAGCTTTGGTATCACCTACACAACAGACCCATTATCCATTGAATTCACTCCTATCTTAGGGGGTGCATTACTATTTACGGATGCAGTTTTTCTACTTGACAGATCAGGAAGCATGATAACGAGCCAGAAGTGGCACCATGCTGTCAGTGGACTTAATCTACTGGCTGCCTCCATTGCTCACATTAACTGCTCTGTGAACAATTTCAGAATGGGGCTTGTTACATTCGCTAAAACCAACACAACAATAACGCAGCTTGAGTATCCACTTGCATCAATCCCTGCTGACATTACCGATTTTACTTCAAGTCTTACCACACCAGAACCTTTTTATATGACACCCTTAGGACAAGGGATTATTGAGGCTGCAGACGTTGTTGGACCTGTAACTCTAAATACACGAAAAATTATTTATCTTCTGTCTGATGGGATGAACAATTTTGGACCTAACCCTGAACCCATTGCGATAGGTATTGGCAGTGATATTCAAATTCACTCTCTCGGTTACGGGGATGATACGATTGGAACAGATATATTACAGAATATTTCAATTTCTACATTAGGAAATTATTCCCTAACTGGCACTACTGATGCTTTGGCACTTCATCAAGGTCTTTTTAATTTGCTTCCCGAGTCTCTCGATGTTGAAGTTGTTTTAAATACATATGCAGAGGGAGTGAGCTCTTTCCCTATTAATAATGGTGAAAATCGGATGCTAGTTGCAATTAGCTGGGAAGATGACCCACAGCATATAGAGTTTGATTTAGAAGATCCTGCTGGAAATGTGATATCACCAACAGCATTACCTGCTAATGTTAGCTGGCATCCTGATTCACAGTATCCTTCAGCTTGCTATGTGGTCAATAATCCAGTTGCAGGCGATTGGAAAATTGTGAATATTAGTAATTTGGCCTCGTCGAATATTCCTTCTTTGCTTAAGTTTGTCGCCTTAGATCCGGTAATTAAGAGCCATTTTTGGATTGATAAATCTCCACGAGAAACCGATGAACCGTTAGGCTTTGGTGCATGGTTTACTGAAGATGGAAAAGAGATTTCTGATGTAAAAGTTCAAGTCGAAATTACCGAGCCTGCAGAATCCCAGGGGGAAACCTTGAGTGACTTCATGAAAAAGAATCCGAAAGTTAAGAGCACTATCATTACTAATAAGTATCTTCCAAAACAAAAAAAACTTTCATTGTTGTTTAAGGAATTCAAAAATCCTATACATGAAAGCAAAAAAGACTCCATTGAATTATTTATGAAAGAAATCAAAGATGACTTAAATGCTTTCTCAGTGGGTTACTTTACCCCGAGTAAAGAAGGCACATATAGTTTTAAATTCATTGCAGAAGGTACAAGCCAAAAGGGATATCCATTTCAACGAATCGCCATGCAAAATGCTTTCATAACCTTCAAAACAGATAAAGAAAAAACGGACGTTAAAATAGAAAGAATAGACGACCGCTACTACAAAAACCGCTACCGCCTATGGGTATATCCTAAATCTCATATGATGAAGTCTATTGGGCCATTCCATTCAGATAAGATTCAGTTTCGGTCATGCTCTGTCAAATTTATTGGCAAAATTGGTGAAGATGGAATGGGAGCATATTATCGAGATTTTGATGCTGAAGAAGTAACAACGATTGCAGCTGAAGTTGCAATTGGAAACGTGAAAATACCGATTAATGAAATATTGGTTCGTAAAAATACGTGAAAAACAGACTCAATTGTTCCACCCATTGGTGCCGCATCTTCTGGGTAATTTAATTCCGGATCAGTAGGAGTAGGTGGCCCTTCGTGCTCCGAATTCAACGGATCAGATCCCTTGAAAAAAGGTGACGCGATTGATTGGTTGCGATCAGCCTCTCCGAAGGCCGGTTTACGCCGAATCAAGGAGCCAAATCCGTTGAATTCGGGTTCAGGTTTTTCAAGGGATCTGAAGTTCCCCCAAAATAACGGAGCCATTAATTGAGAGGCATGCCTCTGCTCATATTCCGCTGGGCTGACATAGCCCAGGTAAGAATGTCGTCTTCGCTGGTTATAAAATACTTCAATGTATTCAAACAAGTTTTGTGTCGCTTCTTGTTTCGACTGATAGTCTTCATGGTCAACACACTCCGTTTTCAGTGTTGTAGGGCGCAAAAACTCTATCCGGGCATTGATGAGCGATAAATACGCAATAAATCGGGACGTGTTGGTTACGATCGGCTCGGGGAACATTGTCACACTTTTGTCACAGTGCGAACGTTATCCAACGTGACGTAACGTTATCAAACGTGATCAAAAAACATCTTATGTGAATGTTTTATTTGGTGTTATTCTGTAAGTTCTTGATTACTAACGGGCGTGGCATTGTCTTCGGGAGACAGTGCTCTACAAGCAGAGATCAACGAGAACGTCTCAGTTACTAACCAAGTCGCCGTATGAAGTTTCGCAGGTAGCTCAAGTGGCCGCTGTTTGACTATTGCGTGATTGAGCCGACCTGGCTCGTCACCAGGTCGCCCTGCAAGCAACCAAACTCGGCGACAACACATTCGCGTAGATTTCGCGGGAGAGATTTACTCGGCACATCCATGTGCCTCGCCCTGCGGGCCGCTTCGCGGTACAAAACGGCTGTCCTGCCGTTTTGTCGAACAGTCGCCCTGCGAGCGACTCAGTTCGATCTCTCCGAAGCACGAAAAGACAAAAGGCCCCGTTAAGGGGCCTTTTGTCTTTTTGGCGCGCCCGGAGAGATTCGAACTCCCGACCGCTCGGTTCGTAGTTGGATCCCTGAACTGTAACTTGTTGTTATAAAAGAAAGTCTGTGGGGCGCCCGTTGCTTAATCTGCACCACAGTGCATAACGATGCAGGACTCAATCACGCAAGACTCCCGCAGTCCGGTCCGCGACCGACAATCCGATCGCCATCGCGATTTTGACCTGCGGGAGTTGCGGATCACAGCTCACTGAGACTGCCGACAACCGTCAGAAAAAACCGCACGTTCACGTAATAAAAAACGGATTTTTCTGTGAATCACGGTGCTCTACAGTACGTCTTAATGCGACACCTTGGCGCTGCGGGAATCGAGGGGCAAGAGAATGGTCTTCGTGTCTCTCCTACCAATCAATCCAATCGCGGCTTCTGCCACGCGTGGCCAATTACACCTCTCCAGTCATTGGCATCAACGCGCGGCATGAAGTCGCAAAGGACTCATTACTCCGCCGGTTACTCATCCGCGAATAACAATTTGCGCGCGGCCGCCACAACTGCCGCAACGACAGGGTGCAACACTCGGCGCTCCGCCGATATCGCATAGAATCGCTCTTTCACGTCATCCGCCTGCCCGATCGCAATCACTTGGTATTGGCGCTCCACCTGGTCTTTGATTGCAGTCGGCGCGACAAAAACTCCCGCACCCTCGTGCCCGAAAGCCTTCATCAGCGCGCTGTCATCGAACTCCGCAACCGTGCGCGGTCGAATCCGATGCATGCCCAGCCATTTGTCGATGCCAGATCTCAGCTGATTGTCGGTGTTCGGCATAAGCATTGGCGCGCCGTTCAGGTTTTGCGGGAATTCACCCTTTAGCTTTCTTTTCAACATTCTGGTGGCAAAGAAGCTGACTCCACACTCACCGAGCTTGTGACTATAACCGCGCATGCTAACAGTGGCAGGAATCGGTCGGTCCGCCAGCAACAGATCCAGGCGATGCACGGCCAGGTCCGCCAACAATGTATCCATACTCGCCTCGCGGCAAACCATCCGAACTGGCTCGTCCATCTTCAGCGCGGGTTCCAGGATACGACGGGCAATGGACTTCGGCACCACATCAACGATGCCGACCCTGAAAACATGCGGACGGCTGCCAGACTGCTGAACGGCCTCCTCCAACTCGTCGCCAAGGGAAAAAATCTCGTCGGCATAGCCGAGCACCAGGCGACCGATCTCGGTGAGCTCCAGGTTGCGTCCGACCTTTTTAAACAGGTCCACACCGAGGTATTCCCCCAGTAGCCCTAGCTGCCCGCTGATAGTTTGCGGCGTCACGTGCAGTCGTTCACTGGCGCGCGCAACGCCGCCCTCCCGCGCCACGGTGCAAAAATAATGCAAGTGTTTGAAGTTGATCATTGGCTTCCTATTACTTCGTATTTTTCGATGAATACACACACTATAATCGACTTTTCTTCCTAGTCGAAGCTTTCTAGGATAATGATTGAAGAGCCAGAATCCGCGAAACGGAGCGCCCCATGCAGATTGTTATCCGCGCGCTCGACTTTCCGTCGACTGGTACTCTGCGCCGCCACGCCGAGCAACGCCTGCATTCTGTGCTGACTCGTTACGGCGAACATATTCTGCGCGTGGCAGTTCGCCTATCCGGCAGTAGCGGTTTGGGATACGGGGCGGATCGGTGCTGCCACGTGCAGGTTCAGTTGGCCGGTCAGCCTGATGTGGTGGTTAAAGAGGTCGAGGCTGATCTGTACGCAGCGATAGGCCGTGCGGCGCACCGTGCCGGGCGTACTGTCAAGCGCCGACTAGTGCGACGTCGCAACAACGCGCGAACGGCTGGTCTACCCGATGCAGTGCAGCCCGCCGAACAATCTACAACCACT
>Ga0255052_10000739_pt1 | contig 25640 bp, 22 predicted proteins | sample JV7_2_21_MG_FD_188632 | JGI IMG/M metagenome (GOLD analysis project Ga0255052, IMG submission 188632) | Seawater microbial communities from Jervis Inlet, British Columbia, Canada - JV7_2_21 | ecosystem: Environmental > Aquatic > Marine > Inlet | place: Canada: British Columbia | collected...
TCGAGTGCCTGCTTCAGGCGGCTGACGAGTTCGTAAGCAACATACGGCGTCAGCAGACCGGCCATGTCCTTTATGCAGACCGAATGTGCGCCCATGTCCTCGAGGCGCCTGCCGTGTTCAACCCACACATCCAGCGTGTGTACCGGACTCACCGTATATGAAATCGTGCCTTGTGCATGTTTGCCGGCAGCAAGTGTCGCCTTGATCGCCGTTTGCAGATTGCGCATATCGTTTAACGCATCAAATATGCGAAACACATCGACGCCGTTGGTGGCCGCTCTTTCAACGAACTTCTCGACAAGGTCATCGGCGTAATGTCGGTAACCGAGAATATTCTGACCGCGAAACAGCATTTGCAGCGGCGTATTCGGCATCACCGACTTCAGTTGCCGAATCCGTTCCCACGGATCTTCGCCCAGGTAGCGAATACACGAATCAAAGGTTGCCCCACCCCATGTCTCGACCGACCAATACCCGACCCGATCAATCTTCTCCGCAATGGGCAACATGTCATCCAGACGCATGCGCGTCGCGAGCAAACTCTGATGCCCGTCTCGCAGAACGACCTCTGTAATTCCCAGCTTCGTTAGATTACTCATTTTCGCCACGTCACTTCTGTTGTTGTCGTCGTCCATGTATTGTTATTGCCGCGCTGATAGCCGCAACCTCTTCGTCCGTCGCTCCCGCAGTCGCCGATGCAGGCGTCATGCGCCTGATGATCAGGGACATCAGTGAGGTGGCAATGACAAGCAGGGTCAGGAATGTAAAGACGGTGCCCATGCCAACGAGCATTAGCGTCAATCCCTGATCAATTATTTCGTTCTTCATCGTCTGCTCCACAGCAACACGATCGGCCAATTTAACCCAAATGCCCTGCACCAGTAAGCATCTTAAGCACTCCCCCGATGAGGTCTGCGCTGACGGGCCGTCAGTCGCATTGCATATGAATCTATCATGTTGATCAATAAGCAAATACCGATAGCTAAATCTGCCTCCAGGACAGTCTGACAAATGGCAGTTTCAGAGGCGTGTTTGGTGCAGGTGCGCAACATCGGTGATAAGAGCACAATGGCCCCATGAGAAAACGATTAACAGCGGGACTTGTAACGGCTGCGAGCACGCTCGTGTTGCTAGTTACCCTTGGAGCCTGTGTAAGCACGCCGCGAGCTGCGCTCACTACCGCTGATGACTTCTCTGAGTGTGTCGTTTTGCTCCACGGACTCAATCGTAGTTGGCGGTCGATGCGACCGATGGCCGACGCACTTAACAAGGCCGGATTTACAATAGTTAATGTCGACTATCCATCGCAGTCAGGATCAGTAGAACATCTCGTGCCGCTTTCGGTCGGTATCGGTCTGCAAGAGTGTCGCGATTCTGGCGCGCGTCGCATTCACTTCGTAACTCACTCGATAGGCGGCATATTGCTGCGCTATGCACACGACCAGTCTCCGATTCCGGATCTCGGCCGGGTTGTCATGCTGGCACCTCCCAATCATGGCAGCGAGGTGGTCGACCGAACGCGCGATTGGCCGGGTGCTGAATTATTTGCCGGGGAAGCCGGGCTTCAACTCGGTACCGATGTTGCCAGCGTCCCGTCTCAACTTGGCGCCGTCGATTTCGAACTTGGCGTGATCGCCGGTACCGGAACCACTAACCCGGTTTTTTCTGCAATTCTCCCAAAACCAAATGACGGTAAAGTTACTGTCGCAAGCACCCGGGTTATTGGAATGGACGATTTCCTCATCGTAGAGAAATCACATCGTTACATCATGCGCAATGAGATTGTTATTGCCAATACACGATCTTTCCTGCAAACAGGCGAATTTATTGATAAGCACGTGCCCACCGAACAATAGTGAAGCAACAGCATGTGATCGTGCCGTGTCATCGCGACGGCAAGTGCGCGTACCTGGGAGTTCAGACAGCGACGTTTTGGCCTCGCTGCTGAGCCGCGTCGATCAACGACAAAGCTCGTTCATCTTCGCCTCGGTTTCTGCAATCGTCGCAGCCGACTCTTCTTCGGTGAGAAATTCGCGTTCGCCATTGTCGTCGGTTGAATACAGGCGCGGTGCATGCAGGTACGACTCATAAATCTCAGTCACACGCTTACAGTAATACGCCTCAGCATCTTCGCGATCAGCTCGTTCCTCGTCCGTCTCATCGGCAGGGGCGTCGGAATCGGACTGCGCCTCGACCTGGTTTTCGCCAAGGTCAGTCAGACCGCCTGTCGAGTGCCAGACAAAAACGACACTCACGGCACCTTCATGGTCCGGAGTATCGCTGTAATGCGATTTGCCATCCTCATCTATCCATGCGTAGATGGGTTTCATCGTGTCGACGTAATAAGTCTTGCCCAGCGCATCGACCCACTTCCACACATCAGCGTTTGCTGTCAGGCAAAAACCGAACAAGAGCACAGCAATGGCCAGTACGTTCTTCATCAGCTCTCCTTTTGTTCCGCCAGTATGAGGGCCGCAGGCCCCGAATCCCTTGATTCCTGTCACAGATTTGCAACTGGATTCGAGCGACTGGTCACTCAAATGTACACAGGTCGGCGCCACCGTTGCCAGCAAGCCAGTTACCACGTGTGCACAGCGGTTAGTCAGTTATTCGATTGACGATATTTCCTTGAGACCTTCGAGGACATCCGCCCAGACTTCTGCGTCCACCGAGTGTTTAAGGTCAAGATAGGTATCCTGGACCCGCGGCATTAGTTGCGCTTTCAAGTCCTGACCTTTTGGCGTTGCCCTGACGAAGACATTGCGCCTGTCCTGTTCCGACCGTCGGCGGCTCACGAGGCCATTCGCCTGCAGCCTGTCGACTATGCCAACCAGGCTCGGAGAGGAAATAAGGGCCACACCGGCCAGCTCTTGCAAAGCGACTTCATCGCACTCCCACAGCACTCGCAGCACTCGCCACTGCTGCTCGGTAATGCCGAATTCGCTGAAAATCCTGCGAAACCTGGGCATTACCACCTGCAACGTGCGATACAGCATCATTGGCAGAGACAGGGTGAATTGATGTATTGCCATTGGTGTTCATTTCATTAATATATGAATAATTGGTATCATAATTAATTGCTTAGCGGTGTCAAATAACAGATAGTTTATTGAGCGCCGCCAGACCCGAACGTGGCTGGAGACGTCGCGGCGAGTCGTTCGATGCCGCGGGCTTGATTTCAAAATTTGTGAATGATTTTTCGATTTGGATGCTCTAACCTTGCTGATCATGCGCGAAAATCGACGCGCGATCACCGTCTTGGAACGAATCTAATGTTTTTGGACAAGACAACAACGACGTTTGCGACCTTCACCGTCTGGTTTGCAATGCTGTCACTGGCCCATGCTGAAGAGGGTGATTTGTCACTCGGCTTGCGGACAAACGTGTTGGCAGGAGACGGCACTGCTGCCGACAACGTATTGGGTATCGGCGTAATTGGCCGCTACTACCTGCAAGATGGATGGTTTACCGGGGCTACAGTCGACGCCTACGAATATGACTACGAAAACGCTGCCAGCCGCGCAGGTATTGAGCAGGAACCAGATGAAGACGCGACGGGCGCCCTCGCAAGTAACACGGTACTCAGCGGGTTTGTCGGCAAACTCTATGGCAAAGAAGACACGGGGTTTGACTGGTTCTGGTCCGCGGGAGTTGGAGTCGGGTTTCCTGAAGTCGATGGTCTCAGTGGTGCAACTACTGCTGGCGGTACATTTGACCTTCGCTACGATGCGAAGACAGAAATCCACTTGATGGGCACTTTCGGCACGTCTTATCAATTCACGCCGACCTGGTCGGCTACATTCGCCGCCCGCCTGGAGCATCATTTCATAGATGTGACCTCGACTGACGCAGTCAGTGGAGCAACCAGCACGATCAACTCGCAGTCGCCATTCGGCGCGTACCTGAGCTTCGATTTCAAGTTCTGAATTTCTTCAGCGCACCGCTTTCACGAGTTGTGGTCAACACACTGAGAACCAATCTCAAACGGCTCAGCTGCCCAGCAGAAACACTGAATTATCCTTGCCGGGCGCCGTCTGCCGCTCGTTTGAGTGGAAAAGTCCATTATGTGAACCAGTAGATTCAAAAGAATGGTCAATATGCCAATATTCCGAATCGGCAGGCTTGACAATCTGCAAAACTCATTAAGGGATGCCACGCGGTGCAACCCAGCGATATTGAAAACAAGCCGTATCTGATGCCCGGTGAGGTAGCCGCGCTCTTCGGTGTAACCACGGCGACCATTCGTAACTGGGTACGCGCTGGCACCCTGCAGGCGACCGAAACCGCCGGCGGGCACCGGCGCTTCGAACGTCGCACAGTTATGGCCTTCGCGCGGCAGCACGGACTGATGCCGTCAACGGCAGTAAAGGAAATCTTGCGCGTCCTGATCGTGGATGACGACCCGCAGGTCGCGAGGTTCCTGCAGAGACTTTTGAACGGGTTTCCGGTCCCGGTTCTTGCGGAGGTAGCACAAGACGGCTTCGATGCCGGACAAAAAATATCGAATTTTGATCCTGATCTTGTGCTGCTGGACATCTATATGGACGGCCTGGATGGATTCGAAGTATGTCGCCGCCTGAAAGAGCATCCGCTGACCAGCTCCGTTCGCGTAATCGCATTAACCGGTCACCACACGCCGGAGGTTGAGCGGCACATCATCAAACTCGGCGCAGAAATCTGCTTGCAGAAGCCGATCGACAAGCTGGCCCTGTTCAAGGCAATTGGCGCAACCAGGACCACAGGATCCGTGCCAGCATGATAAAGCTGTTGCAAAACAAGCAAGCCAGGGCTGATCTGGGCATCGTAGGTGTCATTCTGATTGCTGTCCTTGCCCTGGGCATTGCGTCCGGGTTCTTCGAAATAACCCACAAGATCATCAGGAACACATTACTGATGAAAGTCGATACTCCCGTAGCTGATGAATTGTTGACCGGGTTGTTTATCGTGCTCATTGGCGGCTGGTGGTTCTCGGTTCGCCGTTGGCGAGAGTTGCAGTTGGCTGAAAAAGAGCATGAGAATGCCAAGGACGCGTTACAACACACTGAGTCACGGCTTGGCCAGTTGCTGCGCTCGGCAAACGCAGTCATCTACCGCTGTGAACCGCGTGCGCCATTTGCGGTCGTCAGCATCACATCCAATGCCGAGCAGCTATTCGGATATTCGGCACAGGAGTTCACCAGTGGCCCCTCGCTCTGGATCTCTAACGTACACCCGGAGGACAGGGCAAAACTGTCCAGCGCCGGGCAATTCGTCGACAGCGACAGACATGTCCGGGAATACCGTTTCCGTAAACCTGATGGTGAGTTCAGCTGGATTCGTGACGACATAAGGGTGTCCCGAAATGCCAAGGGAGATTGGCAGGAATTCGTCGGCTTTTGTATCGACATCTCAGACCGCAAGTCGATCGAAGCAGAGTTGGAGCATGAGCGTAAATCACTGGAGACGCGCGTTGCGCAACGCACGCGGGAGCTGCTGGACGTTAACCGGTCCATGAGCGAGGAGGTTGAGAGACGACAAGACGCAGATGCTGAGTTACGCGCCAGTGAGCAACGATTGAAGGTACTGACCGAACACGCGCCTGAAGCGATCATTGTCTACGATTTTGAAAAGGAGATGATAGTCGAAGTCAATAAGAGTGCGGCAGAGCTATTCAAACAAGACCGCAACAAGCTGTTGGCAATGAGCCTGGCGCAACTGGGTGGGACCAGTGTGCCGGCCGGCGCAGATCTCCCGCCCCCGTTGTTACGCGCGGTGCCACGGGCAATCGCCGGCAAAACAGCGACATTTGACTGGAATTTTTTCGCCGCAAACGGCGACGCGGTGTGGTCCGCGGCACGGTTGATACGGGTGCCAGGCTTGCAAGAGACTCTGCTGCGGCTGAGTCTTGTTGATGTCAGTAGGGAGAGGATGCTTGTGCAGGAGGCGTCGCAGCTAGGCCAGATCCTGAACGAATCGCTCAACGAGATTTACATCTTTCGCGAAAATGACCTGCGGTTTTTATCGGTTAATTTCGGCGCACAGGAAAACCTGGGCTATTCGATGGCGGAGTTGGACGAACTTACGCCACTTGACCTCCAACCACAATTCACTCGGGCGTTCTTCCTGGAGCTTACAGGACCGCTCCGTATGGGCACGCGCAAGCGCGTCAAACACTCCAGCAGGCATCAGCGCAAGGATGGCTCCACCTACCCTGTCGAAGTGGATATACAACTGTCGATGTTCCTGGGCAAGCGGGCGTACGTCGCCTATGTGGTGGATGTCACCGAACAGAGAGCAACCGAGGCAAAACTGCACCGGGCGCAACGTATGGAATCGGTAGGTCAGTTGACCGGTGGAATCGCGCATGATTTTAATAATTTGTTGACCGTGGTGATCGGCAACCTGCAGTTGCTTGACGAGAGCGACGAGCATAAGCCGGAGCAGGCTGCGATGATCGACGATGCGCTGGAATCGGCCACTCGCGGCGCAGAACTGACCAGGCGACTACTTGCATTTGCGCGCAAACAGATTCTGGAGCCGGCTGTCACAGAGATCAACGAATTGCTGAGTGAGATGAAGCGTCTCCTGCAACGGACGCTGGGTGAAGGCATCGACATAGATCTGGTGACCGGGGACTCGCCCGTATTGACAACGGTGGACGTGTCCCAACTGGAAAGTGCGGTTCTGAACCTCGCCATCAATGCGCGCGACGCGATGCCGGAGGGCGGTCGTTTGACAATCGAGGCACAACTCATGACCGTCGCTCCGGGAACCCGGTCAGTCGATGGCGGGGACAATCTTGGCGACACGGAAATAGAGCCCGGGGAATACGCGGTGATATCGGTCAGCGACACTGGAACAGGAATCGATGCGGACGTACTCAAACACGTATTTGACCCGTTCTTTAGCACCAAGGACGTCGGCAAGGGCAGCGGTCTTGGCCTCAGCATGGTATTCGGCTTCGTCAAGCAATCCGATGGCTACGTTACGATTGCAAGCGAGCTCGGGCAAGGAACCCGAATCAGTCTCTATTTCCGTAGATCAGTTGTCGACGAACAGGCAGAAGCTGCGAATGAAACCGTGACGCAGGCCTTGCCGTCTGGATCAGAGACTATCCTCATGGTCGAAGACGATGTCGCGGTGCGCAAACTTGGCACTCAATTGCTGAGCCACCTCGGCTACCGCGTGCTGGAGGCCGGCGACGGAGCATCAGCACTGGAAATACTCAACAGCGATCAACACATCGATCTGCTGTTTACCGACATTGTTATGCCAGGCATGGGGGGGCCGGATCTGGCCGTCAAGGCACGGGATTGCCGGCCGGGCCTCAAGATCTTATTCACAACCGGCTTTACTGACAGCGCCGTTTTCCGCACGCAGATAATGGATGAGGCTGCGAATCTCCTTGACAAACCGTATAGCAAAGAGACGTTGGCTGGCTCGGTACGCCAGGCGCTGAACGCATATTAGGGATGCGGCGACAATCTGGTGACGACATTTGACAGCATCCTGCTAGGTCATTACAACAAAGGCGCACGGCGCCAGGGAAATCTCAGTTAAGAATGGACAACAGCTCCCCCAACATCAATCGACTGCTCGTTATTGACGATGATCCGCGGATCTCTGCCTTCATTGCAAAAGTAGCGAGTTCGGCTGGGTTTGAGACACGAAACTGCATCAACATTGCCGAGTTCAAGGAAGCTTACAGAGATCTTGAGCCCACCATAGTCGTCACGGATTTGCAGATGCCTGAGGTCGATGGGATTCAGTTGCTGCGTTACCTGGCCGAGGAAGGCTGCACAGCAGCAATATTGATCATCAGTGGTATGGACACCAAAGTCATCGCCGCCGCCAAAGACCTGGGCGGGGAACACGGACTCCGGATTATCGGTTTCATGCAAAAACCGGTGGACGTGGCTGAACTGAGAAGCATGCTGGCCACGGAGTTGCGTTGCCAAATATCCGTGACAGAAGATAGTTTGGGTGAAGCCATCAACGAAGGGCAGCTTGCCGTCCACTACCAGCCAAAAGCAAAGCGAAACGCTCAGGGCAAGTGGATAATCGACGGCGTCGAGGCGTTGGTTCGCTGGCCCCTGCCGCGAGATGGCATGATCATGCCAGATGAGTTCATCCCGCTGGCGGAAAAGAGCGGTCTTATTGTGCCGTTAACACAGGTCGTCCTGGATACGTCGGTGCAACAAATGGCTGACTGGCGGGATGCGGGGCTCAATCTGGAGGTTTCAGTGAATTTGTCGGCGAAAGTCTTGACCGAGCTGGACTTTCCAGATCGACTGGCCAATCTGATGGCTGAGCACAAACTGGATCATCAGATGCTTACATTGGAAATCACGGAGAGCACCGCCATGCGCGGGACCGACGTGATTCTCGATATCCTTGCCCGATTGCGGCTACAGGATTTTGGGTTGTCGATGGACGACTTTGGCACAGGTTATTCATCTTTCAGACAGCTGCTGAAGCTGCCGTTTAATGAACTCAAGATCGACCGATCATTCGTGTCCGATATCGACAACAATCCGGACGCGCGCAAAATGACGACCGCAATGATCACTCTGGCGCATCAGCTTGGGCTCGCCGTCTGCACCGAGGGAGTAGAAACTCGGGCGACACTTGATTATCTCTCTTCGGTGGATGCCGACCATGTGCAGGGTTACCTGATTAGCAAGCCAGTTCCTGCCAGCCAGATTCCAGACTGCCTGAAGGTATGGGGAGAAGCTTGACGGCAACCGGGCCGCCGACCCGTTTTTCAGGCTAGTGCTATTTGGTAACGTCTACTTTTTTCTCAATCACCTTGATCCTGTGCATACCACCGTGATGCTTTTGCCGGTCGACAAAACGTACTTCGCTGCCGTGACCGGCCGATTCCAGCAATGTCCTGATCGCCTGCTGTGTCCCGTTGTCGATAGGTTTGCCACTCATGACCATGACGCCATCCATGGCATGCACTGAAGCCTTACCTGCACTGTGCATAACATTGACATCGACGATATCTGCGCCCGCGGCGCCATGGTGTTTTCCGGCGAAAGCCGGCATCCTGACTGTCTGGCCATCCACGTCAAATCTGAAGCCGTCAGCCTCGCGCGTAATCAGAATGGATCTGCCGGATTCGTCGACGATTGAGCGATTTTCACCCTCCTGCAAACCGTGCAGGCTGAACCCAAGATCATTGCTGTCAAGCTCGATACGAATATCTTCGCCACTTTCACCATCGATGACGGCAATCGCAATTCTACTTTGCATTTCTTCCCCAGCCGTTGCAACTGTTGCCAGACAAAGAGCGGCCAGTGCGACTATCATACTTCGTGTTTTCATGGTTGGTTTACCCTGCTTTTGTGGTTGCGTACGCAACATTGATGCCTGACTATGCCAGATGGTCGCAAAAACCAGTGATTGGGGACAGTGGCTGACCTGCGTGTTTGACGGAAGATCGCGGATCCGGCGTGGCCCGGGCAGCCCGACTCACAGCAAGCGCTACGCCACGGACATGCGCAAAAACGCGTATATCACCTTTTGCTGCAATCCGACAGAATCCTGCTGGTTATCAAGATCGGGCATCGAACGGGAAAAAGCTATTGCCCGGCATTGTGGGCAATCGCGCCGATTGAGTTATGATTCTGCAAACAAAAATATGGAGAGATAATCCAATGGTCTATAGTTCCGGTGACATTCGCAACGTTTGCCTGATAGGGCCGGGCAACGCGGGCAAAACCCAGCTCGCCGAGGCGCTGCTAAGCGCCGGTGGTGCAATCGAAACCTGCGGTTCGATTGATCGCGGCGATACCGTGTCGGACTTCATGCCGCGCGAGCGACAATCGGGCCACTCCCACTTTTCGTCTGTCTGCCATTTTGACCATGCCGGCATTCACGTCAATCTGATAGACACCCCTGGGTACCGGGATTTGTTAGGGCGCGCATTGTCCGTATTGCCGGCGGTGGAAACGGCGGCAGTCGTAATCAATGCGCAAACCGGGGTGGAAATAGGTATGCGCCGCCTAATGCTGGCCGCTAAAAAACAGCGGCTGTGTCGCATGATCATAGTAAACAAGATTGATGCTGAGGACGTGAACCTTGAAGACGTTCTCGAACAGATTCAGCTCGCATTTGGCCCGGAATGTCTGCCATTGAACCTGCCAACAACCAATGGCAATGGCGTTGTTGACTGTTTTTTTCAAGCCAAAAACGGCGATACCGCGTTCGGCACAGTTGAGGCGGCGCATACACAAATAGTCGATCAGGTAGTGGAAGTCGACGATGCTTTGATGGAGTTGTACCTGGAACAAGGGGAGGACATTACTCCGGAGCAATTGCACGAACCTTTCGAGACAGCGCTGCGCGACGGCCACCTGATACCCGTCTGTTTTGTATCGGCGACAACCGGTGCGGGAATACCTGAACTGCTTGAGGTGTTCAAGCGTCTGATGCCCAGTCCACTGGAAGGCAACCCGGTGGTTTACCTCAACGGTGAGGGCGATGACGCCGAGGAAATTGTTGTGCAGCCGGATGCGGAGCTGCAGCCTCTTGCCCGTGTGTTCATGGTTAGTATCGACCCATTCAAGGGGCGCCTGGGAGTCTTCCGCATACATCGGGGAACGATCCACCAAGGATGTCAGCTCTACATCGGAGACGCTCGCAAGCCGATCAAGGCAAACCAGCTGCTGAAGATCAACGGCGCTGAACACAGCAAGATAGAACAGGGCGTACCGGGCGATATTTGCGCCATTCCGCGCGTTGATGAAGCGCACTACGACGCTGTTTTGCACGGTTCCCACGACGATGACCAATTCCGCCCCGAACCCGTCGATTTGCCGCGGCCCATGTACGGCCTCGCCATCCGTCCGCCGAACGATTCCGACGCGCAAAAAACCTCGGCTGCGCTGCAAGCCGCTGAAACCGAGGACCCGTCGGTCAATGTGGAGCATAATGCCGCGCTGAATGAAGTCGTGCTGCGAGGACTCGGTGAGTTGCACCTGCGCACAATACTCGAGCACATTTCCGATCGACATGATATGGAGGTGCAGACAGCCCCACCATCCATCGCGTATCGCGAGACAATCACCGCACCGGCGGAAGGCCACTGCAGACACAAGAAACAAACCGGCGGCGCCGGTCAGTTCGGAGAAGTGTACCTGCGTATAGAGCCGCGGCCTTCCGGCACCGGATTCGAGTTCGCCAACGCTGTCGTTGGTGGATCGATCCCTTATCAATACATACCGGCGGTGGAATCAGGTGTTCGCCAGGTCTTGCAGTCCGGGGCAATTTACGGATACCCGATGCAGGACATTAAGGTGACGGTCTATGATGGTAAACATCACCCTGTCGACTCAAAGGAAATCGCCTTTGTGCAGGCAGGCAAGAAAGCATTCCTTGAGGCCATTGCCAACGCGTCACCGATCATCATGGAACCTGTCGTTGACGTTACGTTCACGGTGCCGAGCAGCTGTGCTGGCGGAGTGACCGGCGATCTCTCGTCAATGCGCGGCATAATCAGCGGTACAGAGACGCTGCCGCACAACCGCATAATGGTCTCCGGCCAGGCCCCGCTGAAGGAACTGCAGAATTACCACTCGAGATTGAAATCACTGACCGGTGGTGATGGCAGCTTCTCCATGGATTTCAGTCACTATGCCCAGGTGCCGCGAGAAGCAATCGACCGCGACCTGGTGAAGAAGACAGCGTCAGGGTGACGATAGGCGTATTGTCGCGGGCCAGGTATCAGTACCGGCCGTGTTGCTTGAAAATGTAGTTACTGAGTTCGATGACCTCGTCGTTCATCCGATGCACTGTCCGATGCGCCGAGCGTACGATGGCACGCATGACTTTGTAGACGAGCTGTGGGTTCTTGTCGACGATGCCTTCAAAGTCATCGCGCGTAAGGCGTAGTACTCGACTAGCGCACAACGCCCGCAGCCCGACCGTGTGCAACTCGCTATCAATAAAGCTCAGTGCGCCCGCGAGGTCACCTTCTCTCAGGATAGCAAGACTCGCCAGCCCATCGGCACCGGTGTGCTTTACTACCTCGAGTTTTCCCTCCAGCAAAACGTGCAACGAATCGTCAGCCACCGCACCCTCATTGATGAGAAACTCGCCATCCAAGATCTCTCGCGAATCCATGATATTACTGAGCGTATCGGCTTCCTCCGGCGAGAGTTCCGTGCCCAGAGACGACTGGAGAACCAGTTCCGCCTTGTTTTTCATGCTTCTGCCCCTCATGAGCTGTCCGCCGAATTGAGCTTGCATCAGGCATACTATCGCGCAGGACCTGACCCCGCCATACGTCGCGTGGCCTGACCCGGAGAGATTTCAGCTGGTTTTGGGCTATTTGATGGCCCGGGCTTGGTAGAATCGGACAGTTCTCGACTCTTGTAACCAAGGAGAAGACGCATGCCTTCAGTCTGGGGGGAGTTAAAGCGACGCAATGTCTTCAAGGTCGCCGTTGCCTACGCCGTCGTCGGGTGGCTGTTGATCGAGATTGCGTCTACTGTCCTGCCCACCTTCGAGGCCCCTCAGTGGGCCCTCAAAACCATGACCTTCTTAATCCTCGCCGGATTTCCCCTGGCGCTGATTCTCTCGTGGGCCTTTGATCTGACTCCGGATGGACTGGAGCGAACTGAATCCGCCCCTGATTCGGAGAACCTCGCCAGGTTCACGGGGAGGAAGCTCGACTTTGTGATCATCGGGCTCTTGGCCCTGGCCCTGGGTTTCCTGGTTCTGGACAATTATGTTTTCCGTGACGTCGACCCGCTGGAAGGGTTGGTCGACGTGTCTGACCCGGTGCCCGGGTTTTCCGACCGTGCAGCAATTGCCGTATTGCCGTTCCTCAATATCTCAGGCGACCCGGAACAGGAGTATTTTTCAGATGGCATCACGGAGGACCTTATTACCGGACTTCAGGCGATTGGCAAGTTCCCAATTATCGCTCGTACATCGACGTTTTCTTATAAAGGTCAAGCGAAGGATGTTCGCGAGATAGCTGAGGCTCTGGGCGCCGGTTACATTCTCGAAGGCAGCGTTCGCAGAGCCGCAGACCAAGTGCGCATTACTGCGCAGTTGATCGACGCTACCGGCATGAATGTCTGGGCTGAGGCCTATGACAGCCAACTTGATGATATTTTTGCTGTTCAGGACGAGATAAGACAGCAGATTATCGGTGCTATTGAGCCCGAGCTTCTTCTGGCAGAGATGGACCGAGCGGCGTTTGTCCAGACTGAAGATATGCAGGCCTGGGATTATTACCTGCAGGCCGCGGCCGACGCGACATCTTATGGGGGCTATGTAGACAGGTTCGGCCAGCCGGTGACGATCGAAAGAACGCGGCGTGCACTGCGACTGGCCAGAAAAGCCATTGAACTGGATCCGACATTCGCTGATGCCTACACTTTGCTCGGCCACATTAATTCCCTGTACTCAGTGTCGCTACGCGGCCAGGTAGGCGATGAAATTGCCGACCAAACCATGCGGGACGCAATTGAATATACGCGCCGCGGTCGTGAGTTGAGCCCTTTCAGCGCGACAGCATGCTCATGCTACGTGTCTCTTCTCGCCTGGGCAGGGCTACCCGAACTACTTGACCTGGAGACGGCCGTCGAGATCCAGCAAGATGCCGTTCGATTGAACCCGGCAAATGCCATCGCGCATGTCGTGCTTGGCAAGGTGTATCAGATGCTTGGCCGGTACGAGGAGGCATTGCTGGAAGTACAGATCGCGAAGCGCCTGAGTCCCAGGGATGTGGACCTTTCGTGGTTCCTGACCGTGCAAGCAGCGATACATCTGGGCCTGGGCGACTTGGAGTCGGCAGCGGATGTTGCGCAGAGCGCAGCGTTGCTGACGCCAATGAATCTTGATGCGCATGCTATACGGATTGCAGCCCTGTATGCCCTGGCTGACTCAGACGCAGCCACCTCTGCCGTAGATTTCATGCGGCAGTCCATACCCGATTTCTCGGTGAATATGCTGTGGAATGATCCGTTGCCTGAATCTCTGATGCCCAGCGTATCTTCCCTTGTGCGGCTCCAGGACAACCCTGGGTTTCGACAAGCTGTGGAGGCCATTCTTGAAGATCTGGGTTGGGCTCCAGAAGTCTGAGGAAAAACCCGGCCCGGAGCACCGTCTGGAGCTGACGCCCTGCCCCTGCTTCGATGAGCCTGCTGTCATTTTGTTGATGTTCCGCGTCACCGCCGGGAGCGACCGATGCGGTGATAGACTGTTGATCGGCGCAATCTGATCCACAGTCGACGGGAATAACCACATGCCAGACGCACAAATTGAGAAGAGCCGGGTTACTGATATCTACCGCAGGATAGCCCCGTCCTATGACCTGTGGGCCTGGTTGACCGAAAGCAAAGCCCGGGATCGTTGCCTCGAATTGGCTGCCATTCAGAATGGAGAGCAGGTACTGGAGGTGGCGGTGGGAACCGGCCTGGCGTTCGAGAAGATTTTGCAGACAAATCCTTCGGGTCGCAACGAAGGTATCGATCTGACCCAGGCGATGCTGAGCCGCGCGGCCAAAAAGGCAGCCAAATCAGAAACTAGTAATTATCGTCTGAGAGTTGGCGATGCATATGATCTGGATTTTCCCGATGAAAGTTTTGACGTTCTCGTTAATAACTACATGTTTGATCTGTTGCCGCAACAGGACTTCCTCACTGTACTCTCCGAGTTCAGGAGAGTGTTGCGCCCCGGCGGACGGTTGGCAATGGTCAACATGACAAAAGGGGAACGTTGGTACAACGGAATCTGGGACCGCATCTACCGAATTAATCCGGCATTGCTCGGCGGATGCCGAGGTGTGTTGCTGCTGCCGGAATTAGAGGCTGGTGGGTTTACGCAAATCAGGCGCGAATACATAAGTCAGTTTACATTCCCGTCAGAGATTGTCTGCGCTATGAACGCTTGACGTGAATAAAGCCACTTGTAAGCTTCAGCGCATGCCCAGTTTTTCGCTACGGCCAAGGAGCTCTATGGCTTCGTCAAGTCGGCGATTCTTGGTTTCCGGTCGTTTGGCTGTTGCAATCCAGGCAATGTACTGTCGTTGATAAGATGGTGCGAGATTTGCGAAAAAAGTCGCGGCTTTCGCGTTACGCTTAAGTCGCGCGTCGAGTTCAGGCGGCATTGAGAAATTGGCGCGAACGTCTGCAGATCCTGTCCATCTGCCATTCTTCTTCGCCAGCTCGATTGATTTCTGGCCAGCCGGCGCCATTCGGCCCGCATCAATCATTCGCTGAGCACGTTCCTTGTTTAAGCTGGACCATTTACTGCCTGCCTTTCGGGGCGTGAACCGGTGCATGTAACGGTCTTCGTCTATCGAGCGCTTGACGCCGTCGATCCAACCGAAACAGAGGGCTTCTTCTACAGCATCATTGTATGAAACATTCGATTTTCCCGTGTGTTTCTTCAGGAAGACGAACCATACTTCGAACTCTCTGGCGTGATTCTCTAGCAGCCAATTTCGCCATTGCTCTCGGTTTCCAGGTGTGTATCTCATCGTGATGTCCTGGCAGAAAACTAAAATCTCAGCCTGTGTCCGACAAGGGGGGAAGCTTACGAGGAGTTTATCAGAGGATGCTCGGCCATCCCGGAGGCTGCCTGAGTTTTGTCTTACTTGCTGCATATGAACGACTTGTAGGTGATAATCGAGCTCATGACTTCATTTTTCCTGGAACTCAAGCGCCGCAATGTATTGCGGGTCGCGGCGGCCTACGCGGTCGTGGCCTGGATTATCATTGAGGCGGGCTCAGTGTTGCTACCGACCTTCGGCGCATCCGAATCGTTTTTTCAGGTCTATGTTCTTGTTGTCATGGCCGGTTTTCTGGGTTCCGTGGTATTAGCCTGGGTGTTCGAAGTCACTGCCGAGGGAGTAAAACTCGAAAAGAACATCGACCACACAGAGCCAGTTGCCGCCCGGACAGGGCGCAAGCTGAACTTCGCCATCATCGGACTATTGGTTGTCGCGTTAGGCGTTTCGGTCACTCTGAACGTTACCGGCATCAGGGGTTTGGATCTGACACCGACAGTCGATGGTCTGTCTATTGCGGTTCTGCCGTTTCAGAGTCGCAGCACGGATCCAGACAACGTGTTATTTGCTGACGGCATTCATGATGATTTGCTGACCCGCCTTGCGAATATCAGCGCCCTGAAGGTGATCTCGCGCACGTCGGTAATGGAGTATCGCAATACCACGAAAAATCTCCGACAAATTGCAGCAGAGCTTGGTGTCGAAACAGTACTGGAAGGCGCCGTGCAACGGGTTGGCGACAACGTACGAATTAATGCGCAGCTTATCGATGCGGCCACTGACGATCATCTTTGGGCAAAAACATATGATCGGCATTTCAGCATGCTGAACATATTTTCGATCCAAAGTGAAATTTCCGAGGAAATCGCTACTGCGTTGAGAGCCAGGCTGACCACTGAAGAACATTCCCGCCTCGCAAATGTGCCAACAGAGAATATGGACGCTTACAGCCTGTATATGCGGGGTCGTTCCAACCTGTACAAAAGACGCCTCGAAACAATTCTGCAGGCACGCGAGCAGTTCGAGCAGGCCACCGAACTAGATCCGGAATACGCGGCAGCGTATGCAGGTCTCGCCGAAAGCGTTCTGTTGCTTTTTAATAACCATGCAGCGATACCAAGGGACGAGATGATTGCGGTGGCTGAGGCAGCGCTCGACAGGGCACTGTACCTCGATCCCGGGCTCGCGGATGCGTATGCCTCGCGCGGCCTTCTAAATCACAAGATATGGGAGGAAACCCGAACAGGACCCAAACTTGAAAAAGCCGAGGCTGATTATCTCCGCGCAATCGAGCTTAATCCGAATCATGCGCAGGCATACATGTGGTTTGCAGCGATTCGAGCGTCGCAGCAGAGAATTGACAAAGCGATCGAGCTATATCATCAATCTCTGAAGGTCGATCCATTGGGACGGATTCCCTATCTGAATCTACCCGGACTTCACGCGCAGTTGGGTCAGAATAACGATGCTCTTGAACTGTATATCAAAGCAATCGGAATCCATCCGGAGTGGCCGAGCGCGTATCTGAACCTGTCTGCACATCTGCTGGGTCTTGGCCGATTGGACGAGGCCATTGCCTGGGGCCTGCGGGGGCGGGAGTTGAGTACGGATCCTCTCGCCGGGGCGTCCATGATTGCCACGTACGTTGAGTTTGGTGACCTTGAACAGGCGCGCCAGTTAATTGCTGATATGCCGGTTGACCATCCGATGTACGAGCTGGGATTCGGGATCGAGAAGATGCTGGATGGTGACTTTCCGGCAGCGGTTACGGCTTTCGAAGACATTGTTGCGCGCTCCGATAGTCCACGGCAATTCTTACTTGGCATTATCGCCGGGTGCGCCGTGCTTGCCCGAGATTTTGAAACAGCACGTGAATACATGGAGCGCCGACATCCGGATTTCGCTGCAGACGCTGATCCGGAGGTAGATATTTTCAATGTCGCCAGCATCATCCAGTACGCTTTCATCCTGCAAAACCAGGGCGAAGAAAAGCGCGCCGAGGCCCTGCTCGCCGCAGCGCTACCTGTCGTACAGGGTATGCCACGTGTTGGCATTGCAGGTCACGGCATCCGTGATGTGCAAATCCTGGCGCTGCAGGAGAAGTCAATTGCGGCGCTCGAGGCGTTGCGGGATGCTATTGATGAAGGCTTTCGTGGCACCAGTTTTTCAAATGGCTGGCCATTGTCACTTGACCCCTACCTTGACTCGATTCGTAACAGACCAGAATTTCAGGCCATGGAGCGTGAGATTGATGGTGCAGTCATGCTGATGCAGGAAAGAGTGATACAGGCCGAGGCCAGCGGCAATTGGGACGACCTCAGGTCGCTCGCAGACAGCGGCTGACAACTACGAGAAGGTCAGTGGCATGGTGTGGATAGACATCCTCGCCGAATGAAGCAACGACCGAGGGTCTATTAAACCGAAACTGATAAGTCATTGATGTGGGACCGCTGGCAGAAAGGCGAGAAGCAGACGTCGAAGCATCGTCTTTCAGGTACTCAAAGACTGCTCTGCTCCACCACGTCTTCACAGGTCTCCGGCATGGGTTGCCACTCGTCCGGTACAGGGTTATTGAAGCAGATCAGCTGCAAGATTTTGTCGTGTTCCTCGTCAAGTTATACGTCCATTTCCTGTCGCAACGCAACAAAGCGTGGCTCGTCCAGCAGATCTTCAATGATAGGATCGTCAAAGAACTGTGGCCACCGTAGTCAGTGTCGGATGGCTGATTTCAGTGCGGCGACATCGGTCCAGTGAGCAGCCCTCGCGTTGATGCGCTGTGCCTCAGCGTATTCGCCAACAAAGGTGAAAGCGTTCCATGCATAAAAGTTATCGATATCACAAAGCGTGTCTATAGGGTCAAGCCCAAACGAGTGAAACCGCTGCGCCAGGGCCTGTTCCGGCGGCGCATGTGCTTCCGGCTGTTGATTTACACATTGGACTGACCCTGCCGTTGCAACCTGGAAACGACCCGTCTTCAATAAGGCGCCAGGCAATTATTCCAGGTATAAGGAAGCGACAGACGCGATGGTTTTCAGCGTAAATCTACACACGGGAGAATAAATGCGCGTGAAGGTCTTTTGGAAATGGCTCGGTTTCAGCACACTCGTGTTGATACTCGGTGCGGTGAGTTTCTTCGCTGTTGGCATTGCCGTCCGCGATAGTCCGGAGGTGATTTCGGGGACGGAGCACGCTTCGCTAAGTCGTGAGAGCTGTATTGAATGCCATGAACCGATCGCGGCCGAGTGGCGTGAGTCCTTTCATTTCCGTAGTTTATCTGGCCCATTTTGGCAGCGGATTCGCGATAAAGGTGTCGATCGCATCTATGAAGTGCTGCGCATAACTTGCATGAACTGTCATGCGCCGGCAAACGTCCCTGACCTCGCCGGGAACACCCACCCGGTTCAAAGAGATGCTTCGGTACAACTCGGTGTGGATTGCGTGTCTTGCCACGTTTCGGAACAAGGCATTGTGGGTTCGGGCCGTTCCACGGTTGCTGCCCATGAAGTCATTGCGGATGAGCGGTTTCAGGACACGAGCTTGGCCAGCGTTACCATCTGCGCCAGCTGTCATGCCGAAGCGAAAGCTAATGTGGTCGCAGAGTGGCAACAAACGCCCTATGCGCGAGATGGTATTGGGTGCCCGGACTGCCATATGCCAGAGCTGGAAGCACCGTCTGTAGCGGGTGGACCCGTGCGGCTTAGGCGCAGCCACAGGTTCTCCGCCGACAAGGACCTTGACATGCTCCGTCGCGCCCTGGATACATCAATAAACGTCAACGATAACGGTACAGCGACGGTTCGAATCACGAATAGTGGGGCCGGTCATTCTGTTCCAGCCGCAGGCACCAACTGGCTCTTTCTAAAGGTCGAAGTGCAGGATGAGCTTGGAGTAGTGATCAGGAAAAAGGAGAGGAGTTTCGGAACACGCGAGACGATTCCCGGCTACCTGGACTTCAGGCCATTCGTGAAAGCAACCAGGATCCCTTACGGAGAAAGCCGGAAGATCGAAGTCGACCTGCCTTCGGGGCATGGCAACATATCGGTTGAGCTTCGATATCGGGACTGGTTCATGGTGAAGGACAAAGATGTCGTATTTGCGACTTCGGCCCAAGCCTATTGACCGACTGTCAAAGGAGTTTTGTCTGTTAGAATCCAGCAGACCGCGAAGCTAATGGGGCCCAGGTTGACCAACCAGCGAAGCCGTCTCAGGCGAGCATATCAAGGATTCGGGTGGGGCCTCGTGGCGCTTGGGCTGCTGCACATGGCCGCGACGTTTCAAGCCTTCGATGCACTATCGGGGGCGGCTGTGTGGTTTTTTGGGTCGGGAATCGCGCTCGTGCTCACGGGCGTATTTAACCTCTTGAACGTGCGCTACGCGCAAACGGCCGCGGGGCTGCGGTGGTGTTGTATTGTGACCAACGTTGCGATGAGTGTGTTTGCAACGATCGCCGGTGTGGTGACGCACGCTTCAATGCCCGAATTCATAGTCATATTGGGCCTCATTGGTGGTGCCACGGTGCTCTCAGTGCTCCGCGGCGCCGTTGCCATTCCCGAATCTGGGGCGTGAAATACACTGCCCGCCAATTCACTCTGGCAGAAGGCGACCCTCAGGAAAAACCTGACGCAACAATTTTTCGACGACCAATATCTGGATAGAGACTAGCCCCCTACTCCTGACGACCACCCGGGCGGTATCGTTTTGTCGCCCGATCTGCGGGTCCTGGGTGCTATCATTCGCGCGCTTTGTCGAAGGCCGAAGAGTTGGGGCGATGACAGATTCACTGGACTACAAAAAGATTGGATTGCGGGTCGGACTCGAGGTCCACCAGCAGCTCGATACCAAGCGAAAACTCTTCTGCCACTGCCCCGCCGGGGTCTATACGTCGAGCCATGATGGTTCGGTGCTGCGACATATGCGGCCGACGCTGTCGGAACTCGGCGAGTACGACGGCACCGCGCTAATGGAGTTCAAGACGAAAAAAAACGTCGTCTATCTACTCCACAAGTCGAATGTCTGTACCTATGAGATGGACGATACGCCACCGTTTCCCATCAACCAAGAGGCCATTGACGTCGCTATCGAGCAATGCCTGATGCTCAGCTGCGACATCGTCGACGAGGTTCATATCGCGCGCAAGCAATATCTCGACGGATCGATTCCAACGGGATTCCAGCGGACTGCGATCGTCGGCGTAGAGGGCAGTATTCCCTTCCGGGAGCGGCGCATCTCGATCACGCAGATCAGCGTCGAAGAGGACAGCTGCCGCGAGGTTTCTGACCGCGGCCATCTCATCGTCTGGCGCACCGACCGACTCGGCATGCCGTTGATCGAGACGGTTACGGGGCCTGACCTGAGAACACCCGAGGAAGTAGAAGAGGCGATTTTGTGCATTGGCAGGGTCTGTCGTTCGACCGGGCATGTGCGCGTCGGCATGGGAGCGAGCCGGCAGGACGTCAACGTTTCGGTCGCCGGCGGGCGCAGAGTCGAGATCAAGGGGGTCGCCAAAGCCGGCCTAGCACCGGCCCTGGTTCACGGCGAGGCAGCTCGACAAGTCAATTTACTGGAATTGCGGGATGAACTGCACGGCCGTGGGCTGCGCGATGCCGAGGATATACGTGTCCAGCACGAGGACGTCACGAAGCTTGTCGCTGACTCGCAGCTCGATCACTTTTGCGCCGCGACATGGCAGAGCGAGCGTGCAACACGGGCTGCGGATCCCAGGTCCGGTCTTGAGCACGGTCGCGGCGACTTCTGCGTCCGTGCGGTAGTGCTGTGCGGTCTGGCACGAACTCTAAGTTGGCCGACGCAACCAGGTTTGACCTTCGCTCACGAACTCATGGGCCGGGTCCGGGTTATCGCCTGCCTCGATCAGCAGCCGACTTTCATCCACAACGAGAAGTGGCCCGATTACGAGGGCTCACAGCAGGAACTCGGCCGACTCCGGAATCGCCTCGACTGTGGCGGCGATGATGCGCTGATCGTGATCTGGGGAGCCGCGGAGGACACCGTCACCGCCGCTAAAGAAATCCGGCTGCGCTATGTAGATGCGCTCGACGGTGTGCCGCACGAAACACGACAACCGAAGGCGGACGGAGCGACCGATTTCGAGCGTATTCTGCCCGGACCCGATCGCATGTATCCCGACACCGACTCTCCTCCGCAGGCGATTACGCGCAGTCGCGTCAAACGCCTGCAGGACAACTTGCCTGAGCCGCCGTGGGAACGCGAGGAGCGCTACGGCAACGTCGGGGTTCCGCTGCCAACGATCCACTTTTTGATTCGACGTGGCGGCGCGCGCCTTGTCGATCTCGTGGTCGAAAGTTGCGGTAGCGACCTCGCCTGGACCTGCTATTTTTTTGGCGAGCGCCTCAAGGGCTTGCGCCGTTCCGGCGTGCCGGTTGACCAGATTTCGGACGAGGGTTGGCTCGCACTCTTCAACAGCTTCAGCCGACAACCGGCGCTGCGCGATGCATGGAAGGAGATCGTCTCGGGCTTCGCCGAGTCGCCCGATTTCGATACGGTCCTGGCCGGTTTCGGGCTCGACCGCCGGTTTGACGACCTTCCCGTGAGTGTTCGATCGGCTATCGAAACCGAGCCCTTTCAGCAGCCGACCCACAACGATGGTCAGCTCAAGCGATTCCTGATGGGGTGCCTGATGTCCGGGCTAAGGGGACTGGTGCCCGCGGTGGAGGTCGCCTCTGCGCTTTCATCCGAGTTGGAGGCACGAACATGAGTGACGCCAAGGACCCACTGAAGGGCTATCGCGGCCTTGCGCGGTCCCGCCTCGAACAATGGGGAATGCGGGTGTGGGGTGACGTTCGCGTCAGAAACTCGGCAGGCAGCACCTTCGAAGGCGTCATCCTGCCGCGCAGCGAGACCTTTGACGATCTACACGTCGTACTCAAGCTCAAGACCGGTTACAACGTCGGCATCCACGTCGATCGTATCGAATCGATCGAGGAGCTTGATTTCAAGGAAGCGGTCTACAAGATCCCCGAGAAGGCGTTTCCGGTCACGCCCGAACTACCGAACGTCACCTTGCTGGGCACCGGCGGCACGATCGCCTCGCGTCTCGACTACCGAACCGGCGCTGTGATCCCTGCGTTTACCCCCGGCGAACTGTACGGTGCCGTACCGGAGCTCGCCGAGCTCTGTAATCTGACAACCAAGAAGATCTTCGGCGTTTTTTCTGAAAACATGAGCTGGGTGGAGTACGTTACGCTCGCAGAAGCGGTCGGCGAGGCGATCGAGGGGGGTGCCGACGGGATCGTCATCGGTCACGGCACCGACACGATGGGCCACACCGCCTCTGTGTTGTCCTTCATGGTGCAGAACAGTCCGGTGCCGATCGTTGTCGTCGGCTCGCAGAGATCCTCCGACCGGCCGTCATCCGATGCCGCCCTGAACCTGATTCATGCCGTCTCTGCCGCGGCACGCGGCGATATTGCCGAGGTACAGATCTGCATGTTCGGATCCACGTCAGATTGCTACGGACTGCTGCACCGGGGGACGCGTTGCCGCAAGATGCACAGCTCCTACCGCTCGACCTTCCGAACCATCGGCGACATTCCGCTCAGTGTCGTCGACAGAGACGGTTTCACCATGATCAACCCCGACTATCTGCCACGTGATCACTCGCGCAAAGTTCGAATCGATACGCTTTATGATGACAGGGTCACCATCCTCTACTACTACCCGGGGATGAAGCCGGATCTGGTCGATGCTCTCGTGGAAAAAGGATATCGCGGCATCGTCATCGCCGGCACCGGCCTTGGGCATGTCAACAAACCTCTCTTCCCGGCCCTCAAGCGTGCGATCGATCAGGGTGTCCATGTCGTCATGACCGTGCAGACCCTGTGGGGTTTTGCACAAATGTACGTCTACGACACCGGGCGCGACCTGCTCGATGTCGGCGTGGTGCCACTCGACAACATGCTGCCCGAAACCGCGTTGATGAAGCTTGGCTGGGTTCTCGGCCACACGCACGAGCACGACGAAGTCATGGCGATGATGCGAAATCCGGTCAACCACGAGATCACTGAACGTGAACCTCACAATGGCTATCTGATCCTGCAGGGCGGTCTACCCGAGGTAGACGAGTTCATCACGGGTCACTGGAAGTAGTTCGCTGCAAGATCGATTCTGACAGGCCGCCTATAGAGGCCGGTTCTCTTTAAGCATGCGTTGTGCGAGTTCGGCATCCAGCACGCCCTCGGTGCAGAGGAAATCGAGCAGCTTGTGGCGCAGCGCCTCGCGGAGCAGTGCCTCGGGCAACGGCGGCAATACCCGGAAGGTGCCGGAGGGCAGGAAAACGCCGTAGGCGAGCATGCGCTTCTGGTGACAGCTCGGACATCAGTACCTGAAGCCGTTGATCTTGGCGACCACCGACCGTGAACCTGTAGTAACCTCGTCCCCATGATCACCCCAACAATAATCAGACCTCTCGCCTCCGTCGTTGCATTCGGTCTCTTCATTAGTCTGGCCAGCTGCAATGGCAATTCAGAGGAATCGACAGCCGTGGAAATGTATTCCGAACAAGCTGATGGACTCGTTTTGACGAGTCATGGAGCATCTCATTTCGCGCGCCTGGCGCTCGATTGCATCCACAAGGAATATCCGAACAAGCTCAACCAGGTGCTGGAGGACGACGAGCACCTGCTGCCGCCGACGGCGCTGCATCCGGCGTTTTACGGCTGTTTCGACTGGCACTCGTCCGTACACGGGCACTGGATGCTCGTGAAGCTGCTGAAGGAGTTTCCAGATATCGCCGAACGCGATCAGATCGTGGCTGGACTCGAGAAATCGCTCAGCGCAGAAAACATTGCGGGCGAAGTGAGTTATTTCGGTCATGAATCCGGCAGTTGGGAACGAACCTACGGCTGGGCATGGCTGTTGCAGCTCGCATCAGAGCTCAAGACATGGCGGGACCCGCTCGGGCAAGCGCTTGGCGCCAACCTGCAGCCGTTGACCACGCTGATTCGCGACAAGTACATCGAGTTCCTGCCACGCCAGGAATACCCGATCCGCACGGGCGTACATCCGAATACGGCATTCGGCCTGTCGTTCGCACTCGACTACGCACGTTCGGCCAAGGACCGGGAACTCGACGACGCCGTAACGTCGGCGGCGCTAAGGTATTACTCGGACGACAAGAGTTGCCCGTTGTCCTGGGAACCTAGCGGCGAAGACTTCCTGTCTCCGTGTTTCGAAGAAGCAGCACTACTGGCGCGCGTGCTGAGCGGTTCTGAATACCGAGATTGGCTCAATGGCTTCCTGCCGGGCCTCTCACGGGCCGATACTCTGGTGCCGGTCAACGTCAGTGACCGGACAGACCCCAAGATCGTCCACCTCGACGGCCTCAACCTGAGTCGGGCATGGAACCTCTACGTGATCTCGTCAGTTATCGATGATGAATCGACGAGAACGCTGTTCCGAAAATGGGCGAAAGCGCATCTCGATGCATCGCTGCCACATGTTGCCAGCACGCACTATGAAGGCTCGCACTGGCTCGGCTCGTTCGCCGTTTACGCACTAACCCGAGTCGACTGACTCGAAGCTGCTCGTCCGCAAGAACTGAATCGTCAGCTCGATCGTGCGAGGCATGCGCATGATCATGGCGTGCGAATGAGAAATCACGACAAAGGATAGGAAATTCTATCGCGTTGGTGAGGCCCGGGGAATGGCAAGGGGTCGCTGCATCCTGGTGCCGGGGCTGAATGCGCGGGTAAGCCATGGATCTGGTTTGGTTGCGGCATAATTTGGCACCCGATCCGGTGGCCTTGCTTGGCCAATTTCCCGGATCTCGGCGATCCGGCCATCGCCGGGCCGTTCGTGGTGTAACCCTTTGATTTTATTGGCGCGCGCGGAGAGATTGATTCGGATCGCCCTTGGGCGATCCTCACACTTCGGGCTTCGCGGCTGCGCCGCTCCGTCGTCAATTGCTGGCGCAATTGGTCGAACAGCAGTCCTCATCCTCATCTAGGACACGTAAAAAACAAAAGGGCCCCACAAAAGGGGCCCTTCAGTTTTTTGGCGCGCCCGGAGAGATTCGAACTCCCGACCGCCCGGTTCGTAGCACGAGAACCATTGTAAGTTATTGATCTATAAGGCCCAAAAGACGGCGTTCGAATCT